>ERZ1463034.180-NODE-180-length-17951-cov-33.643999_pt1 | contig 17951 bp, 22 predicted proteins | sample MGYA00564480_ERZ1463034 | MGnify/ENA primary metagenome ERZ1463034 (study PRJEB39244, sample SAMEA3635122) | Helicobacter pylori | study: EMG produced TPA metagenomics assembly of PRJEB11511 data set (Assembly of a 5300-year-old Helicobacter pylori...
CATATCCTCGCTCAATTGCTGCTCCATGAAGCCAACTGCCAGTGCTATTACCCTCTGAGTTTCACCACTGCGGCCAGTGGCCGCGAGTGGCGCACTCCACCGCTGTGTGGAGGCCTGACCGAAACGGTCAGCGGGCATACCCGCTTCCTCCACGACGGTCGTGCGCGCAGTATTTTGGTGGCCATTCTCCGGCACGGTGGCGAGGCTGAAGGTGCGCGTAAGGCTGTTAAGGGTAGCGCGCTGTGCAGTCCTTTATCAATTCCTGGTAGCGCAGAAACAGTCCAGCGGTTGTCTAAGGCTATTTGCTCAATTTCGTTTTCGTCCGAGCCCAAAGATCGAACCGAGTACGTGACCTCCGGTGAGTTGGTGAACGAGCGCGAAGACTGTATGGCCGCACCAGTATATCCACAGCATCTCGCCGAAAAATTTATGCTGCAATGTGTAGCGGGTGAAAGCCATTGGGTCTGAGGGAGGGCCTACGTGGCCTGGAGGGATCATGGCAAACATGATCATACCAGTGCAGGCACAACCGCTCAGTGCCAGTAGGCCGAGACCATGGACAAATCCCGAGAGACCAATGCCTCGTCCTGTACGCGGTAACCGTCCGCGAAACAGCGCGAAGCTTTCGCGCAGTACCTCGCGTCGCGCGTCTCTCCCCCAAGGGAACAGCATCTTCAGATCATAGATCGCATAGCTGTACAGCCAGAACAGCAGCAGGACGATTGCTGCCACGGCTCCAACAATGCGGTGATATGGGAACAGGAACTGGGTGCCGGGGTTGGACATGTACATGCTGCTGAGCTGCTGGAAGGTCGCCGTGAGGGCGATTGCCCAGTGCAGCAGGCGCAGTTTTATGTCCCAGCCTTTCCTTATCAATGGAGTGCTCCCATTATGTCGGCGGGCGACGTGGTATCGACGGAATGGACGACGGACTTTCCCGCAGGTTAGTCCGTCGTCTCAAGGCCTAGTCGCTCAGTCGAGCTGTTCCGATTCTGAATCCCTGATTATGAGGATGCTCTGCACGCTTGTATCGGGTGCCTCAACTTCATCTTGCCCCGCTCCCAACGGAATAGACTGCCCGTCCGCATCAAGCTTATCGATATAGCCGCAGGCGACACATTCGCGATGCGGAACACCGTCTTCGTACCACATCTGAATCTTGTCTATTTCATTGCATGCCGGGCATGTTGCCCCGCAAATGAATTGTTTCCTTGGTTCGCTCATGGGTATGTTCACCGGGGAAGAGGAAATATCTGCGGATACTGCTAGTCAGTCGTGATGGCAGAACTGCCACAGGGTCGTGAAATCGCTGAGTGTTCTGTATGTTTCATGCAGGAAGTCTGTCGTTTGTAAAAAGCCTGATCCAAGGCTTCCCGAAGTAGTGGTACGCTCCGCCTAGTCAGTCGAAAAGAAATCAAAGACCTTTTTCCGGATCAATCTAGTGCGGTCTACACGCATATTGCGCACCATTTCGATGCCAGGCTCAACGCGCATAATGTCGCCGGAGTGATCAGCCAGTTGTTTCAGCACCTGATCGCGACCGAGTTGCTGGTAGGCCGCGAACTCGGGAGTGTTTTTCATGGTAGCTCCTTGAACACTTCGGCTCCGCTTGACCCGCTAAAAGTACCTACGGCGCTTGCTGTGTATTTAATGTCTACACGCAGCCGTGACTCTTCAACTCAATCCTTTCCACAATATCATTTAACCGAGCCCCATCAAGTTTTGCGGCTCCTAGCCGCCTGCGACGTTCTGGCGCATGCGAACGCGCGGATGACCGTTGCAAGGGCATTGAAATCATGGTGCGGCAGACTGTCGCAGCTGCATCGGGTCTGCCTCATGGATCGACAATGTCCCGAGAGGCAATCGGGACGATTTACCCTTTTATAAAGAGTGCGCAAACAGCAGAAAATCCCTAATCTATCTAGGTTTTGTGGTTTCACCTTAGTGTGAAGCAATAGGGAAGCAGGTACGCCTTTGAGCCATTCCTGCGCTGCCCCCGCAACTGTGAACGGTTAGTTCTCCTGCATATACCACTGGTCTGTCAGCGACTGGGAAGGCGCGGGAAAGCGCTGAGCCGTGAGCCAGGAGACCTGCCACGAATGTTGCCGATATCTGGCATTTTCTAAGTTCGCATCCCTCGGAGGGAGAAAGATGCATATCGAACCCGGCGTGCTCAATGCCGCTAAAGTGCTTTACGCCAACGTCACTGCTATCGCTACCTTGGCAGCCTTTTCACCCAAGTTGATCATTCGCCCGGACAACGTAATCAAAACCTTGCTGGCGGCTGCTTTCTTTTCGGTATTTATGGAAGTCTTCCATTTGCCGGTGGGGGCGTCGGAATTGCATTTTGTTGGCGCATCGGCGGTTTACTTTGTCTTCGGCTTTATCCCTACGCTGTTTGGCTTTGCAATGGGTCTCCTGCTTCAGGGGCTGCTTTTCGAACCTCAGGATTTAGTGCATCTAGGTGTTAACTCGCTGTCGTTGATGCTGCCTTTGATCGCGGCGCATGGTTTGCTGGGTCGTCGTTTCTTCTCAGAAGGCGGACGCAGCATTCGTTGGGCTGAAGTCGTCAAGTTCGATGCGGTGTATTACACCGGTGTAGTGGCCATGGTCGGTTTCTGGCTGTCCACGGGTGAAGAGCCGACGCCGTTGAACAACTGGGCGCTGTTCGCGGTTTCGTATCTACCCTTGGTTCTATGCGAACCTCTGTTCACCTGCTTGGTAGTACGTACCCTGAAGCGTTATACCGACAACTTTCTGGTGGGTCGTTTCACTTGCGTGAAAACACTCAACCTCGCCTGATCGTCAACGCAGACGATATGAGGATCAAGAAAGATATTATGGCGGTGATGGGATCCTACCCATCACCGCATTCATTGAGCGCTCCGTTTCAATGGCAACTGCTGCGATGAGCAAGGCCTACCACCAGAACATCTGGGTCGCTGCGTTTCTGGCGATAATCCTGAAAGTGCTGGCGCTGCCGATGACCAGCGCGCTCGGCACGGTCAATTTGGAGCAATTGCTGTTAGGCAGTTTTTGTTCGTCTGGCGGCGTGCAGCAAGTTTCTCTTTTACTCAAAAAGAATCAGCCTTCAAGTACTGGGAAAGTAGACCAATCGCACTGTTGCTGTTCCCAATCGGTGGGTGCAGTCCCCATTCCACCGGCCAGCTTCGTACTACCCGCCTTCCTGCTTCAAGTCGACTCACTTTTATCCCAAGTCATTCTCTCGAACTCACCTCGCTGGCGTTGGCCTTCTCTAAACCCTCGTGCCTCCCCCCGTAATCAAGCCTGACCGATTGTTTGTATCGCATTCAGAGAGCCCGAAGCCGCTACCCTAAGCTTTCAGGCTTCTCTGATCTGTGTTTTTACGGTTACTTGTGACACAGAAGGAGCACGAGATGTCTCGCGCAATCTGTAACCCGCTTCCGTCTGGACATACCAGGTTGGTTAGCAAGACGGCTCGAATGGGCCGTCGCGACGATTTTCTTCTCCCATTCCCCGACTACCCCTGCAATGCGCGAAGCTTCGTTCATTTGGACGCTAGACTTCTTCCGTACTGGCACACGCTGTTTGATGTTTGCCCCGGATTGCTAAAGCTTGATCCGCCTGATGGCTTGAACCTTTTTCGAAGTTTCATGACGTGGGCCTACCGCCATAATCCAGCACTCAACTGGACGTACTACCTGAGTGTGTGCCGCTGGCTATTCAGCTCGAAATACCAGGCAAAGGCCAATGAGGAGCATATTGAGTCCTTCATGGTTGCTGCGGCAGCGCGCTGGATAAATACGGATGATAGCCAAGCACGAGGGCTCGTACTGGCTTGGCAAGGTGCTCCCTTACTTGTTTTTGAATGGAAAGAGCGGCTGCGGGCCTCAGCAGCTCTGGTTACTGAGCATGAGGAGCTCCCGCCGACGCCTTGGGACTTTGCCTGGAGTCCGCTTACCGGTAAGGGGGGGTCGAGCTTTCGTCGATGGCTACCGATACCCTTATGAACCAGGGATGTTGAAGCTATAACCGGAGGTAGATATTTCAGTGTCGCTTTTGGTTCATAAACACGTGTCGAGAGGAGGGTGGATGCTGCGACAAAACACCACACATAAGCACAAATTGATGACCAAAGGATGGGCTTGATGCTCAGCAGGTTTTTATGAGTCAGATTGTCGCAGTTGATGCGGTACCGCTGTCCTCATAAAGTGTGCAGGCTTTGAGCGGAGGCAGACTCTTCCAAGTTAAGCTCAAGGCGGCGTCCTTAGACCAGATGATAGTTTTGGTTGTATAGCCCTCTTCCCCGGAGGGCTTTTTTTTCGTGCGCCAGACATGGCGCGTTGCGCGTATCCGACAGGCATAAGCAGGAAGGTCGTGCGAATTCCCAAGGGATATCTGCACGTTTGCCAGTGTGCTACCGAGCGTCGCGAGGCGACGGGATGAGCGTGAAGAAGTCAACCGAGGCTGTAGTAAGTCATGAACAACCTCGTCATGCGTCTTTCAGCTGACAGGGATAGCGTGGCCTGATTCGCGATCTCGGCGGCGATGCCGCCTTCGATAGGGTGGTCTCATTCCTTGCCCAGCTGCTATCACCGTTCTACTGCTCTGTCTTCAGGTCAAAGAAGTCGCCTTGGGTGGTGTGCTTGTCCTGTGCTTCAGCATTGGCCTGGCGCTCACGCTGGTAACCGTCGGTGCGGCGGCAGCCATTGGCGCCAAGCAGGCCTCCAACCGTTGGCCTTGGATGGGCACCGTTGCTCGTCGCGCACTTTATCTGTCCAGCGCGCTGATCATCGGAATTGATCTCTACGTTGGTCTGTTCCTGGTGGCATTAGGTGCCGCCGCGTTGCTGCCAATGCAGTCTGAATCGGTATTGGACGGGATGTTGGTTCAGGCCAATACGTTGCCTCGACGCTACTGGTGGCCGCGACCCTCAACGCACAGGTGTTAATCCACTTAGCTTGATGGCAGTCCTAGCTGCCTTTGAACTCAAGTATTTCAACAGCGCTGCAGCCTCCTCTTGCTGTACGCCACCAGTGGTGATGGCTGCTGAGTACATTGTCATTTTCTGCACTTGATCTGGAATAAGCCCAATCACATTGATACCTTCCATATGCATCAGTTCACTCAATTGTTGGAAGCCTAACTCCGCTTCGCCACGGGCGACTGCTTCTCCGACGGGCTCGGCGGAAATCGTTCGGGTCTTGATCCTCAACCTTTCTGAGATGTGCATTTGAGGAAAGAGAATACGTGACAGATATGTTCCGCTGGACGTATCCGATAGAGCCAGGGACTTTGCGTTGAGTAACGTTTTTTTGAATTTCTTCATGTTGCTTATATCGGGTTTTTTATCACCTTTGCGGACGGCCATGGCAATGAATGACTTGCCAAGATCGATTCGACTCGTTTTTTGCAAATGACCTTGATCTATCAGCTTTCTCAGCTCCCAATCCTCCATGATTACGACATCCGCATTTTCACCGCGCGCCAGCCGATTGGTGATTGCCATTGGGGTATTGCCGGTAGGTGGGGACTCTTTGATGATCAGGCTGAATCCCGTCGCTTTTTCATAAATGGGGGCTATGGATTGAATCGCCGCGATGAAGCCTCTGGTCGTAAATAGGGTAAGCGTTTTGGTGGGAGTGGCATCCTGTGCCTCAATGCCATCTGCAAATAAAAACAAGCAAGCCAATGCGAGCCTCGATAAGGTCTTCGTCATGACGAGACATCCTGAATTCGGCGTAGAAGTGGGGTTTAGCGGCGGAGGCGCGAAAAAATAGCTGCGTTTTCCATAACGACAAAATTAAAGCGAATTAAGAAAAATTTAGTTTACCGTCCGATGCGCGCTACCTAGGCTGCATCAATCTTGAAAATATACGACACTTGGAGCTTGCCTGAGTTTTAGGCTTGTAATCGTTGTACGGAGTAAAAATGAATCGCGCGCTAGTGATAGAGGATGATGAGGTCACAGCCAAGGCCATTGTTAACGCGCTAACCTCCCATGGGTTTGATGCCCGATGGGCAGCTAACGGTCGCGATGGATTGTCAGCGGCAATTTCTGGCGGCCATGATGTGATAACGCTTGACCGGATGTTGCCTGATTTCGATGGTTTGACGATAATTAGTACGTTGCGAAGCCTCGGTATTCAGACGCCTGTCTTGATGATCAGCGCATTGTCTGATGTAGATGAACGAGTCAAAGGGCTTCGTTCGGGAGGCGATGACTATCTGACCAAGCCTTTCTCTACGGTCGAAATGATTGCCCGCTTGGAAGTGCTGCTGAGGCGTCCTACTGCTGGCGTGAGTGAACGCCGATTAAGCTTCGGGAACCTCCACATGGATCTCATTGATCAATCACTCAGTCGCGCTGAAGTGCAGATACCGCTTCTCCCTACCGAATTCAAATTGCTCACTTATTTCATGCGCAATGCTGGCCAGTTGGTCACAAGAACCATGCTCTTTCAGGCAGTTTGGGGATATCACTTCGATCCTGGTACGAACATTATTGATGTCCATATCGGTCGGCTTCGAAAAAAAATCGAGGGTGGCGGCTCACCTGTCATTCACACAATACGCGGTTCTGGCTATGTTCTTACCACCCAAGAATGAGCGCTGGCGTTCTTCTAATAGCCGTCTTATTGGGCTCTATGCCTTGTTTTTTATCGCTTGGGGAGCCGTTTTTACGGGTGTGCTTTATTGGAAAATCTCTACCTATCTCGGGGCTGTTGCTGAGCGGACATTGATGCAACGGGCCCACTATTACCAAAAGATTGATGATGCAAGCCTAGAAGGTGAACTCGCTGCCAGCGAGGTGTATTCGACTTCAGGGATCGACGCATACGGTTTGTTTGAAGCCGACGGCACCCATATCGCCGGTGACCTGCTCCGCTTGCGAGCAAGTCTGCCAGATGACAGCCAGGTACATTATCTGGAGCGAGGCTTGAGCATCGCATTGCCACGAGAGCAAACCCGAAGTAGCCATGCATTGATGCAGCATCGCGGCGATGGTCGAATTTTGATCCTGTCGCGTGATGGGGGTTCTATTTCCGCAGTCGGCGGCATCATTGCGCAGGCATTATTTTGGGGGTTTTCCCTTACCCTTATCCCTGGGCTGATAGGTTGGTGGCTCTTGAGGCGAAGGCCCTTACGCAGAGTACAACGACTTCAAAGCTGCACTGAGAGTATCGTCTCGGGCAACCTCGGTGAACGCCTGCCGCTATCTTCACGCCTCGATGAACTCGATATGCTGGCCAATGCCGTCAATGTGATGCTTGAGCATATCGAACAGCTTATGCACGAGGTTAAGGGGGCGTGTGATGGCATCGCGCATGATCTACGCACTCCCTTGACCCGCCTGCGTACTCATCTTTACCAGTTGCAGCAGTTGCCCCTTGATAGCTCTCATGCAGCGACCTTGGACATGGCGTTGGAAGAAAGTGAATCCATCATGTTGCGTTTTCAGGGGTTGCTGCGAATATCTGAACTTGAAGATACAAGGAGAAGGTCAGGTTTCGAATCGTTTCAACCAGCGTCGCTACTGACACAGGCGCACGAGTTTTTCGAGCCCTTGGCGCAGGAGCAGGGGCTGACACTGCTCCTGGAGTTGTCTGACGATATTCCAGCGTTATCTGGTGATGTTTCTCTTCTGTTCGAGGCGCTGGTTAACCTTTTGGATAACGCTATCAAATTTACGCCCAAGGGAGGGGTTATTCACTTGAGTGGCGCTCTGACGGACAGTTCTATCAATATTGAGGTCTCGGACAATGGCCCTGGTATACCGGAAGCAGAGCGTGAAAATGTGATCCGCAGGCTGTATCGCGGGGACTCTACTCGTCAGAAACCTGGCCATGGATTGGGGCTTTCTCTGGTTTCGGCGATTGTTAGGTTGCATGGGTTCGTACTACGCGTCCAGGAATCGCCGCGCGGTGGCGGAGCCACAGTCTCGATTATCTGTCCATTGCCCGAGATGATCGTCGCCAACGTCTAATTAAATTTATTTTAATCTGGGTTAATTTGAGCCTTCCCAAATCCTCATCTAGTTTGGCGCGTCTTTCTGCTAATCCGAGGCTGGCGCTTGTGAAACACCCTAAATTGCGGCTTACACTCATTCTTGTGTGTTCTTTTTTGACACCAGCTTGGGCGGCTCCAATATCCACCCCAAGTCCTGTTTCACCGACTGCCCGAGCGATGATCCCAGCACCACCGCAATTGGGCGCGAAATCCTGGGTGCTGATGGATGCAACCACAGGCACGATTATAGGTAGTCAAAACGCTGATATGCGTTTACCTCCGGCCAGCTTGACCAAGTTGATGACGGTGTATGTCGCTACCAATGAAATTCAGGCTGGACGTCTTAAGGCCGACGATACGGTTACTGTCAGTGAAAATGCATGGAAAACCGGTGGTTCTAGGATGTTTCTGGATCCGGGCGCAGTTGTTCCTGTGCATGACCTACTGCGTGGTGTGGTGATCGATTCTGGCAATGACGCCAGTGTGGCGCTGTCTGAGCATATAGCGGGTAGCGAAGATGCATTTGCCGGGTTGATGAACGCCACAGCAAATAAACTTGGGCTGACAGACACTCACTTCATGAACCCTACAGGCTTGCCGGCACCTGGGCACTATTCTTCGGCTCATGATATGGCCCGGCTTGCGCGGGCGATTATCAATGATGAATCAGCTTACTACTCGTTGTACGCGCACAAATATTTCACCTGGAACAGCATTCGCCAACCCAATCGCAATCTTCTCCTCTGGAGCGACCCAAGTGTTGACGGGCTCAAAACGGGCCATACTGAGGAGGCAGGATATTGCATGGTGACCTCTGCTCTTCGTGATGGGCGGCGTCTTATCAGTGCGGTTTTTGGCTCGACCACGTTGAACAATCGTGCAGAAGATACTCAAAAAATACTGAACTACGGCTTCCGCTTTTTTGAGACGAAGACCTATCAGCAAGGCGGGCAAGTTTTAGCTCAACCACGACTGTGGAAAGGCGAGAAAAACATAATTTCTGTTGGGTTGCTCGATGATGTGACATTGACTCTACCCAAGAATAGTAATCGCAAGGTGGAAAGCCGTCTGCACATTAATAACGCTCTAGAGGCACCTATTGCTGTCGGCGACGTAGTCGGAAGTTTCGAACTGTATGACGGTAAAAATAAACTCACGACCCAGTCACTCATCGCACTAGAAGCGGGAGAGGCTGGTGGTTGGTGGACGCGTGCCTGGGATGCATTCCATCTTTTTTTTGCAGAGTTATTTGATTTGAAGGATGACTCCGGAGAGGTCAAGGCCTGAATCTGAACGGGTGATTTCGAGTCGCAATACACCTCACTGACAACCTCTGCAGTATGTGGGTTGGCAGCAGCCTTAATCTTGATGTGCCGCACTAACGGTGTGGCCGGTATTTCTTTAGAGAACCTGTTCGACCCGGTTCCGCTGGGCGTAGCGCTGGGCCTGTTGGTGGGCAAACAGGTTGGCATTTTCCTATTGTCTGCTCTGGCCATTCATATGGGCTTGGCCAGGCTGCCGGAAGGGAGTTCCTGGGTGCAACGCTATGGTCTAGCACTGTTGTGCGGCATTGGTTTCACCATGAGTCTATTTATCGGCAACTTGGCGTTCGCCGGATCAGCTCATTTGATTGATGAAGTCAAAGTCGGGGTATTGATCGGTTCGATCCTGGCTGCGACTGGTAGCGTCGTTGTCCTACGCCGCAGCAGCGTTCTAGCAGGCGCCGCCGTAGCTAGACAATCCCGCGTGAGCTGATCACAGTATTTTTCAGGGCAAAGAAATTCTGTGGTTTAGAGACCTCTCTCAGCGAAGCAGCAATAGAGGCATCGTGACTGTTCGAAGCATCGTTGTAGTCGTGCTGCCTACGAAGAACTCACGTATGCGTGAGTGCCCGTAGGCTCCCATGACCAGCAAGTCGATACGGTGTTCTGTCTGATAGGCATGGAGCGTTGGCTCAACCTCTCCTTGCCTGATTTCTGCGTTAACATCAAAGCCTGCGGCCACCAAAATAGCCTTCGCCTTTTGGAGATGTGCGAGGCTGTCATTTGACTCGGCCCCTGCCATGACCAAATGAATTGGCAGGTTTTGGCACAGAGAACTCTCGGCAAGTATCTGTACGGTTTTATACCCCGTAGCGCTGCCGTCGAATGCGAGCAGCACTCGTTCTGGTTCTTTGAACGTGCTCGCGGCTATCAGAATCGGCCGATGAATCGTCCTGACAGTGGTTTCCAAGTGACTACCTACCTGGTGTCCAGCCTTTGAGCTACTTTCGCCTACGCGGCCGATTACCAAGAGGCGGGTATCATCTTGAAGATCGACTAAGCTATCTACAAAATGACCATGACGTTGCTTTATCTCAAGATGATCAGCCCCAAAACTAATGGCGCGTTTCCTGGCCGTTTCCAACAGGTACTGGCCTTGCTCCAGTGCCAGCTTGGCGCGTTTCGCATCGAAGTCGGTAAGTTCTGCCAATAGGTGTTCGCGGCTCCCCAAACCAATGTTTCCGCTCAAGTCCCCCGTTACAGGGTATTTACCTTGATCAAGCACATGAAGCAGTGTGAGTGGTGCCTTCATCTGCTTAGAGGCCCAGGTCGCGTAATCGCAGACAGACAGGGATGATAGTGAATCGATACAGGCCATTACTTGGGTCATTGCTGTTCTCCTTTTAGTGGCTCATGAGCTTGTCGACTGCATCAGGCTTGTCGTGTACGCCAAAGCGATCCACGATGGTAGCGCTGGCTTCGTTCAAACCTAGCACCACAACCTCTGCACCCTCTCGACGGAACTTGATCACCACCTTATCCAGCGCAGCCACTGAGGTGATGTCCCAAAGGTGAGCTTGCGTCAGGTCGATGGTGACCTTCTGAAGCGCTTCCTTGAAGTCGAAAATCGAGTTGAATTTGTCAGCTGAGGTGAAAAAAATCTGCCCAGTTACCGTGTAGATCCGATGTGAGGTTTTAGCATCGAGTGTTGATTGGATGGCTAGGTAATGGCTGACTTTGTTTGCGAAAAATAGTGAAGCGAGAAGCACGCCGACCAGCACCCCATAGGCGAGGTTATGGGTGGCGACCACTACAACTACCGTCGCGACCATCACGATATTGGTCGAAAGCGGATGCTCTTTGAGATTGCGCAACGAGTCCCAGCTGAATGTACCGATGGACACCATGATCATCACGGCTACAAGGGCAGCCATTGGGATTCTAGAAAGCCAGTCACCCAGGAACACAACCATGAGCAGCAGGAATATGCCTGCACACAGTGTGGAAAGTCTGGTGCGGCCCCCAGATTTTACGTTGATGATCGATTGGCCGATCATGGCGCAGCCGGCCATACCGCCCAGTAGCCCGGCAGTGATGTTAGCGATACCCTGACCTTTGCATTCGCGGTTCTTATCGCTGGTGGTGTCGGTCAGGTCATCAACGATGGTCGCAGTCATCATCGACTCCAGCAGACCTACAACGGCGAGTGCGGCGGAGTAAGGAAAGATGATCCGTAGGGTTTCAAAATTGAGCGGAACCTCTGGCCAGAGGAATATAGGTAGCGTGTCCGGTAACTGGCCCATGTCCCCGACGGTATGAATGTCGAGCCCGAGATAGAGGGTCACTGCGGTAAGCACCAGGATGCAGACCAAAGGGGAAGGAAGGAGCTTCCCGATCTTCGGCACGTATGGAAACAGATAAATGATTCCAAGACCCGCTGCTGTCATGACGTAAACATGCCAAGTGACATTTGTAAGCTCAGGCAGCTGGGCCATGAAAATCAAAATGGCTAACGCGTTTACGAATCCAGTTACAACTGATCGGGAGACGAAGCGCATGAGCGAGCCCAGCTTGAGAAACCCAGCCAGAATCTGAAGAACACCGCACAGCAGTGTGGCGGCTAGTAAATATTGCAGACCATGATCTTTGACCAGAGTAACCATAAGCAGTGCCATGGCGCCTGTGGCGGCGGAAATCATCCCAGGGCGTCCTCCCACGAACGCCACTACCGCGCAAATACAGAACGAAGCGTAGAGGCCTACTTTAGGGTCGACACCGGCGATGATGGAAAACGCAATGGCCTCGGGAATCAAGGCAAGCGCCACGACAATCCCTGCCAGCACGTCTCCACGGATGTTGGAGAACCAAGTATTTTTGATCGATTGAAGCATAAGAATATCCAAAGCAATGCACCGCACGGCACGCCGGGCAAGCGGCGAGCAGGTCGACACGAGTTCAAATTGTAAGGGCGGATTCGCTGCGTGCGTCAGGTGTTAGAACCGTGCATACAGCAGAGCGCGGCCGCACGTAAAACGGGCAGCAGCAGGTGCGGCGAGGGGGCGTTGCGCTAAGGCGGCGTAGGCTGCCAGAAAATCGTTTGGAGTACAGTCATGCTGATGTTCCTGTGCTCGAGAAGGTATGTCACTCGCGAATCGTACAGCATTCAGCATCACGATTGCGACCCAAGTCGGCATTAGTGATGCTTTCACAGATACCGTTACCAGCCTTTCGACAAGAGCCCGCGTCATCTCGCTAGCTGCGCAAGGATCTATGTGAGAAGAAATCTACGATTGACTGGTTTCTCTCGGCCTACGGTCTCCGAATGGCGCCATCGTTTTCAGTCGCTCAGATTGGAAGGCCTGCTCGACAAGCCCGGCCGTGGACGTAAATTGCCTCTGCCTGCCAACACAATCCGTCGCGTGCTTGATCAGGTTGCTCAACCTCGTATCGGTGAGCTCCGCTGGAGCTGGCGAAGCATGGCCCGTGCCGCTGGCATATCAGCGCCCTCCGTGCATAAGCGGTGGGCGGCCAATGACTTGAAGCATGCAAAAGTCCAAACTTCTGATACGAGTGATCCTAAGACTATTTGAAAGAACCATTTTATTCCTGAGCGCCACGCCTATGCAGCTTATCTATTGTTGGTCAGAAATGTGAGCCGACATCATCTGGGATGACACAAACCCTATCCATGAGATCGAAATGCTGCTTTTCTCGCTGGCCGATGCTGACATTTATAAAGATGTGTTTAATCGTCTCTCGAAAGCTGAAGTAAAAAATGGTAATTCGATTTGTGGTGATGGTTTGAAAGGTACTGTTATTTTGAAACTGGCTTGAATACACTAAAGATACTAATCTAGGAGAGGTCTCCAATGTCTAAACTCGCAGAATTTCGCCAGCTCGAAAAACACCTAGCCGAACAGCTCCAAGCGCTCGAAGCACTGAAAGGTGACGCTGGCCTCAAGAAGGAAATTGAATTCGAAACCAAGCTGCGTGAGCTGCTTGCTCAGTACGGTTACAGTCTGCAGAACGTGATCAATTTGCTTGACCCACATGCAGGTCGTCGCGCGCCAGCAACCGAGTCAAAATCCGGCACTCGTAAGCCACGCCAAGTGAAGGTCTACAAAAATCCGCATACTGGTGAAGTAGTAGAAACCAAGGGCGGGAATCATAAAACGCTGAAGGAATGGAAAGCCGAACACGGCGCTAACACCGTGGAGTCTTGGCTGACTAAGTGATCTTTGTTTGAGTACAAAAAGGCCTGCTAAGGGCCTTTTTTATAGCTATAGAGGTTCATTTCATCTAGCGTTAGTGAGCGTACGCTCGCAGGTGCGGCACTAGAAAGAAACTTCTCCAGTCAGCCTAAGAATACGACTTCTCCCCAACTGGCTCGCCGTGTATTTCTCCTGAAGAAACGAAATAGCCTTGGTCAGTCAAGTTACTGGCATTGAGCTGTAAAGACGTTTTCTTGCCCAGTAAGTGGCCGATTTTCCAGGATGCAAAGGCGTCCTGGGTGGTGTAGTCCGGAAACTCGAAGGAGTTGTTCGGATCTCCCGCCCGCTTGCCTACATAACATGCTCCGGTGGCTAAGGCGCAGCCTGCTCTCAATAGGACTGCAGGCACCTGGTAGGTCAGGTACGCTCTCGATGTGATCCATGGCCGCTTTCTTGGCAGCCTCTGCATTTCTGGTCGAAAGAGCGGCAATGATTTCGTCGTGCTCATCGGTGACCACCTTCAAATGAGCGCTGAAGCCACAACTTTGTACGATGAAAAAATCGGAAAGCTCGAAGTTCTCCAGTTGTCGGGTCGAGACGATGGGAGAGCGTGCTATTGCATGAAGCAGCCGGTGAAACTCGACATTGAGATTGCGGTAGCTATGTGAAATGAGCTGTTTGTTCGTAAAGCGGAAACACCCAGCGCTGATTGTCTGCGCCTGTTAGCGTCAAGTTGGAGGGGCTTAGCGTCGCGACGGAAAGTACGTCTCCAAAAATCCTAGATACCCATCCAGATCGAGTGGATAGGATTCATCTGAGGCAACAATTCATTTTTGTTGAGCGTGATGGCTACCTGGGGTCGGTTGAAGATATTCCTGAACCTCACGAGTTCAGCGCGCGCTTGAGCCTCGGACATGCGGGTTACTCTCATGATTATGATCTGGATTACCAGGAACACGACCACGGACACGCGCATTCCGAACTGGAAGGCTTAGAACTGTCGATTGATGGTTATCAGGATGCGCATGAGCTTGCTCATGCCAACGATATCCGTAAGCGCTTCACCAACCGTGAAGTCACCACTGGTCAGATCATCATGTTCGGGTTGACCGGGGGGGCTGGTTCCTTGCCCTGCGGCTATCACCGTTCTGCTGCTCTGCCTTCAGGTCAAAGAAGTTGCCTTGGGGGGTGTGCTGGTACTGTGCTTCAGCATTGGTCTGGCCCTTACGTTGGTAACCGTCGGTGTGGCTGCGGCCATTGGCGCGAAACAAGCCTCCAATCGCTGGCCTTGGCTGGGCACAGTTGCGCGTCGTGCACCATACTTTTCCAGCGTACTGATCATTGGTGTTGGCCTCTACGTGGGTGTCCATGGCTGGATCGGCCTGAACGCATAAGGCTCAGTTGGGTGAGCGGGGAATTGAACACATGAGCTGGAAGAATGGACTGAGTCAATCGGGCGTATTGGCCGCTCTCGGTGCAGCCGTGCTGTTCGGCGCGGGAACACCGCTGGCGAAAATGCTGTTGAACAGTGTCAGTCCCTGGTTGCTAGCGGGCCTGCTTTATCTTGGTTCAGGGCTGGGGCTAACGCTATATCGCTTGCTGAGCCGCGCACCCAGCGTAAGTCTGCCACGCAACGAAGCGCTCTGGTTCGCAGGAGCGATTGCAGCGGGTGGCATTGTTGGGCCGGTATTGTTGATGGTGGGACTAGCCGGCATGCCCGCATCCGGCGCGTCACTGTTGCTCAACGCCGAGGGTGTATTTACCGCCCTGCTCGCGTGGTTTGCCTTCAAGGAGAACTTTGACCGGCATATTGCCTTGGGCATGATCGCCATCGTGGCTGGCGCGCTCGTTCTGAGTTGGCCAGGTGAAGCGCATTTTTCCGGGTTATGGCCAGCGCTGGCAATCTTAGGCGCCTGCTTTGCCTGGGGAATTGATAACAACCTGACCCGCAAGGTGTCGCTGACAGACGCAACCTGGATTGCGTCGGTTAAAGGCTTGGTCGCTGGAACGGTCAATCTAGTCTTGGCTTTTGTTGTAGGGACGACGTTGCCGCCGCTGCCCAACTTGGTAGGAGCGCTGGCGGTAGGCTTTTTTGCCTATGGCGTGAGCTTGGCGCTGTTCGTCATAGGCCTGCGTCACCTAGGCACCGCCCGCACGGGGGCTTACTTCTCTGTGGCTCCGTTCCTAGGAACATTGCTTGCTGTGGCGATGGGCGATCCCGTCACGCTGCCGCTGCTAATCGCCGGATCGCTAATGGCCGTTGGCATTTGGTTGCACCTGACCGAACACCATGAACATAAACACCAGCACGAGGCAATGGAGCACGAACACGAGCATGTACACGACGAGCACCACCAACATGCACATGATGAACCCGTCACGCCGGGCACCAAACACCGACATTGGCATCAGCACCAGCCCATGGCCCATGATCATCCGCACTTCCCCGACGCGCACCACCGACATGACCATTAAGTACGTAGGTGGTCTGCAGGCTGGGCGGTGGGCCAATAAACGAGCTTTATCAAGCGGGCCGTTGTGGAATGGGGTATCTGACAATATGTCGGTTAGCTCCGTATACCGAAACTCGTCTCAGGTATAACTCAGCGCCCCTCCCGTCGTAAAAGAGGTTCCTGACGCGCGGAGTGCAAAAAAAGGAGAGCCCCTTCTTAGGGGGTTGGACGCGGGTAACCGCGTCTGACTACCCGACAACCAGATCCGGCCATGGGCTCTTGGACGCAAGAACTGGCTCTTTGCAGGATCGCTACGCAGTGGAAAACGGGCGGCGGCGATCATGAGTTTGATCCAGTCGGCGCGGCTGAATGGGCATGATCCGTATGCCTATTTGAAGGACGTTCTCATGCGTCTGCCGACGCAGCGGGCGAGTGAAATCGATCAGTTGCTGCCGCACAAGTGGCAACCAGCTTGATCGCGCCAGGCGGGTTGCCCGGGGCGCATACTGTCGTCCTCCCCGAGCCCTGCGGTTGTCCTGACTGAACCGTGCAATGCATTCACGCGACGTCGTGCCAAATCATTCCAATGTTGATAGCGCTCAGGGAACAAAGTATCTAAAAGCGCTCGAATACTATTTGGCGATAGCAGCACCAAAAGCGAGCCAGCGATCTTTTGATAGGGTGCGAACCTCCTCAAACAACCAGTCTCGAAAGGCCTTTAATCTCGGTAGGCTTACACATTCCGAGCGATAGACAACGTAATAGGCCAATGGAGAGACAAACTGAATGTCCGGAAACAAGCGGATCAACCTACCAGCAGCCAGATCATCTTGGGCCATGACGCTGCGCGCAAGCGCAATCCCTTGCCCATCTATTGCCGCTTGAAGCACCGCTGCAGAGTTGTTGATCTTCATCCCCCGCTGCGTCGATAGGTCTTTCATCCCAACCGTTTGCAACCAGGTAGCCCAAGTCGTGAATCCGGCGTGTCCGTCCATCGACAGGTCATGAATCAGGGTTTCATTTGCCAATTCAGCCAGCGTTTGCAAACAGTCCGGCGTATTTTTCAGTAGAGGTGAGCAAACAGGGTAGATTTCCTCGTCCATAAGTTTTTCTGCGATCAGTCCAGGCCAGTGACCGGCACCATATCGCACTCCGATATCGATTCTTTGAGTCAGGAAGTCTACTGCTTTGAGCTGCGTATCAAGCCGGACGTCAGTATCTGGCCAAGCGGCGTGGAAGCGTTCAATTCGCGGCAATAACCATTTGGCGGCAAATGCGGGACTGACCGTGACCGTCAGAACCCCGCTGGGTGAATTCTCCCTCATCCGTTCCATGCCCAACGTAAGACGCTCGAATCCAGCCCGAATGTCAGGGAGCGCACGCTCAGCAGCCTCCGTAGCGACCAACCGTGCCTTGCCACTGGAGCCTCGATGGAACAGGGGCGTGCCTAACCACTGCTCAAGGGTGCGCACTAGCTGCCCAACGGCTGCCGGGGTGACGTTCAACTCTTCGGCAGCAACAGAAAAGCTTTGATGACGAGCACTGGCTTCAAAAGCCCGCAGTGCATTGAGATGGACGGGCGCTGCCATAGCGGTAAACCTTTTCTTTATCGACCTGACACTTTATCTCGTTTGTATCGCCATCGATAGAGCTCAATAATTCGCTCGTACCTAAGCAGCACATCGTGGGGGCGGACGATTAAGGGCCACGTTTTAAAGGCTGATGACCGGTTCTCAGTTTCCCGCATAGCCTCACTCACTATCTGGAGTATTTAAATGAGCAATCAATTCACCGGCAAGAAATTATTAGTCGTCGGCGGCACCAGTGGAATGGGCCTGGAAACCGCGCGACTCGTATTACAGCAAGGCGGTAACGTAGTCATCGTGGGCAGCCGTGCAGAGAAAACCGAGCAGGCTCGTCAGGAGCTGGCAGCATTCGGCCAGGTGAGCGCGCTGACTGCAAATCTGACCGACGCACAGGGCCTGGCAGCGCTGCTCCAGGAAATTGATCAGCATCACGCTGACTTCGACCTT
>ERZ1463034.182-NODE-182-length-17813-cov-14.596520_pt1 | contig 17813 bp, 15 predicted proteins | sample MGYA00564480_ERZ1463034 | MGnify/ENA primary metagenome ERZ1463034 (study PRJEB39244, sample SAMEA3635122) | Helicobacter pylori | study: EMG produced TPA metagenomics assembly of PRJEB11511 data set (Assembly of a 5300-year-old Helicobacter pylori...
CGAACACTCTTTCCCTACACGACGCTCTTCCGATCTTTACTGCAGGCAGCGCCTATGACGTGGCGGTTGATATTAGAAAGGGTTCGGAGACATTTGGTCAGTGGGTGGGCGTCGAACTATCAGCAAGCAATGGTCGGATGCTTTGGATTCCAGAAGGCTTTGCCCACGGTTTTTTGGCGCTGGAAGATAACACCGAGTTTCTCTATAAGGCCACGGATACCTATTTCAAAGCCTGCGAGCAATCGATTAACTGGAGTGATCCTGCCATTGGTATCCAATGGCCAGTGACTGAAGGTTTGATCATCAGTCAGAAAGATAACGAAGCTCCGTTGCTCTCGAGTGTGATTTCCTCTGTTTTAGCACTGACAGGCAATGTGACGTCGAGTGAACTGCAAATAATTGGAGATGATCGTGGCAGCCTGATTGCCTTGGAGCAAGGGCGCGATATCCCTTTCGACGTCAGGCGAGCCTATTATATTTTTAATACCAAAACGGGTGTCAGCAGGGGCTCGCACGCGCATTTCAGATTGGAACAGTACATTATCTGTTTATCGGGTAAGTGCAAAATCTTGATCGATGACGGTGTGACACAGGAATCAATATGGCTGGACGCGCCGAACAAGGCCATTCATATCAAGAAGCTGATTTGGCGCGAGATGCACGATTTCAGCGAAGATTGCGTTCTCCTAGTATTCGCTAGCAATCATTATGATGAAGGCGACTATCTGAGAAATTACGACGATTTCCTGCGTGCGGTGAAACGATACGCTTGATTGAATAGTATGCTTGATGCGACCTGGTATTAGAAAACTGGTCTTTTAGAGCCCAAGCCTATCAAGCGGCATACAGATTTGCGATGGCACGGCGATGGCTGCGCCTTTATGAACCTAATAACGAAGCACCGACGTCAGGTATTTTTTGATGATTCCATTTCTCGATCTAAAATCATTGAACAAGGCTCACCGTGAAGAGCTCATAGAAGCTGCGACACGTGTCATTGATTCGGGTTGGTATATTCAGGGTGAATGCCTCAAACACTTCGAGGAGGAGTTCTCAGCCTACACCGGAACGCTTCACACGATGGGCGTGGCGAATGGTTTGGATGCGTTGACCTTGACCATTCGCGCCTGGAAAGAGCTGGGTAAGCTCAAAGATCACAATGAAGTGATAGTCCCGGCCAATACATACATAGCGACGTTATTGGCCGTCACCGAAAATAACCTGACGCCGGTTTTGGTTGAGCCTGACCCAGATACTTACAATCTGTGCCCTAAGAACATCGAGCGCGCGTTGACTGACAAAACTCGGTTGATTATGCCAGTTCATCTCTATGGGCAGTTGGCTGACATGCCTGCAATTGATGCGATCGCCAAGCGCGAGAATCTGCTGGTACTGGAAGACTCTGCTCAAGCTCACGGCGCGCAAGTGGCGGGTAAGAGTGCGGGCAGCTGGGGAGATGCCTCCGGATTCAGTTTTTATCCAGGAAAGAACCTTGGGGCGCTGGGGGACGCAGGGGCCATTACCTCCAATGACGCTCAGCTGATCAATATGATTCAGGCGCTGCGAAACTATGGTTCCCATGAGAAATACAAGAACCTGGTGCAGGGCGTAAATAGCCGACTGGACGAAATTCAGGCCGCAATGTTGTGCGTAAAGCTCAAATATCTGCCGGCTCAGACCGAGGCGCGTCGACATATTGCAGCCATTTACATGAACGAAATAAAGCACCCTTTGATTAAGTTGCCGTTGGATTCCAGCGTTGATGTGATGAATCATCTTTCGCACGTGTGGCATCTTTTCGTCGTGCGATCAGAGGTGCGAGAGGCGTTGCAGCGCCATTTGGCGGAGTCAGGTGTTCAAACATTAATTCATTACCCTATACCGCCTCATCAGCAACAGGCTTATGCCAAGTCCGACTTTTTCAATAAGTCATTCCCTATTACTGAATGTATTCACCGCGAAGTCTTGAGCTTGCCAATCAGTCCGGTCATGACTGACGTTGAGGCTCGCCGTGTCGTTGAAGCCTGCAATAGTTTTTCTGTAGAAGCCTGATATGACGCTGCTTCGAACAAGCTTCCTCAACGGTATTGCCGTCATCATCAAGATGCTCACTTTGTTGGGTATCAACAAAATGCTGGCCATCTACGTCGGGCCTTCTGGTTACGCCGCGTTAGGCCAGTTTCAAAATGCTGTGCAAATGGTGACGACGTTCTCTACGGGCGCCATTAGCAATGGAGTGACCAAATACACCGCTGAATATAATGACGATGAGGAGGCGCAGCGTCGAGTGTGGCGCACCGCGGGTACGATTGCATTTATCGGTTCAGTTGTAACATCCGTCCTGATTGTTTGCTTCAGCAAGCCGTTGGCCGTGTTGTGTTTTAATGATGAGTCTTTGTACAGCGTCTTTATCTGGTGCGCTGCTACAGTCGTGTTCTTCTCGTTCAATACCTTACTGCTCGCTATTCTCAATGGCAAAAAGGAAATCAGTCGATATATTTTGGCCAATATCGGGGGCAGTCTCTTGTCCCTTTTGGTCACTATTGTCATGGTTGTGCAATACGGGTTATATGGTGCATTGATTTCCCTGGTGCTCTATCAATCCATCGCCTTTTTCGTCACGTGTTTGCTTTGTTATAAAACCGCCTGGTTTCGATTTTCGAATTTACTAGGGCGGTTGGACAAACAGATCGCCATAAACTTGACTAAGTTTACTGCTATGGCGCTCACCACAGCTGCATGCGTGCCGGTCAGTCATATTTTAGTACGAAACTATCTGGGGTCGGAATTTGGTTGGGAAACAGCTGGGTATTGGGAGGCGATGTGGCGTCTAAGTACTGCGTATTTAATGCTTGTGACAACGACATTGGGTTTGTATTTTTTACCGAAGTTATCGGAGCTGGTCTGTCCAGAGGATATCAAGAAGGAGATATTGCAAGGGTATAAGCTAATTCTACCTGTTGCGACGATCTGTGGTTTGGTGATCTACCTCTTGAGAGACTTCATTATTGGGCTTCTATTTACTAGTGCGTTCAGCCCTATGAGAGATTTTTTCGCTTGGCAGATGCTGGGTGATACGCTGAAAATCGCAAGCTGGATACTCGCTTATCTAATGCTGGGTAAGGCAATGGTTAAGATGTATATCGTAACGGAAGTAATTTTCGCATTCTGTTTTTATCTTTTGACGGTAGTGCTGACGAAGGTGGGTGGGCCGATTGGTGTGACGTGGGCTCATGCAGTTAACTACGGTGTTTATTTGGTCGTTATGTACTTTCTTATTTACAGAAAGCTAAATCAAAATAATGCAGGATGAGGTCTTTTTGCCCATGAGTCGCTTGCTATCCTCGATTCGCGATTTAATTTTAACGCAAAAAGATATCAATAAGAGTATAGAGCTGGCTGAGGTCTATGGGGCAGTGCTCTGGGCTGTTGATAAAGGCGTTTACGATGAGCCTGAGTTAGAGGATATATTGACTGCACGGTGTATGAGCGTTGTTCAAAAAGGCGACGCTCATTTGCCGTTGAAAGATTGCATTCATCTTATATCTGAGCCCTATTTGATCGGTGGGCATACCCGATTGATGGAGCAGCTTTCTACGATGCATTCAGAAAAGCCTGACCTCCTGATAACCCGCCAAAGTGATGAAAGGGCGATCGAACGTACCCGAATTTTCTTTAATGAGTGCACTTTCGTTAAGCCCGGCACGCCGTTGAAAAAAATAGCTGAAATTATAGAATACCTGAAGTCATATAAGAGAGTGGTTTTACATATCCACCCTGATGACATGGTCACGGTCATTGCATGCAATATTCTAAAAACTATCACAGGCGCAAAAGTTTTCTTTGTGAATCATGCTGATCATGTGTTCACTTATGGCAGCACGGTCGCTGATGTGTATTTTGAAATCAGTACGTTTGGCCAGCAACGGGATATGAAAAAAAATATTTCTGGGATGAAGTCTTTTTTGGGCATTCCCTTGAGCAGCAACTGGGTACCAAAAAAACATCGTCTACCTGAGAGAGACGACGAATTAAATTTTTTTAGCGCAGCATCGCCCTTTAAGTTTAAGCCAGTTAAAAACTACGATTCAAGGCCAACAATACACAGGGTTTTGTCTGAATTTAAAAATGCCACATTTTGGATAGTCGGAGCCAACCCATATACAAATGTTTGGTGGTGGTCATTAAAAATTAGATATTGGCGCCGTTTCAAAATTCTATCCTCAGTACCCTATGAGAGTTATTTGAAGCTTCTGGAAAAGGCTGATTTTTACGTTGATAGTTATCCTGCTCCCGGTGGAACTGCATTTGCCGAGCAGCTCGTAAGCGGCCGCCGCTGCGTTGGTCTTAGCGCGCCGATACAAGGTTATTCGCCCGCAGATAATCTTAAAAGTAAAAGTTTGGACGATTTAATTACTAGTATTTTTCAATGTGACAATGATGAGTCGGTTATTGAGTCGGTTTACGCCGTTAATGGTTATGATGCAGTTAAGGCTCGCTATCGGGCGTGTCTCTATGAGAATGTACTTTGCGCAAATGAAATGGAAAAGCATGTGGAGTGGGCGGGCGATATTGCCATCTATGAGCAGGCAGGAAAAATTACCTCAGCTATTCCACCCGCAGTGATCGTTAAGTTGATGAGTTTCGATAAGGGATTTTTATGGGCTGTGCTGCATGAGTTAAGTCTCGCGCAGAAGATAAAAATGGTGATTAAGTTGGTACTTTTGAAACTCAAAAGTGTGGCGAGAAAGGGCGTAAGGTCGAATAACGTATGAGGGCGTTAGGGCTGCGTTTTTTTATAATATTGCTATTGCTCTCGGATTACGTCGTCTTAACGCTTCACGCGCCTGCTGCTTTTGGGGCTTGGCGCGAAGGGGTAGTATTGTTTTATATTCTTATGACGGCGTTAATCGTATTTTTTCAAGTGGGGACCCGTCACTCTATACCACGTAAATATAGAGAACAGCTTTTAGTATTTGTATTCTTTATCGCCTTTTATTTGATCTGTGGAGAACTTTCCGATGCCTCATTTCGGATGTTTCGTTCTTTTGCGATGCCCATTCTTTTTGCGTTGATGGTGAATGCGGTATGTCGGGATTTAGAGCTTGAAATGAAGCTGAAAGTGATGTTTTTCACGCTAGTGGTGATGACATATATTTCTGGAAGCTATGCCATTTATCAATACATCACCATCCATGATGCTGAACAATTTTGGTATTGGCCTTTGCTGACGGAGAAAGGCTTTGAATTAGAAACATACAATTCCATGAGGGAAGGGAACGCCCGGATGTCAGGGTTCTTTACAGGGACTCTTGAATTCAACGCTTTTGTCTTGAATACTGCATTATTCGCCTGTTGTCTACTCGTGCAGGCGGTCAGGAAACGAGAATACAACTTAAGTTTTATAGGGTATATTCTGATTGCTTTTTTTTCGACAGTACTGATTTTTTATGGTTCAGTCAGAACCGCTGTTGTCGGAATGATATCCTCTGTATTCTTTTTGAGTCTGTTGCAACTGTTCAAACGGAAAATATTTGTTAGTTTATTGGGTTATAGCTATTTCCTATTCTTTACATGCTCGATATTTCTCTATCTTGCCCTTGGATACACGGACGACTTGTCAGCTCTCGACCGTGAAAGGCAGTGGTATGTGGTACTCGAGTCACTTAATTCCATACCGCTGGGCCTTGGGTTCGGAGCCATCGGACCTGGTCAGTCATACTGGTATGACTCGTTTTGGTTGAATCTTCTGGCCTCCGCTGGCTACCTTGGTTTAGCCATCATGATTGGTCTGATCCTGTTTTACGGTAAGATCGTCGCTGTTACTCAGCAGTTACGTGTAGGCGGAAGCGCCTTTATGGCGGGCGTTGCCGACTATCTGGTGATCAGTTACCCGTTCTTCCTTAGCAGTTTCTTCTTTCAGTCCTATACCAATAGTGTTGTCTTGTATCTTTTTGTGCTGGTTATAGTGGTGGTGATGTATGACTCAAAATATCGTAAAAATTAAGCTTTCGATATTGGTTGTTCTTTATAAGCGGCATTATATAGATTCGACTGCTATAACAACATTGTTGGAGTGTGTTAGTTGTTTTCAAGAAAAAGGAGTTCAAGTAGATTTTTTCGTGTGGAATAACACACCACAGTGTTCACCAATTTTGGTTAGGGAGAACTTGACGTGGCTGGAAGGCAATAATGTAGGATTGTCTCATATTTATAACTGTGTTGCCGCAAAAGCTTTTGAAGCCGGTGCGACGCATTTTATGATTTCGGACGATGATACCGATTATTCTACGCAGAATTATGTCAGCGCGATTACCAAAGCGGTTGAGTTTGAGGCGAAATCACCGCCTGATGCATTTGGTGTAATGTTGCCGAAAGTCTACTCGGGGGAGAAACTGGTCAGTCCGGGCGAACGCTTCTGGTTTTTCGGCCGTTTGTCGCCGACGGTCGATAGCGGCCTGAATACCTCGCTTAATAAGCTCGCTATCAACAGCGGTGTAATATTCACGAGAGCCTGTTATAAGCGGATTTCGCCACTCTTTGATGAGCGTCTTAAATTTTACGCCACTGATACAGAGTTTTTCGTGAGATATGAGTCTTATTATTCGCAGTTTTACGTTCTGGATACAGTGCTGCAACATGATCTTTCTGAACATACTTCGGATAGCGCCGAGCGTGCTGTTTTTCGCTTTCAGGAAATGATCCGTGGTTTTCGGGTGATATTTGAACGAAAAGGCTACTTATTTCGCTGTCTGATGGAGACTTATTTGTTGGTTTCCTCGTTGAAAAAGAGCATCACGTATAAAGAATCTGATTTTTTTTGTTCATATATTTCGTCTTTTAGAGAGAGAAAATAATGTTGATAGAACTGGTCGAATTTCTTTCTTTGAAAATCAGGCGGCGAGGAATAAAAATTGATAGGCGTATCCCAGACGGTTATCTCTTTAACTTCGTATTATCTAAAGCTTTCATGGTGATCAACGGCTTTTTAAAGTTCAGGCGGCTCTCGGTCATCTTGGTCGGTAAGCGCGTTACCGTGAAGGCACGATCGCTGATCTTCGGCGGGAAAGGGCTTATGGTCGATGATGGGTGCTTTATCGATGCTTTGGCAGTCAAGGGCATTACCCTAGGCCAAGGGGTTTCTTTGAAGAAAAATGTTATTATCGAGTGCACTGGTAGCCTGACCAAATTAGGTGAGGGGCTATCGATTGGTAATAATGTTGGTATCGGCAGCGGCAGTTTTTTGGGCTGCGCAGGCGGTATTACCATTGGCGATGACACGATCATTGGTAACTATGTATCATTTCACTCGGAGAATCATAATTTCTCTGACCCTGCAATGCCTATTCGCCTTCAGGGGGTAAATAATGCAGGGATCCACATCGGTAGTAATTGCTGGATTGGCGCTAAGGTGACAGTACTGGATGGAGTCTTCCTTGAGGACGACTGTGTGGTCGCGGCAGGAGCGGTGTTGAAGGCTGGGCGATACGCCGCTAACTCTATTTATGCAGGCGTTCCTGCAAAGCGAATAAAAGAACGTAGCTAAAAAAGGATGTGTAGTGAAAAAAATTATATTTTTTCATTTGCTCAATGACTATAGCGGGAGCCCCAAAGTTCTTTCTCAAGTGATTGAAGCTGTATCGAAGAAAGGATTTGACGCCGAGTTGTTTTTGGGCGGGCAGGGAAGTGCTGGCTTTCTGTCTTCGGTGCCTTGTGTTCAGCGACGCTATTTTTACAGGCGTTTTGATAATAAGTTTATGACGTTAATAAGCTACACGCTTTCGCAAGTTATTTTATTTTTCAAGTTGCTGAAGTACAGGAAGTCTTCGGTGGTTTTTTACGTCAATACTTTACTACCATTTGGTGCAGCGTTGGCGGGAAAGCTGCTTGGGATTCAGGTTTTTTATCATATTCACGAAACGTCTATTCGCCCAAGGCCTTTAAAGGTTTTTCTGCGTTGGATCGTTGAAATATGTTCAAGCAACAATATATTTGTTTCGCATTTTCTGGCGCGAGCTGAAGGCTTTTCAAATGTTGGGGGCAAGGTTGTTTATAACTCTATCCCGCGGGAAATGAGTAGCGTCGCTGCCCGTCATGTTTATCAACCCTTACCTGATGGACGGTTCGGAGTGTTGATGATTTGCTCTTTGAAAACCTACAAGGGCGTCAATGAGTTTGTACAAATTGCTCGTTTGTTAAGGGGGCATCAGGTATTCAAATTTACTTTGATTCTCGGGACAACTCAGACTGAAGTTTCTGATTTTTTTTCGAGTACTACGATTCCCGATAATTTGACTATTATTTTTGGCTGTGCTGATGTCATGCCTTATTATCAAAAGGCGAGTGTTTTACTCAGTCTTTCGAAGCCGGACGAATGGGTGGAGACATTCGGTTTGACAATTCTCGAGGGGCTTTCATTTGGGATTCCATGCATTATTCCTCCGGTAGGGGGGCCCATTGAACTGGTGTCCGAAGACTGTGAGGGGTACTTGATGGCCTCTGATAGAGTTGAAGATATTTCTGCCAAACTCGTGTTTCTCCGAGAGAATTCGGATGTCTGTTATCGCCTGTCTAATGCGGCAAAGGTGAAGTCGCTTAATTTCTCAAGTGAAAAATTTGAAAGTGGTGTGCTCGGGGTGTTTGATGGGATTTAAATTTGCAGTCATTGGCACAGTTGGTCTTCCCGCACAATACGGTGGCTGGGAGACTCTTTCAGAACAATTAGTTACATATCTGGATCATGAGTACGAGATTTCGGTGTATTGCAGTTCGAAATTCTATGTGTCTCAACCCAAGAAGTATGGCAATGCTGATTTGATTTACGTTCCGTTAAAAGCTAACGGTGTGCAAAGTATTCCCTATGATGTTTTCAGCATGCTGCATGCCTATCGCAAGAATGATGTGCTGCTGATTTTGGGGGTCTCCGGTTGTATTGCACTTCCATTCATAAAAATGCTTACAAAAAAGAAGATCGTCGTCAATATTGATGGCTATGAATGGAAGCGAGCGAAGTGGTCGCCCCTGGCCAAGAAATTCTTGAAGTTTTCAGAAACTGTGGCAGTCAGGTATTCTGACGCAGTGGTCACTGATAATCAGGTTCTTCAGGATTATGTGCGGAGCGAGTACGGCCGAGAAAGTACCCTTATTGCCTATGGCGGTGATCAGGCCAAGACACGCTCATTAACCGAATCTGATCGAGAGCGCTATCCGTTTCTACGTAGTCCTTATGCATTTTCTGTGTGCAGGATTGAACCTGAAAATAATATCCATATTGTTGTCGAAGCCTTTCACTCCAGCGGACTCCCCTTGGTCATCGTAGGCAATTGGAAGCAGAGTGAATATGGGAAGGCGCTCCAGGATAAGTACTCAAATGCAGAGAACCTCCATCTGCTGGATCCCATCTACAACGGTGATGAACTGAGCCCGTTGCGCAGCAATGCTACTATTTATATTCATGGTCATAGCGCCGGTGGAACCAACCCGTCGCTTGTGGAAGCGATGTGGTTGAGCTTGCCTGTCATCGCGTTCGATGTGTCATTCAATCGTGCTTCTACGGAAGATAGCGCCAAATTTTTCGCTTCCCATGAGTCACTTATAGATCATGCGACCATGCTTTTTGCCGACGAAACCGAACGTGCGGCCCTAAGTGAAAAAATGCGTGAAATTGCGGTGCGTCGTTATCGTTGGGAAGGGGTGTCTTCTCAATACGATAAGCTATTCAAACAACTGTTATCGTCTGATAGGGTTTGATAATGTCCGATGTTTTGAGTGCCGCGTCTATTTCTCATACACCGAAAATTCTTCTTACCGGCGGTACTGGTTTTGTTGGGCGCCCACTGCTCGATGCCCTGGTTAATGCTAAGTATCCGGTTATCAGTGTCACTCGAAAAAGATGCGCCACTGCGCTACCAGGTGTACAGAGTTGCGTTATCCCGCCGTTGTCTGGAGAGATTAACTGGAGTGTTCCGTTGCAGGGAGTGGAAGTAGTGATCCACTCTGCTGGTCGTGCTCATATTATGAACGAAACGCATAGCAACCCGTTGCAGGCTTTTCGGGAGGTGAATGTGAATGCCACGCTTAATCTTGCCCGGCAGGCTGCTGAAGCTGGCGTTAAGAGGTTTATTTTTATCAGTTCCGTCAAGGTTAATGGTGAGGCGACCGAGGGAAATCGTGTCTTCAAGCCTTCGGACACTCCAGCACCGCTTGACGACTATGGGGTGTCTAAGCTTGAGGCCGAGCAGGCGCTGATGGCGTTGGCGGGGGAAACCTCGATGAAGGTTGTAATCATCAGACCTGTTTTGGTGTACGGCCCGGGCGTAAAGGCAAACTTTGAAAAAATGTTAGCTGCTGTAAATAAAGGCCTGCCGTTGCCATTTCGCACGATTAAAAATTGCAGGAGCCTGGTGTTTATAGATAATCTGATCGATTTGATCTGCTTGTGCATTCATCATCCTGAGGCAGAAAATCGCGTATTTATGGTTAGTGATGGCGAAGACTTATCCATCGGGCAGACTATAGAAAAACTCGCCGTGGCGATGAACAAGAAGTCCCGCATATTCGCGTTTCCACAATCCCTCTTGAGGCTTCTTGCATCTGTCGCGGGTAAGAAGGAGTTCTTTCAACGTCTGTGTGGGTCGCTCCAAGTAGATATTACAGACACGCGAGAGCTTTTAGGTTGGACACCCCCTGTCAGCATTGATGAAGCCTTTGCTATTACGGCTCGTTATTATCAAGAGAAACATAATGGTACCTCCCATGGCTAATTTGGCTGAGATGCTTAAAACCCGGGATAATAATTTCAATTTTATCCGCGTTGTTGCAGCCCTTTTTGTCCTTGTTTCTCACGCCTATCCGCTTTCGCGTGGGGCAGCTGAGGTTGAGCCGCTGGCGGCACAGCTCGGTATCTCGCTTGGAGGATTAGGTGTATTTACCTTTTTTTGCATTTCAGGATTCTTTATATCGCTGAGTTACCAGAGATCAAGAACCAAGGTAGATTTTGTCGTTGCGAGATTTTTAAGATTGTATCCAGCGCTGCTGGTTGTTCTGGTTTTAAGTGCATGTGTTGTGGGACCTTTGTTTACGAATATGAGCCTGCACGACTACTTTACTTCAAGTGAGGTCTATAGTTATGTGGCCGCTAATTTGAAATTGAAGAGTATTCAATTTCAATTGCCAGGCTTGTTTCAGGATAACCCTTATCCTGGGATTAATGGGTCGTTGTGGACGTTGTATTACGAGGTTTTATTGTACGCTTTGGTTTTGATATTGGGTGTCGTCGGTTTTTTGAAGAGTTCGCCTCGAATATCGGTGTTTTTTGTACTGTATTTTTTGTTTTATTTTGCATTTGGATTTTTGCTCGCAGAGGAGCGCATTAGCCCTAGTTTTCAGATGCGCATGTGGGTGCAGTGGAGTTTCGCATTTGTAATAGGCATGCTGCTTTATGCGTACAGGTTCAAAATTCGTCTGGATTATCGTATTTTAAGCGTTTGTTGGTTGGTTACATTATTTTTGTACAAGTCACCTGTTTTTGTTGAGGCTTTTGTGGTCGCCTGGAGTTATTCTGTATTCTGGGCTGGCTTCAACACACAATGGTTTGCTCGTAATTTTAATAGACTAGGTGACTATTCTTACGGCCTGTATATCTACGCATTTCCCACGCAAGAGATTTTAGCGCACCTCTGGAAGGGTATATCGCCAGTGACAATGATTTTGGTGGCTTTACCCTTAGCGCTTATTCCCGCAGTACTTTCCTGGCACTTTATAGAACAGCCTTGTATTTTGCGTAAAAAGGCAATGGCGGAAAGATTGTCTCAGTCACTCGCTAAGCTTTCTGGAATGTTAACTAAGTACTCAACTAAATAACTCTGAATTGAAAGGTTGGTTCTGAAATGAAGCGTTTTTTTGATCTTTTACTGAGCCTTTTTGCACTGCTCATACTATTGATTCCAATCGTGCTTGTTACCATTGCGGTAAAGTTGACGTCAAAAGGGCCCGCTCTATATTGGTCTAACCGTGTGGGCGTGAATAATACCGTATTCAAAATGCCAAAGTTTCGCTCAATGCGCACGGGAACCCCAGCGGTGGCCACGCATTTGTTGCAGAACCCTGCCCAGTATCTTACGCCGATTGGAAATTTCCTGAGAAAGTCCAGTCTGGATGAGTTGCCTCAGTTGTGGAGCATCATTGCTGGCGACATGAGTTTTGTCGGGCCCAGGCCCGCGCTTTTTAACCAAGCGGACCTTATTGCATTGCGCACAGAGCAAGGTGTGCATCTTATTCGTCCAGGCCTCACAGGCTGGGCACAGGTGAACGGACGGGATGAGTTGCCGATACCGGTTAAGGTTGGCTATGATGCTTATTACGCGGAAAATATGGGTTTATTTTTCGATCTGAAAATCCTGTTTTTGACAGCTTTGAAGGTGCTCAAACGCGATGGCGTTTCCCATTAACGCTGTGGGAGGCGTCAATGAGTAGCTTATTTGGGCAGGCAGCATATAGTTTGTTTTTTGTTCTGCGTTTATTGCGCGGTCGACAAGAATTTTGATCTAACGCAAGGACACGTAGGTGAATCATGATTAACCGGTTGCGCACTTGGCTATTGAAACTGCCTCGTCACCAAAAACGACTGATACAGGTTTTTGCGGACGTTGTTTTGGTTTTGTTGGCTCTGTGGATGGCGTTTGTTGTCCGTCTCGGCATCGATGAGATGATCAACCCTGTCAAAATGCATCTTTGGTTGTTTTTGGCAGCTCCGGTGATCGCGATTCCGCTTTTCATTCGCTTTGGGATGTATCGTGCTGTCATGCGCTATTTTGGCAATGACGCGCTGGTAGCGATTATCAAGGCCGTGAGTCTTTCATCTCTGATCCTCGGTGTAGTCGTCTATTGGTATAGCAACCATCAAAATGTCGTGCCCAGATCAATTATCTTCAACTATTGGTGGTTGAGCTTGATCATGGTCGGTGGGCTGCGCTTGACCATGCGGCAATATTTCTTGGGCGATTGGTTTGCCGCCGCCCAACATGTGCCCTTTACCAGTCGTGAGGATGGCCTTCCGCGTGTTGCGATTTATGGTGCCGGCGCGGCGGGCAACCAATTAGTCGCGGCGCTGCGCATGGGGCGCGTCATGCGACCAGTGGCGTTTATCGATGACGATACCACTATCTCGGATCGTGTCATTTCAGGTCTTCAAGTCTATAAGCCCAAGCATATTCAACGGATGATCGATGCCACGGGCGCCCAAGAAATTCTCTTGGCAATTCCGTCGTCCAGCCGTGGACGGCGTCGTGAGATTCTCGGTTTTCTGGAAGGCTTTCCACTCCACGTTCGCAGCGTTCCAGGTTTTATGGATCTCGCCAGTGGCCGGGTCAAGGTTGACGATATTCAAGAAGTCGATATAGCTGACTTGCTCGGTCGTGATTCGGTGCCCGCGCAAGATGAACTGCTCGAGCATTGCATTAAGGGGCAGAGTGTCCTTGTAACTGGGGCGGGTGGCTCAATTGGTTCTGAGCTGTGCCGGCAAATCCTGGAACTCAAGCCTAGGACCCTGTTGTTGTTCGAACACAGTGAATTCAATCTCTACAGCATTCTTTCTGAATTGGAACAGCGCATTGCTCGAAATTCTTTGCCGGTCAAGTTATTGCCTATATTGGGATCGGTACGTGATCAGGCCAAGCTGCTTGATGTAATGAAAACCTGGCGTGTCGACACGGTTTACCATGCTGCAGCCTATAAGCATGTGCCAATCGTTGAACACAATATTGCAGAAGGTGTGTTGAATAATGTTATCGGTACACTGAATACCGCCCAGGCTGCACTTCAGTCTGGTGCATCTAATTTTGTGCTGATCTCTACAGATAAGGCTGTGCGTCCAACGAATGTAATGGGTAGCACCAAGCGCCTTGCTGAACTGACGCTTCAAGCTTTGAGCCGTGAGCTTGCTCCCGTGCTGTTTGGTGATAAGTCCAATGTCTCACGAGTGAACAAAACCCGCTTTACCATGGTGAGATTTGGCAATGTATTGGGCTCTTCCGGTTCTGTGATTCCGTTGTTTCACAAGCAGATCAAGTCCGGTGGGCCCCTGACGGTTACGCACCCGAAAATTACCCGCTATTTCATGACCATTCCCGAAGCTGCTCAACTGGTCATACAAGCCGGTTCCATGGGGCTTGGAGGCGATGTGTTCGTTCTGGATATGGGCGAACCTGTCAAGATTGTCGAGCTTGCCGAAAAGATGATTCATTTGTCCGGGTTGAGCCTACGTTCCGACAAAAATCCTCACGGTGATATCGCTATCGAGTTCTCCGGTTTGCGCCCCGGTGAAAAGCTGTACGAAGAGTTGTTGATCGGCGACAACGTCGTGGCAACGCAGCACCCGATGATTATGAGTGCCAATGAGGATCATCTTCCGTGGGAGACCCTCAAGATCAAGTTGTCGGAATTGCTCACAGCGGTTGATCAGGACGACTATAGCCGAGTCCGCCAATTGCTACGAGACACCGTTAGTGGCTATACGCCGGATGGTGAAATTGTTGATTGGATTTATCAGCAACGGCGGTTGGAACCATAGTTTATAGAGTCCAGTGCTTAGGGATGCTCTGAAACAGCCGGATATTTTCCGGCTATCGAATCGTAAGCATTTTTCGAAAACGACACACGTCGAAAATTGATCAATCTTTTTTAATTTTCAGCACTATAGGCTGCTGCAAAGCAACTTCGCTACCGCGCATCATGGCGGCGGGGCTCCAGAAAGAAATCGGGAGCACAGCATCCGGAATCAGTTAAGCGCTTTGAATCTGGGGTTTATGGCGCGCTTACGCTGGGTCACTGTAGCCGAACCAGTTCTACATCAGATGCACGCGCAGCATCGCCATCATCGGGTAGGCCGGACGATCACCTCCGCTCTTGGGATAGTGCGGCTCTACTTGCGCTTGCCGGCATACTCGGCGTCAGCGAAGGCTATTTGCGTTATCGGAAAACTCGGCGGGTGGAGTCCGGGTATTTTGCCAAAATCAGGAAGTTTTCTTCAGCGCGCCCTTAGAGTATTTTACTTATTAGTCTTGATTTCGTGCGCGATACGGCTTCTTTTTCTATTTCAAAAAGCAGGTCTAATTCGGTCTCTCCAGTCTTAATTGCTCCCATTTTTTCATGAAAAGAAATGACACGGTCATTTCCCTTTCTAACATCGAAATGTGATTTTTTGAAGTTTAGATTTTCAAAGGCGAATTGATATACTAGGAAGGCACTTTCTAAGGCAGCATATCTTGTTTTGTTCTCGTTAAGTATCCAACTTCCCCAGCAAAATGAATCTTCTTTTAAATCGTATATTCTGACGGTGCCGCATGGTGTGCCATCGAGGCGCTCGATAATGAAATAGTATTGAGTGCCTTCGGCTTCGTCGGTTTTATATTTTTTAATCCACTCTTTTTGGGCCACAACACTTGGGCTTACTGAGGAGAGAAATTGGTTGTATCTATCATCAAGGCGTAGTGTCAGAACGAACTCAGCATCCTGCTCCTCAATGAGTCGCAGTCTTACGGTCTTCGATTGCAAGTCCATGGTTTTTCTCATTTACTGAATGGCGTTCATACATGATACAGATTTTTGAACGTTCGTTGAAAGTCAGAAGTCGTTCGCGGAGAGACTGCGCTCTTACAGCCTCACATTCGACGCAAAAGATTGAGTCTCGGTCTGTTCATACCTTGCAATACCCCCACTTTTGACTCTCTCCACCCATCGCCTAACGTAGAAAAGCAGCTCCGGAAAAGCTGCCTTTCTACCTCATCAATGTCATGGAGCCTCACCAATGCAAAACACCTACATCTCCTCCCTAATCTTCGCCGTCCTTACCACTATCTCCGTAGCCACCACCGCAGCCCCATCGATCAAACCCGAACCCCCAACCCCCATCACCACCCAAATGACCCAATCCGAACAATCCACCAAGGTCAACCTCAACGCCGCCGACGCCGAAACCTTGCGTCGTGACCTCTTCGGCATTGGTGCCGCCAAGGCCAATGCAATCATCGCTTATCGCGAAGGCAACGGTCCGTTCATGGCAGTGGATGAGTTATTGGAAGTAAAGGGCATCGGCAAGGCGTTGCTGGAGAAAAATCGGGACAGGTTAGAGATCAAATAAGTATCGAGAGGCCGGTCAGTGACCGGCCTTTTTTTCATCCGGGCTCTGCGCTTTCATACCGTCACGCACGATTTCCACGATGCATGTTAACCAAGCGGAATCTTTTTGCACCGCACAGCTCTTGGCATGAAAAGTGATTACTCACACAGGGAGGATTGTTCAACAATCGTGAGGTAATTATGACGCTTAGCTTGTCCTTAGCCGACCAGATCGCTCTGGAACTGCGTGCCGATATCATCGGTGGGCGACTTTTGCCGGGAATGGCACTGGTCGAGGCGGAGTTGGTCAAGGCCTATAACGCGTCGCGCAATACGATTCGTGAGGCGTTGCACCGTTTGGGGCAGGAAGGATTGACGCGGTATGTGCGTAACAAGGGCGTGATGGTGCGTCGGTTGGAACGCGAAGAGGTGCGGGATTTATTTGTCGTTCGTCGCACGCTTGAATTGCAGGCCGTTGCCCAGAGCGGTGCGCTGACCCGAGACCAATCCGAGCGTATGCAAGACGCCATCGAGGCCACCGCGCTGGCTCGGGAGCGGGAGGATTGGCGTTCCGTGGCCACCCACAGCTTGTTGTTTCACCAGCAGATTGTCGGGCTGATGCGCAGCCCGTTGTTCGATGAGTTTTTCGCCCAGGTGATCGCCCAATTGCGTCTGGTATTTTGCGCCGCGCCCGATGAGCAGCGCTTTCAGTCGCCCTGGCTGGAGCGTGATCGTGAAATATACGAGTTACTGATCCACGGAAATAAACCGGCGGCAGGCGAGGCGATGAGCCTGTACCTGGATGATTCCGAACGCCTTTCGTTAGCCCTGTTTACGCACCCTTGATCGAGGATCCGCAGCATGTACAAAGACTATCCGGCCGCTTACCAGGTCAGCAAAGGTTCGGCGTTGCAGGTCGACACAGCGTTTTATGAGCGTATTCGTGAGCGCAAGGATCAACGCACTTTGATCGAACAGTTCGAGGTGCCGATTCGCACGGGCAGGGCGTGGAAGGTACCGGCCGGGCATGTGTTCCGCGTGACCACGCCGGTCGGCCCCCAGGTCGGTGACTTCAACGTGTGGAACGCCAACGACCCGCGCGAACGCCTGTGGGCCGCGCGCACGCGCCAGTTGCAGGGCGCGCATGTCAGCACCCATGACCGGCTGTGGTCTAACCTGCCGTTCCTGCGGCCGCTGGTGACCATTACCGACGACAGCCTGGCCAGCTATGGCATTGATGAACACGGCGGGCGCCTGCACGATTTACTCGGTACGCGCTGCGATCCGTATGTGAACCGCATGCTCACCGGCGAAGATTTCCATCATCACTGCCACTCGAACCTGACCCGCGCGGTATTGCCTCACGGTCTGACGGAGTTTGATGTGCATGACGTGCTGAATATTTTCCAATGCACGGGCCTGAATCACGACGACATGTATTTCATGAAGGCGTGCCCGGCGCAGAAGGGCGATTACCTGGAATTTTTTGCCGAGATTGATTTGCTATGTGCGCTGTCGACCTGCCCGGGTGGGGATTTATCGCTGCCGATGTGGGGGCCGGAGGCGCAGGACCCGCTGACGGTGTGCCGTCCGCTAGGGGTTGAGATCTATAAATTGGAGGAGGGGTTGCTGCAAGGCTGGCACCAGCCTGAGCGTGCTGCCTATAAGGGAAGATCGGAAGAGCGTCGTGTAGGGAA
>ERZ1463034.183-NODE-183-length-17776-cov-6.401332_pt1 | contig 17776 bp, 27 predicted proteins | sample MGYA00564480_ERZ1463034 | MGnify/ENA primary metagenome ERZ1463034 (study PRJEB39244, sample SAMEA3635122) | Helicobacter pylori | study: EMG produced TPA metagenomics assembly of PRJEB11511 data set (Assembly of a 5300-year-old Helicobacter pylori...
CTCAAGTCCACTGATCTGGCGAGGACTCCGCGGCGGACCGGGACCCCGCAGACCGCCGCGCGCCGGCGCGTCGATCACGGCGTCCTCTCTCTTCACCCCCCACGAACGATATGGGCCTCCAGCTCCTCAAGCACGCCGTCCTCCCCGTGGCGCTCGCGTTCGTCCTAGGAGTCGCGGTCGCCCGTCACCTCCCCCAGCGCGAACGGAAGCCAAAGCGGTTGCAACCCGACCTCCCTGCCGCTTTGGCCGCTCTCCACGCCGCCTTCCCCGACTCTCAGCTCTCGATCGATGCTGCTACGCTCAGCGAGTTTGGCACCTCTCCAGGAACGTTCAACCCGCCAACGCCAGCGTCCATCGTAGTCCACGCAGAGAGCACGGCGGACGTGGTGCGGGTCGTCAAAATCGCGACGCTCTACGGCGTCGTCCTCATCCCCGTCGGCGGCAGAACGAGCCTCGAAGGGCAGTTCCTCCCTCCCACCTGCTGCGACGGACCAGCTCAGCACGATCCTCCTGAAGCGCACCGCATCCGCCCTACCATCCACCTCTCCTTGGCGAGGATGAACGAGATCCATCAGGTTTACCCGACGGACTTTCAGGCGGTCGTAGGACCTGGGGTCGGGTGGCAGAGCTTGAATGCGGCGCTGGAGGAGCAGAGGCTCATGTTTCCTGTGGATCCGGGACCGGGGGCGCATTTTGGGGGCATGGTGGGAGTTGGAGGGTCGGGCACGAACACGGGTGAGTCGTTGGCTGGGAGGCAGGACGGACGTGCTGCTGATGCCGCGGATTGCTTTCCAGTCTGGTACGGAACGATGCGAGGAGAGTGGATCCTGGGGATGGAGGTCGTCTTGATGAACGGAGAGGTCATCCGGACACGAGGCTCGAGTCGTGCCCGCAAGAGCTCGACTGGCTGGGACGTAGGCCGCCTCTTAATGGGATCTGAAGGAACCCTAGGCGTGCGTTCGTTCCCCCGCTTCTCCTCAAGCGACTCCTGACTTGCACGCAGATCATCACGGAGCTCACCGTTCGCCTCACCCCCGTCCTCCCTCTCAAAGTCGCCCTCACCTCCTTCCCCACCGTCGCACACGCCGTCAGCGCAGTTGTCTCGATCCTCGCCGCCGGCCTATCGCCAACCTCGCTTGAGCTACTCGACGGAACGAGCATCCGCGGGTTGAACCTTTCGCAGATCCTGCCCGAAGCGCTCGACGAACGGCCGACAGTGCTCATGCGGTTCTCGAGTCCGCTTGAGAGCGTTCTTCTCAGCTCTTTGGATCGCGTGAGGGAGATTGTGGCGATGAGCGAGGGAGCGGAGCTGAGGGTTGCGAAGGACGAGGCGGAGAACGAGCTGCTATGGAAGGCTCGCAAGGTGCGTTCTTCCCCCTCCTTGTCTTCGATAACAGCTGACGACGCTGTGCCAGAACCAATTCTGGAGTCAGCAGCTGTTGATTGGGGAAGGATGTCGAACTTTGGTGGGTTCCTCTCTTGGCGGAGTTGCACGCCGCTGACCCCTTCCCCCCTCTCAGATTACGGACGTCTGCGTTCCCATCAGTAGGTGCGTGACTCAGACTCGTCCGCCATACACCGGAAGCTGATCCAGACGTGCTTCTAGGCTGGCAGAGTTTGTAGATCGAAGCGAAGTCGACGTTGCGAGATCAGGTCTTCTTGCTCCCATCGTCGCTCACATCGGTAAGTCTGTCTGCTCGCGTCTCGAAGACGCGCTTTGACAATCCTTGTGCAGGCGATGGCAACGTTCATCGTGCGATCCTGTACAAGCCCAAACCGGGCACGACCACTGCTCCTCCTGAAGTCGCTGCCCTGGCGTCGTCGCTCTCCCAACTAGCGATCGAGCTCGAGGGAACGTGTGCAGGTGCGTTTCGCTGCCCGTCCATTTCGAGCTAGACTGACGAAAGGTTCTTGCAGGCGAGCATGGGATTGGCTCAACTAAGCGGCAATACCTTGAGCGGGAGCTGGGCGCCGGAACGCTCGATGTGATGAGGCGGATCAAGGCAGAACTTGATCCTCTCGGGCTTCTGAATCCTGGTGAGTTGAACTGCTGCTCGCCGCCTCGAGGGAGCTGACGAGAGACCCCTTACCAGGAAAGATCTTGATCGAAACGAAGTAGCCTTTCCCGTGTCCTTGGTCTCGCTTCTTTCTTTCTGCGCGTGTCTTTCTGTTGACTGACCCAGCGAGGTGGATCCAGCTGTCGCGGCTGAGGAATCGGCTGCGAAGGAACTCGCTTTTCTCGGCGAGGATCGTTTTTTCCTCGAGTCTCTTCTGTTTTTTTCATAAAGCGATGACTTTGCTGTTTCGCCATCTCCCTCGCGATTAGGAAAAGAAGGGAGAGGCGAGGACAGGAGTGACTCCGGGAAAAATTTGTGAAACGAACTCGTGAACCTTGAAGGCCTTCTCTGCTCTGTCCGCTTGACCGCCCATCGACTTCGAACAAGTTCCTTCTGACTCCGCTTGGCGAATCGAGGTACGAAACACTCTTCATCTTCAGAGCACCCCGAGAACCACCTGACACTCGCTCAACCAGGCACTCCTCTGCCCCCTCGCATCATGTGGCAGCGACAGAACACCCGCCAAAGCGGTTCCAACGAAGCACCTCTTGGAGGCCAACGCCGCTGGGGAGGAGACGATCGCGGAGCTCCCGGCGGACCCCCTCCTCCTCCTCCCCCTCCCAGCGGAGGAGGGTACGGCGGTCGAGACGAGAGAGGAGCAGGCGGACAAGGTGGACAAGGAGGATACCGCGATGACTCCCGCGGTGGCTACGGCGGTGGAAACTCCGGTGGAGCGCGTGATGGATACGGCGGTGGAGGAGACGATCGCATGAGGAGCGGTTACGACTCTCGCGGCGGAGGAGACTCGCGCGACTCGAGGGACCAGCGTGGCGGAGGAGGAGGAGGCGGGTACGACTCTCGCGGGCCCCCTCCTCCCCCCAGCGGTGGCGGAGGACGTTACGACGATCGACGTGGACCTCCCCCTCCCCCGCCTTCGCAGCCGACGTCGGCGTGGGGAGCTCCTGCGCCTTACGGACAGCAAGCCGCCCCTGCGCCGAGCGCTCTCGATGCCCTTGGTGGAGAGAGGAAGAGGAAGAGTCGCTGGGGAAACGAGAAGGCTGAGGTGGGAGGAATGCCCACCGCCATCACGGGTGGCGTGGCTGGCAAGGACCTCGAGAGCTACGCAGGTTCGTTCTTTTCGCGCGGCTCCCTCCCGTTCGAGCTTTCGCTAATGCTTTATTCGCTCATCAGTCCAGCTCCGCCTCGACGAGATCTCCCGCGCTCTTCGCTCCGGCCTCGTCGTCCCTCCCGATGGCGCGCGCTCTCCCTCCCCTCCCCCGACCTACGACTCCCACGGACGACGAACGAACACGCGCGAAGTCCGGTACCGCAAGCGCCTTGAAGACGAGCGCATGCGTCTCGTCGACCGCCAGATGAAGACCGATCCCGACTTCCGCCCGCCTACCGAGTACCTCATGGCCAAGCGCCAGAATGGCGGTCGCCCGCAGGACAAGGTCTATATCCCCGTCAAGGAGTTCCCCGAGATCAACTTCTTCGGTCTCCTCGTCGGCCCTCGTGGTAACTCGCTCAAGAAGATGGAGAGGGAGAGCGGAGCCAAGATCAGCATTCGCGGCAAGGGCAGTGTCAAGGAGGGCAAGGGGCGGCCGGGAGGAGGATTCGAGGACGACGAGAACGATGAGCTGCACTGTTTGGTCACCGGCGACAGCGAGGAGAAAGTTCAGAAGTGCGTCAAGCTCATCAACGGTGTCATCGAGATCGTGCGTTCTCCTTTCGCCTCCTTCCCTTGTGAGCTTTGACCAACTCATTTCTTGCACAGGCTGCTTCCGTTCCCGAAGGACAGAACGATCACAAGCGCAACCAGCTTCGAGAGCTCGCTCAGCTCAACGGAACCCTTCGTGACGACGAGAACCAGGTCTGCCAGAACTGTGGAGGTACGCTTTCTCTCGCCACGCCTATTCATTGGGCTACGGTCGCTGACGGCCTGTTCGCGCAGGTATTGGACATCGCAAGTACGACTGCCCCGAGCAGAAGAACTGGACCGCAGGGATTATCTGTCGCACCTGCGGCGGAGCTGGTCACATGGCGAGGTACGTTCCCTTCCGTACATTCTGCAGCTAGCAGTGGCTGACTGTCTGCTGCAGGGATTGCACTCAACGACGACCCGGCTTCGGTGGACCTCCCGGCGCTCCCGGCGCGCAAGGCTTCGCCCCTCCAGGCGCTCCTATTGACCAGGCGCGCGCGCAGCAGTTCGATTCCGAGTACGCATCTCTCATGGCTGAGCTCGGCGAGACTTCGGCCACGGCTCCCGTTGCTGGTGCACCCGGTGCGCCTGCGGGGCAAGCTGCGCCGTGGAACGGAGGAGCTGAGATGGCTGGACCGCCGCTCGACGAGAACGGAGAGAAGATCCCGCCTTGGAGGCTTTCGCAGAACTGGTACGTCGCTTACTGCCGTTTGGCTTTCGTCGTCGCTGACCACTCGCTCGCAGGAACCCGCCCCAGGCGCAGGGAGGTAACTTCAACCGCGGCGGACCTTCTGCTCCTCAACCTCAGCACGCGGCGTACACTGGACAGAGCGCTGGCTACTCCTACTTCGGTCCTCCCGCTACTGGATGTACGTCCTCTTTCTCCTCGCTGTTTCGAAGTCACCGCTGACGTTCGACGTTCGTAGACGGCATGCCTGGCGCAGCTCCGATGATGCAGCAGCAGCAGCAGCAGTTTCCCGTCGGCGGCTACCCGCAGCAGCAGCAGTACCCGCAGGCGTAGATCGTGGACGACACCTCACCTCCCCTTCGCCTTCGCCTTACTCCTCCCCCAGTTCTTACTTACCCACTCACCCCGCTTACTACTCACCCCCTTCCCTCCCAAAAATTTGTATACTGACAACGCGACTAACGCCTCGACTCGATTCGATGAGACGAGCTTGCGTGCGCGAGAGAGCTGCCGACTCGGACCAGCTCGAACCTTTGCGCGGCTGTCTTTCTCCCTCTCGCTCTTTCCGACGTCTTCGCTCAGGATGTCCCTTGCGAATGCGTGCTTGAATAATTACTGCCATGAGCTTCCTCGCTCTCCCTCATCTCCCTCCGCTCGTCCTGCCCCCCCCACGTCTTCCTTCACCGCACTGGGCTCGACCCTGGCTCCCACTCCCGTTCTCACCTCCTTGATCATCCTGATCATCTCGTGCCCCTCCCTCTCGGATACGACCGCCTCGCTATCGACCGGAGGGTCAAACAGCCCGGCCGACGACGCCTCGCTAAGCGGTACGCCTCCCATCGTCGCGCCCACCTTCCTCGCCGCGCCCAGCACGCTCCGACTCTTCTCGACCTCTCCTGCGCCGGGCCGATGCTGGGCGGACCACTTTGATTTGACGAGAGGAGGGGCGGAAGTGAGGGCGGCGGGGGGAGCGGCAGCGCGAGTGGGGAGAGCGGCGGTCCAGGATTTAGGGCGGGGGCGGTACAGGACCGCTGGGTCGAGGTGTTCGATATCGAAGATGGGGTCCGGGACTGCGTGCCCCTCGTCTCGGAGGATTCGCTCCAGCGTACTGTCCGCAAGGACGCCTCGCCACTCGCTTCCGATCCCGGCTTGGATGTCGGAAGTGACGTCCTTGGTCTGGACGATCAGGCTCGGTTCGATGGAGAACGAGTAGAGCGCGCTGCGGCCGACGAGCGCGGCGACGGCGGTGTCGACGGCGCCTTGGTAGGCGATCCATGGGTCTGCGAGGGCCGAGAGGAAGCGCGTGTAGCCCATGCGCGAGAGCGCGTAGCCGTGGAGGCAGCGGGGGCGGGTCGATTGGTGGAGGTTGGGGTGCAGGTAGGCGGGTTCTGTGGACGAGGACGCGTGAGTTTCTGTACCTGCAATCTAGCGAAAGATGATCGTACGCTCGTTCTCGCGACCCCAACATGTGCCCAAGAACGCGACTTCCCAGTCCTGAGAGAATGAGGACGTCAGTACGCGTCACAGGAGAGGAAAGCGAAAGGGACGCACTGGAGGTAGCCGACGATGTGCGTTCGCCCAGAGTCGGCCAATGTCCCACTCGAGATCCACGTCGTCCTCGAGCACCAACGCGCTCTCGTCTCCGTTCTCCTCCATCGTCTTGGCGACCTTGACGTGGCTGAACCACGTCGCAAGCACAGGCTCCGTGAGCTGCCTCCGCTCGTTGTCCTCGTTCGGATCGTACAGCGCCTCCGAGACGTTGAACCCAGGCCTAGGTCGCAACGTCGCAGGATCCGCCTCCGAGAGATACGTGACCCAGTCCTTCCCCTTCCACCGCTTCTCCGCCAGACTCGGTAACCGCAAGTCCTCAACGTCCATCCCCTCGAGCCAGACCGATTCGATCCCTCCCCCGCCAATCGTCGACTTGTCCACTTCCCGCGCCTTGGCGATCAACTTGACCTTCTTCTTCCGGGTCTCCGCTACTCGTTCGCCGATCCACCCCATCGCAGGATCCGCCTTGTCCATCGCGTCGACGAACGTGAGCTCGAGCCCGAGCGCTCTCGCGATTTTCGACATGCGTTCCCGGCGGTCGGTTCGTTTAGCAAGGGAGAGGACGTAGATGTGGGTGAAGGTGAGGGTGCGGGAGTGCTTGAAATGCGCGGGGGAGGTCGTCTCCTCGAGGTGCTGCCGGTACGCGAGAAGGTCTTCGTCGTCCAGTCGCGCTGGTGACTCTACTGACGCCTTGGCGTCCCACTCCTCCTCTGAAGGTACCGACATCTCCCTCGCCTCGCCCGCGTTCTCCTCCTTCGAGAGGTACGGAACGTCGTTCCAAGACTTTGGTGCGCCCCAGTTGGCGGAGGCTTCGGCGAGGCGGGTTCGTGGAGAGGTCGTGTAGATGAAGAGGGTGGCGAGGAGGAGACTAAAGATGACGATGATGCGCTTGCTGGAGAGGACGTGTCGGAGGGGAGTGGAGGAGGCCATCCTCAGCAGTCGGCGCCGGAGGGGTCCGAGTGAGGTCTGCGCAGCGCACGGCGTTGAGTCCCTGCCCACGCCGTTTCTTTGTTCCTGGGTACGCAAACTCACCTTGGCGTCGTCGACGCTCTCCGTTCGTGGCTTTGGCCCCGGTGGCAGGAAGGAGAGGGACGCGCGGCGTCGCGCCAACGGTGAAGAGAGGCTTGAGAGAGTCGTCGCGCTCAGTCTTGCGGGGTGGTTCTCGGAGAGGTAAGAGGAGGCTTCACGAGTAGGCAAGCGAGGGAAGGCTGGAGATGGAGGAAGAGAGGTTTCGGCACACGCGAAGAGACGTTGTTGATCTCTCTTTGCATTCATTTTTGCGACCGTTCTCCAGGTCTCTCCTCTCGAGAGCTCGACAGGTAAGAGAACGAGTGTAAATCTGTGTCCATGTTCATGCAGCTGCTCCCTCAGACCCTAAACACGTCGACGCTCTGAAGCTGCCGCTTCGACTTCTTCGTGTTCTTCTCCTGGACCTTGTCCTCACCCTGGCTCGACGAAAACTCATGGTAGTGCTTCGCCAACAGCTTGCGCAATTGCGGAACTCCCGCGGTGTCCTGCGGCGTCTCCGAAACCGGGTTCGAGACGGCCTTGAGGATCTCGCTCGCCGTGCGAGAGTCGCCGTGGAAAGGGCGGTTCAGGGGGGAGAAGACGAAGTCGGCGGGGTCGGGTTGCGGGTGGGCGACAATCTCGTGCAGCTCCGAGCGGATAAGCTTGCAGAAGTGGTCGAGGTCGAGATCCGATTCATCTGCGAAGGTTGATGCGAGGGTCAGGTTTGATTCCAGCTGTTGCTGAAGAGACTGACCAAAGCCGAAGGGCTGCTCGAGTTGGTTTCCTGTCGACAGTCAGTCAGCAAAGTTCGAGAGGTAACCAGAGGGAACTCACCGAGCTCCAAGAACCCAAGGAAGACGATGGCGGCCACGCATGTTCCAACGACGCTCAGCCAGCCGAGCGTGGCGTAGATTTGGAACTGTGTGAGAGTTTTCAAGATTCTAGAGTGGTACATGAAGAGTCTGAGTACGTACGGGAAGGAGAAGCAAGTAGATGTAGACCGAGAAACGAAGGTGAGCCCGAGAAGCGAAGGGAAGCGGGGCTGCGAACGTCAAGGTCAGCTTCTGCTCCAGAAGGTTTCGTGTCAAACGCACTCGTAAGAACACGCTCCAGCGTCGTGAAGCTTTCCTGAAGGACACCCAGCGGTGCGAACAGCACCGACACCATCGGGCCGTCGAGAGTCTTGCGGCGCATGAGGGCGTTGACGTAGCCGCCTGCGATAAGTCAGCATCAGCGGAAGAGAAGCGAGGAGGGATGAGTGAGCTCACTCAAGAAGAGGTGAATCTCGAGAGGGACGTTGCTGTTCAAGGTGGTGTGAGGCCGGCGACGAGGGCCTTTTTGAGCGCGAATGCGACGGTCCTTGTTATGCGTAAAGAAGCGAACGAATGGCTGCAGGAGCGAAACAGTCAGTACGCCATTCTGTGTGGCCCAAACGTATAAACTCACGCGGAAGATAAGGAGGGGAGGGACGTAGTGGTAGAGCGTTCGGGTGGGAGGATTGTAAGCAGGGAGCAGGTCGATAGTCCTCTTTGCTCCTTCACCCTTCTCGACGTCAAAGTCGTCCGAGATAGTCGCGGTCGAGACGGAAGACGACAAAGGCGGTGGCGCGCGGCAGGGGTCCGCAGGGAGGTACGTGTCGCCGCTCTCGCCAGGACTACGCCAGAGTCCTAGAACGGCTTCTTTGCTGTTTTCGGTGACGGAAGATGGGAAGGAGTACCTTCAGGAAGAGTTAGCTATCGAAGGCGAAGGTGAAGAGCGAGCGACGCACTTGGGGAGGCATGCACAGAGGTGGTAGAGGTCCTCGTAAAACACGCCACTCTCTCCGCGAAGGTAGTGCTGCAGACGGTATGAGTTAAGTTGTCGAGCGAGCGACAGACGAATGACTTACCTTTACGGAAACGGCGAAGGCTTCGACGAGATTGATGTAGGTCCGCTTCTCGAGCATACCCTTGACCTTCTCGATCTCGAGCTGCTCAGGCGCAAGATCTGCAAGCGCCGCTGCATCCAGAGTCGTAGGAGGGAGGTGAAGCCAGAACAGGAAAGCCAGGTTGCGAGACGCGAGGGTGATGCCGGACCCTGAGAGACGGGGGTCAGCGAATGTGGGTACTAACGAGCAAAGACGCACAAGCCCTTCGCCCTTCCTGGTAGCGATCGTTGGCCGTGGAGGTTCCTGGCAGGGGTATGAGCTAGCGCAACAGGGGTCTCTGTGACAGCGGCGACGCACGAAGAGAGATGGCGAACGCCAGGATGGTCCCGAGTATTCCCAGCATGACTGTGGAGGGATACAGTCAGCTTCCCTCCTCCCTCTCCCCTCAGCTCAAGCCGTCAGAGGACCCCGTCACGCACTGGAGTTAACCTGCAACGCGTACCCGGTGGTTCGCTCAACCAGTGGCGGCACCACCGACACTGCGGTGAAGAAGAGGACACCGGAGAGGATCTCGGGCAGCACTGTGGAGGAGGCCTTCTTCCACCAGGCAGGAGACTCAGGATGGAAGTCGGGCATTGCTGAAAGGAGCTTGAAAGGAAGGAGAGGCGGCGCGAGAGAGGACCAGGCTGGTGGAGGTGGCGAGCTCGAGGGCTGTAGCACTGAGGTCGCGGTCGATTCCAAGGAGGAGAAGGAGAGCTGGACGACGATGGACGACCCTGAAAAAGCCGTCGAAGAGGTCCCAGGAGGACCGTGGAGAGTCTCAGATCGGGCGTTCGCGTCGCGTGCCGTGTTGTTCGACGCTGAACGGTTCTCGAGCAGTGTAAACACAGGTCACTGGAAGCGAGGTAGAAACAATGGAGAACGGCGAGAAGGAGAAGAGCAAAGGCTTCAGAAAAAACAAACCGTGTTGACCTCGCGCAGCCTCGCGCTGGATGCAATCTCCAACCTTCGCTCTCAGCTCTTCGCGAGCGAAGAGCCATACGCAGCTTAAGAGGGGGTGACGCTTACGGGCAGAGCAGACAGCAGAGTTGCGCAGCCTCACGCGCCTCTCTCAGCCTTCGCCGTAGTTACGCGGCTGTTGCGAAGGAGGCACGTCGATTCACAGACAACGATCGGCATGCGAAATAAAGTGGCAATACAGGGTGCAGATGCTGAGAGACGCTCACATCGGGAGACGCCTTACTGTTCAAGGGCTGTGTGAGCTCTCCTCAAGAAAGGGCGAGTGTAGCGGACGACGGACCTTCTTCCAACGTGTAGTACCGACGGAGATTGTCTCCACGAAGCGTCTCCACTTCGGCGTCGAGATGGTACATCAGCATGGGTCCGAAGCTGGAGAGCACCTGTGCGAAGAACCTGTCAGCGAGCTTCACTTTCGCTCACGAATGGGAGCCAAGCAGTACCTTGCGAAAGCTCTCAGCCGAGTAAGTGTTCGGGCTTGACTTGGCAGCGTTGATATAAGCCAGATACCTGTTCAAGCCTGGGGAAAAGGCATAAGCGCCGTCTGCGAAGCGAGGAGAGAGCAGGACGGACCCTCATGGATCTTCTCGTGCTCTTCAGGGTGCTCTTCCTGGAACTCAGGCATGCGCGTGGCTAGTATTGGGAAGATGTACCGCTCTGCAAAGTCCTCGCGCGTCAGCCCAATCCGAAGACACGCAATGAAGCACCCCCGCGCACCCTCGATTCCATGGTGAGCCTGTAGATGACGTTCGAGCTCCTCCGCAAACTTGAGGTAGTCCTTCAAAGGAATCCCTTGCTTGTCGAATTTGTCTGCGAGCTGGGAGGGAAGGAGCGTCAGCTTGCGGATCTCGCGGGGCATGTGCGTGCACACCTCCCAGATCTGCTGGAACGTCGTCCTGAGCTGCACAAGCTCGTCGGCACCTGTGCTCATCCCCCGACCGTCTCCCAAGAGCGTACATAGCTGTGGAACCCCTCCATCCTTGTAGCCATCCGTTCCCAGTCCCTCCGCTCTTGGGCGTTCGCCGGCGGGGGTGACAGGTAGTCAGGCTTCTCTTTGACGTTGCTATTCCCCTTCTTCCCCTTTGCTGCCTTTCCTCCTCCACCAGCCCCAGCGCGAGAAGGAGTCGAGGCCGCCGCGAAAGCTGCTTCGTCAGACAGAGGCGTGGCGGAGCTGGACATTCGGGCGAGAGCTGGGGCGCGGAGAAGGGGGCGGATCGGCTTCAGAGCTGTTCGCAGGAAGGCCAGTACTTCGCTTGGCTGATCTAGAAGCGTGCAAGATCGCAACGAGGCGTAAGGAACCGACCAGGTGAACTCCGAAAAGGCTCCAGGACACCTCTTCACCTCCGACCAAGCTCTCCCGATGTCGCAAGCTCCACCGCCCGTAGCAAACAGCGGAGAAGATGCCATCCTCCGCGTCGTGGACGTCACTCCGGAGCTCCTAGGAGCGGAAGATTCGCTCGAGGAAGCGTACGAAGTCGAGATGACTTTGGACGAGATCAAGAAGGGCGGCTACGAGAGGGTACGCGATGGACAGGAGCAGGGAGAGGACGGTCTGATGATAGCTTCCTTTCAGATCGCGCTGCAGTTCCCCGACGAGCTGCTGCACGACGCTGTGCCCGTCTTTCGCGCGATTCGGGATAGGCTGCCGCAGGAGAAGGAGCTCTACGTGCTGGCCGACACTACTTATGGCAGGTGAGTGAGGGGTGCAGAAGCGTAAGGGGCTAGCTGACGAGGTGTCTGCAGCTGCTGCGTGGACGAGGTTGCAGCTCAGCACGTCGACGCCGACTTGATCGTTCACTATGGCCACACCTGCCTGAGCCCGTAAGCTCTTCGTTAGTGTACTGGAGCGGTGCTGAGTACTCTTTTGCGCGTCAGGACCGCCCGAGTGCCCGTCATTTACGTCCTCACGAAGCGCCCTATCGACCCAGCGCATGCTGCGAATGCTCTCGCCTCGAGCTCCTGCGATTCGCTGGACCAAAGCAAGGCCATTGTGCTGATGTATGACGTATCTTATGCTCATCAAGCTCGTGAGCAGCTTTTCCCTGGTGTACGGCGCCGTCAAAAGGGCTGACGAGTTATCGCAGCCGCCGTGCACGCTGCTTTGGAATCGCTCGTATCCTTGCCCGTCTCTCTCAGCCGTATCGACCGGCATGTCAACTCGAGGAACAAGGGGAAAGGCCGACAGGACGACAGCGACGTCGTCTCGGAACCAGCCTCCACCACCACCTCTCCCGCTCCTCTCGAAACCCCCGAAGTCGACAACACTCCTGCGGACGGCGTCTCGGATCTCGCTCCCGCTCCGACCCCAGAAGGCCTCGTTCCTTCCTCTGAACTCCCCACAAAGCCAGCGGCACCTCGAGTCGCGTACGACCTTCCAGACGGACTTGACATTGAGGACTGCGCGATATTCTACCTCGGCGGCGAGAGTCTGGGGCTCAATAACCTGCTCATGACGCATGGCAAGTGCTCGGTGTGTAGTTCTTCGTTTCCCCCGTTTGCTGTGCAGAGCTAAGACTCCGCTGCGCAGGTCTGGTCGTACGATCCTCCCACGAGAAGTGCGAGGCTCGAGTCGTCCAAGACGAACCGCATGCTCATGCGCCGCTACGCTATCGTCGAGAAGGCAAAGGACGCAGATGTCATCGGCATTCTTGTCGGGACTTTGGGTGTCGGTTCGTTCCTGCTCACTTCTCCAGGAACGAGCCGCGCTGACCTTCTTCTTCGCCGCCAGCTGCCTACCTCCCTCTCATCTCCCATCTTCGACAGCTCATCGCATCACACCAAAAGAAGTCCTACACTGTAGCTGTCGGCAAGCTGAATCCCGCCAAGCTCGCCAACTTTATGGAGGTCGAGTGCTTCGTGCTCGTCGCGTGCCCGGAGAACACACTCATCGACTCCAAGGTGGGAAGAGTCCTTCTTTTGCTCCTCGTCAGGGTCCGATCACTCTCTGCAGGAATTCCTCCGCCCCATTGTCACTCCTTTCGAGCTCGAACTCGCCCTCACCTCCAAGTCGTGGACGGGCGACTACATCCTCGACTTCACGACCCTCCTCTCCAGCTCCACCTTCGGCCAAGATCACGTCGATCCCAACGCTTCGGAAGAAGATTCCGAGGGCCCTGTCTTCTCGAGCGTATCGGGCAAGTACCGCCACCCTCGACGGTTTTTCAAAAACGGCGTCGCAGGTGCGTTTCTGCTCGCTTCCGAACCTTCGCTGTACGGCTGATCAAGTGGTTGTAGACGCCGACGACCTCACGAACCAAGCTTCTGCCCTAGCGATCCGCAACACGTCGTCCGCGGTAGCTCGCGTCCTGGGAAGCGCTGCTGGTGCGTCGTATCGCTGCGAGCCGGTTGAATCAGGGCTGACGCTTTCTCTGGGCAGGCGAGTTCTTGTCGACAAGGACTTACCAGGGTCTCGAGCCTCGGTACGCGATGGATGCTCCTGCAGTGGTGGAGGACGGTCGAAGTGGGATCGCTCGAGGGTACGGAGACGAGCGGGAGGAGTAAGGATCTCTCGAGTGCGAAAGAATAATGCGCCTGCAGGGTATCCACGTGAACGATCGGGCTAATCCATCAAGCGAACAACTAAGCCTCTTCCTTCCTCCTCCTCCGCGCCTTCCTGCTCGTACTCGAAGTCCTCGTCGCCCGCTCCTGCTTGCTCGTACTGCTGGTACTCGGCGACAAGATCCTGCAAGTTGCCTACGAATTGATCAGCAGCGTCCAGCACACAGCGAACAGGGAACGCCTACTCTTCGCCTCGGTGAATTCCATTTCGTCCATTCCTTCACCAGTGTACCAGTGCAGGAACGCCTTGCCCTGAACATGCTTGAGAATTGCGCGTGCGTTCGCTTGAACAGCTCTGCCACCGCCGTCGTCTGCGAGTCCGGTCGGTGAGCTGGTCGAGTCGAGAGTCCCTGCCATGCTCATTCCTGCCGGCGGGACGCTGCAGATCGATGTCTGCACGGCGTTTGGGATCCATTCTGCGGAAAGAGTGAGCGAGGAGCCGGAAACAGAGATTGTGGACGGGGCGGACCAACGAAGTAGGCTTGATTCGAGGTTTGCACGCCGAGCATCGCTTCTTCGACTTCGCGACTCGAGATGTCGCGGCCGCGGAAGGAGGAAGCGACGGTAAGGTACTTGCCGAGGCGAGGATCGGTAGCTGCCATCATGTTGTTGGGGGAGAACAGCTGGCGCGAAGATGGACGTTAGACCTCGCAGACGGAAGGAGAGCGACAAGTCTCGCCCTTGCTGCGTGAGCTCCGGAATGCTGATATTCTGGCACGTCGTGGGGCCGGGAGCGACGAGAGGAGCGAAACCACAGGTGAAGAAGTGGAGACGCGGGAAGGGGACCTTTACAGTGCAAGTCAGCAGCTGAGCTCTGCGAAAGGGAGCTCGCGCACCATGTTCGTTCCCATTTTACGCAGATCACTGCGACAAGTCAGAGTGTGAGGCAGCGAGAGTGAGGGCAGAGAGGCTCACGAGTTGAGCTGGCCCGGGAAGCGAAGGGTCGTCGTCGTTCCCGACATCACGTTGCTGATGAGAGCATTGAGGTCCGCGTAGGTTGGACTGGATTTGCGAAGCGAATTTCGCATATTGTCGTAGAGAGCCTAAACCTCGAGCTCAGCACCGTCCTCGAGCGAGGCTGAAGCAGACGTACCTCGTTGTCAAGACAGAAAGACATATCAGCCGTCTCGACCAGTTGGTGGAAGGATAGACAGGCATCGTAGGGCTCGACGACCGTCTCGCTGACTTTCGGTGAAGGGAGGATGCTGTAGGTAGCCATCATGCGGTCGGGGTACTGCGAACGGCAGCTTACAGCTCGAAGACTTGCCTACGACAAAAAAAGCTGCACCTCCTCGCGGATCCTGCTAAGCAGAAGGCATCCCAAGCCAGATCCAGTTCCGCCCCCGAGGGACTGCACGAGCTGGAAGCCTTGGAGGAGATCGCAAGCCCGTCCTTGCGAAGATTCAGAGACGTCTGTTCACAGACAAGCGCGTGCGTACCTCGGTCTCGTGTCGAAGCGCATCGACTAAGGAGGAAACGGGGTTTAGATGTGGCTCGTTCGGATGGGAGTAGTACGCACGAATGGAATCGACAACTAGACAGAATGAGATGGTCAGCTTGGCGGGCATCGGAGCTCCGGACTTGCTCTACACTCACGCTCAGCTCCTTCTGTATAGAAGCCTTTCGCAAAGTTGTTCCCGGCCTGCATGCTCGTCAGCTTACCATCTACTTTGAAAGGAAGGGAAGCGTGAGACGCACACCACTTTGTCTGCGAAGAGAGGTGAGCGACCGACGCTTTACACATTTTTGAAGGCCTCACTCACCCAAAGATGAAGTTTAAGGGCTTGAATAGGTGCCCTAGCTCCCATTCCGACACACCGAACGCAGTCAGCTCTTCTATCCCTCCCGTTTACGAGCACCTGCCACGCACCTTCCCTCCCTTGAAGGCGTCCATCGTCGACGGCTCGAGGTCCACAGTCAGGCACCTGGGAACGTACTTTTGATTCTCCGCCTTTGAAAAGAAGACGTTCAACCCAGCCGTTTGCTCTTGGGTAACTCCTCCTCCGACATGCCCGTCCTGGTTCAAGCCGTGCTCTGCGAGGATCTTCTCCCTGCGGCAGACTGTTAGCTGTGGCTCCTTTTGCGAGGTAAAGATGTACCAGAATTCAGAGCCGATAGCGTTCCCTGCTTGGCCTGTGGAAGAGAGGAGGGTGAGGACAAGTGGGGCGAAAGGGGAAGCCCCTGAGGAGCTCAGCTGGGAAGAGCCTAGCGTACCGACTTGGAGAGTGATGAGTTCGCGTCCCATGCTAGAGTAACTTGCTGAATGAAATGGCTAAGGAGAGTTAAGAAGAAGGACAAGAGGTCAGAGCGTCGACGACAAAGTGAAGGGCTCGAGGAAGAGACGTTCTTCCTCTTCCACAACACCACACTCCTGAAACGACGACGGCGACTCACGATGAGCTCTGCATCAGGAGAAGTCAACGACGACGCGTCCGCTCTGCACGGAGTCGTCATAACGGACGCGAGTGACTCTGGCTACAGCTCCCGGTGTGAGCTCCCTCTCCCCGCGTCCTCAGTCCAACGCGCGCTGACCACACGCGTGCACCCGCTCCAGCTCGATCCCAAAAATCGAGGAGCTCGCGCAAGTCCAGCGTCAACGCGCGATTCGACCGCATGACAACCTCGATGAGCTCGGTGGCGTCGGGAGAAGAGGGCGGCAAGAGCGTGGGGATCCAGCGGCGCAAGATTCTCCCCACCAAGGAGGGCGTACGAGGCAGCGTGTTGGGTCGTGGGAAGCGAGGAGGGGGGTTGGGATCGAGCGACTCGGAGGAGGACCGGTCGGAGCGGAAGAGGAAGCGCAGGAGGTCGGGAGGCGGTCTGGGTGGGCCTGGTGGTACTGCGGGGTCGCTGGGAGAGCGCTTTGGGATGCTGAGGGCAGGAAGTAGGACTGGGAGTGGAAGTCGAGCTTTGGGGGAAGGGGTGGAGGACGAGCTAAAGGGTCGTGGAGTATTAGCACGCACGCCACGAGGAGACGACGACCCGGACGACGCTCCGTACCTGGAGCTCAAGCAGGAGTTCTCGCCGTCTGGATCTGGCAGGAGAAGAACTGTCGTTTGCGACCGGAGGCTCCCTGTCGACAGTCGCCCTCGGAGACGAGCGAGCCTCGAATCCCCGATTGGCATGCCTCCTTGGATGCAGAAGGTGCGAACTTCATCCTGTTCTCCTTCAGGCGTTGAGCCGCTGTATCCAGGATCCTCCGCCTCCTCGGACGTTCTCTCCGCCCCCGCCTTGGCTCGCTACGCACCTCGCGTCACCGCGCTCGCCCGTCCCGCTCCTCCAACCTTCGCACAACTCTCAGTTTGCATCGCCTTTCCAGCTCGAACCTCGCCCTCTGTACGACCAGCAACAGCTTCAGCACGCTGCTCCGATTCCTACCAACCCGGCATACTCTCAACCTCCTCCGTTCTCGACGAGCGGACGACTTCCCTCCGGCGCTGTCCTTGAGCACCGCGATGTGAACAGGTCGATCTATGCCGCCCAGCTGTCGCAGGCGGTTCCGACAGGGATCTCTTCGCAATGGTCGCAGGCGAACGAGTGGGAGATCGAGTCGATCTCCGAAGCAGCTCAGAGGGAGCAGTTCGACGAGCGGGAACTCCACCAATACCCCCCAGCCCTTCCTACCACCAGCTTCGACACTTCTTCTTCGATGCAAGCTCTCGACGAGCGCTGCCCTGGGCACCCTTCGTTCGCCCCTCGCCCCTTCGATCCGCACCCTTTCGGCAGTCGTCCACCTCATGCCTCTCCCCCTGACCTTCTCGACTTCTCCCTTCGCCGATCGACTTCTGCGCTGCTTTCAGACGCGGGCTGGACTGGACCGCACCACCCGGCGCAAGCCTATCGTCATCCCGAGCTTTCGAGCGACTCGCACGACAAACCGCTTCCTCAGCTGCGCCACGATTCGCACCACCCCTTGTCGGATGCCTACTACGCTCAGATCTTGAACGAAGAACCGCAGAGCGAGGTCGTCGCCGGAAGCCTGGACTCTCCCCCTCCTTCCGACTCCGACGCCTTTGCGAACTTCTGGAAGGCTTCGAGGCCAGCCGCTCAGGTCCTTTAATCTCGGGCTCTCTCTGTTGGACCTCAAGCTGACCTTGTTCTCCAGCCCACATTCCCCCAGCTCTCGAATCGCGACCGTTACGCCATCGGCCTGCTCCGAGAAGCAGCTGCACCACCTTCGACGGCCCTTTTTCCTCCACGGACTCCACGGACGCTACTTGTCGAACAACGAAAGGGAGAGCGAGCCGACGGCTCGATTCGACCACTTGCAGCTCCCCTCTCCCCAGCGATTCGCCACTTCCCCCTCTTCGACGACGACGACGACGACGACA
>ERZ1463034.185-NODE-185-length-17527-cov-16.476477_pt1 | contig 17527 bp, 15 predicted proteins | sample MGYA00564480_ERZ1463034 | MGnify/ENA primary metagenome ERZ1463034 (study PRJEB39244, sample SAMEA3635122) | Helicobacter pylori | study: EMG produced TPA metagenomics assembly of PRJEB11511 data set (Assembly of a 5300-year-old Helicobacter pylori...
TTTGCCATCACCGGTTCGATCAACCAGTTTGGTGAAGTGCAGGCGGTGGGCGGGGTCAACGAGAAGATCGAAGGCTTCTTCCGCCTCTGCGAAGCGCGCGGTCTGACCGGCGAACAAGGCGCGATCATTCCGCAAGCCAACGTGGCGACGCTGATGCTCGATGAGAAGGTGTTGCAGGCCGTGCGTGCCGGGCAATTCCATATCTATGCGGTGCGCCAGGCGGATGAGGCGTTGAGCCTGTTGGTCGGCGAGCCGGCCGGTGAACCGGACGCGCAAGGGCAATTCCCCGAAGGCACGGTGAATGCGCGTGTGGTAGAGCGTTTGCGTGCGATTGCCGAGATGATCAGCGAGGAAGACTTGAAGGAAGCAGAGAAAGAACTGGCGCAGCAGGCGTTGGCGGAAACCAAGCCGAGCTGAAGCGTTAACCCGCCACAAAATTGACTCCGGGTTCGGGGCCAACGCCCGTTGGTCCCTACAACCTTGGTTTGTCGCAGTTTTCTTCTATTCTGAGCATTAGGGATATCCACAGGAGTCGCAGGATAGAGACAGTCTCGCCGTGCTTGAGGCTGAACACTGATCTACCGAGGGTCGCCGCCATGCCGCGCAACCTTTGCCTCACCCGCCAGTGCCTGGGCTTGGGCACCCGTATCGAATGTTCCGTTCGCCCTCTTGCGGGGGATAACGGGATGTGGACGTTGCTGTTTGCCGCTGGAATGGCCGGCGAGCAGCCTTCCACCGTCAAGTCCGAAGGTCCGTTTCATGGGCCTTTCGTGGCCGAGACCGTTCTGCAAACGATCGTCGATAACCTGACACAGCACGGCTACGAGCTGGCGGACGAGCCGCCGATCTGGTGCCTGCATGTGCAGGCACACCTGCGACTGCTCAACAATGGGCAGGAACGCCTGGCCCTGTAAGCCCCAATCATTTGCTTTCGGGCTTGTCCAGCTTGACCTCGAAGCCGTACTGCACGGTGCCGAGGTCGGTGCGCTGGTAGCTTTCCAGCAGGGTCGGCTGGCCATAGAAGTAATGCACGTCAAACAACGCCGTGCCGTATTCCTCGGCGCGGTGGCTGACCCCGAGAATTTCCTTGAGATAGTTGCCGCTGGCGTCCTTGGCATAGAAGCGCCAGCTGTCGGACGGGAACTGCGTCTGGTCGATGATCAGCGCGTTGTCCTTGAGCGATAGGCCCTTGGGTAGCTTGGCCACGTCGATCGTGGCTTTGTCGATGGTGGCCAGGAACAGCGGAATCGAGCCCACCACAAACGCCGGGTTCTCCGGGAACAGGTTGAGGTCGTAGGTGAGGGTGCCGCGTGCCGGGTTCAGTTCGAAGGCTTCGCTCGGCAACTCGATGGGCTCGCCGCGCGCGCCTTTTTCATCTGCCGTGAAAAACGTCACCGGGGCTTCGCTGCTGTTGCGTTCGGCGCCTGCCAGTTCGTCGTTGAAGGTAAAGGGGTGGTCAAACACGATATGCGCGGCGCTGGCATCTTCGACGGACTGGCTGATGGTCACGCTGTTTTTTAGCTGGTCCTCGGTCATTGTCGCGTTTTTGAGCCAGTTGGCAGCGCCGTCGTCATACACCGTTACCGCCATCGGCAAGGCTTGTACGGTTTTCTGCAGACTGTTTTTGTCGAAGCGCAGCACCGGCAGGTCGAGGTCCTTGTGGGTTACCGTGGCCGTGGAAAAGTCCAGTACGTCGACCTGCAGCGTGTCGATCAGGCCGTTGAAGTAGACCTTGGCGTAATGGCTGTTTTGCTGGTGTTCGAAGGCTTTTTGTTCGTCCGTCAGTTGTTTTTCAAGCGTGTCCGACCAGGCTTTCTGCTTTTGCATCTGCGCCAGTTGTTTTTCGTAGAACGCCACCTGCGCGGTACTTTCATTGATTGAGCCGGAGCGCGTGAGGAATTGCCCGGTACTGTCGCGCGCCTGGACCAGCAAAGGGTTCGGCGATTCGTCGGCGGCTTGCGCTGCCAGCGGTTCGTGGTTGGTCAGTTCGATCTCGGCGTAGTTTTTTTCCAGGCTCAGCAGCTTGAGGGTGATATTGCCCTCGGTGCGCGGGTGGCCCAGGTCTTGTTTCGACAAATCGAACGTCAGCACCTTGCCCGGTGCAATGACCTCAACCGTGCCTTTGAGGCTGACGGGCTGCGGCTGGCTTTTGTTTTCCGTCTCGATGCCGTCGATGAACGGGTAGGTCACCGTCAGGTCATCGGGGTTGGTCAGGTTGGAACTGCTGGGGCTCAACTGGATGCCGGGATCGGTTTCCGACCATTCCGGTTGGAAGGGGATGACTTTGTTGTTGCTCAAGGTCACCGACTGCCATTCCAGGCCGTGGGGGAAGGGGAACTGGTCGGGCATATTGAAGTTGAACGGGAACACCGGCTGCAGATCGGTCAGGTAGTCGGAGTGGGAGGTCTTGCGCAGTACGAACAGGCCGTTGATATAGGTGTCGACCAGCGCCTGGGGCGTGGGGTAGTGCTTGAGCAGCGCCAGGCTGTCTTCGCCGTATTCGGCTTCGATAGGCTTGGTGGCGAGCTTGACCCGCGCCCGTTCCAGTAACAGCAGCGAACCGCCAAGGTCGGCGATGGCGTCACGCAGTTTGGGGTCCTGGATACTGTCGAGCGACTGTTCGAACTGCGTGGTTTTCTCTTCGAGGGTGGTCTGCTTTTTCTCATCGCTGGGAGAGCAACCGCCGGCCAGCAGCAATGCCGCACACAGGCCGATGCTGGCCCAAGGGGAACGCACATCCATCATCTTGAGTTTTCCTGTCCGACGTCTTTGAGCCGAGTTGATGGGCTCGACACTAGCAGAAAAATTCTCTTACAGATGCCGCCCAGGTCAGTTTTCTCATGGTTACAGGTGTTCGGGAGCCGCTGGTATACTCGCCGCCATTTTTAGCCAAGCTGTGTGAGATTCAATGGAACGCTTTATCGAAAATACGATGTACGCCTCGCGCTGGTTACTGGCGCCGATCTACCTGGGGCTCTCCCTGGGCCTGCTGATCCTGGCACTGAAATTCTTCCAGGAAATCATTCACGTCGTTCCCGGCATCTTCAGCATGCTCGAATCGGAAGTGATCCTGCTGCTGTTGTCGTTGATCGACATGGCGCTGGTCGGCGGCCTGCTGGTGATGGTGATGATCTCCGGCTACGAGAACTTCGTCTCGCAGCTGGACATCGATGAAAACAAGGAAAAGCTCAACTGGCTGGGGACCATGGACTCTTCGTCGCTGAAGATGAAAGTGGCCGCGTCCATCGTGGCGATTTCCTCCATCCACCTGCTGCGCATCTTCATGGACGCCAAGAACGTCGATCCGCAGCATTTGATGTGGTACGTGATCATCCACATGACCTTTGTGGTATCGGCGTTCGCCATGGGTTACCTGGACAAGCTCACTAAGCACTGATCCCCCGCGCCCGCCTTACTGCTCGATGAAGTAGTAAGGTTGGCGACTGATTGCCATTTCCTTGATCACCGTGACCTTGCCGGTCAGTTGGTCCGTGTTATCCAGCAGCGCGACGTTGCCGGGGGCGGCGGCCAGGTAACTGCGCAGTTCTGGCTCGGTTTGCAGAATTGGCAAGTAGGCCTGCAGATAGAACATGCTGGCGCCGTCGATGCGCTCGTTGGGCCGGAACAATGCGACTTTTTTGCCTTCGGCCTGCAGTGCCTGGATCTGACTCACTACGGGCACGAACGACTGTTTTTTGTCGGCTTTTGGCGCGAACCAGAATGCCGCGCCCAGGTAGCAGGCGATGAGCAGGGTGAACACGCCGCCGATCACGATTTTATGCGGCGCATACAGCGCCGGTTTGTGATCTTTCAGCCATTGCAGCAGTACCCGCGCGTACTCCGCAGCCAGTACGGCGGCGGCTGGCGTCAGCGCCATCAGGTACACCGTGCGCTTGCTGGAGGCCAGGGTCAGCAGGGTAAATTGCGCCACCAGCCAGACGCAGAAAAACAGAAGGTAGCGGTTGTGTACCAGGCTTTTGCGGAAGTGCCAAAGCCCCAGGTACACCAGGATATTCCACGGCAAAAAGGCTTCGGGCAGTTTGGCGATGTAGTAGTAGAACGGCTCGTAATGCCCGGCTTCGACAAACGAACCGCTGAACCGCCCGACGCTGTTGGTCCACAGCACTTCGCCCACCGCCTGCATCCCGCCGCGCTGGAACAGAAATCCCAGCCAGATCAGCAGCGGCACCAAGGCCAGCAGGGTAAACAGTGCCGGTCGCAGCCAGTCGCCGATGCGCAGGCGTTTGTCCATCCAACTGGTACACGCCAGGTACACAAAGATCACGATGCCCGGCATCGCCAGGCCCAGCACACCTTTACTCAGGGTGGCGACCACCATCCCGGCCGTAAACAGGGCCCAGGCCCAGGTGGTTGAGCCCTGGCGCTCGGACGCCGGTCGCATCGCCTGGTAGAACGCCAGCAGCGCGGTAGTCACGCCCAGGCTGAGCAACGCATCTTCACCCACGCCGCGCACGTTGCCCCAGTAACTGGCCATGGTCGCCAGGATCAGTGCCGCGCAGAACGCCAGGATCTGCGGTCGTCCGAACCGGCGCAGCATCCCGTAGAGCAGCATCACGCTGAACAACCCGGCAAACGCTGAGGCCAGGCGCACGGCCCAGGTTGTGCCGCCAAACAAGCGGATCGCGCCGGCGTCGAGCCACAGGCTCAGGGGCGGTTTTTCAAGGAACGGCTCACGAAACAGCCGTGGCACCACCCAGTCGTTGTCCAGGTGCATGGCCATCGCGATCCCGGCGACGCGGGCTTCGGTGGAGCCTTGCAGCTCATGGCTACCAAGGGCGAAGAAGAACAACAGGCCAGCAAGCAGGAGCAGCAGAGGAACGGGACGCGTCATGGGGGCAGGGTACCGGGGCAGGGGACCGTTCGGGGGAACGGCTCGTAATCGGTGAGTATAGGGGGGCGCTTCTTAATATTTCGTGAATAGAGGCGGAATTTATGCGGCCGGGCCGGAGGTGGTGGTAAACCCACCCCCGGCTTCACTCCCGATGGCTGCAAATGGGCGTTATGTGGCTTTGACTTTAAAACGACTCAACCCTTGCTGCATGGAACTGGCCCGTTCCGACAGGTTGCGGGCGGCCACTGCGCATTGTTGGGAGTTGGCCTGATTCTGCTGGGTGACTTCGTCGATCTGCTCCAGACCGATACTGGCTTGCTGTAAGCCGGACGCCTGTTCACTCGAGGCTTGGTAGATCAACGACACCAGGCTGGAAACGGTGCTGGTGCCGGTGACGATGTTTCGCAACGAGTCGGCCGTGCGACCGGCGATGACCATGCCGCGCTGCGTCTTGGTCGACGAGTCGGCGATCAGCGCTGCGGTTTGCTGGGCTGCTTCGGCGCTGCGGGCGGCGAGGCTCCTGACTTCATCGGCGACGACGGCAAAGCCGCGGCCCAATTCCCCGGCGCGCGCGGCCTCGATCGCTGCGTTCAAGGCCAGCAGGTTGGTCTGCGCGGCAATATTGTCGATGGTGGTGATGATGGCGGTGATGTCTTTGCCCGAATTGTCGATTTCCGCCATGGCGGCGATCAATTCGCTCATCAGCTTGTCACTCTCCCCGGCGTCGGCGCGTGAGGCCTGGGATTGTTCGTCGGCCTTTTTCGCATTGGCGGCGTTGTCGGAGGTCTGCGCGGCCATTTGCGTCATGACGGCACTGATTTCAGTGATGGACGATGCCGAATTGGACGCGCCGTCGGACAACGACTGGCTCAACTCGGTGACCTGTGCGGAGCTGCCGGTGATTTGCGTGGCGCTGGCCTGCACCTGGGAAATCAAGGTGTTCAGGTTGCCGACCATTTTCTCCAGGGACTTGCCCAACGTGTCGTTGGGGGAGGACAAACGCACTTCGAGGTCCAGATCGCCTTCGGAGATACGTTCAGCCACGCGGACTTGACGCTGCAGGCTTTCAGACATCTCGTTCAAAGCCAAGGACAACTGGCCGACCTCATCTTCGGATTTTTGCACCAGGCGACGGGAGAAGTCTCCCAGGCTGATGTTGGCAGCCAAGGCGGCGGCTTCACGAATCGGCCCGACGATTTTTGCGGTAGCGAACCACAGCGCCAGCAATGCCAGCAATGAGATGCCCAGGCCGACCGAGACCTGCCAGATACTGCTGCTGACGCCACGCGATTGCAGTTCCTTCTCCAGGGTAATGGCCTGGCTCATGACCACCGCCTTGGGCAGGTGGATCAAGATGGCCCAGGGTTTTTCGGTGCGGCCCAGGGTGATCGGCATCTGCACTTCGATTTCCTGGGTGTCCTGGTTCAGGCGGCTGTCGCCCTGGCCTTTCTGCACATTGGCCAGCACCTTATCCCAGGTGTTGGGTAGCAACGCCTTCAGTGGCTGGCCGATCAATTCTGGCCGTTTACTGTCGGCCACCACCAGCCCCTGATTGCTCAGGATCGACACTGAGCCTTTGCCGCCGTAGAGGTCGGCGGACATTTGCTCGCTGAGTTTCTGGATAAACGAAATGTCGAAGTCCGCACCGACTACGCCGTAAAACTTGCCATTGGCGGTGATCGGCACCGAGAGCGTGGTCAGCCACACATTTTTGCCTTGCACCACGTAGGGAATGGGGTCGAGCACGCTTTCTTTCTGGGTATCCCGGGGGCCGCTGTACCAGCCGCCCTTGAGCACACCATTGGGGTGGCGGGCATCGGAGTCGTACTCGACCAGCGGTTGTACCGCGACATGACCGTCCGAGCTGCGCGTCCAATAGGGCGTGAAGCGGCCGGTCAACGGGTTGTTGCCGCCCTCGTTGTTACGAAACGCTTGGTCCTGGCCGTCCAGCGCATCTGGCTCCCAGCACGAATACGTGCCGTTGAACTCGGGGTTGTCCTTGAGCACGCTGAGCAGCATCGTATTGATTTGATCGCGGCCCAGCGCCAGCGGGCTTTGCGCACTTTTACTCGCGCCCAGCGTATTGGCCAGCGTGCGTGCCGAGTCCAAGGCATTTTGCAGCTTCGCCTTGATGGCGTTGGCACGGGACTCCGCCAGGTTTTGCACTTCGCGGATGGTGCCACTTTCAATCAATGCTGAAACTTCAGTACCCACGTAGGCTTGATTGGCGGTTGAGGAGTACAACCCATATGACACCAAACTCGCGCAAGAGATTAATAGGCAGAGTCCGGCGGTGAAGCAAATTCGAGTCTGTAATGAGTTGAATTTCATGATATTTCCTGCCCACGCTAGTAGTTGCCGAAATAATTGGATGTCGGCATTCCAGTTTTTTGTTTACAAGGCTTACTGCTTGATCATGGGCTGCTTAAGCATATAAATGCGGTACAGCTGGGTAGTCGCTTAGTTCTGTTCTGACGCCTCATCGTCGAGCCATAAACGTTCGGTATTTTTAAAGCCATAGCGCTGTGCCGGCACGCGCGCAATGATGCGATCGGTTTGTTCGGGATCACTCAGGTCGACTATTCTTGGGGTGATATAGATATTTAACACCGGCAAGAAGAATAACTTTATTTTTGGCGTCAATAATGAGTCGGGATGTTGTTCGATCACTACGCCGATACTGCCACTTTTCAATTGAACGATAGACCCGACTGGATAAATGCCCACGGACTTCAAAAACGCACGGAACACCTCATCATCGAAATGCCCGTCCCATGTCGACATTTGCTGAATCGCGACGGCGGGGTCCCAGCCTCGGTTGTAGGATCGGTCCGAGGTGATTGCGTCATAGACATCGCAAACGGCGGCCATTCGCGCAAAAAGACTGATCTGGTCGCCCACCAACTGATGGGGGTAGCCGCTGCCGTCGACCCGTTCATGGTGGTGCAGGCAGACATCCACGACCATGTCGCACAGCTGCGAGGTCGCCTGCAGGATTTTCTCGCCTTCCAGCGGGTGGGTGCGGACCAGCTCAAATTCGTCACTGCTCAAGCGTCCAGGCTTGTTGAGGATGGCGCTCGGTATGGCCATTTTACCGACGTCATGCAGCAGGCCGGCCATTCCCACCCGGCGAATCAACGCAGTAGGCAGGTCCAGCTGGTTGCCCAGGGCAATCATCAGTGCGCACACGGCGACCGAATGCATATAGGTGTAATCGTCCAGGCTTTTCAGGCGTGCCAGGCTGATAAAAGCGTTGGGATGACGTGCGATCGAAGAGGAAATGTCGTCTATCAGCGCGCCGATATGTTCCAGCTCCAGGGCGCGGCCCATGCGGGCATGGCTGAACATCTCGACCACGGCGGTCTTGGCGCGGGCGCAGATTTCCTGGGCGGCGACCAACTCGTCGTTCATTCCGGTGGGGGTGATCGCAGCCGCTGCGGGCGCGGGGGCCGGGTCTGATAATTGGGGCGTCTCGGCCAGCTGCGCGCCACAGCCCATGGCGCACCGGATGTCCGCTTGCGCGTCACGCGCGCAGTCCTTCCAGAATGGCCTGGCTTCGTTGTCTGACACCAGCTGATAGAGCTCACTACATTTCGACATGATCTGCCCTCTGTTGATTTTTTCTTATTCGCTTCCTTACAGCCTCCTTGGCTTGAGTCTTGTAGTAATAGAACTTCAGTTCGGATTGACGGCTTTGATACGTGAGATGACACGGCCGGCCAGGTCATCGGGGCGGAACTTGGCCAGGAAATCATCGGCGCCGACTTTCTTGACCATGGCCTGGTTGAAGCCCCCCGAGAGCGAGGTGTGCAGCACAATGTGCAGGTTGGCCATGCGCGGGTCGTTACGGATCTCGGCGGTCAAGGTGTAACCGTCCATCTCTGGCATCTCGATGTCGGAGATCATCATCAGAAACTCCTCATCGGGCTTGCGCCCTTCGTCGAGCATGGCGTGCAGGTAGTCAAGTGCTTGCCGGCCATCGTTCAAGGCCACCACCTCGACGCCCACGGTTTCCAGGCAGCGGGTCACCTGTTTGCGCGCGACCATCGAGTCGTCCACGGTCAATACACGCAGGTGTCGGGCTTGTTGGGTGACGTCGTGATCGATCACGCCGCTGGATATTTCCTCGGACGATGGCGATATTTCTGTCAGGACCTTTTCAACATCGATGATCTCGACCAGGCGATCGTCCGTGCGGGTCACTGCGGTCAGGTAATTGTTTTCACCACTGCCCTTGGGCGGCGGATGAATGTCTTCCCAGTTCAAGTTGACGATGTGCTCGACTGCGTAGACGAGGAAGCCCTGAACGCGATTGTTGTACTCCGTAAGTATGATAAAAGCGCTTTCCTGATCTTCGACGCCGGGCAGTCCCGTTGCCATGGCAAGGTCAAGAATAGGGATGCAGACACCTCGGATATTGGCCACGCCACAAATATTGCTATTAGACTTTGGTATCGAAGATAGCTTCGGGCAGCGAATAACTTCCCGAACTTTAAATACGTTGATCCCGTACAGTTGGTGGTTATTGAAACGGAATAGCAACAGTTCGAGCCTATTCTGCCCAACCAGTTGTGTGCGGCTGTTAACAGATGCCAATACACCGGTCATACACACTCCCTGAGCCTGGTTAAACAGCGTTAGTGTCGTAATGACATTAGCATATGCAACGGAATGTAAAATATATGTGAAAAAATATACTGGGCGGATTTATGGTTAAAACGATATGAGAGCAGATGAGTGTCTATCCGCACGGATACTTTAAATAGTTAGTTGGCTAACTTGCTATTTCTTATTGTTGAGAATTATTTAGATCGATGTCTTTTAGACTGCCTGCGAAGTCCGGCAATTCATGTCGTTCGAGGAGCAGGGGAGGCTAAACAGTCTAATCTCCGGCCGAGCCTCCCTCCACGCCGATAGGGCTGTCGCGCAATGTCCAGGCTTTGCCCGTCAAGTTGAACGAGCGCTCCAGTGCCTCATGTCGGCGCACTGACACACAATGTTCGGGCGGCCCATGGCATCGCTGAGGTCTTCCTTGTGTCCTCTGGGATTAGCGTGATTTCGCCGCGATGCCGAACGCGTAGATCTTGTCGACGATTTGGCGTGAAGCCGTCCTGATCGCCGTTGCGCTATTGCCCGCGATATGCGGCGTCAGTTGCGCATTGGGAATGCCTGCCAGCGGTGAGTTGAAGCGGTCCTTTTCCTGGGCAAAGGTATCGATGGCGACCGCTTTGATATGCCCGGGAAAACGCGTCATGAAAGCTGCCAACTGGTCCTCGTCGACGATGCCACCGCGAGCGGTATTGATCAGGATCGAGCCCTGGCGCATCTGGCTGAACGCCGTCGTGTCGAACAGGCCTCGCGTGAGCGGCGTGAGCGGTGTATGGATCGAGACGACGTCGGCTTCGCCGAGCAACTGCGTGAGGGTTGGTCTTCGATCAAGCCCAAGGTCTTGTGCGACCTGACCTGTAAACCGTTCCGAACCGGTAGCGATGACCTTGATGCCGAGTGCTCGAGCCTTGCGAGCGACCTGTTGCGCGATGTCGCCAGTGCCCACCAGCCCCAGCGTCAACTCGGAGAACTCCTGGACGGGAGGCAGGCTGCCCTTGGACCAATGACCTTTGTGGGTTTCGGCGTTGTAGTGGCCGAGGTCCCTGGATAAAAACAACGCTTGGGCCACCACGTATTCCGCGACGGCTGGGGCGTTGGCGCCTGGTGTGTTCAGTATCGTCACGCCAGCGTGCCCGGCTGCTTGCCGGTCGATGTGGTTAAGCCCTACGCCTGCCTGGGCGATGGCGCGCAGCGGTGTTGCCAGGCAGGCGGCGGCGTTGATCAGTTCGCCATCGAGGGGGATGTTCAAGCGCGTCTTGAACACGCTGTAGCCTCCGGCCTGGGTCAGCGCAGCGATGAAGGCGGGCTTGTCGTGGCAATTGATCTGGGCATATTGAATGCGCTCGCCGTAGTGGTTCCTGATGCTGTCCTTATCGGTGAAGTAGTGAAGGTTCAGGGTGACGGCCAGCCCGAGTTCAAGGAATCGGTCGACTTCCTCACATAGCAGCGGCGGGCCAGGGGCGTCCAGTATCAGGGTGGTGAATGCCATGCGCGTGGTCCTTTTGGAAGAGTGCCTGAGTCCCTCGACGGCATCATCAAAGAGGACAGGCTTGGCCTGGACGTGATCTATCTCCAGGCCAAGCGCTGGACCAACACGGTGCATCGTCCGGAGATCGACAAATTCATCGGTGCTTTGACTCGCCAGCGTGCGCGCAAGGGCGTGTTTATCACCACCTCGGAGTTCTCCGATGGTGCCCTTACCGCAGCGCTGGGGCTGGATATCAAAGTGGTGCTGATCGACGGTGTTGAGCTGGCGCGACTGATGGTGGAGAACAACCTGGGCGTGAGCGTTAAGCAGGTGTACGAGGTGAAACAGCTAGACAGTGATTACTTCGCGGAGGAGTGACTCACTACGTCCAAAACTTTCCTTCGTTTCAAATCTGGAGGTCACTACGAGGACCGCTCGGTCCTCGACCTTGGTATAGCGTTGTTCTAGATCGGGATGCTGCACGCAGATCTTAGCTTTAGTGAAAATATGAATACTTGAGGGTAATCGGGTAAATACCGCTTCATAGGGTGCAATCAAGCGTCCACGGGCCAAGTGCCGCGACGCACCATCTCCCTGACACGATCAGCCCCGTTGGCCCGAACCAGCAACTCCATGCGTGCTTTTTCGATGTCCTCGGCACTCCACTGGTCGGTCGCCATGGTGGCTTTCTCATGGGACCAACCATTGTCGTAGTGACGCACCACGTACTGCTGCTGGTATTCCCACATCGAAGTTCCGGGAATCGGCGTGACGATAAACGGGTTGGCATACGCCATGCCGGCGCCCATGAGGTTGACCGCGTAATCGATGGTGCGGTCGATCAGTTCCAGGCTCTCTACAAACGGCTTTTGCCCAGGCCCCCCCGGGGGATTGACGAACCCCAGCATGAACCCGCCGGTGACCTGAATGCCGTGCTCGGTAAAAATTTCTATGAGCTCAAACGTCGAGTGCTGGATCGCGTTAAGTCTGGATTTGTTGGAATTGACCAGGCTGTCTTCGTTCGCGCTCTCCACCGCGAGGTAGATGTTGTAGCAGCCATTTTCGGCAATCGACCGAATGAACTCCCTTGCCGTAAGTCCGCCTTTCACCGCCTCGATCACATTGCGATATTGCGGGTTCTTGCGCTCCTTCTCATCCATCTGGTCTATGAAGCCTTCGCCCAAATGCAGCAGGATTAGGTTGAAAAGGCTCAACCCGCCTTCTTCGACCCAGGGCAAGTCATGTTTTTTCAGGAGCTTGCCAACCTCCATCGCATACAACGGGTCGTGCATCAGGTGATCGTCCTCGATCAGGACTTCGGTGACCCCCTGTTTCACCAGATCGGCCAGGTGCAGGTCAAACCAGTCCAGGCCAAGTGCGCGCCAGGGGCCGTTGATTTTCGGGATGTAGCAGAAGTTACAGTTCACGTTGCAGCCAATCGTGGAGAATATCTGCGCCCACGCGCCATGCTTGCGTACTCGCGCACCTGAGGAGTGATAAGGCTGCAGGTAATGGTTCATGTTCAGAAAGCTGAAGTCCGGCAAGGGCATCACTCCGAGCCTCTCCTCGAGGTCCTGCCGCTTGGGGATGATGCTCAGGTAGCTGGATTTCTGGGTGGGCCGGATCAGTTGCGCTCGGCTGTCGCGGTACGCCACCCCGGGTACGGCATTGATGTCTGTCCCTTCGTGAGTCAAGGCATCGAGCAGCAGTGTAAAGGCCCGGTCAGCTTCGTTGATCAGCGCGAAGTCGAAGGCCGAATCCAGCAGTGCATTCTTCCAGTCACCACTGGAGTGAGCGCCGCCAGTGACCAGCACCAGATTGGGGTCGAGGGTTTTTACCAGCTCGGCCAACGCCCGTGCATTGCCCCATTGCACGGTGTAGTTGCACTGGATCCCGACAATATCGGGCTGCGCGGTTTCGATGATCTCGCGTATCTGCGTATCGGTCAGGCCGTAGCGGATCAGATGCCCTTGGTCGACCTTGACCAGGCTGTGCTCCTGGGACCAACCGGCAAAGGGCGAATCGACAATCTGCACGTCATAACCGGCACGCCGGGCTACCGTGGCGATGCGCAACAGGCCGATAGGCGTACCGGCACGCTTCATCACTTCGAACGTATCAATGCCGATGCGGGCGAATGCGCTGTCGTGTGACGTGGGCTCGATCAGGCGTGTGTAAGGCGGCACAAACAGCAGCACACGAGGCGCCTCACCATTGGCGCGACGGCGGATGCCGGTTCGGCTGTTCAGCAACGATGGCTTTCCCAGATGACTGAGTAAGGGCCGCGTAGGTGCGACCGAAAAACTCGGCCCGTCGCTCTCGATCCTCATGGTTCCCTGCGAAGCTATCAAGTTCATTTCCCTGTCTCCTTACCCGTCGAAATCACCGTGAGGTCGTGCGTGAGCGTGAAGTGGCGATGACCGCCCCCGCAATGATCAACACGGCGGGAATCATCAGGATCGGCTTGGCATCGCTTTGCCCCACGGCAATCAGCAGCAGCGTGGAGAACAGCGGCGCCAGGTAAGACAAGGCGCCCAGCATCGATAGATTTCCGTGCTTGGTCGCGTGGTCCCAGGCGAAAAAAGCCAGGCCTACCGGGCCCAGCCCCAGGGCAATGATTGCCGCCCACTGGCCCGGTTCAGGCTGCACCGTGGTTTCGAACGCCAGGTGGCAGAGCCCTCCGGCCACTGCCACCAGCCCGCAAATACCCCCGACGATGCTGCTCGGAACATGGCTGAAACGCCGGTTGAACACCGAATAAATCGCCCAGACCCAGGCACACGCAAAGGCTGCGGCGTAACCGATAACCGGCATCGCCACACTGTCACTCTGGGCCCGCAGTTGCATGATGAAGGCCGTCCCCGCAAGGCCGAGCAACGCGCCCAGCAACTGGCGCTTGCGCAGCGACTCGCCGGTGGCAAAGCTCGACAGCAGAACGATCAGCAGTGGCCACAGGTAGGCAATCAGGCTGGCTTCAGCCGCAGGCGCGGCCTTCAGGGCGAAGAAATACAACGCGTGATAGACGAAGATGCCGGCAAACCCCGTTGCCCATACAGGCCAGGGCTGGCGCCAGCTGCTGAACCCGGCAGCGCCACGCATCCCCAGCATGCACAGGCTGGCCACGAACGCGACCGCGAAGCTCGAAGCCAGCAACTGAAAGGCCGGGATCCCGGCGGTCAAGGTGGTCAGAAGCGCCAGGCACGCCCACAAAAACACGGCAATCACCCCGATCAGCGTCGCACTGGCGGCGCCCTTGGCAAGGGTGATGGATGGGTTGGAAGTGCTCATGCAAGCCCCGTCTGCGGATTATCCTCAAGCGGGAACAATAGAAAGGTCGAGAGAGCGAGTATTGATCAGTCCCGCCAAAGAATTGTTCGGGACTGCTATTTTTCAGTGGTCTGGCACTTGTTTACGCACAACGGCCGGTGTCAGGTGGCGGGCTTTCTTCAGGGCATGGGTTAACGCACTCTGGTCGGCGTAACCGGTGCGATGCGCAATATCAATGATCGACAAGGACGTTTGGCGCAGCAGATCAATGGCCAGATTCAGGCGCAAGTTCGCGATATGCGAGAACGGGGTTGTGTTCAGGTGCTGCCCGAATAGGGCATACAAGCGCCGCTCGCTGGTGCCCGCATAACGCGCAATATCATGCACCGTCAGGGCGGTGGCCAGGTGCTGCTCGATGTAGGCCAGCGCGCGAGCGAGAATGAACTGGCCAGGGTCGCTGCGCGCAACCTCGGGCTGCAATAAAGAACACAACAGCAACCGACTCCAGGACTCGGCCATCGCGAGCGAGCCGACCAACTGTGGCCCGTTGCTGCTGGCGTAATCGAGCAAATGCCGTATATCGGGCCTGACCGCAAAAAAGCGTTTGTCGTTGAGGGGGTCAAGTGACGCAGAAGTGCTTTTATGCGCTTCGCCACGGTCGGTCGATACATCCAACACCAGAAAATTGTTATGGGTGTTGGCCAGAAACGTATGCCGGGAACCCGCGCAAATCACGACGCCTTGGCTCGCGTCGACTTTGCCACCTCGTCCGTCGACCTCAATTTCCATTGAGCCGGACTGAGAAAGGACTATTTGATGAAAGTCATGTTCGTGCAGCTCAACCTCACCTGAATAAGAGCGCAACGCCAGGGAAAACGATTGGGGGTCGGTAGCGCTCATCCGTGACTCTCCTTGTGTCGAGGCATTTATCCTACGTCACCGATACGCACGAGGACCAGTCCGTTGCCTGCGGTGATTGCCGCCGGTTACTTATCATTGAATTCAAATTCGCGATTGGCGATCAACATCGCTGAAGAACCTAAGGAAACTCTGAAAAAGACTTCTTGATTTGGCGAAGTCACTGAACACTAATCGCCGAGTCTTTCGGTGATGACGCAGATGACTTTCGTCGACATCGAGTACGTCGGCAAGCGCAAGCAGACCCGCAAAGAATTGTTCCTGACCGAGATGATCAAGTGCTGCCCTGGAAGAGCTTGATCGTGCTGATCGAACCGCACTATCCAAAAGGCAAAGGTGGTCGTCCGGCCTTAGCGTTTATGGCGGTGCTGCACGTACACATGATGCAAAATTGGTCCGGTTACAGCGATCCGGCGATGGAAGAGGCACTGTAAGAAACGACCGTCCTGCGCCAGATCGCGGGGGTGAGTCTGGAGCGTATCCCGGACGAAACCGCCACCCTTAACTACCGTCTTTTGCTGGTGAAGCACGAACTAACTGCCGGAATCCTTGCTGTGATCAATGGCTAGCTGGGCGACCCTTGATGGCATTGGCCTTGGTGACCTTGGGCATTTACGGTCCTCTTCTGGGTATCGCGCCGTTGGGTATCTTGCTGGTGATCTGGGGTGTCGCCATTTTCGCTTTGTTTACTGGCCTGCAGACCTGGGTCTTGAGGATTGCCGGTGATCACACGATACCGGCCACGGCAATCCATACAGCTGTACTGAATAGCGCGATCGGGTTGTGTGTGATTATCGGCGGAGGAGCACTGAATGTGGCCGGGTTTGAGGGGCGATGCTATCGGCCCGCGTGGTTATTGCCCCTGCCATCGTCCTGATGATTGCCGCAGGAGTTCCCCTGTACAGAGGCTTGGCATGAGTAGCGCAGGCAAGCAGATGACTTGGCGACAGTCGCCAAGTCTATCGACATCCAGTAATCCCTTAGCATATCGGGACGACATTGCGGTCCCTAGTTTGATTGATGGCAGATGCCGACAGGCTTCCAGTAGCTTCTCGCTGGATATGCTCACTCCACCAGGCCATCATCGGGCGCCGGCGTTCGATGTAATACGCCCTGTTGTAGGCGCTACGAACTTCGTCCTTGTCGACATGCGTCAGCGCGACCTCGATCAGTTCCGGATCCCAGCCATGCTCATTCAGGATGGTGCTCGCCATCGAGCGCAAGCCGTGGCTGACTAAACGGTCCTGAAAGCCCATGCGCTTCAACGCCATGTTGGCGCTCTGGCTATTGGCATGGGTGCGGGGATTTCTATCTGAAGGGAACACGTACTCTCTGTTACCACTGAGTTGCTTGAGCGTCTCCAGTAACGAAAGTGCCTGATCGGTCAGGGGGATTGTGTGCGGTCGACGCTTTTTCATGCGCTCTGGCGGAATGGTCCAAATGCGCTTGTCGAAGTCGATATCTGCCCATCGTGTGGTGGCTGCTTCGGCAGGGCGGGTCATCGTATGCAACTGCCATTCGATTAGGCAGCGGGTCGTGCGCTTGATGCTGGCATTCGCGATTTCCATCATGAGCTCGGGAAGCTCCTCAGGTGGTAGCGCAGCCATGTTTTCTTTCTTGGGTTTCTTGAACACCGCCCGAATTCCATTGAGGGGGTTCGCAAATATCAGCCCGGAGTTGACCCCATAGGTCATGATCTCGTTGAGTCGTTGACTCAATCGTTTCACGGTTTCGACGCTCCCTTTGGCCTCGATTGGGCGAAGGATCTTGATAACCATCAGAGCAGTGATTTGAGAGAGCGGCGTTGTTTTCATGCTTGGGAACACATGGAGCGTCAGCGATCTCCAAATGTCTTCGGCGTAGGCTTTGGTTACGGAGTCTTTCTTCAGCTCGAACCAGGCGGTGGCCACCTTCTCGAAAGTGCGTTCAGTCTCAGCAAGTTTGGCTTGCCTTACCTCATCACGCTGGGTTTTAGGATCAATGCCCATAGCGAGCAGCGCACGCGCCTCTGCGGCTTTCTTTCGGGCGTTGGCTAGCGAGAGGTCGGGGTATGGACCAAGCGCCATATTGATACGGCTTCTGGTCAGGGGCTCGCGGTAATTGAAATTCCCCATCATTGAGCCGCTCGCGCGGACTCGAAGCTGTACGCCATCGCCGTCGCTGAGGATGAAATCTTTACCAGTTGCCTTCACTGCTTTCAGTTGGCGATCGGAGAGGCGGGGTGCGTTAGTAGGCATGGGGCTACCTCCAGCACCGTTTTGGTATCCTGAAAATAGTATTTGATAGTCCGGGATACCAAAGCGGCTGGAACTCAGAAACTCTCCAAAGCTCCCATAAGCGCTGAAACCTCTGTATTTACTGGATTTCAGGCACAAAAAAAGACGTCCGTGGACGTCTTTAGATGATGAAGTGGT
>ERZ1463034.186-NODE-186-length-17517-cov-18.296873_pt1 | contig 17517 bp, 12 predicted proteins | sample MGYA00564480_ERZ1463034 | MGnify/ENA primary metagenome ERZ1463034 (study PRJEB39244, sample SAMEA3635122) | Helicobacter pylori | study: EMG produced TPA metagenomics assembly of PRJEB11511 data set (Assembly of a 5300-year-old Helicobacter pylori...
GCCTGATAGGGCCAATCGGGGGCGGTGCGACGATTCGACTTGCCCCCCGATGGCGTTCTTAAGCCTTGCGCATCCGCAAGCACCGCCACAAAGCCACAACCATCAACCCACTGACCAGCGCCCAACCCCACGCCTGCTGGTTCAGTAGGCCTTCGCGGAACAGCTGGGGCGCAATGCCGGCACCGATGATAAAGGTCAGCAGCGCGATTTCCCGACGTGGCCCGGTCACGGGGCGAACCAGATAGACCAAGGCGGGCAGTACCAGCGCCGCACTTGGGAAGCTGCGATAACGTGGGTCAAACACCAGCGCCAGCATCATGACCGCACCCGCGAACCCGGCGATTGCCACCCACCAGCCTGCGCGCTGCTCCAGCCAGTTGAATGCTCGTTCGCGCCAACCCTCGCGGTCGCTCAAGGCCAGGGCCGCGTGCGCCAGTACCAGCAGGTTCAACGCGACCAGCAGCCCCGCCCACACCCATTCATCATTGAAGCGTGCAGTTACGCGGGTCAGTTCGGCCCAGGTGCCGATGGAGCAGGCGGCGACGGCCCCGAGCAGCGGTAGCAGCCAGGCGGCGCGCGGGCTGCGCACCCGCCCACCGAGCGCTAGCGTGCCCAGCAGGATGATTCCGCCCACCCCCAGCCACAGCGGCCAGTACGGCACGTTGGTCACCGGGCCGGCGAGGATGCCCTTGTCCTGGCGGTCGGCATCGAATAAGCCCCAGTAACCCCCGACAGCGCCTTCACTGGCACGCTTCCACGGCTGATCAAAGGCTTCGATCAGGTTGTAGTGCCAACCATTGGCTTCGGCCATGGCCACGAAGCCGCGCATGAACTTGGCCTCATTGACCCGGCTCGGCACTGCGGTTTCGCGCTGGCGGCCTTCGCTGGGCCAGCCGGTCTCGCCGATCAGTACGTCCTTGGGCGCAAATTTGTTGCCAAAGGTCTGGCGCACATCGCCGACATGTTTGAGTGCCTGGTCGATCCCCGAGGGATCGTCTTCCCAGTAGGGCAGCAAGTGGATGGTCAGGAAATCCACCGCCGGGGCTATTTCCGGGTGTTGCAGCCAGAATTCCCAGACGTCGGCATATGTGACCGGCTGCTTGACCTGGCTTTTGACCTTATGGATCAGCTTCACCAACTGTGCGGCCGTGACTTCCTTGCGCAGCAGGGTTTCGTTGCCGACGATCACCGAGGTGACCACGTCGGCGTTGGCGTTGGCCGAGGCGATCAAGGCGTCAACTTCTTTTTCAGTGTCGAGTGGGTTGCCGTTGACCCAGGCGCCGATCATCAGTTTTAGCCCGTGTTTGCGCGCCAGGTCCGGCAAGGCTTCCAGGCCGGTCATGGAGTAGGTGCGGATGCATTCGAAGCGAGTGGCCAGCAGGGCCAGGTCGGCGTCCATGCGCTCGGGACGCAGCGTGAACGGCTGGTCGAACGGCGATTGGTCCTTGTCGAAGGGCGTGTAGGAGGCGCATTGCAGCTTATGGCTGGCGCTGGCCACGTCCGGCAACACCACCGGCCGGCCGAGGCCGTACCAGTACCCGACCAGCGCGAGCAGGCCGAGGATCGAGGCGAAAAAATAGGGCAGGGCAGGGAAGCGGGCAGTCGCGGGCATGGTCGGCTTATCTGGGGAGCAAAGGCGCGCATCTTACCCGGATTTGTCGCGTCCCAGTGGGGCTGCATGATTTAGACATGCAAAGTTCGGGCGGGGTATGAGGCGAGTGTCCCATAAAAGCGCTAGCTGGCGATGTGATGTCGTTTCTTGCTTACCTGAGGTCGCTGACAGAGCAGGACAAAGGCCCCGGCAGGTTGATGATCGAAGTATCAGCACTCCACTGATGTCGTAGCGGCCGGAAAGATGCGCGTGAAGGGGGCGCGGCGCACCACATAACAACAGGTTGACGTCGCTCGACATCCGTCGGGCGCAGCACTTTCGGGGAAGTACGATGAAGATGCGACGACTCTTGGGCGCAGCTGCCACTCTGGTAGTTGCGATGAGCTCCACACTGGCCAGCGCCGACAGCAAAACCCTGAGCATCGGCTATGTGGACGGTTGGTCCGACAGCGTTGCCACCACCCATGTGGCGGCAGAGGTGATCAAGGCAAAGCTCGGTTATGACGTCAAACTGCAAGCGGTCGCCACCGGGATCATGTGGCAAGGCGTTGCCACCGGCAAGCTCGACGCCATGCTCTCTGCCTGGCTGCCCGTGACCCACGGTGAATACTGGGCCAAGAACAAGGACAAGGTGGTCGACTACGGCCCCAACTTCAAGGATGCGAAGATCGGCCTGATCGTGCCGGAGTACGTCAAGGCCAAGTCCATTGAAGACCTCAAGACCGATACCACCTTCAAGAACAAGATCGTCGGTATCGACGCCGGTTCAGGCGTGATGCTCAAGACCGACGAAGCGATCAAGGCCTATGGCCTGGACTACAAGCTGCAAGCCAGTTCCGGCGCCGCGATGATCGCCGAACTGACCCGTGCCGAAGACAAACAGGAATCCATTGCGGTCACCGGGTGGGTGCCACACTGGATGTTCGCCAAGTGGAAACTGCGTTTCCTGGACGATCCAAAAGGGATTTATGGCGCTGCTGAAACCGTCAACAGCATCGGCAGCAAGGGCCTGGAGAAGAAAGCGCCGGAAGTTGTGGCGTTCCTGAAGAAATTCCAATGGGCTTCCAAGGACGAAATCGGTGAAGTCATGCTCGCCATTCAGGAAGGCGCCAAGCCTGATGCAGCCGCCAAGGACTGGGTCGCCAAGCACCCTGAGCGGGTTGCCGAATGGACCGGTAAGTAACCCCCTTTGATGTAACTCCCCTGTGGGAGGGGGCTTGCCCCCGATTGCGGTGTGTCAGTCGCTGATGATCTGACTGGTCTACCGCTCTCGGCGGCAAGCTCCCTCCCGCATTATTTTCGTCACCCGTAAATGTTTCTGCGCCCTCGCAAACCCTCGCTACACTCCCTCCTAATACTAAGGTCGTCTGGAACGTGTCCAGCAGTCGCATACAGTGGATATTGTTTCAATAATAACAAAGCTGTGCTGCGAGGATAAAAACAATGAACGACAGCATTTACCTCTCGATTCAAAACAGCCCGCGCTTCAAGGAGCTGGTTAGGAAAAGGGAAAGGTTCGCCTGGATTCTCTCGGCGATCATGCTAGGGCTTTACTCCGGATTCATCCTGTTGATCGCCTACGGGCCACAATTGCTGGGGACTAAGATCAGTCCCACTTCGTCCATCACCTGGGGAATCCCTATTGGTGTCGGGCTGATTCTTTCGGCCTTTGTCCTCACTGCGATCTACGTGCGACGCGCCAACGGCGAATTCGACGACCTGAACAATGCGATTCTCAAGGAGGCTGCGCAATGATCCGTCGTCTATTGGCTGTACTCGGTGCTTCGGTCTTCGCGCCTGCTGTATGGGCGGCGGAGGCATTAACGGGTGAAGTGCAAAAACAACCGCTGAATATTCCAGCGATCCTGATGTTCGTGGTCTTTGTCGGCGCGACGTTGTGCATCACCTACTGGGCGTCCAAGCGCAACAATTCGGCGGCCGACTATTACGCGGCCGGCGGCAAGATCACCGGTTTTCAGAACGGTCTGGCGATTGCCGGCGACTATATGTCTGCCGCGTCTTTCCTGGGTATTTCCGCACTGGTATACACCTCCGGCTACGACGGCCTGATCTACTCGATCGGCTTCCTGGTGGGCTGGCCGATCATTCTGTTCCTGATCGCCGAGCGCTTGCGTAACCTGGGCAAATACACCTTTGCCGACGTGGCGTCCTACCGCCTCGGGCAAACCCAGATCCGCAGCCTGTCGGCCTGTGGCTCGCTGGTGGTGGTAGCGTTCTACCTGATCGCGCAGATGGTTGGCGCGGGCAAGCTGATCCAGTTGCTGTTCGGTCTCGATTACCACGTGGCAGTGATCATGGTGGGTATCCTGATGTGCATGTACGTGCTGTTCGGCGGCATGCTGGCAACCACCTGGGTGCAGATCATCAAGGCAGTCTTGCTGCTGGCTGGTGCTACATTCATGGCGGTCATGGTGATGAAGCACGTCAACTTCGACTTCAGCACATTGTTCGCCGAGGCAGTCAAGGTTCACCCTAAAGGTGAGGCAATCATGAGCCCCGGCGGCCTGGTGAAAGATCCGGTCTCCGCGTTCTCCCTGGCCCTGGCACTGATGTTTGGTACCGCCGGCCTGCCGCACATCCTGATGCGCTTCTTCACCGTGAGCGACGCCAAGGAAGCCCGTAAGAGCGTGTTGTACGCTACTGGCTTCATCGGCTACTTCTACATCCTGACCTTTATCATCGGTTTTGGTGCGATCCTGTTGGTCAGCACTAACCCGGCGTTCAAGGATGCTGCAGGCGCCTTGCTCGGTGGTAACAACATGGCAGCGGTTCACCTGGCCAACGCGGTGGGTGGCAGTATCTTCCTGGGCTTCATCTCGGCTGTGGCGTTTGCCACCATCCTTGCGGTGGTTGCGGGCTTGACCCTGGCCGGTGCTTCGGCGGTGTCCCACGACCTATATGCCAGCGTGATCAAGAAAGGCAAGGCCAACGACAAGGATGAGATTCGCGTCTCGAAGATCACCACTATCGCTTTGGCGGTGCTGGCAATCGGTCTGGGTATCCTGTTTGAAAGCCAGAACATTGCGTTCATGGTTGGCCTGGCCTTCTCCATCGCGGCTAGCTGTAACTTCCCGGTGTTGCTGCTTTCCATGTATTGGAAGAACCTCACCACCCGTGGCGCAATGATTGGTGGCTGGCTCGGGTTGATCAGTGCCGTGGGCCTGATGGTCCTGGGGCCGACCATCTGGGTGTCGATCCTGCATCACGAAAAAGCCATCTTCCCGTATGAGTACCCTGCGCTGTTCTCGATGATCATCGCGTTCGTCAGTATCTGGTTCTTCTCCATCACCGACAAGTCGGCGGCGGCAGTCAAGGAACGGGCGCTGTACTTCCCGCAGTTTGTGCGTTCGCAGACTGGCCTGGGGGCGAGTGGGGCGGTTGCTCACTAAGGTTGTAGCTCAATAGGAAATGCCCCGGTCGAAAGGCCGGGGCATTTTTTTGGCTGGGGTTTTGTGTTGGCTGGGCTATTGTCATCGGGAGCAAGCTCCCTCCCACATTTGACTGCATTCCAGGGTGGGTAGTCGGGCAAATACGGGGGGTTGTAGCTCAATAGGAAATGCCCCGGTCGACAGGCTGGGGCATTTTTTGGCTGGGCATTGTCATCGGGAGCAAGCTCCCTCCCACATTTGACTGCATTCCAGGGTGGGTAGTCGGGCAAATACGGGGGGTTGTAGCTCAATAGGAAATGCCCCGGTCGACAGGCTGGGGCATTTTTTGGCTGGGCATTGCCATCGGGAGCAAGCTCCCTCCCACATTTGACTGCATTCCAAGGCGGATGCTCGGTCAAATGTCGGAGGGGGCTTGCTCCCGATAGCGGCATTTCAGACAAAACAGTTTCTCGGTTCCTGCACAAATAAAAACGGCCTCCATGAAGGAGGCCGCTTTTTTATTACTCATCAGTCAGATGCTTACTTGCGATCTTCCAACTTGGTGATGTCACGCGACGCGTAGCCGGTGTACAGCTGGCGCGGGCGGCCAATCTTGTACGGGCTGGAGAGCATTTCTTTCCAGTGGGAGATCCAGCCCACGGTCCGCGCCAAGGCGAAGATCACGGTGAACATGCTGGTTGGAATGCCGATCGCCTTGAGGATGATCCCCGAGTAGAAGTCGACGTTCGGGTACAGCGAGCGTTCGATGAAGTAAGGGTCGGTCAGGGCGATCTCTTCCAGGCGCATGGCCAGTTCGAGTTGCGGATCGTTCTTGATGCCCAGTTCCCTCAACACTTCGTCGCAGGTTTTCTTCATGACGGTGGCGCGCGGGTCGCGGTTCTTGTAGACCCGGTGACCGAAGCCCATCAACTTGAACGGATCGTTCTTGTCTTTGGCCTTGGCGATGTATTTGTCGATGTTCGAGACATCGCCGATTTCATCGAGCATGGTCAATACGGCTTCGTTCGCACCACCGTGGGCAGGGCCCCACAGTGCGGCGATACCGGCGGCGATACAGGCGAACGGGTTGGCACCCGAAGAACCTGCCAGACGCACGGTAGAGGTGGAGGCGTTCTGCTCGTGGTCGGCATGGAGGATGAAGATCCGGTCCATTGCCTTGGCGAGCACCGGGCTGATCGGTTTGATCTCGCACGGGGTGTTGAACATCATGTGCAGGAAGTTTTCCGCGTAAGTCAGGTCGTTGCGCGGGTACATCATGGGTTGGCCCATGGAGTACTTGTAAACCATTGCGGCCAGGGTCGGCATCTTGGCAACCAGGCGGATCGCGGAAATTTCGCGATGCTGCGGGTTATTGATGTCGAGGGAGTCGTGATAGAAAGCCGACAGGGCACCGACTACGCCGCACATGACGGCCATTGGGTGGGCGTCGCGACGGAAGCCGTTGAAGAAAGTCTTCAACTGCTCGTGAACCATGGTGTGGTTCTTTACGGTGCTGACGAACTCGGCTTTCTGCTCGGCGGTTGGCAACTCGCCATTTAGTAGCAGATAGCAGGTTTCCAGGTAATCCGATTTTTCAGCCAGTTGCTCAATCGGGTAGCCCCGATGCAGCAAAATGCCATTGTCGCCATCGATATAGGTAATCTTCGACTCGCATGAAGCGGTCGACATGAAGCCTGGGTCGAAAGTGAAACGGCCCGTGGCCGTAAGGCCCCGTACGTCGATAACATCAGGACCAACGGTGCCGGTTAAAATGGGCAGCTCGACGGGGGCTACGCCCTCGATGATCAACTGCGCTTTTTTGTCAGCCATGTGGCCTCCTATTTATGCTTCAAATCATCAGACAGACCCCCCACGCAGGGCTCGGACCACTATAGTGAGATAAATCCAGATGTCAATTTGCCTAAAGTCTTGCTCCAGAAGGCTTTCACAGGACTTTTTCCTCGAAATTTACCGCCATTTACGCCTTTTATTCCGCCAGCGCAATGCGCTATTAGCGTGAGGTCAGCGCGTTGTCATTAGTAGCCTAACTGTCTATACTCGGCCACCGACCGCCAAGGGCTTTTGGGCTTGCTTTCATTGGGGGTCGCACTCCCTGGGTGGCGTTACCTGACCAGTACACTCCCCAACAACTTTGCCCTGATTGTTAGGGGCTCTTCAGTGTGAAAAAAAGCCGTGAATAGCCAACGACCTGTAAACCTAGACCTAAGGACCATCAAACTCCCCATCACCGGCGTTACGTCGTTCCTGCACCGTGTTTCCGGCATCATCCTCTTCCTGGGCTTGGGCTTCATGCTTTATGCATTGAGCAAATCCTTGGGTTCCGAGGAAGGTTATGCCGAGGTGAAGGCATGCTTGACCAGTCCGCTGGCCAAGTTCGTAGCATGGGGTCTCTTGTCCGCTCTGCTGTATCACTTGGTAGCCGGCGTGCGCCACTTGATCATGGATATGGGCATCGGTGAGACGCTGGAAGGCGGCCGCCTGGGCTCGAAAATCGTCATCGCCATTTCCGTGGTGCTGATCGTTCTGGCAGGAGTTTGGATATGGTAACCAGCGTAACGAATCTGTCGCGTTCGGGCCTCTATGACTGGATGGCACAGCGTGTGTCTGCGGTCGTTCTCGCGGCTTATTTCATTTTCCTGATCGGATACCTCGTCGCAAATCCGGGCATCGGCTATGAGCAGTGGCATGGCCTGTTTTCCCATAACGCGATGCGAATCTTCAGTCTGCTGGCCCTTGTAGCCCTGGGCGCTCACGCCTGGGTCGGCATGTGGACCATCTCGACCGACTACCTGACGCCAATGGCGCTGGGCAAGTCTGCGACAGCAGTACGGTTTCTCTTCCAGGCAGTATGCGGCGTCATGATGTTCGCTTACTTCGTCTGGGGTGTGCAGATTCTTTGGGGTATCTGATCCATGGCTAACATTCCAACTATTTCCTTCGACGCCATCATCATTGGTGGCGGCGGCGCCGGCATGCGCGCAGCGCTGCAACTGGCTCAGGGCGGTCACAAGACTGCCGTGATCACCAAGGTGTTCCCGACGCGTTCCCACACCGTATCGGCTCAGGGTGGCATCACCTGCGCCATCGCCTCCGCCGACCCGAACGATGACTGGCGCTGGCACATGTACGATACCGTCAAGGGTTCCGACTATATCGGTGACCAGGACGCTATCGAATACATGTGTCAGGAAGGCCCGGCCGCCGTGTTCGAGCTGGACCACATGGGGCTGCCGTTCTCGCGTACCGAGCAAGGTCGTATCTACCAGCGTCCATTCGGCGGTCAGTCGAAGGATTACGGTAAAGGTGGCCAGGCTGCCCGTACCTGCGCTGCTTCCGACCGTACCGGTCACGCGCTGCTGCACACCCTTTATCAGGGCAACCTGAAAGCTGGCACCACGTTCCTGAACGAGTACTACGCGGTTGACCTGGTGAAAAACCAGGACGGCGCATTCGTCGGCGTGATCGCTATCTGCATCGAAACCGGTGAAACCACCTACATCCGCGCCAAGGCTACTGTTCTGGCGACTGGCGGTGCAGGTCGTATCTACGCATCGACCACCAACGCCCTGATCAACACCGGTGACGGCGTTGGCATGGCGCTGCGTGCTGGCGTGCCGGTGCAGGACATTGAAATGTGGCAGTTCCACCCAACCGGTATCGCCGGTGCCGGTGTACTCGTCACCGAAGGTTGCCGTGGTGAAGGTGGCTATCTGATCAACAAGCACGGTGAGCGTTTCATGGAGCGTTATGCTCCGAACGCGAAAGACCTTGCTGGTCGTGACGTTGTTGCTCGCTCCATGGTCAAGGAAATCATCGCCGGCAACGGCTGTGGCCCGAATGGCGACCACGTAATGCTGAAGCTCGATCACCTCGGCGAGGAAGTGCTGCACAGCCGCCTGCCAGGTATCTGCGAGCTGTCCAAGACCTTTGCTCACGTTGACCCGGTGGTTGCTCCGGTTCCGGTTGTTCCGACTTGCCACTACATGATGGGCGGCGTGCCGACCAACATTCATGGTCAGGCGATCACCCAGAACGCCGAAGGTGTGGACGAGATCATTCATGGTCTCTTCGCAGTAGGCGAAGTGGCTTGCGTATCGGTACACGGCGCCAACCGTCTGGGCGGCAACTCGCTGCTCGACCTGGTGGTATTCGGCCGCGCTGCCGGCCTGCACCTCGAGAAGGCGCTGACCGACGGCATCGAATACGATGACGCCACTGACGCCAACATCGAAACCGCCCTGGCCCGTCTGAACGCTCTGAACGAGCGTACCGATGGCGAAGACGTGGCTACCCTGCGTCGCGAGCTGCAAAGCTGCATGCAGAACTACTTCGGTGTATTCCGTACCGGCGAATACATGCAGAAGGGTATCGCCCAGTTGGCCGACCTGCGCACGCGCATCGCCAACGTCAAGATCAACGATAAGAGCCAGGCGTTCAACACCGCTCGTATCGAAGCCCTTGAACTGCAAAACCTGTTGGAAGTGGCTGAAGCGACTGCGATCGCCGCCGAGGTTCGTAAAGAATCCCGTGGTGCTCACGCTCGTGAAGACTTTGAAGATCGCGATGACGAAAACTGGTTGTGCCACACCCTGTACTTCCCGGGTGACAAGCGCGTAACCAAGCGTGCCGTTAACTTCTCGCCGAAGACGGTTCCGATGTTTGAACCGAAAATTCGGACTTACTAAGGGTGGCTGCCATGTTGAAAGTCAGTGTGTATCGCTACAACCCTGATCGGGACGCTGCGCCGTTCATGCAGGATTTTCAGGTCGATACCGGTGGTAAAGACTTGATGGTGCTGGATGTGCTGGCCCTGATCAAAGAGCAGGACGAAGGTTTCTCCTATCGTCGCTCTTGCCGTGAAGGTGTGTGCGGTTCCGACGGCATGAACATCAACGGCAAAAACGGCCTGGCGTGCATCACGCCACTGTCCGCCGTGGTTAAGGGCAACAAGCTGATCGTTCGTCCTCTGCCAGGGTTGCCGGTTATCCGTGACCTGGTCGTCGATATGAGCATCTTCTACAAGCAATACGAGAAGGTTAAGCCATTCCTGCAGAACGACACGCCGGCTCCGGCCATCGAACGTCTGCAGTCCCCGGAAGAACGCGAAAAGCTCGACGGTCTGTACGAGTGCATCCTGTGCGCTTGCTGCTCGACTTCCTGCCCGTCCTTCTGGTGGAACCCGGACAAGTTCCTGGGTCCAGCCGCTCTGCTGCAAGCGTATCGCTTCCTGGCAGACAGCCGTGACACCTATACGTCCGAGCGCCTGGCTTCACTGGATGACCCGTTCAGCGTATTCCGCTGCCGCGGGATCATGAACTGCGTCAACGTATGTCCCAAAGGCCTGAACCCGACTAAGGCCATTGGTCACATCCGTAACATGCTGCTGCAAAGCGGCGTGTAATTGACGTTGTAGCAAAGCAGGACCGTTGTGCCCGTAAATGCTACGGCGCAGGCTTCAACCGGCGCCGTAGTCTTAACTTGAGCAGCGACTTACAAAGCCGCGGCTCTTATTTTGAAGAAATGAGACAAGCAGGGGCATTCGGGTTGGTACCCGAACTATCAGCGTGATCCTAAGTGGCTTGTTTTGGTCGCTGCACTGGGCCTTTTGCAAGCAAACTCGGTGTCGCCGCCGGTGGTGTCCCCAAATCGAGGGTGACCAAGCATGCAAGAAAGCGTGATGCAGCGCATGTGGAACAGCGGCTATCTTTCAGGTGGTAACGCTGCCTATGTGGAAGAGCTTTATGAGCTCTACCTGCACGACCCTAACGCTGTGCCAGAAGAATGGCGCACCAAATTTCAGACGTTGTCTTCAGACGGCAACGCTGCCACCGATGTATCGCACGCAACAATTCGCGATCAGTTCGTGCTGCTGGCAAAGAACCAGCGCCGCGCCCAACCGGTTTCTGCCGGAAGCGTGAGCAGTGAGCATGAGAAGAAGCAAGTTGAAGTATTGCGACTGATCCAGGCCTACCGTATGCGTGGCCACCAGGCGGCCCAGCTCGATCCGCTGGGGCTCTGGAAGCGTCCTGCACCTGCAGACCTGTCGATCAATCATTACGGCTTGACCAATGCCGATCTTGATACGATCTTCCGTGCCGGCGACCTGTTCATCGGCAAAGAGGAAGCGAGCCTACGTGAAATTCACGAAGCGTTGCAGCAGACATATTGCCGCACCATTGGCGCTGAGTTCACGCACATCACCGACTCCGAACAGCGTCACTGGTTCCAGCATCGCCTGGAAGGCGTGCGTGGCCGTCCGGTTATGTCCGCCGATGTGCGCAGCCACCTGCTTGAGCGCGTGACCGCAGCCGAAGGCCTGGAAAAATACCTGGGCACCAAATACCCGGGTACCAAGCGTTTCGGCCTGGAAGGCGGCGAGAGCCTGATTCCGATGCTCGATGAGCTGATCCAGCGTTCCGGCTCCTACGGCACCAAGGAAATCGTGATCGGCATGGCCCACCGTGGCCGTCTCAACGTGCTGGTCAACACCTTCGGCAAGAACCCGCGCGAGTTGTTCGACGAGTTCGAAGGCAAGAAAAAGGTCGAGCTGGGTTCCGGTGACGTTAAATACCACCAGGGCTTCTCGTCCAACGTGATGACCACCGGCGGTGAAGTTCACCTGGCCATGGCCTTCAACCCATCCCACCTGGAAATCGTTTCTCCAGTGGTCGAGGGTTCGGTGCGGGCTCGCCAGGATCGTCGTAACGACACCACTGGTGAGAAGGTTCTGCCGATTTCCATCCACGGCGACGCGGCATTTGCCGGTCAAGGCGTGGTTCTGGAAACCTTCCAGATGTCGCAGACCCGCGGCTTCAAGACTGGCGGTACCGTTCACATCGTCATCAACAACCAGGTGGGCTTCACCATCAGCAACCCGTTGGACGCGCGTTCCACCGAGTACGCCACCGACGTTGCCAAGATGATCCAGGCACCGATCCTCCATGTGAATGGTGATGATCCGGAAGCCGTGCTGTTCGTGACCCAACTGGCGGTCGACTACCGCATGCAGTTCAAGCGTGACGTGGTGATCGACCTGGTTTGCTACCGCCGTCGCGGTCACAACGAAGCGGACGAACCAAGCGGCACCCAGCCGTTGATGTACCAGCAGATCACCAAGCAGCGCACTACCCGTGAGCTGTACGCCGAAAGCTTGACCAAGGCCGGTGTGGTTGACGAAGTGCGTGTTCAGGCGAAAGTCGACGAATACCGCAACGCTCTGGACAATGGTTTGCATGTTGTAAAAAGCCTGGTTAAAGAGCCGAACAAAGAGCTGTTCGTCGACTGGCGTCCATACCTGGGCCACGCCTGGACTGCACGTCACGATACGTCTTTCGATCTGAAGACCCTGCAGGAACTGTCTGCCAAGCTGCTGGAAATTCCGGATGGCTTCGTCGTACAGCGCCAGGTTGCGAAGATCTACGAAGACCGTCAAAAAATGCAAGCCGGCGGCCTGCCGATCAACTGGGGTTACGCTGAAACCATGGCGTACGCGACCCTGGCGTTCGAAGGTCACCCGATCCGCATGACCGGCCAGGACATCGGCCGTGGTACGTTCTCGCACCGTCACGCGGTTCTGCACAACCAGAAAGACGCGGGTACCTACATCCCGTTGCAACACCTGTACGAAGGTCAGCCACGTTTCGACCTGTACGATTCGTTCCTGTCCGAAGAAGCCGTGCTGGCGTTCGAATACGGTTACTCGACCACCACGCCTCAGGCGCTGGTGATCTGGGAAGCCCAGTTCGGCGACTTCGCCAACGGTGCCCAGGTGGTTATTGACCAGTTCATCACCAGCGGTGAGCACAAGTGGGGCCGTCTGTGCGGTCTGACCATGCTGCTGCCACACGGTTATGAAGGTCAGGGTCCGGAGCACTCTTCGGCCCGTCTGGAGCGTTACCTGCAACTGTGCGCCGAGCACAACATCCAGGTATGCGTGCCGACTACCCCGGCCCAGATCTACCACTTGCTGCGTCGTCAGGTCATTCGCCCGCTGCGCAAGCCGCTGGTAGTGCTGACGCCGAAATCGCTGCTGCGTCATAAATTGGCCATCTCGACCCTGGAAGATCTGGCTGACGGTTCGTTCCAGACCGTGATTCCAGAAATCGATGCACTGGATGCGGCCAAGGTCACTCGCCTGGTCCTGTGCAGCGGCAAGGTCTACTACGATCTGCTGGAAAAACGCCGTGCCGAAGGCCGCGAAGACATCGCCATCGTGCGTATCGAGCAGCTTTACCCGTTCCCGGAAGATGACCTCATGGAGATCATCGCGCCTTACACCAACCTCACTCATGTAGTGTGGTGTCAGGAAGAACCGATGAACCAGGGCGCGTGGTACAGCAGCCAGCATCATCTGCGTCGCAGCATGGGTAACCACATCAAGGGCTTGGGCCTGGAGTACGCCGGCCGCGATGCTTCTGCCGCACCTGCATGTGGCTATGCATCGATGCACGCCGAGCAGCAGGAAAAACTCCTGCAAGATGCTTTCACTGTTTAACGCCTTCGCGCTGACTGAAACCGAATTTTAAGGACCCATAGATAATGGCTATTGAAATCAAAGCCCCGACATTCCCGGAATCGGTTGCCGATGGCACCATTGCCACTTGGCACAAGAAACCCGGCGAGGCTGTAAAACGTGACGAACTGATCGTCGACATCGAGACCGACAAAGTCGTTCTGGAAGTGTTGGCCGAAGCTGACGGCGTGCTGGGCGCGATCATCGCCAATGAAGGCGATACCGTCCTGTCCAACCAGGTACTGGGCTCGATCGAAGCGGGCAGCGCTGCTGCTGCTCCAGCCGCCGCACCGGCTGCTGCTTCTGCTCCAGCTGCTGCTCCGGCTGCTGGTGGCGAAGATCCAATCGCCGCACCGGCTGCTCGTCAATTGGCCGAAGAAAACGGCATTAACCTGGCTTCCATCAAAGGCACCGGCAAAGACGGCCGTGTGACCAAGGAAGACGTGGTTGCTGCAGTTGAAGCCAAGAAAAACGCTCCAGCAGCTGCACCTGCCAAGGCTGCAGCGCCTGCTGCCGCTGCTCCTGTGTTCGCCGCTGGCGACCGCACCGAGAAGCGCGTTCCGATGACCCGCGTGCGTGCCACCGTGGCCAAGCGCCTGGTTGAAGCCCAGTCGAACATGGCGATGCTGACCACCTTCAACGAAGTCGACATGACCGAAGTCATGGCCCTGCGTTCGAAGTACAAGGATCTGTTCGAGAAGAGCCACAACGGCGTGCGCCTGGGCTTCATGTCGTTCTTCGTGAAAGCGGCCACCGAAGCGCTGAAACGCTTCCCGGCAGTCAACGCTTCCATCGACGGTAGCGACATCGTTTACCATGGCTACGCAGACGTCGGCGTTGCCGTGTCCAGCGACCGTGGCCTGGTGGTTCCGGTTCTGCGTAACGCCGAGCTGATGAGCCTGGCTGAAATCGAAGGCGGCATCGCCGGCTTCGGCAAGAAAGCCCGTGACGGCAAGCTGACCATCGACGAGATGACCGGCGGTACCTTCACCATCACCAACGGTGGTACCTTCGGTTCGATGATGTCGACCCCGATCGTCAACCCGCCGCAAGCCGCGATCCTGGGCATGCACAACATCATCCAGCGTCCGATGGCCATCAACGGCCAAGTCGTGATCCGCCCAATGATGTACCTGGCGCTGTCTTACGATCACCGCCTGATCGATGGTAAAGAAGCCGTGACTTTCCTGGTGACCATCAAGAACCTGCTGGAAGACCCAGCTCGTCTGCTGCTGGATATCTGATAGAAGCAGCTGCCGGCCTCAAGTGACAGGCTGCCGGAAACGGCAGTCGGGCTTGGGGCTTGCGGCTTGAAAGCTTGCTGCTAAATAGAGGAACTATTTTCATGTCGCAGAAATTTGACGTTGTAGTGATTGGTGCAGGTCCTGGCGGCTATGTTGCCGCCATCAAGGCTGCACAACTGGGCCTCTCGACTGCTTGCATCGAAAAATACACCGACAAGGAAGGCAAACTGGCACTGGGCGGTACTTGCCTGAACGTTGGTTGCATTCCTTCCAAGGCGCTGCTGGACAGCTCCTGGAAATTCCACGAAGCGCAAAGCGGTTTTGCCATCCACGGCATCAACCACGCTGGCGTGACCATGGACGTACCCGCGATGGTCGGCCGTAAAGCCAACATCGTTAAAGGCCTCACCTCCGGCGTTGCGACCCTGTTCAAGGCCAACGGCGTAACTTCCCTGCAAGGTCACGGCAAACTGCTGGCCGGCAAGAAAGTTGAAATCACCAAGCCGGACGGTTCGGTAGAAATCATCGAAGCCGAAAACGTGATCCTGGCCCCAGGTTCGCGTCCAATCGACATTCCACCAGCACCTGTTGACCAGAACGTGATCGTTGATTCGACCGGCGCCCTGGAATTCCAGGCAGTTCCTAAGCGTCTGGGCGTGATCGGCGCTGGCGTGATCGGCCTGGAACTGGGTTCGGTCTGGTCCCGTCTGGGTTCCCAAGTCACTGTTCTCGAAGCCCTGGATACGTTCCTGCTGGCTGCTGACACCGCAGTGTCCAAAGAAGCGCTGAAAACCCTGACTAAACAAGGTCTGGACATCAAGCTGGGCGCTCGCGTGACCGGCTCGAAGGTTAACGGCGAAGAAGTCGTCGTGACCTACACTGACAAGGATGGCGAGCAAACCATTACTTTCGACAAGTTGATCGTAGCCGTTGGTCGCCGCCCAGTGACCACCGACCTGCTGGCTTCCGACTGCGGCGTGAACATCGACGAGCGTGGTTTCATCCACGTTGACGATCACTGCGCTACCACCGTTCCAGGCGTCTACGCCATTGGCGACGTGGTTCGCGGCATGATGCTGGCGCACAAGGCTTCCGAAGAAGGCATCATGGTTGTCGAGCGCATCAAGGGCCACAAAACCCAGATGAACTACGACCTGGTACCATCGGTTATCTACACCCACCCGGAAATTGCATGGGTTGGCAAGAACGAACAGCAGTTGAAAGCTGAAGGCGTTGAAGTTAACGTCGGCACCTTCCCGTTCGCTGCTTCTGGCCGTGCCATGGCAGCCAACGACACCGGTGGTTTTGTCAAAGTCATCGCTGATGCCAAGACTGACCGCGTATTGGGCGTCCATGTGATTGGCCCAGGCGCTGCAGAACTGGTCCAGCAGGGCGCAATCGGTATGGAATTCGGCACCAGTGCCGAGGACATCGGCATGATGGTTTTCTCCCATCCGACCCTGTCCGAAGCGTTGCACGAAGCCGCGCTGGCAGTGAATGGTCATGCCATTCACATCGCGAACAAGAAGAAGCGCTAAAACGAGATAATAAGAAACCACGGCGGCTGCCCGTCGTGAGCCTTGTGCGCAAGACTCACCGCGGAATGTCCGCTGGACGCAGTCTTGCGCAGCTTGACCGGGCTTAAGTCCGGCAAGTTGCGTAAGCAGCAGTCACAGGTGGCGCGGCACTCATAATGAGCGCAGCGCCGAATGCGCAGTACCTAACGAAGACGGTAAAAAGCATGAATCTTCACGAGTATCAGGGTAAGCAGCTGTTCGCTGAATACGGCCTGCCAGTATCCCAGGGCTACGCAGTAGACACCCCGGAAGCAGCAGCAGAAGCTTGCGATAAAATCGGCGGGACCGAATGGGTTGTAAAAGCCCAGGTTCACGCAGGTGGTCGCGGTAAAGCGGGCGGCGTTAAGCTGGTTCGCAGCAAAGAAGACGCCAAGGCCTTCGCACAACAGTGGCTGGGCAAGCGTCTGGTGACTTACCAGACTGATGCCAATGGCCAGCCAGTCACCAAGATCCTGGTTGAATCGTGCACTGATATCGCTAAAGAGCTGTACCTGGGCGCTGTCGTTGACCGTTCGAGCCGTCGCATCGTGTTCATGGCTTCCACCGAAGGTGGCGTGGACATCGAGAAGATCGCTCACGACACTCCAGAAAAAATTCTCAAAGCCACCATCGACCCACTGGTTGGCGCTCAGCCATTCCAGGGTCGCGAGCTGGCTTTCCAGCTGGGCCTGGAAGGCAAGCAAGTTGCCCAGTTTGCCAAGATCTTCGTAGGTCTGGCCAAACTGTTCCAGGATCACGATCTGGCCCTGCTGGAAGTGAACCCGCTGGTGATCAAGGCTGACGGCGATCTGCATTGCCTCGACGCCAAGATCAACATCGACGCCAACGCCATGTACCGTCAGCCTAAGCTGAAGACTTTCCACGATCCGTCGCAAGACGATCCGCGCGAAGCGCACGCTGCCAAGTTCGAACTGAACTACGTAGCCCTGGAAGGTAACATCGGCTGCATGGTCAACGGTGCTGGCCTGGCCATGGGTACCATGGACATCGTCAATCTGCATGGCGGCAAACCAGCCAACTTCCTCGACGTGGGCGGTGGTGCTACCAAAGAACGCGTAACCGAAGCCTTCAAGATCATCCTGTCCGACTCCAACGTCGCTGCAGTACTGGTCAACATCTTCGGCGGCATCGTTCGTTGCGACATGATTGCCGAAGGCATCAT
>ERZ1463034.187-NODE-187-length-17440-cov-12.274777_pt1 | contig 17440 bp, 19 predicted proteins | sample MGYA00564480_ERZ1463034 | MGnify/ENA primary metagenome ERZ1463034 (study PRJEB39244, sample SAMEA3635122) | Helicobacter pylori | study: EMG produced TPA metagenomics assembly of PRJEB11511 data set (Assembly of a 5300-year-old Helicobacter pylori...
AGATAACCTGGGTGACTGGAGTTCAGACGTGTGCTCTTCCGATCTCCGCCGTGGCAATGGCCGCGTCGATCGCGTTGCCGCCCTTTTGCATGATTTCGATGCCCGCCTGGGCGGCCAGGGGTTGGGATGCCGCGACCATGCCGCGCCGGGCAAACACACTCTGGCGTTGCGACGGATAGGGGTACTCGTGAGCAGAAAATTTCAACATGGCAAAGGCTCTTCGATTTATTGGCCGGATTTGATCCGGTTCCATTCCCGGGTCATCAGACGCTGGATGTTTTCCGGCAGGTCGGCGGAGACGAAGGTGTGGCTGATCACGTCGTCGCCGGGGTAGATGCCCGGGTTGCCGCTGACCTTGGGGTTCATCAGCGCCGTCGCATCCTTGTTGGGGTTGGCGTAGCCCACGTAGTCGCTGATCGGCGCGATCACCTCGGGCCGCAGCAGGTAGTTGATCAGCGCATGGGCGTTGGCCGCGTTACCGGCATCCTTGGGAATCGCCAGCATGTCGAACCACAGGTTCACGCCTTCTTTGGGTATCAGGTAGCGGATGTCGATGTTCTTGCCGGCCTCCTTGGCTCGGCTCTGGGCCTGCATGACATCGCCGGAATAACCGACCGCCACGCAGATATCGCCGTTGGCCAGGTCGGCGGTGTATTTCGACGAATTGAAGTAGGTCACCGACGGCCGCAGCGCCATCAGCCGTTTCGAGGCCTGCGTGTAGTCGTCTGGCTTGACGCTGTTGGGGTTCAGGCCAAGGTAGAGCATGACCTGGGGAATGATCTTCACCGGCGCATCGAGAAAAGCGACTCCGCAACTTTTGAGTTTGGCCAGGTTGCCGGGCTCGAAAACCATCGACCATGAGTCCAGCACCGCCTCTTTGCCCAGCACAGCCCGCACCTTTTCTGCGTTGTAGCCGATGCCCACGGTGCCCCACATGTACGGCACAGCGTAGCGGTTGCCGGGGTCGGCCGCGTCCAGGCGTTGCATCAGACGCGGGTCGAGGTGCTTCCAGTTATCCAGCAGCCCGCGTTGCAGTGGCTGGTAGGCGCCGGCACGAATCTGCTTGGACAGGAACTGGCTGGATGGCACCACCACGTCATATCCCGAGTGCCCGGAAAGCAACTTGGCCTCGAGCATTTCGTTGGTGTCGAAGATGTCGTACTGCACCTTGATGCCGCTGTCTTTCTCGAAGTTTTTCAAGGTGTCAGGCCCGATGTAATCGGACCAGTTATAGACCTTCACCACCGGGTCGGCGGCCTCAGCCATAGGGACAATGGCGGCGCAGCACAGGGCCGCGAAGAAGCTCGATAAGCGCATGGAAAATCTCCTTGGACGGGTCATAACACGCGGCTGAGAAAGGCCCGGGTACGGGGGTGGCTGGGGTGGCTGAATATCTGTTCCGGAGGGCCTTGTTCGATGAGCTCGCCCTGGTCGAGCACCACCACGCGGTCGGCCACTTCACGGGCAAAGCCCATTTCATGGGTGACCACCACCATGGTCATGCCCTCCTCGGCCAGTTCCTTCATCACCTGCAGCACTTCGCCGACGGTTTCCGGGTCGAGGGCGCTGGTGGGTTCGTCGAACAGCATGGCCTGGGGTTTCATCGCCAACGCGCGGGCAATCGCCACCCGTTGTTGCTGGCCGCCAGAGAGCATCGACGGGTAATGGCTGGCCTTGTCCGCCAGGCCGACCCGCGCGAGCAAACCACGCGCCTGCTCCAACGCCTCGGCACGCGGGGTGCCGAGCACGTGGATCGGCGCTTCGATGATGTTTTCCAGCGCGGTCATATGGGGGAACAGGTTGAAGCGCTGGAACACCATGCCGATGTCACGGCGCTGCCGGGCGATGTTGCGCTCCGAGTCGCGCACCAGGCTGCCGTCGGGGCGTTCGCGATAGCCCATGGCGCGGCCGTTGACGCGGATGCGCCCACCCTGGATGTCTTCCAACAGGTTGATGCAGCGGATGAACGTGGTCTTGCCGGAACCGGAGGCACCGATCAGCACCACCACTTCGCCGCGCCGCACTTGCAGGGAAATGCCCTTGAGAATCTGCAGTGCGCCGAACGACTTGTGGATGTCCAACGCTTCGATGATCAGTTCTTCACTTTGGTGCGCCATGGTTAACGTCCCCTCAGCAGTTTCAGGGCGCTGCGCCCGAACATGCGGCTGGCTGCCGGCGGTGGCTCAGAAGGCCGGTCGGACTGGCTGAAGCGCGTCTCCAGCCAGCGCTGGAAAAAGCCCCACAGGGTGGTCAGTGTCAGGAAATACAGAGCGACCACCAAGTACAACTCGAACACGCGGAAGGTCGCCGAGGTGATCATCTGGGTGCTGAGCAGCAACTCCTGCACCCCGATCACACTGACCAGGGTGGTGTTCTTGAGCATCACGTTGAACTCGTTGCCCAGCGGCGGCACGATCACCCGGAATGCCTGGGGCAGCACGATACGCCGCATCAATTTGGCAAAGCCCATGCCCAGGGAGCGCCCGGCTTCGTATTGGCCCTTGTCTACCGCACCGATGCCGGCGCGAATGATCTCGGCCATGTACGCGCCTTCATTGAGGCCCAGGGCAATGATTGCCGCCTGGATATTGCCGGGCACGATCAGGCCGAACAGCTCGATATCCTCGAAGCGGAAAATCCCGCCCGCCGCCAGCGCGGTGTACAAAAACACGATCTGCACCAGCAGCGGTGTGCCGCGCATCAGCCACACATAAAAACGCACCGGCAGGTGCAACAACGGGTTCTTCGACAAGCGCAGCAGCGCCGCCGCCAGCCCCAGCACACAGCCGAGCAGCATCGCCAGCACGCTGATCAGGCAGGTCAGCCACAACCCGGTGAGGTACACCCCACTGGGCTGCAGCAGGTACTGCCAGAACACATCCCAATTGAAATTCATCGCAGGTTTGCCTCAGTCGAGTGTGTCGCTGCTGACATGCCATTTGTCCAGCAACCGCACGTAGCTGCCGTCGCTGCGCATATCGCTGATCACCTGCTGCACGGCGGCGGTCAGTTGCGGATCGTCCTTGCGCATGCCCAGGCCGGTGAGGATGCGACTGAACGCTGGCACGCCTTCTTGGAACAGCTCCGGGGCCATCGCTGCGTAGTAACCTGCGGTTTCCACGGTGGTGCCGTAGGCGTCGACCTGGCTGATGCGCAGGGCCTGGAACGCGTCGGTGTCGGTGTTGTAGACCACCAGTTTCATCAAGGGCTTGCCAGCCTTGGTCAGGCTGTCGTTTTGCGCGTCCAGCAGGGTCTTGATGGTGGAGCCGTTGAGCACCGCGACTTTGTGCCCGGACAGCTCATCCAGGGTCTTGATGCCCTTGGGGTTGCCCTTGGGCACCACCACCGACTGGCTGGAGTACATGTAGTTGACGATGTCGATCACTTGGCGCCGCTCGGGCTTGTCGAACAACTGGTCGACGATCATGTCGCATTGCTGGGCAAGCAACGCCGGCACTAAACCGGAGAATGGGATCACCCGCCATTGCACCTGTTTGTCGCCCAGGCGCTTGGCGATTTCCAGGCCCAGGTCGACGGTGAGCCCGCGCGGTTTCTGGGCTTCGTCGAAGGACACCAGGGGCGGTGAGTCCATCCCCGAGCAATACGTGAGCTTATCGACTTTCTGCAGGCGCTCCGGCACCTGGGGCGCAGCAAAAGCCCATTGGGTACAGAGGCCGAGGGAGACAGCCACCAGCAAGGCACGGCATTTATGCATGACCAGACACTCCAGTTCGTTGAATAACGGGGGCAGGAATCAACGTCAAAACACGACAGCTTTTTTATTGTTCGTTTTGCAGGAATTGGATCAGCGCCGGCACCGTACCCTCGATGTGTTCACGCACCACGGCTTCGGCGCGCGCGGCATCACCGGCACGAATGGCGTCGAGGATCACCGCGTGTTCCTGGCGTGCGCTGAGGGGTTTTTCGCCGTGCTGCAACCACAAGCGCATGGGCGCCTCGACCAGCGAGTACAGCGCCGAAATCTGCTTCATCAAGCGCGGCCGGCCGCTGAGGCTGCACAGGTATTCATGAAACGCGCGGTGCCGGCCGACCCACGCGGCGCTCTCGTCGCGGTAGTCATCCATCTCATCCAGCAGGCGCTCCAGCGCCGCGAGCTGGCGCTCACCGATGCGGCCGACCGCCACACGCACCGCCAGACCTTCAAGGGCGCTGCGCATCTCGAACACCTCATGCAGCTCATCGATATCCAGACCACTGACGATGGCCCCGCGATTGGGGCGCAGGGTCACCAGGCCCTGGGCATCCAGGCGACGAAATGCCTCGCGCACCGGCATGCGGCTCATGCCGATCTCGCTGGCGATGTCTTCGGCGATTAGCCGGTCGCCCTTGCAGTAGCGGCCACGACAAATGGCGTCCAGCAGGAAGTTATAAGCCTCTTCCTCGGCGGTCAGCGGCTGACGATCAACGTAAGCGCGGGCAAATTGCATCGGCGGCACCTTTTGAATTTTTGTATCCAATTATCCACGGATACAAAAAAGCAGAATACGTGCCAACTTCTTGAGCGCCGTGCCAAGTGATTGATTTAGATGAAATCGGCGAGAACGTATCGGCAGGCAACGGGGGGGAGGACGGAGGAATTTGCTACCCAATGGCTCAACCCGCACCAAGGGTGGGCAGCGGTAACACACAATGTGGGTTGCACAGGCGAGCCTTGCGCCCGCCAGGTACCTGAAATAATCACGCGCTCCGAGCGGATGACTCAGCCGAATAGATGACCGTTTGTGCGCTGCCCGGCGCAACGGTTGGCCGGGTGAAGTAGGTGTCGCCTTCGTCGGTGCGGATCTCGTAGTCGGCTTTGCGCGTGGCGCTGGCGTGCTTGATGATTTTCAGCACGCGCTGGAATTTCACGCTTTGCGTACCGTTCTGGTTGGGCCCGGTCAGCACGTTGACGCTTTGAAACCAACCCGCGTGCTGCTTGTTGCCCACCAGCGCGCTGGTCATCGCCTCGAACCGCTCCAGTCGGGTGAAGCCCCACAGCGTCTGCTCCTCGACCGTGGCGTCCGGCGTGGCGGCGCCGGTGAACACGAAGAGATTGATCGCCGGGCTGTCTTCGCAAAAGAAGTCGTAAGGAACCAGGCCATCGACCATTTTCCTGCCGGGCACAAAGCCCTTTTTATGCACCTGAAACATCGCCACCTCCGCTCAATCAATGGTGACCAGTCTAAAGAGCGGCGACGTACAGGGCGGTCAAGCCAATGTAATGTCGTGTAAAGATCGTGCGCTGTGCAGGTTGATTTCCACGGTCAGCCCGCCGCCCGCTTCGTTGCGGGCCGCGATGGTGCCGCCGTGCATCTGCACCGCCCGTGCGGCGATGGCCAAGCCCAGACCGAAGCCGACGCAGGCATCCCCCGCGCCCCGCTCGAACGGCTGGAAGATGCTGTGCAATCGGTCATTGTCGACGCCCGGCCCGTGGTCGGTGATGCGCACCGTGAGGCGGTTCGCGTCGCGGCTGATATGCGCCGAAACCCGCACCGTGGTGTCCGGTCGGGTGTAGCGCACGGCGTTGCGGATCACATTCTCGAAGCAGCGGTACAGCAACTCGCCGCTGACACACGCGATAAACGGCGGGCAGGCCTGCAGGTGCACGTGACAGCCTTTGATCCCGGCCTCGAACTGCGCGTCTTCGACGATCATCGCCAGCAACTCAGTGATGTCCACGGGCTCACGCTCGATGCTTTCGGGCCGGCCTTGCAGGCGTGCCAGGGTCAGCAGCGCTTCGATCAGGGTGTCCATGCGTTCGGATTCATGCTCGATGCGTTCGAGCATTTCCAGGCGTGCGGCGTCCTGGCGCAACAGGCCGATAGCCGCTTGCATGCGTGTCAGCGGCGAGCGCAGTTCATGGGAGATGTCGTGCAGCAGATGCTGCTGGGCTTGCACCAGCACCTTGAGCTGGTTGGCCATGCGATCGCAGTCTTCGGCCAGGTCGACGATTTCATCACGGCGCTTGCCCATGGCGGGCTTGACCCGGGTTTCGAAGCGCCCCTGGGCCACATCGCTCATCGCCCGACGTAAGTACGCCAATGGCCAGGCCAGGTAGTACGCCATGTAACCGCTGAACAGCGCACTCATCAGCGTGCCGATGATCAGCGGGATTTGGTGCCACGGCCTGCCGCCGTCAATACCCGGGAAGTGGGTCGAGCGCAGCGAAAGCGCCAGGCCTTCCTTGCTGATGACCGCTTGTTCATAGGCCGGCCGCGTAACGGGGGCCCCCACCAGCAACTGGCCGGCGCTGTCATAGACACCGATGGCTTGGTCCGACGGATGCTCCCATACCGCCAGAAGCTGGGCGGCCGCTTCGACACCAAATTGTTGCAGCAGCTTCTGTTCACTCGCGAGGATGGCTTCAACATGCGGGTCGCCTGGGCGGAAGCGGCCCAACTCAAGCACGCCGATCCCTACCAGAAACGTCAAGGTGGTCGCCAACCAGAAAGCCAGGAACAGTTTCCAGAACAGCAGGCTGGGCTTGATCATTCGGCAATCAACAGGTAGCCGAGACCGCGCACGCTCTGGATCCAGGCCTTGGCATCCGGGCGCGGCCCGAGCTTTTGCCGGATGCTGCTGATGTGAACGTCGATACGCCGGTCATAGCGGGTCAGCGGACAGCCCAGGGCGTTGAGCGACAGATCCCTTTTGCTCACCACTTGGCCGGCGCTGCGGGCCAGTTCTTCGAGCAGGCTGAACTCGGTGCTGGTCACACCCAGCTCGGCGCCGTTCCACAGAGCCTGGCGCTTGCCCGGCCACAACACCAGCGAGCCGGTCTTGATCACCTCGGTGGTCGGCTGGCCCACCGCCTGCACCCTACGCATGATGGCGCGCAGGCGCGCCACCAATTCGCCCGGGGAACTGGGCTTGGGCACATAATCGTCGGCGCCGAGTTCCAGGCCGGTGATGCGATCGATGTTGTCGCCACGGGCAGTGAGCAATACCACCGGCACTTGGCTGACGGCACGGATACGCCGGAGTACCTCGATACCCGAGCGCTGGGGCAGCATGACGTCCAGCACCACAATGCTATGGCGCCCCGACAGCGCCTCGACCTCACCCTCCTCACCGGTATGCACGGCCGTGACCTCGAAGCCTTCACACGCCAGGTACTGGCTCAGCATTTCAGTCAATTCCTGATCGTCGTCGACTAACAGTACGGAGATCATTGCGGGCTCGTCAGTAGAGTGGGGGCGCATTATCAGCCTTGCAGCAGGGATTCGGGCCAACCTTTACCTAACTTGACATTCAGTTAACCGCACCAAACGCGATGCGCTCTTATGCTGGGTGTTCACCAGTCTGGCCGCGCGGTGAATTATCCAAGCGAGCCGGCGCTGCTTGTCGATGTATTCTGGAAAAGATCTTGATGAATTTTTCGCGCCTGCTCTGCTCGGTTGCGCTGCTGCTCAACACCTCACTGGCACTCGCCCAAGGCTTCAAAATCTCCGATATTCGAATCAATGGCCTGCAACGGGTCTCGGCGGGCAGCGTATTCGGCGCATTGCCGCTGAACGTCGGCGACGAAGCGGATGACCGGCGTTTGGTGGATTCCACTCGCGCGTTGTTCAAGACCGGGTTCTTCCAGGACATCCAGTTGAGTCGCGAAGGCGACGTGCTGATTATCAATGTCGTCGAGCGCCCTTCGGTTGCAAGTATCGAGTTCGAGGGCAACAAGGCGATCTCCACCGAAGACTTGATGAAAGGCATGAAGCAATCGGGCCTTGCCGAAGGCGAGATATTCCAGCGGGCCACCCTGGAAGGCGTGCGCAACGAGTTGCAGCGCCAGTACGTGGCCCAGGGCCGTTACTCGGCGTCGGTCGACACCGAAGTCGTGGCTCAGCCGCGCAATCGGGTCGGCCTGAAAATCAAGATCGATGAAGGCCAAGTGGCGTCGATCCAGCACATCAACGTGGTGGGCAATACGGTGTTCTCCGACGACACGTTGAACGACCAATTTACGCTCAAGACCAGTAACTGGCTGTCATTTTTCAAGAACGACGATAAATACGCGCGGGAGAAACTCTCCGGCGACCTCGAACGACTGCGCTCCTATTACCTGGACCGTGGTTATATCAACATGGATATCACCTCGACCCAGGTCTCCATGACCCCGGACAAAAAGCACGTCTACATCACCGTGAACATCCAGGAAGGCCAGAAATACACGGTGCGCGAGGTCAAGTTGAGTGGTGAGCTGAAAGTCCCGCAAGACCAGGTCCAGTCATTATTACTGGTGCAAAAGGGCCAGGTGTTTTCGCGCAAGTTGATGACGACCACCTCGGAACTGATCACCCGCCGCCTGGGCAACGAAGGCTATACGTTCGCCAACGTCAACGGTACGCCTCAGGTACATGAAGAAGACCACACGGTGGACATCATCTTCAGCGTCGACCCCGGCAAGCGGGCTTACGTCAATCGCATCAACTTCCGGGGCAATACCAAGACCGACGACAAGGTGCTGCGTCGCGAGATGCGCCAGATGGAAGGCGGCTGGGCGTCGACTTACCTGATCGACCAATCCAAGGTGCGCCTGGAGCGCCTGGGGTTCTTCAAGGAGGTGAATGTCGAGACGCCGGCCGTGGCCGGGGTGGATGACCAGTTGGATGTGAACTACGCCGTGGAAGAACAAGCCTCCGGCTCGATCACCGCCAGCATCGGCTTCGCCCAAAGCTCGGGCCTGATCCTCGGCGGGTCGATTACCCAGAACAACTTTCTCGGCACGGGCAATTACGCCAGCCTGGGGCTGACCCGTTCGTCCTACCAGAGCAAGTACAACATCGGTTTCACCGACCCCTACTTCACCACCGATGGGGTTAGCCTGGGTTACAACGCGTTCTACAGTGATACCGACTACAACAAATACTACGATAGCGGGGTGTCTTATTACTCCATCAACAGTTATGGCCTGGGCACCAGCCTTGGTTACCCGATCAATGAGACTTCCCGCCTGACGTTCGGCCTGACGGCACAGCACGACAACATCGAGCCGGGCACCTACAGCGCCGACGAGATCTACGACTTCATCGAGCGCGAAGGCAAGCAGTTCACCAACTTCAAGGCCAGCGCAGGCTGGTCGGAATCGACCCTGAACAAAGGCGTACTGGCGACGCGCGGGCATTCGCAAAACCTCAACCTGATGGTGACCGTACCCGGCAGTGACCTGAGCTTCTACAAAGTCGACTACACGGGGCAAACCTTCCTGCCAATCAGCAATGCCACGGCCCTGCGCTTGCACACCAAACTGGGTTACGGCAACGGCTATGGTTCCACGGACGGGTTGCCCTTCTATGAAAGCTATACGGCGGGCGGCGAAGGCACGGTACGCGGGTTTAAAAGCGGTACCCCTCGGCCCACGCAGCACGCCGGCGACCGGGGCTTATGCCAGTGAGGGTCAGGCGTACTATTCGGACCGGAGCACGGACGCGCTGGGCGGTAATATCCTGATTACCGGTGGCGCGGAGTACTTGTTCCCCGTGCCGTTCATCAAGGACAACAAATCCGTGCGCACCTCGGTGTTCTGGGATATGGGCACGGTGTATTCGGACAAGTGCTACCTGAGCACCACCCAAAGCTGCGACGGTGTGGACCTGAGCCAGATGGCCAGTTCGGTAGGGGTGGGTGTGACGTGGTACAGCCCGCTGGGGCCATTGAGTGTCAACCTGGCCTATCCGATTCGCACACCCGAGAACGCCGAAAAGCAAATATTCCAGTTTTCCATGGGGCAGACGTTCTGATTGTTTCAGCGCGTTAAGGCGACTGATCCCGCCCCTAAATAGAGATGATTCCTACTCTCTATAGAGACTAATCTGACGTCCGTTTATAAATTATTATTTATAAATCAACTCTCCTGAAGACACCCGGCTTGAGGACGTGTATATCTTTTTCACTTATTAGCAGTACGAGTAGGTCAGATGAAACAGGTGTCCCTCAAGGACCAGTACGGTGAGAACACTGAGCAGGCTCTGCATGACCCAGAGTCGGTAGCCACACATTCAAACCAACGCGAGTTGACCGTGCACGATTTTGATAGCTGTCGGAATATCGAATCAGGCGCGGTTTTTATTCTTGCATCCGGCCTGTCGGCGAAATCGTTCCCCATCGAAAAATTTGCGCACGTTCCGATGATCACAATGAACGGCGCTATTTCGATGTTTTTGAACACCGACGTAAAACCGTTTTTTTATGTCTGCTCGGATAGAAGTTTTTCCGAACAGCAGCCGCATTTATTCAACTACGCCATGACGGTCAGCCAAAGAGTCGCGCTGTGGGAAGACCACGCGCGTACTTCGGGTATTTGTCCCAGCGGGCAACTCTATGCGTTGTCCAAGGCTAAAAAACCGTCCTGGTTCCACTGCGTATTGGGACGACACACGCCGCTGGTCACCCATCCCCCCTTACGGGCTTGCGGGAAAGGACACATTGGTTTCAGCAAAGACATGCGCGAGGGTTTTTTTGATGCCCGGACGGTGGCGTATCTGGCCATTCAACTGGCGTTCCACGTCGGGTTTTCCAAGGTGTTTCTTGTGGGCGTGGATCTGAAAGAGAACTCGGGACGATTTTATGAAAATCATGATTCCATAAACTCACCCTGCGGACTCGATCAGCACTACCACACTCGCATACTTCCATCGCTAGAGCTGATGTCGCAGAAAATCATCGGCGATGACTTTAGGGTCTACAACTTATCCGACTGTTCAAGAATTCCGGAGAGCGTTATACCGCGCATCACGCTTGCGCAGGCCGAGACGCTGATTTAGTCGTATTGCATGCGCCGGGACAGACTCGCGCGACGCTTCCCGGAGCAGACCTAGCCAAAAACTGTATGGATTGACGATCCCGCCGCCCCGCAGAGCCGCCAGCGTGGCGCCGGGATCGTCGGCTTTCAGTGCAGGAACTTCAACCCGCCAGCCAGTGCCAGCGCGCCAAAGCAGGTCCAGCCCGAGAACAAACAACGCCACACGCGCGCGCGCGGCACGAAGCCCACGCCCCGCACAAAGGCCACACTCATCGCCGTGAACAAGGCCATTGCCAGCCCATGATCAGCTTTCCCGTCCGGGGCGGCCATCAGGGGCGGATAGAGCGTACACACGAGCATGATCCCTACCGCGATAAGCAAGCTCAGCGGGTGAAGGCGTGAGGGTGCCGGGGCGTCGGCGACACGCGGCATCATGGCCGCGGCTCCTCACGGTCGCTCAGGGCGCGAGCGGCTTCGTTCTCGCCCCACATCGCATTTAATATGGCCAGCAGCAAGGCAAAACCGACTCCCAGCATCCAGGCGAAATACCACATAGTCTTTGCTCCTCTGATGGCGTTAGTAGGCCGAATGTTCGTTGGCTTCGATCTGTGCCACGGTGACCTTGCCGCGCATGACGCGATAGGCCCACGAGGTGTAGATCACGATCAGCGGCATGAAGATCAACGTGGCCCAGAACATGATGGACAGGCTCAGATGACTGGACACACTGTCCCACACGGTCAGGCTGGCCGCAGGCACGGTTGAGGACGGCATGACGAAGGGAAACATCGAGACACCGGCCGTGCTAATCACCCCGATCACCGCGAGCGACGACGCGACAAACGCGACCAGTGTGCGGCGCATCAGCATCAACAACGCGGCGCCGGCTGCGCCAACCAAGCCCAGCGCGGGCAGCAGCCACAACACAGGATAATGACCATAGTTGGCCATCCAGGCCCCCGCTTCGCGCACCACGGTCTTGTTGAGAATGTCCGGCAGCCCGGCGGTATCCACCACCGAGGTAATGCGATAGCCGTCGATCCATTGCAACCACACGCCGGCAATGACGAATGTGCACAGCAGCACCAGCGCCGCGCCAACCCCGCCCTTGATCGCACGGGCCTGGATCACGCCTTCAGTGCGGTGCGCCAGATAGGTCCCGCCTTGCAGGGTGATCATTGCACTGCTCACCACACCGGTCAGCAGCGCGAAGGGGTTCAGCAGTTGCCAGAAACTCCCGGTGTACGTCGATACCAGCATGTTATTGAAGTGGAACGGTACGCCTTGCAACAGGTTGCCGAACGCGATGCCGAATACCAGCGGCGGCACGGCCCCGCCGACAAACAGCCCCCAGTCCCAGGTGCTGCGCCATTTGGCGTTGTGAATCTTGCTGCGATAGTCAAACCCCACCGGGCGGAAGAACAGCGCCCACAGGACCAGAATCATCGCCCAGTAAAACCCGCTGAACGCGGTGGCATACACCACCGGCCACGCGGCGAACAACGCGCCGCCCGCGGTGATGAACCACACCTGGTTGCCGTCCCAGTGCGGCCCTACGGTGTTGATCGCGACGCGGCGTTCCACGTCCGAGCGGCCCACGAAGGGCAGCAAGGTGCCGACCCCCATGTCGTGGCCGTCCATGATGGCGAAGCCGATCAGCAGTACGCCGACCAGTGCCCACCAAATAATTTTCAGCGTGAAGTAATCAAGCATGGTGGAGTTCCTTCAGGTTGGCATCGTAAGCGTAACGGCCGGTTCCGAGGCTGCCGGGCCCTTGGCGGGCAAACTTGACCATCAGGAACATTTCAACCACCAGCAACACGGTGTAAAAAGCCACAAAGCCTGCCAGCGAGCCATAGAGGTTATTGACGCTAAGGGTGGAGACACTCATGTGAGTGGGCAGCACGCCGTAGATGGTCCAGGGTTGACGACCATATTCAGCGACGAACCAACCCAGCTCACAGGCCAGCCAAGGCGCAGGCAGCATGCACAGCGCCCAACGCAGCAACCAGCGGCGGCGTGTGCAGACCGACTTCAAGGTGCTCCAGAAGGCCAGCCCGAACAGCAGGAGCATGGCAAAACCCAGCGCGACCATGATCCGGAACGCCCAGAACATCGGGGTCACACGCGGTACGGTGTCGTTCATCGCCTTGTCGATGATCTCCGGCGTGGCCTGGTTGACGTCTTCAACGTACTTTTTCAGCAGCAGGCCAAAGCCGAGGTCCGCTTTGTACGCTTCAAAGGTATCGAACGCCGCCTTATCGGTGCGATCGGCCCGCAGGGCTTCAAGCGCATTGACGGCGGTAATGCCACGCAGAATGCGCGCGCGGTTTTTCGCTTTGATGTCATGAATGCCAGGAATCTGCTTGCTCACCGAGCGGGTGCCGATCAAGCCCATCACCCACGGCACATCGACTTCCCAGTTATTCCTGGACTCGGCTTCATTGATGCTGGCCAGCAAGGTCAGGCCTGCGGGTGCGGGTTTGGTTTCCCACATGGCTTCCATGGCCGCCAGCTTGGTTTGCTGCGCCTCACCCACCGTGTAACCCGACTCATCCCCCAGCACGATGACGCTCAGCACCGAAGCCAGGCCGAAGGCCGCCGCCACCCGAAAACTGCGCTTGGCGAACTCGACATCACGATTCTTGAGCAAGTACCAGCTGGAAATCGACAACACAAACATCGAACCGGTGACGTAACCGGCAGACACCGTGTGTACAAACTTGGCCTGGGCCACCGGATTGAACAGCACCGCCCAGAAATCCACCATCTCCATGCGCATGGTGATGTAGCTGAACTCCGAGCCCACCGGGTTCTGCATCCAGCCATTGGCGATCAGAATCCACAGCGCCGACAGGTTGGTACCGATGGCCATCAGCAGCGTGACCAGCAAGTGGTGCTCTCTCTTCAGGCGATCCCAGCCAAAAAAGAACAGACCGATCATGGTCGATTCGAGAAAGAACGCCATCAAGCCCTCGATGGCCAGCGGCGCACCGAAGATGTCACCCACGTAGTGCGAGTAGTACGCCCAGTTGGTGCCGAACTGGAATTCCAGGGTGATCCCGGTTGTCACCCCCAGGGCGAAGTTAATGCCGAATAACTTGCCCCAGAAGCGCGTCATGTCCTTCCAGATGACATTCCCGGTCATCACATAGACGCTTTCCATGATGACGAGCAGCCACACCATGCCAACCGTCAGCGGTACGAATAGAAAGTGGTAAAGCGCAGTGGCTGCGAACTGCAGCCGTGACAAATCCACCAGTTGTTCTGATATCACTTGCTTGCCCCTTGAGTCGAGGTGGGTACACCGAAACGGTTGCCGACAATGTTCGGGTCGACACTGACGTGCGAATCCCGGATGAACAGCCACCACAGCACGCTCAACAGCAGGAGCTTGATCAGCACCGCTGTAATCAGATGGCGTAGGAGGCGTTTGTCGGAAATGGTCATGCCTATGCAGTAAGCACAGGACATGCCAAAGGCAAAATCTCTATTTTTATCTTTTAAAAACAGACAGTTAACATTTTATCGCGACAGATTTAGCGCACCGCCGCAGATCAATTCGCTGCCAATCTGCCAGCATGGCAGTCATTGGCAGTCGTCGATGACTAGGCCAGGCCCTGTTCTTTCAGGCGCCGGTACAAGGTGCGGTCGCTGATCCCCAGGTGCTTGGCCAACTCGCTACGGGTGCCTTTGAATGTCGCCAGTGCCTGCGCCAGCGTGCTGTCATCGAACGACGTCGAAGCAGCAGAAGCATCAGCAGCAGCCTGAAGCGGCAGCGCCACGGACGCCTGGGGTAAATGGATGGCACGGATGACGCCATCGTCAGCGAACAGACTCGCTCTTTCCAGGGCATTGCGTAACTCACGGATATTGCCAGGCCACGGATACTGTTGAAGTCTTGCCAGGGCTTCGGCGTCGATGGTCAGCCGACGTTTGCCGGCACCGCGACGTTGCAGAAATGAATTCACCAGCAAGCCGATGTCTTCTACCCGGTTGCGCAAAGGGGGCAAGTGAATGGGAAAAGCGCTGATGCGGTAGTACAGGTCCTGCCTGAACTCGCCTTTTTCCATCATTTTTTCCAGCGGTTTGTGGGTGGCGGCAATCAATCTGAAATTGGCGTGGAAAGTCTCGACACTGCCGACCCGGCGATAGGTGCCCGATTCGATCAGGCGCAACAGTTTGACCTGCATGGACAACGGCACATCGCCAATCTCATCTAGAAACAACGTGCCGCCCTGGGCCGTTTCAACCAAGCCGGGCTTGCGCGTGACAGCGCCGGTGAAGGCACCTTTTTCATGGCCGAACAACTCGCTCTCAAAGAGTGTCTCGGTCAAGCCTGAACAATCCACCACGACAAACGGCCCGCTGGCCCGCTCGCTGGTTTCATGGACGGCGCGCGCGAACAGCTCTTTGCCCGTGCCCGACTCGCCCAGAAGCAGCACCGGCAGCATGGAGGGCGCCACCCGCTGCAGTTCCGACAGGGCGAGGTTGAAGGCCGGTGAACAGCCGACCAAGCCATCGTTGCTCGGGCGCGCGGAGGCGCTGCGCACCAGCGTCAGGCGCTCCACATAAGCGGTGATCGCACCATGCTCGTCGAGGATCGGGCGCAATTCGACATCGACGTGCTCAGGCCCACGCGGTGTGTGGTGGATGTGCAAGACACGATCCGGCCCGCGCATTTCCTGGGCCTTTTTCATCGGGCAATTCTCACCCGCCTGGTCACAGGGGACGTCGTAATGGTGTGAGACCTGATAACACTTATGGCCGATAAACGGTTTGTCAGCGCTGCCGAACTGGCGCTGATAGGCCGTATTGGCCGCCAGGATGTTGTAGTCCGGATCGAGCACGATCATTGGATGGGGTTCGTGTTCCAGAAACGAAACAAGCGACTGCACTTGATCCGGGCGTGGGACGGCGTCGGGTGGGGTAGGCAGAAAAGTCTTCATCACGGCTCCTGGTATCCATTCTTCCATCCTGTTGTGGCACTGCCACCTCTGTCAAGGCACTGCCAATGGCAGAGGACTCCACCAGATTCAGGCCGGAACACCCCCATACAAAAACACAAAGCCCAATAAAATCAATTGGATATTAGGCTATTTCGCTACAGCCATGGCCTGGCAAACTTATTGCATCGACAGTCCTTAGTCTAAGCGGCTCGAAAAAAAAGCCCCCCTAAGGAGACAGTTCATGCGCGTCAAACTTCACGTCGAAGGCTTCTTCGATTCTGCTACCCACACCGTCAGCTATCTGGTGCTCGATGAGGCCACCCTCCACTGCGCGATTATCGACAGCGTATTGGATTACGACCCTAAATCAGGCTACACCGCCACCACCTCCGCCGACCGTCTGATAGCACGGGTGAACGAGCTGAACGCAAAGGTCGAGTGGATTCTCGAGACCCACGTCCACGCCGACCACCTGACCGCCGCGCCCTACCTGAAAGAAAAGCTCGGTGGAAAAATAGGCATCGGCAGCCAGATCTCGACGGTGCAAAAGGTCTTCGGCACGCTGTTCAATACCGGTAGTGAGATGCCCCGCGACGGCAGCCAGTTCGATCACCTGTTCGTCAACGACGAATCGTTCAGCATCGGCACGCTGCACTGCACCGCGCTGCATACACCCGGCCATACGCCGGCCTGTATGACTTACCTGATCAGCAAGGGCAGCGAAACGGCGGCCTTCGTCGGCGATACGCTGTTCATGCCCGACTACGGCACCGCCCGCTGCGACTTCCCCGGCGGTAATGCGCGCACGCTGTTCCAGTCAATCAACAAAGTGTTGAGCCTGCCCGCAGATACGTTGCTGTATATGTGCCACGACTACCAGCCAGGCGGCCGCGAGCTGCAATTCGTCAGCACCGTTGCCGAACAACGCGAGCACAACGTGCATGTGCGTAACGGCATCAGTGAGGAGGAGTTCGTGGCGATGCGTACCAAGCGGGATGCCTCGATGGACATGCCGACACTGATCCTGCCCTCGGTCCAGGTCAACATGCGAGCCGGGCATTTGCCCGAGCCTGAATCGAACGGGACCCGCTATCTGAAAATCCCGCTCAACGTCGCCTGACACTCATCCCCCCCCAAAAAAACATATAAGAAAAAATACCCATAACGGAGACACTTATGGATATCCGCCGCCTTGCACCTGCTTTATCGGTATCAGAACAGATTCTCCCCAGCCAACTGGCTGAACTGAAAGCCGCCGGCTTTCGCGCCATCATCTGTAACCGCCCCGATGGCGAAGGCAGCGACCAACCGTTGTTTGCCGAAATCAAACGCGCCGCCGATGCGGTCGGCATCGAGGCGCACTACCTTCCCGCCGAATCGGGCAAAGTCACCGACGAGCAAGGGGTCGCCTTCGGCACGCTGCTGGAAACGCTGCCCAAGCCGGTATTGGCCTATTGCCGCTCCGGTATGCGCTCGACAACGATGTGGGCGCTGTCACAAGCGGGTCAACACGACCTGCCGCACATCGTCGAAAGCGCCAAAAAAGCCGGCTTCGACATGAAAGGCGTGATTCGGCGGATTGCGAACCAGGGTCGCACGCCGGTCGAAGTGGCTGAGGCGCAGCACACCGTGGTCATCATCGGCGCGGGCGCGGCGGGTATCGCCACCGCCTCCAGCCTGCTGGCCCGCGCGCCGGGGCTCGACATTGCGATCGTCGAGATCGGAAGAGCGTCGTGTAGGGAAAGAGTGTTCG
>ERZ1463034.188-NODE-188-length-17438-cov-38.206754_pt1 | contig 17438 bp, 16 predicted proteins | sample MGYA00564480_ERZ1463034 | MGnify/ENA primary metagenome ERZ1463034 (study PRJEB39244, sample SAMEA3635122) | Helicobacter pylori | study: EMG produced TPA metagenomics assembly of PRJEB11511 data set (Assembly of a 5300-year-old Helicobacter pylori...
ACCACCCAGCCAACATCGGAGATGCCCCACCAGACATCGCCCGGCTGCATCCCGTAGATATGGCTCATGGTGAAGGTCAGCGCGACTGCGTTGCCGCCGTTTTCGCGAACGATGCCTTTGGGTCGGCCGGTGGTGCCCGAGGTGTACATGATGTAAAGCGGGTCGGTGCTGGCGACGGGCACCGGATCGACCGGCTGCACACCGACCAAGGCTGCGCTCCAGTCCAGGTCGCGGCCCTTTTGCAACTGTGCCTGAACCTGCGGACGTTGCAGTACCAGAACATGGCTCGGCTGATGGCGAGCCAGTTCAAGGGCTTTGTCCACCAAGGGTTTGTATTCAATAACCCGGTCGAACTCCAACCCGCACGAAGCCGTCAGCAGCAGCTTGGGTTTGGAATCGTCGATGCGCAGTGCCAGTTCATGGGCTGCAAAACCGCCGAACACCACGGAGTGGATTGCGCCGAGTCGGGCGCAGGCCAGCATCGCCATGGCCGCCTGCGGGACCATCGGCATATAGATGATTACGCCGTCGCCCTTCTCCACGCCCAATTGGCGGAGCAAACCCGCCAACCGCGCCACTTCGTCACGCAGTTCGTTGTAGCTGTAGCGCACCTTGCTGTGGCTGACGGGCGAGTCGTAGATCAGTGCCGTCTGCTCGCCACGGCCCTGCTCGATCTGATAATCGAGTGCCAGATAGCTGCTATTGAGCTGACCGTCGGCGAACCAGCGATGCGTGCCGTCAGCCAGGGTTTGCAGAGTCTGTCGAGGTGCCTGATACCACGCCACGTTGCGCGCCTGTAGCGCCCAGAAGGCCTCTGGATCGGCGATGGAATGGTCGTAATGCTGCTGATAATGCTTCTGTTGCTGGCTCATCGGTGTCCCTGTGCTTGTTCTTATTGAGGGCTTGGCGAGAAAGACTTACACCCATGAACGTAGCAGATGCACAGAGAAAAACAGCTACGACTTTTGTCGGCCGCTTTAGCCCTGAGCCATCGCACGGGCATTGGCCGAACGCTGGGTCAGCACACCCAGGAGAGCCAGCAATGCCAAGGCGATGACCACCAGGCCATAGACGTTGGTGGTCGCGATCAGCCCGAAGCTGTGTGCCGAGAGCCCGGCAACCAATGCAGGCACACAAAATGCCAGGTAACTGAGCACATAAAATGTCGACATCAGCCCGGCGCGTTCATGGGCGTGAGCCAGTGGCAATAATAAGCGCATGGCCCCAAGGAACCCTGCGCCGAACCCGCACCCGGCAACCACCGTCCCTACGAAAAACAGCCATAGCCAACCGCTGTTGACGGCCGCCAGAATCACCGCGACGCCTACGCCCATAAAGCTGGCACCCACGAACAAGGCCAGGCGGGGTGTACGTTTGCGCAGGTTCAGAATCGCCACCGCGCCACTTAGGGTTAATGCCGCCACGGCCAGCCCGCCATTGAGAACCGACGTCGAGCCGGTTGCTGCGGTTAATAATGATGGGCTCAGCGACAGATAGAATCCGCCCAACGCCCAAGCCGCTATATCCACTGGCAGCACCAGCCACAGCGTGCGTCTCGCCTGAGGTGGTACGTGCAACGAAAGCTTTAGCGACGCCCAGACACCCGGTTGTGGGCTGACCGTTTCCGGCAGACGCCACAGGTACAGAGCCTGCAACACAAAAGCGATCAATAGCACGACAAACGCCATCAACAGCGGCAAGGGCGCGAACGTCACCAGAACACTGGTGCCCAGCGCGCCCGCGGCCATGCCCAGCATCGGTGCGACACTGTTGATCAACGGCCCCTGTGTCTGATCACAATCAAGCAAGGCAGCGCCCAATGCGCTGGCAGCCATGCCCGTGGCGAAACCTTGCAGCACCCGTGCAATGATTAGCCAGGTCACATCGGTGGCGGCGATAAACAATACCATCGACAAAATCTCAAGCACCAGCGCGGCAAAAATGACCGGGCGTCTGCCCAAGTAGTCGGACAATGAGCCGACCAACAACAAGGCCCCCAGTAAACTCAGGGCATACACTGCAAAAATCAGGGTCAGTATCGCCGACGAGAAGCCCCAGCTTTGCTGATACAGGTGATAAAGAGGGGTGGGCGCGCTGGACGCAGCAAAAAAGCACAACACCGTGACGGCAAGAAACCCCAGTGCTCCACGACTACGAACGGTCGGGTCCGGGTTCTGCAAAGGATGAGACATGAGTACACTCTCCGATAAAGCAAACCGTTAAAGCAATAATTTAGCTTTTTCGAGTGTGCAACGCGATCCCGCTTAAAGCAAATTCTTTGTGTTAAGGTCTGCCGCATGGCTATTAAAGAAGGTATTCGCACGGGAGGCCGCAGCGCCCGTGTTCAAGAATCGATCCACGCGGCTATCCGTGACCTGTTGCTCGAGCACGATCGTGCAGCCCTCAGCGTCCCACTGATTGCTGCCCGTGCTGGTGTCACGCCCTCAACCATTTACCGACGCTGGGGTGACCTGACCACGCTGCTTGCAGACGCAGCGGTGGAACGTTTGCGTCCGGACATCCCGGTCAATTGCGGCAACCTGCGCGAAGACCTGCAAACGTGGACCGAGCAATACCTGGACGAAATGAGTTCAGCCCCGGGGCGGGAACTGATGCGTGACGTCGTGGCCAGTAGCGCGGCAACCTGCTCTGGAAAATGCTCTGCCATCGTTCGTGACCAATTACAAATCATCATCGGGCGCGCGCTCGCCCGAGGTGAGACTGCTCCACCGGCCGAAGAATTGATGGACGCCATCGTTGCGCCAATGGTGTATCGCATCCTCTACGCGGAAGCACCACCGAGCCTGGAACGCATGCATCGATTAATCGACATCTGCCTCGCGCGGCAGGATTAATGATGACGATCGACAATCAAACTCATACCCTTGAGCGTCTGCGCGCTGGCAAGCTTGCGGGCATCACACGGCTTGATCTGTCCTGCGGGCTGACCGAGTTTCCTGCGGAAATTTTCGACCTCGCGGACTCGCTGGAGGTGCTCAATCTGACCGGCAATGCGTTGAGCCGCCTGCCGGAAGATCTGCACCGTCTGAAACACCTGCGCGTGTTGTTCTGCTCGGAAAACAGGTTCACCGAGCTGCCAGCCAGTATAGGTCAGTGCCTGCAGTTGCAAATCGTCGGGTTCAAGGCCAATCAGATCCGCTACGTTCCTGCTCAGGCACTGCCGCCCTTGTTGCGCTGGCTAATCCTGACGGACAACTGCATTGAGGCCCTGCCCGACGCACTTGGCGCCTGCAGTGCCTTGCAAAAATTGATGCTGGCGGGTAATCGCTTGCAGAAGTTGCCTGAGAGTCTGGCGACCTGCACGCAACTTGAACTGGTGCGTATTGCGGCCAACCGCCTGACTGAATTGCCCGACTGGTTGTTGAAACTGCCCACGCTTGCCTGGCTGGCCTACGCCGGAAACCCGCTGACCGTAAGTCCCGCTGAAACGCCCATCCGCCAGATCCCGTGGGAGCATCTGCAGGTACAACAGCAACTGGGCGAAGGCGCTTCCGGGGTGATCCAACAAGCCCTGTGGCAACGTCAGGAGAACCAATCCACGCCTGTGGCGATCAAGCTCTACAAGGGCAGCATCACCAGTGACGGCTCCCCGCTCAACGAAATGTCTGCCTGCATTGCTGCGGGGGCTCACCCACAGCTGATCGAAGTCCAGGGGCAGATCGCTGAACACCCACAGGCACAGGTTGGTCTGGTGATGCAATTGATCGCCCCCAGCTTCAGCAACCTCGCTGGCCCGCCCAGCCTGGACTCCTGCACCCGAGACATCTATGCCTCAGGCACCCGGTTTTCGCTGGACGTCGCCCTGCGCCTGGCCTGCGGCATCGCCTCGGTTGCCGAGCATCTGCATGCAGGCGGTATCTGCCATGGCGACCTGTACGGGCACAATATCTTGTGGGACGAGGACGGCGATTGCCTGCTCGGCGATTTTGGCGCAGCGTCGTTTTATCCGACAGCCAACACCGCTCAAGCACAGGCACTGGAACGCGTTGAAGTCAGGGCTTTCGGGATCCTGCTGGGTGAATTGCTGACGCGTTGCGATCCAGCACCTGCCGAGTGGCTACTTAACCTGAAAAGCCGATGCACGCATCCCGACGTACTGGCAAGGCCGTCGTTTGCACAGGTTCATGGCGAGTTACGGCGCCTGTGACACGATGCAGTGCATTCACCCCTGGAGCTACTGGTCATACCCATGCCGGGCGAGCCCCCGCGCCGCCTCGGCAAAACACTCGCTCACCCAATCGACGAACACCCTAACTCGCGGGGACATGTGGCGGTTGTGCGGATACAGGACCGACACGGGCATCGGTGGCGGCGGGCATTGAGGCAACACTTCACGCAACACATCTTCGGACAGTTGCTGAGCAACCCGATAGCGCGGCACCTGAATGATGCCAATGCCGGCAACCGCCGACGCGGCGTAGATTTCAGCGCCAAACACCGCGACGCGACCCTCGAGCAGGACCTCCTGGCATTGCCCATCCACCATAAACTCGAAGGGGTAAGGTTTGCCGGTGGTTCTGGAGACATAGTTCACGCCCGTGTGAGTCGCAAGGTCCCTCACCTGTTTCGGCACCCCGTATTTGCGCAGGTACGCCGGGCTTGCACAGGTCACCTGCTCCAGCATCGCGATACGACGGCCGACCAACGATGAATCGCTGAGGTTGCCGGCCCGCACCACGCAATCCACGCCCTCCTGAACCAGGTCCACCAATCGATCAGCTTCGCTCAGGGTCAGTTGAATATCAGGATAACGCGCCATGAAGTCCGGCAAGGCTGGCACCACGAAGTACCTGGCCAACGTGCCGTGCAGGTTGATCCGCAGCATGCCTTTGGGCGCGACGCTGCGGAACGCATGTTCGGCATCTTCCAGTTCCGCCAGTAAATGGATGCATCGCGCGTAGTAGGCCTCACCGTCAAGGGTAGGTTTGACCCTGCGCGTGCTGCGCTCCAGCAAGCGCGTGCCGAGCCAGGCTTCCAGTTGGTTGAGGCTGTGAGTCAGCGTCGCACGCGGCAGGGTCAAGTCTTCAGCAGCCAACGTGAAGCTGCTGCGCTCATAGATACGCACGAAAATTTTCATCGCCTTGACCTGATCCATCACGGCCCTCGTCAATTGTTGGCGTTTTTTGAACAGTCCTGCGAATTTAGCATGAGCCCGCCTTGTCCTGTCGAAGTGGCTGGGCAAGGCGGCGTCGAAGCCGAAGACAATGCCTTATATAAGAGGAATGCTGTAGCTGACGATAAAGCGGTTTTCGTCTTTGTCGGCCACATCGTTGCCTCGAAGCACCGCACTGCGCCACGTAAAACCCAGCCCCTTGAGGCTACCTTGAGGGATCACATAGTCGATACGGAAGTCATGCTCCCATTCGCTATTCTGCTTGTTGAGCGCTTGAATATGCTGACCATTCCAGTAGGTATAACTTGTCTTTAAACCCGGTAAGCCGAGGGTTGAAAAGTCGTAGGCATACGCGGCCATTGTCGTGTCTTCGCCTGCATTGACGAAGCGCAGAACCTGCGAATTGGTGATCAAGTAAGGAGAGCGACCCTGGTCCTGGTTAATATGAGGGAAGTCACTACGCCCGCTCGTTTGCTGATAGCCAACACTGATGGAGTGGCCTTGCAGGCTATACGTGAACAGGCTGCTCCATAGACGGTTATCTACTTCGCCCTTGCCAATACCTTGACCATAATAGCCCGCACTGACATAACCTTGATCACGGCCCGAAGCGCTGGCATTTTCACCGCCTGAGGTGCTATAGAAATAACGCAAGTCTGTTTTCAGCTGACCGACGGGCAGTTGCCACTGGTGAACCAACCCAAGAAAGTGCTGCTGATAAAAATCTTTCAAGCCGCCATAGTAGTATTGCAGTTGCAATTGCGGAGTGGCTTGATAATCAACCCCACCGTAATAGAACTGATTACTGAATTTCCCGGTGTCCGGGTTGTTTGCGCCCGCAATCGACATCCCCTGGGTATTTGAGGAGTTACGATCAGCCACCTGTTTTATATCACCCACGATAAAGTTTAAATGCTCAAACTCTTTTGATTCTACTTGCCACCCCTCAAAGGTTTCCGGCAATAAGCGCCCGTCGTTGTACGTCAAAACAGGCAGTTTCGGGAGCAACGTGCCGACCTTTAGCTGAGTCTGGGAAACACGAAACTTAGCGGTGGCCCCCAGCCGGCCATAATCATTAACCGCTTCTCCGTTGCTGTCCAAAGGAAATACACTTCCCGGGGTGTGATCCTCTTCCTTCTTACCCACGCGCCCTGCGGCGTCTAACCGCAGGCCATACAAGCCCAGCACATCCAAACCAACCCCTATCGGTCCCTGAGTGAAACCTGACTGGTAATTAAGAATGAAGCCCTGGCCCCACTCACGGTCAGAAGGTGCCTTTGCATTACGCGTGTCTTGGTTGAAGTAAAAGTTACGCAGGTCAAGTGAGGCTTTGCTGTCCTCAATGAAACCAGCGGCATGCGCTTGCTGTGCGACACCAAGGGCCATGACCAGCGTGAGGTAAGTTTTATTGCGCATCGTTGTCTCCGATCGGCAGTGCTAATTCAGGGCTAACGGCCGTCCTAGAGCGGTTGCGGCGTTGAGTGGCGGCAATTTAAAGGATTTTATTTATTCTTTATAAGAATGAATTATTATTTTTTTATCTGCTTTTGGAATATATAAATCCCTAAATCGTTAACCTTTCCATGAGGATGTCTGCACGAACTCATTCCTCGCGGACGCTTGGCAGCGCCACACCATGGTTCCTGACAACAAGGGTAATCGTCACGCCCATTGGGGCTGCGCCCCTTTATAACCGGGGTTTCGAGGGGTCAGATCGGGGATTGAACAACGCTGATCGCTACGCGTTAACGGGGCGTATTTGTCGTGAAGTGGCCCGCTAGATACTGGCTCTAAATGAGGGCATTACAGACTTTAGAAAAAAAGAGTTGCTCTTCATATCTACGTGTCAAGACTACAAAAGTTACAGCCATTCAAGATGACACCAACGGTCGCTGATACCTCTTCCTCTGCGGTAACCATCATCCTGCAGGCCTGCAACTAGAGCCGGACTTTATTCGGTGCCCATTACAGACTCGCCTGATAATGGACTCGCGCGGTGTATCTGACGCGAGCCTCTACAAGCAAGCCTGCCGCAGGTTTAGGGTTTAACCCTACACGCCAGCCAACTCTCGCAATCGCGCCAGTTCAGCCACGGGAATATCGATGCCATGGGCCAGCGCCTTGGCGCGCTGCAGGTAGCGGCGGTCACCGGGCATGCGCTCCTGACCGACGTCATGCATCCGCCGGACCAGTTCCTCACTGCGCTCGGCAAAGTTCTGCCCGGAACCCTTGTTCGGATCAATGACGATAAACAACTGACCCGTCCAGGGGGTCTGTGCACCGGGATGCTTTGACCAGTCGAACTCGAACGAAAAATTACCGCCCGTGAGCCCCGCGGCGAGCAATTCGACCATCATCGACAAGGCTGAGCCCTTATAGCCACCAAAGGGCAGCAACGCACCACCATCAAGGATCGCCTTGGGATCCTCGGTCGGCAGCCCGGCGCGGTCCACACCCATGCCCGGCGGCAACATCGCGCCCTTGCGAGCAGCGATCTGCACGTCACCGTTGGCAATAGCACTGGTGGCCAGATCGAACACAATCGGGTCACCACCCGCCCTGGGTGCGGCAAATGCAATTGGATTGGTGCCGAACAGCGGTCGCTGTGCACCATGGGGCACCACGCACGTCATGCTGTTGACCACGCTCAACGCCACCAGCCCCTCACGAGCGAACGGCTCGACATCGGGCCACAGCGCCGCGAAATGGTGCGAGCTGCGAATCGCCAGAATGGCAATCCCCGCGCTCTTGGCTTTCTCTACCAGCAACGGTCTGGCAGCCGCCAATGCAGGTTGAGCGAAGCCGTTAGCCGCATCGACCCGAATAAATGCCGCGCCAACATCCTCGACTTTTGGCACCGCTTTGCCGTCGACCCAGCCGCTGGCCAGGGACGAAAGGTAACCGGGAATTCTGAAAATGCCGTGACTATGGGAACCGTCACGCTCAGCGCTGGCACAGTTTTCAGCCAACACACTTGCCACTTCCGGCGAGGTGCCGTTGCGCAGGAAGACCTGACGCAGCAACTCGACCAACTCAGGAAAAGAAATGTTTTGCGTCTCGACGTGGGCCGCGGTATCGCTGGATGCAGACATTTTAAGCTCCGGTATATTTTTTTTGAGGGAGGTAATGGCGTTCTTCATTGATCCCGCACGCTTGCTCAAGCAGGGATTGAGCAAGCCTGAGCGTCACCTTGTCATCAGGGCTTGACCTTGCGCCGCATGAACCCGTTGATGATCACCACCAACACCGCGACCGAGATGGCAATGTACTGAAAGGTCTTCTCGGTGATCACGCCGATGTTCTGCAAGTGTGACAAGCCCAACATGATCCCAAGCACCACCAGGGCGATCAGAATCGAATACGTCAAACGCTGTTTGTTAGTCATTACGGCTTCCTGAATACCTGTAGAAATCATTTGCTCTGCGCAACTCCGGGCCCATGGTACCGCTGATGACTCGCAGACGGCAGCCTGGCATACAAATCCCCGGTACTGGCCGCCGGGTTACCCGATAGAGGCTTCGACACTGATCCTGTGACCCTGATCAGAACAAAATGAACGCCAATGAGATAAACATCACATGTTTTAATGCCGCCCTATTCAAGACGGTTGCCGCCAAGCTTCCGCTCTCGCGCTTTAGCAGTGATCGAACAGCGATACATCAAGGAGTTCACTATGCCCAACGAAGGCAATCTACTGCAGGCCGCAGTCGTATTTCTGCTGGCCGCAGTATTGACCGTACCCTTGGCCAAGCGCCTGCAACTAGGCGCAGTGCTCGGGTATCTGTTTGCCGGGGTGATCATCGGCCCTTCAGTGCTGGGCCTGATCGGCAACCCGCAAAGTGTCAGCCATATTTCCGAATTGGGCGTGGTGCTGCTGTTGTTCATCATCGGCCTCGAGTTGTCGCCGCGACGTTTGTGGGTGATGCGCAAGGCCGTGTTTGGTGTTGGGCTTGCCCAAGTACTGCTCACCGGGGTGGCTATCGGCAGCGTCGCCCTGCTCGCCTTCGATCAGTCGTTTAACAGTGCGGTTGTGTTGGGGCTGGGTTTAGCACTGTCGTCCACCGCCTTCGGCCTGCAAAGTCTGGCCGAGCGCAAGGAGCTTAACAGTCCACACGGACGGCTGGCCTTCGCCGTATTGTTGTTCCAGGACATCGCCGCGATCCCATTGATTGCCATGGTGCCGTTTCTAGCGGGGGTGGATCATAACGCCAGCACCTCAGACCACCTGACTCATGGTCTACGGGTGGTGGGCAGCATCGCTATTGTGGTGATCGGCGGGCGCTATCTGCTGCGCCCGGTATTTCGGATCGTAGCCAAGACCGGTCTACAGGAAGTCTCGACCGCGACTGCATTGTTGGTGGTGATCGGCACAGCCTGGCTGATGGACCTGGCGGGGCTATCGATGGCCATGGGGGCGTTTCTGGCAGGCCTGCTATTGGCTGACTCCGAATATCGCCACGAACTGGAATCACAAATCGAGCCCTTCAAAGGATTGCTGCTTGGGCTGTTTTTTATCAGCGTCGGCATGGGTACCAATATTGGCCTGCTGGCCAGCGCACCGCTGACCGTGCTGGGGCTGACAGTGCTGCTGATTCTAATCAAACTGCCCTTGCTGTTTGGCATCGGCCGTCTGGTCGGCGGCCTGGACCAGCACAGCGCCTTGCGCTTGGGCGTCGTGCTGGCAGCGGGTGGTGAATTTGCCTTCGTGGTGTTCAAGATCGGCCGCGACCAAGGGCTGTTCGAAGCACGGCTGTACGACATTCTGGTGCTGACCATCACCCTGTCCATGGCCATGACGCCGCTGCTGTTACTCCTGATTTCGCGACTGCTCAAACCCAAAGTCACGCCGCAGATCGTGCCGGACGAGTACCGCGATATCGCCAGCGATTCGCCCAGGGTGGTCATCGCGGGTATGGGCCGTATGGGGCAAATCGTTGCGCGGATTCTGCGGGCACAAAAAATCTCCTTCGTGGCATTGGATAACGCCGTGGAGTCCATTGAGTTTTCCCGCAGCTCCGGCCATCTGCCGGTGTTCTACGGCAATCCACTACGCCCGGAAATTTTGCGTGCGGCCAAGGTTGATCAGGCAGAGTTTTTCATCATCGCCACTGATGACCCGGACACCAACATCAAGACTGCCGAGTTGGTGCGCAAGCTTTATCCGCACATAAAAATCATCGCACGGGCACGCAACCGTCAACATGTGCACCGGCTGATGGACGTAGGTGCTCAGGCGGTACGTGAAACGTTCTACTCCAGCCTGGAGATGAGCAGGCGTACGTTGGTGGGGCTGGGTCTGAGCCAGGCTCAGGCCGATGCCCGGGTCAGTCGTTTCAAGCGTCACGATGAACAAGTGCTGAATGCCCAACATTTGGTGTATGACGATGACGCCAAAGTCCTGCAAACCGCCCGAGAAGCGAGAACGGAACTGGAGCAATTGTTTGAAGCCGACCGTCTGGAGGAAGAGTCCGCCAAAGACTGACAATATTCAGGCGCTCAACTCAGCTAATCAAACCTGGAACACACCCCATCGAACAAGCCTGAAGGAGCCTTCTCTTCGGACTTGCTCGATTGTTAGACAAACCCATCTATATTCAGGATAGTTTCAGCGGCCATATATAAACTTCCTACATAAAATTTAAAACTGTAGAAATACCCTACACGATTTTCCGCAACATTCACCCCGCCAAGCTATTTACCCCGACACCCGAAACTGTAAAAATTCGTTTGCAGCATTGCGCCTGGCAACTAACAAATACCACCTCCACTGAATAACTATAAGAGCTGATCTATATGAACCCGAACACTGCGACTGCTATCGACCTGTCGCTACCTGTCGCTGCCCCCCACACAACCAAGGCTTTTGGCCTGGAAAACCTCATGGCCCTGCGGGACGCGCTGATTGTTCTGAAAGGACCATTGGGCAATATTCCAGCCTTGCGCACCCGCATTCAGGACAGCGTATTTAATCACGCGGCGCAAGACCGCCTATTACGATAACGAACGCCTGAATCAACGCCGTCCAAATAACGGCCCCGGCTCGATCACCGGGCGGCCATAAGCCACGCTGACCAAAACGATTGGATCGACGTTGAGATGTAAGCGCCAGGTTTATAACCGCACCCACCACATGAGTCCGGTCGTTAGCCCAGCACCTCACTTAAAGGAATGAAGTTCAGCCAGTCACCTTCGGCGACCGTGGTCCCTTCGCGCACTTCAATCAGGCCTTCGGCCCACGCTGCGCTGCGCAGGACGCCCGAGCTCTGGTTGCTGTAGAGCACGGCGCGGCCTTGTTCGAATCGCCCGCGCAGATATTCGCGGCGGTCTCCGGCCTTGTTCCAGGTGAAACCGGCAGGCACCGGAAACTGCAGCGGCGCGACATCGGCGACGCCCTGACGGCGCAACAGATAGGGCCGGGCGAGTAATGCGAAGGTCACCAGAGTCGAGGCTGGATTGCCCGGTAAACCAATCACCGGCACACCACGAAAATGGCCAAACGTCAGCGGCTTCCCAGGCTTGATCGCCAGCTTCCACAATGACAACTCGCCGTCCTCGCGCAGGGCATGTCCGAGAAAATCTGCCTCGCCCACCGATACACCACCGGTGGAAAGAATTAAATCGACGTGCCCCAGAGCGCCCAACGCGTTACGGGTTTTTTCCAGATCGTCTGGCAAAATCCCGGCGTCGTACACCTCGCAGCCCAACCGCTGTAACCAACTGCACAGCAACACCCGATTGCTGTTGTAAATCTGCCCAGGGCCCAGCGGTTGGCCCGGCTCGATCAACTCATCGCCGGTGGACAACACAGCAACACGCACGCGCCGCACGACATTAAGCCCGGCCAGGCCCAACGATGCTGTCAGGCCCAGTTCAATGGGCCCCATACGCGTACCGACGGCCAATACTTGCTCGCCAATCGTTGTTTCCTGGCCCTGGGGACGAATGTTTTGCCCGACTCTCATCGGCTCAATGAAGCGCACCCGCTGATCGACGAGTACCTCGGCGTTTTCCTGCATTTCTACGCAATCGGCGCCCGCCGGCACGGGCGCGCCGGTGAAGATCCGGGCACAGGTTCCAGGCGTCAATGGTTCGGGGGCTTGCCCGGCAAATATGCGCTGACTGACCTCCATTGGCTCACCCTTCCAGTCCGCCAGACACAAGGCGTAACCGTCCATGGCGCTATTGGGCCAAGGCGGCAGATCCAGGGTTGCAATCAACTCCTCGGCCAGAACCCGACCTTGCGCATCGGCCAGTACGACCCGCTCACGCTCAAGGATCGGCGTCGCCTCGGCCATCTCCAACAAGCGCGCCAGCGCCACTTCTACAGGCATCAACGATCGCGCTTTAGTGCGGCTCATATCAGTTTATCCGCGGGTTTCGCAGGGCTCGGCCTGCTTGAGGTGGGCGACGAAGTTACACGGACGGTGACGTGAATCCAGCTGTTCGGCAAGAATACCGTCCCAACCGGTACGACAGGCATTGGTCGAACCCGGCAGGCAGCAGACCAATGTGCCGTTGGCCATACCCGCCAGCGCGCGGGACTGCACGGTAGAGGTACCAATATCCGCCACGGAAATCTGCCGGAACAGCTCACCAAACCCATCGACCTGCTTGTCCAGCAAGCAGATCACCGCTTCAGGTGTACTGTCGCGACCGGTAAAACCTGTGCCGCCAGTGATCAGTACAACCTGCACGTCATCGTCGGCAATCCAGGTGGCAACCTGAGCACGGATTTTGTACAGATCGTCCTTGAGCAGCACGCGCTCGATCAGGCTATGACCTGCGGCGGTCAAGCGGTCAACGAAGACTTGCCCAGACGTATCGGTTTCAAAGGTACGGGTGTCGCTGACGGTCAATACGGCAATATTCAATGGCACGAAAGGTGTTTCAGCCTTCGCTTTCATAGGCTCAATCCAAAGAGAGGGGGAACAGCCTGTTGTTATATCACAGCCCCCTTTTCACTCACCCTTCGTTGATCTGAGTCAGCGATTGCGACAAGCCACTACTGTCCATGGAACTTGCGGATGATGTATACGTCTCAACCTCAATAATCAAAGCATTCCCTGACGGAGACACACCATGACTCAACGGACCTTACCCGCCGCCTTCCTGCTGGCTCTGAGCCTCGCAAGTCTCGCCGGCTGTGCTTCGCCCACAGTCATCACTCTCAACGACGGGCGCGAAATCCAGGCTGTTGATACGCCCAAGTATGATGAAGAATCGGGTTTCTACGAATTCAAACAGCTTGATGGCAAAGAAACTCGCGTCAACAAAGACCAGGTGAGTACGGTTAAGGATCTCTGATCCTTCACAACATCGTTTGCGATTTTGTTCAAAAGCCCGCCCTGCGCGGGTTTTTTGTATGCGGAGCACATTCATCCATCGCGAGAAACAACCTACCAGTCGAGCGCCAGTTGCGTCTCGAATTGCCTGTCTTCCCCGGACAGCGGGTCAATGAAACGCAGACTCTGAGCTAACAGCTTCAGCGGCTGAGTATAGTCATCCACCGCATCTTTGAGCACGTCGGGATAAAACGGATCATTGCAGATCGCCGCGCCCAGAGCCGCCATGTGCACCCTTAACTGGTGTTTTTTGCCCGTCACGGGGTACAAGCCGTACCGCCAATATTCGCCATTGCGTTCACTGACTTCGATGCGCGTTTCTGTGTTGCTGATACCTGGCCCTTCCTGCATCCGAAAGAAGGGTTCGCCCGCGACCAGCCGGCTTTTATGCACACGAGGGAATTGCACTTCGGGCAACGCACGGGCAATGGCCTCATAGCGCTTGTCGATCTGACGCGTAGGAAACAGCGACTGATACGCCGAACGACTCTCCTTGTTTGCCGAGAACAACACCAAGCCTGCCGTGTGCCGGTCAATTCGGTGCAGTGGTACCAGGTCCGGATTATCCAGACGACGGATCAAGCGTCGGAGCAAGGTCTGCTCGACGTACTCACCGGCAGGAGTGACCGGTAAAAAATGCGGTTTGTCCGCCACCACCAGATGCTCGTCCGCATACAGGATCGTCTCTAGCACCGGTATCGGCGTTTCGTTCGGAACCTCGCGAAAGTAGTGGACACGCAACCCTTCCCGGTAAGGCAACTCGACAGCTATGGCCACACCCTCCGCATCCAGAACCCGTCCCCTGGCTATTCGGTCCAGCCATTGCTCCCGGCTAATGGCGGAAAAATGCGCGCACAGACAATCGAGAACCGTTGCCCATGGCCCTGCTGGCAGGTACAGGGTGCTTGCTTGGCTCTGCGCGGGAGAAAAAACGGGCTCGGACATGGGTAGGCTCAAATCTCGGAACGCCTTGACTGGCTGGCTGCGCATTATCGCGCAAGGGCTGGGCAGAACCTAATGGCACCCGCTCATCCCGGCGCGTGGTGTAACAGCGGCTGCGCACTTCGCTGCCCATGCCCCCATTTAGGCGTGACGGACACCCTGGCTAACCGTAGGTGATGCATGCCTGCCACCGCGGTGAGGGGCCATCGAGAACGCCTAAACCGCGATGCTTTCTAGGCTCTCTGACTGTCTACGAACTCAAAAATGCGCACCGGCCCTTGGAATATTGGGTGAATGCCGGGGCTGCGAACAATTCGCTGTTGATACAGGGACCAAGGGATTATTTCTGCTCTACTCGCTACGATGGATGGGCACGGAAAAGAGGCACCTGATGAAAAGCCAATAATAATGAGGCTACTGATGGAAATTTCTCGATGGGCATTAGTTGGTCTGGGCAGCATGCTCGTTAGCCCAGGGTTTGCTGCGGACGCGCAAGAAATATTTACCCGAGGTGGCTCTCACCCTGGAGTCATCGCCTGTTCAGCCTGCCATGGCGCAGACGGCCTTGGGATGCCTGCGCCAGGTTTCCCAAGGCTAGCGGGCCTACCTGCTGAATATTTGGCAAAGCAGATTTCGGATTTCAGCTCTGGATCCAGGGCAAATGCCATCATGTATCCAATTGCCAAAGCATTGAGCCATGACGAATCAAAAGTCATCGCCGCCATGCTAGCCAAAATGCCAAGCCCGGAGGTTACACACGTAAATCGCGCGCACACAGCACAAGGATCTGGCGAGGTCCTTGCCTTGAGAGGCGCTTGGGACAGAAATATCCCTGAGTGCGTGGCTTGTCATGGTCCCAGTGGCGTCGGGGTAGGAGGCCTCGTCCCTCCGCTATCAGGCCAGTCAACGCAGTACCTGACCTCACAACTCAATGCCTGGCGACAGGGTACCCGAAACAATGATCCGAATGACCTCATGGGCCATATCGCTCGCTCATTGACCGATGACGAGGTTGAAGCAGTGTCAAAATATTTTGCTGAACTCAGTAAATAGAGGCCGGATCATGAAGTTAACAATTACAGCATTTATCAGCCTCAGCATAATGTCGTCAACTTACGCAGCAGAAACGGTGGTCTCGACTTCTGAGGCCAACATCCTCGACGGCACTCAAAAATCAGCACCGTCCTTTGTGCCCCCAGCCGAGGATACTCTGCCCGATAATGCTTACGGTCGCTTGGTGCTGCAAGGCCATGCGATATTTGTCGACACTAAAGCGAATGCGCCTGAGTTCGTCGGTAACGGATTGAACTGTACAAATTGCCATCTTGAGCAGGGTCGAAAAGCCAACTCGGCGCCCCTTTGGGCGGCTTACACGATGTACCCGGCTTATCGAAAAAAGAACGACAAGGTCAATACGTATGCTGAGCGTCTACAAGGGTGCTTTCAGTTCAGCATGAATGGTAAACCGCCTCCATCTGACAACGCGGTGATAGCAGCGTTGACGGCATACTCATATTGGCTGGCGACTGGAGCGCCCACCGGCAAAGAGCTACCGGGACGCTCCTATCCCGAGATTCCCCAGCCCGCTGGAGGTTTCGATTTAGCTAAGGGCAAAACAATTTATGTTGAGCAATGCGCCCTATGTCACGGCGATGAAGGCCAAGGACAGAAGGCTAGCTCGGACTACGTACTCCCGCCATTATGGGGCAAGGACTCGTTCAACTGGGGAGCTGGGATGCATCGAATCAATACTGCTGCCGGCTTCATCAAAGCGAATATGCCTCTGGGCAAGGGTGGAACACTTTCCACAGAGGAGGCTTGGCATGTTGCAGCCTATATGAATAGTCACGAGCGCCCCCAAGACCCAAGGTTCATCGACGGTTCGATCGAGCAAACGAGGGTGAAATTTCATGCCAATGATGGGGTTAATCTTTATGGCCAGAAAGTAGATGGCGTCTTGATAGGTCAGGGGACAAAGTAGTTTCCAACCCGATCGCCATTTAGATTTCGATGCTCACCCCTGCTTTGGGCGCATGGCCCCATACAGCTTTCTATTGAAAAATGTCATGCAGCACTCACTATATCCCGTTGACGCCTCTGAAAAGAGGCGTTATCCACCACATTAATCGACCTTGAAGGCCTTGAATAATGGATCTCAGCGAAATCGATAACCTTCATGTTGTGCTGCATGCTCCGACTCCCGATGCTTTGGCACGTGCCCGCAACAATGCAGTGAACCTATTGAAAGATGCTCCTCAGGCAACCGTCAGAATCATAGTCAATTCAAAGGCTGTTGCAGCGGCCCTTGATGATCCAAATGGTGAAATGGACGCGATAACCTGGATATGTCCAAACACGCTAAGAAGTCTTGATCGCAACGTGTCGGCGCCACTAAGAGTGTTGGCACAAGGTGCCGTTTCTGAGCTTGTCAAAATGCAATCAGAAGGTTGGTTCTATATTCGGGCATAACGTTACTTACCGCTGCCGCTTTTTTAACGTCTACCAGTTAGTACTGGGCAGGTCCTGCTACCCAGCCAGTTCGATGGACCAATGTCTGGCAGCACCGCGATAAATACAGCGTTTTGTCGCCACGCCTACCCGCTGAGGGCATTGCGCCCTTCCCCATCAATGGACGATCCACCTTCGAGCCAGACGTGCTGCACACAGAATCTTACTGGATCGTCCATAGAACCCAAGGTGCTACTCGAAGATGGGTAAATGTGGACCCACGATCGGCTTTTCTGCACTAACCCAGGCGTCGAATCCACCTGTGATTGATTTGACATGCAGGTAGCCCATGTCATGCAGCGATGCGGCGGCGAGCGCTGCACGACCGCTCGTTTTGCAGTACAGCACAATCTTAAGGTCCCGCGAACTGAGCTTGGAATCGTTGGTCAGTTTGAACTCCAGCATGCCGCGCGACGCGTGTATCGCGCCAGCGAGATGGCCGGCAGCATACTCGTCAGCTTCACGCACATCGATAAGTACATCCGCATCCTGGATAGCCTGATCAACGTCTT
>ERZ1463034.192-NODE-192-length-16917-cov-47.543945_pt1 | contig 16917 bp, 16 predicted proteins | sample MGYA00564480_ERZ1463034 | MGnify/ENA primary metagenome ERZ1463034 (study PRJEB39244, sample SAMEA3635122) | Helicobacter pylori | study: EMG produced TPA metagenomics assembly of PRJEB11511 data set (Assembly of a 5300-year-old Helicobacter pylori...
GTTTGACTAGTTCTGGCGCCCAAGCGAGTTGGATTTCGTTGAGCAAAGGAGTGGACATGTCTGCCGACAAGAAAAAAACTATCAAAAGTAAAACAAAAGCAGAGGCATTCGGGATTTTCGAGCCGGTCTTTCGCTCGCGCAAAGAACGCGTGCATGCAGGCGAGAGCTTGCTTGAGGGCATGCCACATTCGAGTCACGCCGTATGGAAAGCACCGCGCAAACACCGTGACCCTACCGATGTCCTGGAAGAGTCCAACCGGTATCGGCTAGCCAGTCTGGTACCTGTCCGCTATGGGCGTATGTTGCGCAGCCCGTTTACTTTTCTGCGCGGCTCTTCGGGGTTGATGGCTTATGACTTGGCCACCACCCCGAACGCAGGTATTCAGGTACAGGCCTGCGGAGATTGCCATCTATTGAACTTCGGATTGTTTGCGACCCCCGAGCGCAATCTGATTTTCGACATTAACGATTTCGACGAAACGACGCCCGCACCGTGGGAATGGGATATCAAGCGTCTGGCGATCAGTTTTACCGTGGCAGCGCGCGGTAACGGCCTCACCGACAAGGAGGCCGAGGCGAGCGCCGTCGAATGTGTGCGTGCTTATCGCGAGCGTCTGCGCGAATGCTCGAAGATGAGTCCGCTGGAGGTTTGGTACGACCGCCTGGATGCCCAAACGATTGTTGATATGGCCCCCAATGCCAAAGTTAAAAAGGCGCGGGAGCAATTGATTGAAAAAGCAAAGACGCGTGTAGGTGATTACCTTTATCCCACAATCAGTGGCGAGGTCGGGGGGCGGCGGCGCCTGATCGATCAACCGCCCATACTTTTTCACATTTATGAAAAAGACTTTGAGCAGCGCGTTTATAAGGCATTGCAGGATTATCGATTATCCCTGCCGCACGAGCGCCGCGTGCTCTTCGATCGTTACCGTCTGGAAGACATCGCTCTCAAAGCCGTCGGCATCGGTAGCGTGGGTACCCGTTGTTTTGTCGGTCTGTTTTTTTCCGCAGAAAACCATCCTCTGCTCCTGCAATTCAAGGAAGCTTGTCCCTCCGTACTCGAGCCTTATGCGGGCAAGAGCATTTATGACAATCACGGGCAGCGCGTTGTAACGGGGCAGCGGCTGATGCAGTCCTCCAGCGATATTTTTTTGGGCTGGACGCAAGGCCAAAGAGGACGGGATTTCTTTGTGCGCCAGTTACGGGACATGAAAATGTCCGCGCCTGTAGAAGGCGCATCGTTCGCACAAATGAAAATGTATGCCGAGCTGTGCGGTCTTACCCTGGCCCGTGCTCACGCCAAATCCGGGGATGCGGCGCTGATCAGTGGCTACCTGGGCAAGTCGGACACGTTCGACCAGGCCATCGGCGAATTTGCCCTGACCTATGCGGATCAAAATGCAAAAGACCATGCGGCGCTGGTGGCTGCAGAGAAATCCGGACGGATCAAAGCGCTGATAGAGGAAGATTGATGACGCCGATCCGTTGTGTAGCATTGCTCACCGCAGCCTGCTACTTAGGTGGGTGCGGAACAATGGGGCCAACCTCGATTCAGCGCGATCGTACAGACTACGGCGGTGTTCTTTCTACGACCTGGAAAGAGCAGACGCTGCTCAATGTCGTCAAGTTGCGCTACGGGGACGTACCGGTGTACCTGGATGTCACGTCGATGATCAGCTCCACCGCGATGGAGAGTCAGGTCAGCCTGGGCGCGAGCTGGTTTTCGGGATGGCCTAACGATGGAGATAGCCAAGCCATCGGCGCATACGGCCGTTACACGGACCGACCGACGATCAGCTACACACCACTCTCCGGGGAGAAATTCTCACGCTATCTGCTGCACCCGCTATCACCGGCTTCCGTGTTCTCCCTTGTCCAGGCGGGCTATCCCGTGGATCGCGTGCTGCAATTGACTACCCGCGCCATTAACGGCGTCTACAACCGATCCACATCGCCCACCCGTGCCCGGGCTGCGGATCCACGTTTCTATCAGGTGCTTGAGACGCTAAGACGGATACAGCGGTCGGAATCGCTGGGCATGCGAATTAATCCGGGCGCTGACAGTGACGCCGTTCTGGTTATCATCAATCAGGGCGTTCCTGAAAGCGTCCTGAAGGACAGCCATTTTGTGCGCGAATCCCTTCATCTGCGTCCCGACGCAAGTGAACTGACATTGACCTTCGGTATGGTGTCGAGGAGCGATACGGAGGTCGCCCTGCTCACACGTTCCATGTCGGAAATATTCCTAGAGCTTGCCGCGACCATCGAGGTGCCTCCCCAGCACCTGAAGGAAGGACGCGCAAACCCGGCAGCGGCCGCACCTGATAACCCAAGCCCGTGGGACGACCCGCTGGTACGTATTCACTCGAGTGTGGAGCGGCCCGCCGATGCGTATTCCGCCGTTCGCTATCGTGGCTACTGGTTCTGGATCGACGACCGCGACATGAAGTCCAAATCGGAATTCCTGTTCATTCTCGTGCTGTTCTCCCTGGCCGAAACCGGCGTACCGCCGCAGGCGCCAGTGATCACCGTGCCCGCGAACTGATACCTACGTGCTGTACACCCGGGCCACTGGCTGGCGAAATCAGGCCAGAGGATCAGGCCTGACTATTGATTACCGCAGTCTTTAAATGTGTAAAAACTACATTTTGGAGGGTCGCAATGAATCCGAATTTCCAACCTTCATTCCGAATCGCAGACGCCGTCGCCCTGGCGACAACGCTTCACGCCGATCAAACCCGCAAGGCCACCGGTATTCCCTATTTGTCCCACCTCATGGGGGTCGCCTGCCTGGTAATGGAGCACGGAGGGGATGAAGACCAGACCATTGCGGGCTTACTCCACGATGCCGTGGAAGATGCTGGCGCGCACGCCGAAGCACAGATCAGAACGCAGTTCGGCGAGCGGGTCACCCGCATCGTGCTCGGCTTCACCGATGGTGTACCGGATGAAAATGGCAAGAGGGGTGATTGGCATACCCGCAAGCAGCGTTATCTGGATCATCTGCCCGATGCGCCAGCAGAGGTCTTGTTAGTCTCCGGCTGCGACAAACTGCACAACGCTCGCGCAATCGTGAGCGATCTCAATACCCATGGCCCCAAGATGTTCTCTCGTTTCAATACTGGGAAGGACGGCACCCTGTGGTACTACGATCAACTGGCAAGCGTCTTCCAGACTTGCCTGCCGAGCCCACTCGCCGACGAACTGACCCGCACAGTGGCCGAGATGAAGCGTTTGGCGGATTGACGTAGGCTGACAGAACCCCAAAACGAAAAAACCCGCCAGAAGGCGGGTTTTTCGGGGGTTTCAGAGATTTTGAAAGCTTTCTCTGGAACCTTGTATGGTGCCGGCACCAAGAGTCGAACTCGGGACCTACTGATTACAAGTCAGTTGCTCTACCAACTGAGCTATACCGGCGTGATGGGCGCAAAGTATATCCAGATTTTTTGGGTTGTAAACCCCTAGCTGACTGATTCGATTGCAAAAACTTTCAGCGATGAGCTTTTTCACTGCTTCTGTCCCGCTGCTTCCCTGATCCACCCTCGACAGTTGGGGTTTTTTCCTTGTGTTGGTCAGGTTCTGTGCACGTTCTGCACCCCTATGTACTGCCGGTAAAACAATGGCTTTGCGGGCCATATTCACTTTTGCTGGAATGCTTATGCACAATCGGAGTTAGGGGTGGCGCGCCAGTGGCTGATTTTGTGCGGCCGTTCTCAACTGCTGCAACTTACTGTTTTTTGGGCGGTTTAGGCTTGAGTGAAAAATGATCAGTCATGAACTTGGCCAGCAGGCTGCGGTTTTCGTGCCTTCTTCGAATTGTTATTAACAGACTTATCCACAGACTGGGCGCGGATGAGTGGAGTATTCAGGCTGCTCCATTCACCCGCGCGTTTGTCTCACCGCCCTTGGCAGGCGTCCACGCGCAGTACGCGTTCCAGTAGCTTGAAGCCGCGTACCAGGACGTAAGCCATCAGCAGGTAGAACATCCCGGCGGCGAAGAATATTTCGACCGGCAGGTAGGTCCTGGCGATGATGGTGCGTGCCATGCCGGTCAGTTCCATTAGGGTGACGGTGCTGGCCAGCGCGCTGGCTTTGAGCATCAGAATCACTTCGTTGCTGTAGGCCGGCAGCCCGATGCGCGATGCGCGCGGCAGGATGATGTAGAACAGGGCTTTCCACTTGGACATGCCCAGCGCCCGCGCCGCTTCGATTTCGCCCGGCGGGATGGCCTGGATCGCGCCACGCAGGATTTCGGCGATGTAGGCTGCCGTGTGCAGGGTCATGGTGACGGTCGCACACCAGAACGGGTCGCGTAGATATGGCCATAGCGCGCTCGCCCGCACCGAGTCGAATTGCGCCAGTCCGTAATAGACCAGAAACAGCTGCACCAGCAGCGGTGTACCACGGAAGAAGAAAATGTACGCGTACGGCAAGGCGCGTACGGACAAATGCCGTGACGAGCGCGCGATGCCCAGTGGTATCGCCAGAATCAGCCCGGCGACCACTGCGATGGCGACCAGCTCCAGGGTCAGGGTTGCGCCCTGGGCCAGCCTTGGCAGCCATTTGATGATGACTTCCCAGTTCATGACGAACTCCTCAAGAAACCGCGTGCGGCGCGTTTTTCCAGCAGGTACATGCCGATCATCGCCAGGACTGTCAGCCCCAGGTACATGAAGGCGGCGACCATATAGAAGGTGAACGCCTGTTTGGTGAAGCCCACGGCGATCTGCGAGTGACGCATGATTTCTTCAAGGCCGATCACTGACACCAGTGCTGTGTCCTTCATCAGAATCATGAACAGGTTACCCAGGCCGGGCAGGGCGATGCGCCACATCTGCGGCATGATCAGCTTGATGAAGATCCGCGATGTGGACATGCCCAGCGCCATACCGGCTTCGCGATGACCTTTAGGGATGGCGAGGATGGCCCCTCGGAACACTTCGGTCGCATACGCGCCAAAGCACAAACCGAGCGCGATCACCCCGGCCGCAAAGGCGTTTAGCTCAAGGTCGGGTTTGCCGAGCGCTTCGCCGAGGCTGCGCATAAGGTTGACCGTGCCGAAGTAGATCAGCAGGACCCAGAGTAATTCCGGGATGCCGCGCACCAGCGTCGAGTAGGTACCGCCAAGCCATTGCAGCGACTTGTAGGGTGATGTTTTTGCCAAGGCGCCGAGCAGACCGAGCACCAGCCCCAGGCATAACGCCGACAGGGCCAGTTTGACGGTCATCAGCGCGCCAGCCGCAAGGGCCGGGCCGAATCCGTAGATATCAATGTTCATAGGCAGGCTTTGCTAGGGACCGGCACCGCGACGCTGTCACTGAAACAAGAAGCGGCGGTGCCCGTCGGGCAGGTCAGAGAATACTGAACGGGAAATACTTGTCGTTGATTTTTTTGTAGGTGCCGTCGGCGATGATTTCTTTCAGCGCTTTGTTCAGCTCCTCACGCAGTGGATCGCCTTTGCGCACGGCGATGCCGATTTTGTCGTTGCCGAACACTGGCTCGCCTTTGAATTCAAAGTTTTTGCCCGCGTCGCTTTTGAGCCATTCGTAGTTGACGAATTTGTCTGCCAGCAGTGCATCGACACGCCCGGAGGTCAGGTCGAGGTAGGCGTTTTCCTGAGTGTCATAGAGCTTGATGGTGACGGTGTCACCCAGGTTGTCTTCGAGCCAGCTACCTGCCAGCGTCGCACGCTGGGCACCAATGATTTTGCCTTTCAAGGTTTCCTTGAGGGTGGCCTTGTCGATGGTCAAATCAGTGGTCTTGGGCGCAACGAACTGCAGCTTGTTGGAATAGTACGGGTCAGTGAAGTCGACGGCCTGTTTGCGTTCCTCGGTGATCGACATCGACGAGATCAGGAAATTGAATTTATTCGCGTTCAAGGCCGGGATGATGCCGTCCCAGTCGGACGTGACGATTTCGCATTCGACTTTCATCTTGGCGCAAAGGGCGTTGCCGATGTCGACGTCGAAGCCCACGACCTGGCCGCTGGCGTCTTTGTTATTGAACGGCGGGTAGGCGGCTTCGATGCCCATTTTCAGTTTTTCTGCGGCAAAGGCGCTGGTCGCGAATGTCAGAGTGACGGCAGCGGCCAGGAGAAATTTTTTGTAGGTCTGCATGCGTGTTGCTCCGTTAGCGGTTGCTGGACATGAATTGTTTACAACGCGCCGACAAGGGGTTTTCAAACACCTGTTGCGGCGATCCTTGTTCTTCGACGAGGCCCTGATGCAGGAACACTACTTCGCTGGACACTTGGCGGGCAAAGCTCATTTCGTGGGTTACGAGCAGCATGGTCCGGCCTTCTTCGGCGAGGGCTCTAATGACGTTGAGCACTTCCTGAACCATTTCCGGATCGAGGGCGGAGGTCGGTTCATCGAACAGGATTACTTTAGGCTGCATCGCCAGGGTGCGGGCGATGGCCGCGCGCTGTTGTTGACCGCCAGACAGTTGGGCCGGGTACACATGACGCTTGTCGCCGATGCCGACTTTGGCCAGCAGGGCTTCAGCGACTTCAATGGCTTCAGCCTTGCTTTGCCCCAGTACGCGACGCGGCGCCTCGATGATGTTGTCGAGTACGGTCATGTGCGGCCACAGATTGAAGTTCTGGAACACGAAGCCGATCTCGCTGCGCATGCGATTGATCTGCTTGTTGTCGGCGGCGATCAGATCGCCATTCTTGGCGGCCTTGAGTTTCAGTTCTTCACCGGCCACCAGAATCTGCCCTTGATGCGGGTTTTCCAGCAGATTGATGCAGCGCAGCAGGGTGGATTTACCGGAACCGGAAGAGCCAAGGATCGAGATCACATCGCCATCGCGGGCGGTCAGCGAAATACCTTTGAGTACTTCAAGCGAACCGTAGCGTTTGTGCAAGTTACGGATTTCCAGCGCGGGCGTGGCCTCAGCCATGTGCGGTCCTCATTGTGTTCTGTGTGCTCCTGCTATTGGCGGCCTTCCTTGGCGAGCGCCAAGCTAGCATAGCGTTTGGAAGCAAGCTTCCGGCTATCGAAGGGTTGTCGCATTGCTAACGCAGACTGTCGCGCGGATACAAACCGCACCTCGGAAGGTGCGTTGGTCACGCGACGGCTGGGCAAAAAAGGGCCGCGATGGTGCCAGTTTCGAGAGGGTGTTGGAAGGTTTATTGCCTCGGAGGCAATCCTCTCGGTCATTTTGCGAGCGCACCACATCGGGGCGACAAATGCGCCCTGTGTGTATTTGTCATGCACGCCATCGTTAAGTGGGTGAGGCGTTCAGTAACAAACTCTGGAAAATGGCAAAAGGCCATTCCTATCAAACGCTTATGGAACGAGGCGCAAGCGCGTATATCCGTGGACGACGTCGTTATAGACACATTTTGGCGTAAATCTTGCGTAAAAAATAAGGAACAGCGTCGTTGCTTTCTTTTTACGGGGTGCGCGACGTGTACGACGAACTGAATCTCGCTTCTTTGCAAAGGTAGTTTTAATGAGCAGTGCGCAAAAATCCAACGACCTCGATCAGGGGCTCAAATCGCGACACATCACCATGCTTTCTATCGCCGGTGTGATTGGCGCTGGCTTGTTCGTCGGCTCCGGGCACGCCATCGCCGAGGCGGGCCCGGCTGTGCTGTTGGCCTACTTGGCGGCGGGCACGCTGGTGGTTCTGGTCATGCGCATGCTGGCCGAGATGGCGGTGGCCTCACCTGACACCGGTTCGTTCTCCACCTACGCGGACCGTGCTATCGGCCATTGGGCCGGTTTCACCATTGGTTGGCTGTACTGGTGGTTCTGGGTGCTGGTTATCCCTCTCGAAGCCAACGCCGCCGCGACAATCCTGCATGCCTGGTTTCCCGGCATGGCAATTTGGGCGTTCACGCTGGTTATCACCTTGCTCCTCACGGCCACCAACCTGTTCAGCGTGAAGCATTACGGCGAGTTCGAATTCTGGTTCGCTCTGATCAAGGTGTTGGCCATTATCGGTTTCGTCATTTTGGGCGTTCTGGCGATTTTCGGTCTGTTGCCGGGCAGTCAGGTCAGCGGCGTCAGTCATCTGGTCGACACGCACGGCTTCATGCCCAACGGGATGGGCGCTGTGCTGGCGGCCATGTTGACCACCATGTTTTCGTTCATGGGCACCGAGATCGTTACGATCGCTGCCGCTGAATCGAAGAACCCGGGTGAGCAGATCACCAAGGCCACCAACTCGGTGATCTGGCGGATTTGCCTGTTCTATCTGGTGTCGATTTTCCTTGTCGTCGCGCTGGTGCCGTGGAATGACAGCCGTCTGACCGCGCTGGGTTCTTATCAGACCGTGCTCGACATGATGGGCATTCCTAACGCCAAACTGATCGTCGATCTGGTGGTATTGGTCGCCGTAACCAGTTGCTTGAATTCGGCGCTGTACACCGCCTCGCGGATGCTCTTCTCCCTCGGCAAGCGCGGCGATGCGCCTGCTGTTGCAAGACGCACTAACCGCAGCGGCACGCCTTACTGGGCGGTCATGCTGTCCACCTCAGCGGCCTTCCTGGCGGTATTCGCCAACTACGTCGCTCCGGCGGCGGTTTTCGACTTCCTGCTCGCCAGCTCCGGCGCCATTGCGCTGCTGGTGTACCTGGTCATCGCCATCTCCCAGTTGCGCCTGCGCCACAAACGCACCGCTAATGGCGAGACCATTGCCTTCCGCATGTGGCTGTTCCCAGGGCTGACATGGGCCGTCATCGTCTTCATCGTCGGCGTGCTGACCATCATGCTGTTCCAGGAAGAACACCGCGTCGAAATCCTCGCCACCGGCGTGTTGAGCGCGTTGGTCATCGCAGCAGGATTGCTGGTGGCACGACGCCGCAACATCGCGGTACGGCAGGGCAAGCCGGTACTGAGTTAATGGGGCAGGGCTGTTATAGGGCTCGATAAAACAAAACGGCCGCGATCAGTGATGATCGCGGCCGTTTTTGTTTGGGGGGTAAGCTCAAGCAGCGACGAGCGCTTTCAGGGCTTCTCCAATGGCTCGGGTATGAAGCCCTGATCTCTAAGTGCTTTGATAACGCCGCGTATCAAATAATTATTGGAAAAACCAATCGTGTACTGCCTTGCACCTTCGCTGATAGGAAGTAGCATGTCTTGGTCGACGAGTTTCTTTATCAGGTAGGTTCGCTGAGCGCTTTTAAGCTTGGGTAACACGCCCGATAAATCTGCGGATTTAACGACCTTCGCCTTTATCGCCACGGACAGCACAGACTCTTCTGTCTCGGTGATCCAGCGTCTTTCACGGGCGAAAGCAATGGCAGGATTGAGGATCGACTTCGTCAGGTATGCATACTGTGTGAGTCTATCAACCTTGGCCAGTTCGTCGCGAACGCCTTCCAGGACATAGGTGCACCAGGCTTCGAGCCCTTCTTCTGTGCCTGTATCTGCTGTCGCGAGCATTGTGTAGTAGCGCTCTCGATCGTTACAGAAAACGGCTGTGGGGTTGAGAACCCGCCCTCCAGTGCTCACATTGAAACCATACTTCATCAGCATTGCGTAGGTGAGTAGTCTCACCACCCGACCATTCCCATTACCGAATGGGTGTATCCATCCGAACCTATGATGAGCCAACGCCACTTTCATCAGGTCGTATTTTGGCGAGTCGTCCTTGTTTATGAAGTCGACCAGCTCTTGCATGTACCCTTGCACAAGGACGAAGTCAGGCGGCAAGTGCTCTGACTGGGATATGCGTACCGTGCCTTGTCGATAAGCCCCTGGCGTCTTGTCACCTTCGCGGTGGAGTTCCTGCACCGTCATGGCATGCAGCTCGCGGATAACATGCTCGGTAAGCGGGGTGCCGGGCTCCATGATTTTTTCTATGTAATCCATGGCCTTTTCAATGTTGGCCACCTCGCGCAATTGATCGGTGTCTTCCACCCTGCCTTCTACCTTGCTGTCGATGTAGTCAGCAAGGGTGGTGTGGTTCCCTTCGATGCGCGCAGATCCCAGGCTCTCAAGCGTGTGGAATATGGATTTGAGCTGGAAAAAGACCGGGGCGGGCGTGTCCCCTTCAAGTTTTAATCGGCGAAGGTGCTCAAGCTCGCTCAGGACGTCCACCAAGCCTGAGTCAAAGGAGGGATTCAATAGCTTAAGGTCATGGTGAAGAAATTCAGGCATGAGCGGAATATCTCTAATCGCCAAATAGATTATCTATAAAAATTTCAGCGAAAAGCTTGTATTCACTGAGTCCCTGATTAGGGCCTGATAAACATTATATTAAATCAACGATTAAGCTAAGTTAAATTTCTGCGGAAATTATGTGTAAAAACGACAGGTCTTGGGGCGTCGTGGGCAGAGTCAGCGGGCAGGGAAGATCGGCTCGGCGGGCGAGCTTGCCCTGCATGACTCTTAAAAACAAAACGGCCGCGATCAGTGATGATCGCGGCCGTTTTGTTTGGAGCGGGCTTTATTTGAACGGTTCGAGCAGGTCGCCTTCGGCAGCCAGTAGCGCTGCTCCTTTCTTAGTCACGATCTCATTCAGGGAGGCCATGCCTGCATTCCCCGGGTGAAACCGCAAAACCAAAGCCCGGCAAAAAAGCGTCAGGCTGCAAACGAATCAGTCATGTTTGCGCTTGTGTTTGCTGCCACTGGCCATGTCATTGGCAATGGCGCCACCTGCTGCGCCGCCCAGGCCTGCGCCAACGGTTGAGCCGGTAGTACCGCCCAGTTTGCCGCCGATCAGCGAGCCGCCTGCTGATCCGAGGCCGCCACCGAGTGCTGCGGAGGTCTTGTGACCTTTGGGTGCAGAGATCGCGCCTCCTGCTGCGCCGCCGACACCGGCACCCAGTGCTGCACCGGTGCTGCCGCCCATTTTCTGGCCGACGACGTTACCCAGTGCGCCGCCGATGCCCCCGCCAAGTGCGGCGTTGAGATCGCCCCCGGCCATGGCGCTTTGGGCGGCCAGAAGTCCTAGGGCGAGGGTAAGGGCAGAAAGTGTTGTACGCATGTTACTAACCTCAAAAAAAGACGATGCAAAGGTGGGGGACGGCAGACTCCTGGAGCCTGTCCGGTGGATCAGTCTCGGCGAGACAGGGTTTTGTTTTTTTCCTGCAGAATCCGTGATGCCTCGTTGTAGTCGGCCTGGAACACAGGGCCTTCCATCCATACAACGGCAGCGTCTTCGTCTTCGTCGTAGAACATCGCCCGGTACGCGATGAGCAGGCTCATCAAGAAGTCGGTGGCGTCCTCTTCTTCCTCTTCGGCAATGACCAGTTCCAGCACCGGGTATTGAAGAAAGACCACGCACATTGCCAGTTGGCTAATCGCTTCGGCGGCTTTCATGGTCTGGAACAGGTCGTCGAAGTCGGCCGGATCGAAGCCGTTTTCAAGGATGTCCTTGAAGTCGAACGTGCTCAGGTCAATGTCGACGTCATCGAAAGGCTGGTTGATCAGGGGTGACGCGAGAACCGGGTGGACGACGCTCTGCGCGGGTTTGCTCACGCGGTTCTGCCTGGCCTTGGTCTTCGCCCGTTTGGCGCGTTTCTGCTGTTTGTCTGACGAGGCCATGGGCTTGAGTCCTTTTGCAGGCAGGGGGGGCGTTGGGGCGCCATTGAAGCGCATACCTTTCGAATAGCCAAGGGGGGCGTCGGCCGCTGTGCGAGCGAACGATAAATGGCGCCCAATAAAAAACCCCTGAATCTTTCGATGCAGGGGTTTTTCGGTATTTATGGTGCCAGAGACGGAATCGAACCATCGTCTACAGGCCGCGTATTTACTGGTATTTGCTGGTTATGTGTCTGGTCAATGCCCCCAAATATGCCCCCAAAACGAAAAGTACCCCCTCATCCGGTCAATTTTCCCCGTTAATGGGGCCGCTAAGATTCGAGCTATCGGATGATCGGCCAGATTTGGCCTATTGAGATACCGTCAGAATTTGCGCGGCTGCCTTATGCCCCAACTCTGGGGAATGGGCCTCTGGCTGAGTAAGGTTTTCGCTATCGAGTTCTTGAGGCGTTACCGGGGCCACTCGGTCAGCCAGCATTAAAGCCAGAACCAGAGAGACAAAACCCAATATCACAGGGAATGATCCGCGCCAGAACACGATGCGTTGGCGGCGCTGGTGTGCGTTCATTTGTGCCACCCTTTCTCGGTTCCGGCTAGATTATTTTGTTCGCCTGGCTATGCCGCTTAAATGTAGCGTCAGCCGCCGATGTTCGCTAGCCCGTGAAAAGTTGCGGGGGCACCGACTCCTGAAAGTTTAGGACGACTCAGACCATGCCCGTAAAAAGGGGGCACATTTCAAAAAGTGAGTAGATTTGTGAGTAGAAAAAGTCACTGCCGATGACTGACTCCAGTAAACACGCGGGCTGTAGCCAATAGTACGGTTCCTGTAGACAGAACAATCGGCATTTCTCCAGCTTTTACCCTCTGCTCAGGATGGATCAAAACTGAGCCATCCGGTAATTATGGGATATTCCGTAATTAGCCTGGCCTCCCGTTTCGGTATGGCAGGTGTGCGTGGGGTAGATAGCAAACGGCCATCAATCCAGTACAATCATTTTTGTTCTGCGCAACGCAGCTCATGCCAATGAAGGCAGCTATGTTTCCCAAGGAGTTACTTTGAAAGCCATCCATAAGACCATCTGCGTTGCCGCCGCAATAGGCGCCACGCTGATCTCTGGCTGCGCCAGCATCGTTAGTGAAAGCAAGCCGAAGGTTGGAATCTACAGCATGCCTACTGGTGCCAAATACGACGTATTGAACAGCAGCGGCCAAGTTGTAGCGTCAGGAGTTACGCCGGGCGGCGCGATCCTTAAATCGAGCCGTGGTTACTTCAAGAGCGAGAGCTATAGCGTAGCTTTCCACAAGGAGGGGCATGCGGACACGGTGACGCCATTGAAGTCGTCAGTGAATGGCTGGTATTGGGGGAATATCGCGTTCGGCGGCCTGATCGGCATGCTGATCGTTGATCCGCTGACTGGCGCCATGTACACGCTACCCGATGATGTCACTGGGAATCTTCCAAGTCTGGCGAAAGCACAAGCTCCAGCACCTGTACAGACGAAGCCAATCGAGCAGCTATCTCAGCAGTAGGTTGCGACGAAGGGTGCGGCGCAAGGGCGGTCTTGATCTGCCTATCAGTGGGGCTGCCTACCGGGGAGCAATCGCAGTGATTCAGCTTCCCGGTTTCATATCGGAGAACTACCCGGATTTTGGGTAGTTTGTCCGCGACACAATCCGCGCATAACGAAAACGTGTCGCACACTAGATGCCGAAAAGTTTGCCGGTATCTACAGCCGCATTTCCCTGATGATCTGTCGCGACTCCGAACCCTGCGAGAGCGCACGCCTGGCGTCCTTGGTTAGCTGGTCGAGTGCCTGGCTCTCGAAAGCGTCGGCCATGGCTGCGGCCTTCCTCACGATCAGCAGTGCCAGCTCGGGCGGAAACACCACCTTGTCGGTGGGCAAGTAGTCGCAGTCGATAACGGACATGGGATAGCCCTCGGTGGGTGCGGTCATGCTCAGCAGGCGTTGAGCGGGTGTTCGATTATCTGATAACTGCCGTGATCCCGGTAGTTTGCTGGCGCATCGACTCGCCAGTTTTGGCTTGTCCTGACGGGGGATGCAAATCCATTGCACCCCCTGGAGCAGCCCCGATAGTTTCGGATTTCAAATCCAGAAGGGGGGAGGAACGTTTCGTTACCCCTCCCTTGCCCGGATCTCAAATCCAGCCAAGTCAGGTTTCAAATACGCCTTACCGCGATCTTACCGTGTCGATTCCTACACAGTGTGTCGATTTCAACACGCCGGAACCCAACAAAACCTAACATTGGTTTCGGGCGAAAACCTGCCGTTCGGTACTTGACGCGGGTCATTCATGGGATGTTTTCACAAATCGCTCATTCGACCTCGTTGAAGCGTGTTTCGGCCTCATTCATGGGGTTCGGTTTTCGCAGAACTGGTTTCATTCATGGGGTTGGTTTTCACAACGCTCATTCAACGTCGTTTTCGCGTCATTCCGCCTCGTTCATGGGGTTTGTTTTCGCAAGTCGGCGTTCGACCAGTGAAAAGCACTGCGATACCGTGGAAACCTCAGTGGAAACCAGCGCTTTATGGGTCGCGCAAAGTATCGGCTTTCGGTGGCAACCATCTCTGGCAACTAGCGTGGCAACCTCACGTTTGGCAACCGCCCGAACTGGTAACCATTGGTGGTAACCGTGCCGGTAACCACCGCTCAGGTTCGCGCCAGCCTCGCGTAAGAGGGTGCGAACCAAAGGTGCGAACCTCGCTGCGAACTTGCTGCCGGTACGCGCTCCGCAATGCGTACCAATGGTGCGTACCAGTCTGCGTACCAGTGCCGTGCGTACCTATCCGGTGGAGTGTTTCGCGCACTCCAGGATGCGTGAAATGTGTGCGTGAAACACTGCGCGAAAACATGCCGATCGGCACTTGACGCGGCTCATTCATGGGGTCGTGTTTCCCCAAACGTGATTTGATGGTTTTGTGACCAGATAAAGGTGGTCACTGATGGTGGTCACTCGGCCGGTCACTGGGTCTGGTATCCGGCTCGCAATGCCCTAAAACCGTGGATACCAGACTGGATACCGGACGATCTGGTCAGCGCCAGCGACTTATCAAAACTTAACCTTTTTTCAGCGCGAGAACCTGTCAAAACCTGTCATTGGACGAAGCTCAAAACCTTATAAAACCTGATGTTGAAATGCTACGGGAATAGCAGTTTAGGTCGAGCGATGGTGCTTCGGTCAGCTTGCCAGCCTGTTGACAAATGTTGACATTGAATCCGACCTCAAACGCCCAGCCAGTTATCAAATGTTATGGTTCATGCCGAGGTTCGGCCCGCCAAGCTGTTAACAATTGTTAAGGTTTTTTGGCATCGGTAACCACTTCCGACTGGTTACTTTTGGTGGTTACCGGGGTGGTTACCAGAGAACGAAAAACCGCCCGAAGGCGGCTGTCGTGTGAGGTTGAGTTTCCGGCTTGGCTACTGCTTATCCTCGGCAACGATGCCGACCGACACGCAAGCAGACCCCACGGTCATCTCGCCGTAGCAGAGCGGAACCGGGTTGCCTTGGGTGGTGGTGTTCTTGATGCCGGAGAAGTTATAGCTGGGCGTGTTGTTGGCTGATTCGGAAGAACTAAGGCCCTTCTGCGTGCCCGCCATCATCTGGGCTACGCCGCCAAGCGCCAGCGAGACACCAATGGCTCCAGCCACGCCCCAAGCTGCGGTGCCAGCAGCAGTACCGAACAGGGTGCCAGAGCCAGCCGCGCCAGCCGCAAGCCCTCCAGTGAAGTAGGAGGCAGCTACAACGAGGGCAATTCCGACGATGGTTTGCAGTCCTCCGCTGTTCTTGCTGCCCTCTACGACTGGCGTGATGCGCATGACGCAATCCCCTGGCGGGTCGCGCAGCTCGCTTTCGCCGATGTTGCGATCCCCGCACCAGAGAGCAAACACGATGCCCTTATCTCTGGCTTCGTTCATGTAACGGGTGAACCCTGGCTGTAGAACCCCGAGTGCTCTCATTGCTTCGGCCCAATTGGCTACCGCCAACCTGTGATCCCTGCCAAAGCGCTTACCTAGCGCTCCGTCCAGGCGGATTTCTCGAATTCGCTCACTCATACCTGATCCTCAGCATAAATCCCCGCACTGATGATCGCGCCTCCCACCCTCCGCTTGCCGTAGCACAGCGGCACAGGGTTTCCGGAAGCGGTAGTGTTTTTGGCGTTGCCGAATGCGTAGCCGGGGGTGTTTTCCGGCGCGGCGCTGGTCTTGAGACCTCCAGCCTGGGGGCTGAGCATTTGGATGACGCCGCCAATCGCCATGGCCCAGCCAGTAGCAGCCATCGCACTTGTAAGCGGCGTGGCCGTGCCGCCTGATGCGGCGGTGATGAATGCAGCCGCGACGATCAGCACCGCTCCTACGACGGTTTGCATGATGCCTGCGCGCTTGCTGCCGCATATCACCGGAACGATGCGGATCTCCCTGGCGCCCCCAAGCTTTAGCTCATCCTCACCGACGTTTTTCCCGTTGCGGAAGATGGCGAACACCAGGCCCATCGCCTTAGCGTTTGCGAGGTACTTCATGAAACCCGGATGGTTTACATCGATTGCCTTCGCAACCTCATGCACGCTGCCGGTTGAAAGTTCGTAAATGTGTTCCCGACCGAACAGCTTCGCGGCTGAGCCGCCGAGTAGGATTCTGGTCATTGGTCTGTATTCGATTGCTGATGCGCTCATGTTGGCTCCTATCTGTTGGCAGTGTTGTGGGTTGGAACTTCGACGCCGATCTGCATAGCCAGCATCATTCGGGATGCCATGGCATCGTCACGGATTGCCTTTTCGCGGCCAAAATCCGGGTTCCAGGCCCAGCAGTGAGTGGCCTGATAGGCGCGAGCCCCACGGAACGTTCCGCGTAGTAGGTCGGCTGAGATTCTGGCCTCGTCCTCTGTGAAGTAGGGGCCGTCGATAACCACTTTCTGGCCCTCCTGAACATACTGAACATCCCAGACTAAGTAGCCGCCAACCATGCGAATGTCGCTGACAAAGTCAGCGGCCTTGCACGCCTCGGCAAAGCGCTCTTTGTGGGTGGGAGGTTGCTGGGCGGTATTGCTGTGTTGGTTTGTCATGCGTACCTCTGGTGCGCCGCTGGCGCTGGTAATGGGCTGATGCCCGGTGGCGTTGCTCTGGTGGTGCGCGACACGTTTTGCGTTTGAAGAAAACGTGTCGCGACACGGGAAGGGTTTATTTGCCGACGATGCGCAGGTCGGGCGGTAACTTCGGCCCGAACGGATCGGGCAGCAGGTCTTCCGGGCATTCCTTGATGAAATGGATCATTGCGGCATGGCAGGCGCGATACAGCGGGCCACCGGCACCCCATTCGCCGCCGTACCCGGTGGCGCTGTCCTCCAGTTGGGATAGGTAGGCCACTCCGCGAAGACTGGTGTCACCGTCCTTGTGCGCTTGCT
>ERZ1463034.193-NODE-193-length-16911-cov-42.848541_pt1 | contig 16911 bp, 17 predicted proteins | sample MGYA00564480_ERZ1463034 | MGnify/ENA primary metagenome ERZ1463034 (study PRJEB39244, sample SAMEA3635122) | Helicobacter pylori | study: EMG produced TPA metagenomics assembly of PRJEB11511 data set (Assembly of a 5300-year-old Helicobacter pylori...
GACCCACTGCCCACGACCTGAACCTAACCTGTACGAGCCTGCAAAAAATCCGAAACTTGAAAAAAATGATATTCTCATTCGGTAATGAGTATCATTATGTTGCAGATTCTCAAACGCGCAACAGCCTCCGTTGCGCATCTGGTTACACGCCCAGCAGCTCTTATTTTGGTGACACATGCTCGTTCCTTTTTTGATCATGCTGCGCGAAGGGATTGAAGCCGCGCTCATCGTTGGCATCATTGCCAGCTACCTGAAACAGACCGGCCGCGGAGAATGGATGCCCGCCGTGTGGATCGGTGTTTTTCTCGCGGCAGCCTTGGCGCTCCTGGTCGGGGGCGGCCTGGAATTGGTCAGCGCCGAATTCCCGCAAAAACAGCAGGAGTTGTTCGAAGGCGTGATCGGCCTGGTGGCCGTGGGCATTCTCAGTTCGATGGTGTTCTGGATGCGCAAGGTCGCACGCTCCATCAAGCACTCATTGCACGCCTCTCTCGATGCCGCACTTGCCACCTCGAAAAATCAGGTTTACGCGCTGATCGCCATGGTGTTTTTCGCCGTCGCCCGTGAAGGGCTGGAGACTGTTTTTTTCCTGCTGGCGGTGTTCCAGCAGAGTGAGGGGACGGCAGCCCCGATGGGGGCCCTGCTCGGCCTGATCCTGGCCATCGGCGTGGGGTTTGCCATTTACAGCGGCAGCATGCGCCTGAATCTGGGCATGTTCTTCCGCTGGACCGGCCTGTTCATTCTGGTGGTCGCCGCCGGGATTCTCTCTACGTCGGTGCAAGCGCTGCATGAGGCCGGACTGTGGAATCACCTGCAAACAGTCGTGTTCGACATCAGCGCAGCGCTGCCAATGGACGGCCCATTAGGCTCGGTATTGGCCGGCATGTTTGGTTATCAAGATTCTCCGACCGTCAGCACCCTGAGCGTCTACCTGATCTACCTGATCGGCGCATTGGTGTTGTTCTTCCTGCCAGCGCCGGGGACTCAATCGGCTAAACCCGTGCTTCGCCAATCATCTTCCGCTACGAACGAATAAGGGTACCCATGTCGAATCTTCCCTCTGGGCTTCCTGAAAAAGCCAGGTCTCATAACGTCTTGCGATTGGCCGTAGTCGGCTCCGTGATCATCATGATCGCGGCCGGCGGGCTGTTCTACTATGCCTCCCGCGCTGCGATGCAAAAGCGCCAGGCTAATAACAGTGCCGAGACCCTCGTCAGCATTCATGCCCACAGCTGTGAGCCGAATGCGTTGACGGTACCTGCTGGACGCACCGCCTTTCGTATCGTCAACCGCTCCGAACGTGCCGTTGAGTGGGAAATCCTCGACGGTGTACTGGTGGTCGAGGAGCGCGAAAATATCGCGCCGGGGCTGAGCCAGGTGATCAATGCCAACCTGATGCCGGGCGACTACACCATCACCTGCGGCCTGCTGAGCAACCCACGCGGCACCCTGCATGTGACCCCCACCGCTGAATCCGACGCCAGCGCAAAGGCCCGGCCATCGATGGTCGCGTTTATCGGACCACTGTCCGAATACCGCGTTTATTTGAGCAGCCAGAGTTCAGCGCTGATCAAGGCCGTTACCGCCTTGCAACAGGCCATCGACGTAGCTGACCTGGATCAGGCACAAGCGGCTTACCTGCAGGCCCGAGTCGTCTATCAGCGGATTGCACCTGCCGCACAGCGCTTTGCCGATCTGGATAACGCCATCAACGCTCGTGCTGATTACTACGAAAAACGCGAACAAGACCCGGGCTTCAATGGCTTCCATCGCATTGAGTACGCCTTGTTCGATCAGCACAAAGTCGATGGCCTGGCGCTGACGGTGCAGCGTCTGCAAACCGACGTCACTGGCCTCAAGCAACAATTGATGGCGCAAACCATGGCCCCCGAGCAACTGGTTGGCATCATTACCCACAACATGCGCTCCCTGGCCGAAGTCCGCAGCAACGGCGAAGAAGAGCGCTACAGCCGTGCTGACCTGAGCGGTTTTGCCGCCAATCTGGAAGGTACACGCAAAGTCATCGACCTGTTGCGTCCGCTGCTGGCCAAGACAGCTGGCGAGCTGCTGCAAAGGATCGATGCGGCTTCAACGGCCTTTGGCGCTGAACTCGACAGCTTGAAAACCGAGAGCGGCTACCGCCCCTACGATCAAGTCGCGAATGGGCAGCGCCAACAGATAGCAGACAGCGCCAAAGCATTGGCCGACGCACTCGATGGAATCGATCCAGCCTTAGGCCTCAAGGGCCTCTAAGCAGTGTCCTTTCAGACCCGTAATAGAACGAAGACCTCATCACTATGAAAGATTCAGATATGTCCAACGCCCCGCTTTCAGCCCAACGTCGCCGCGTGCTTCTGGGACTCGGCGCGGCGGGTGCAGCATTGGCGGGTAGCAGCCTGAGCAGCAACGTTTTGGCGGCGTCCCAGGCGCAAGTCACCGAAGCGCCGCACAGCGAAAAGACCCAGGACCGTAACCTGTTCCATGGCCGTCACCAGACGGGCATTGTCACGCCTCGCCCGGCTGCGGGCATGCTCGTATCGTTCGACGTACTGGCTGCCGACCGCGAAGATCTGGAGCGTCTGTTCCGCACGCTGAACGAGCGTATTGCGTTCCTGATGACAGGAGGCGTCGTGCCGCAGGTCGATCCGAAATTGCCACCGGTGGATTCGGGCATCCTCGGTCCGGTGGTGACGCCGGACAACCTGACCATCACCGTGTCGGTCGGTGAGTCGCTGTTCGACGAGCGTTTCGGCCTGGCGTCGGTCAAGCCCACGCGCCTGATCCGGATGATTGGCTTCCCTAATGACGCGCTGGAGCCTGACCGCTGCCACGGTGACTTGAGCATTCAGTTCTGCTCCAACACCCCCGACAGCAATATTCACGCCCTGCGTGACATCGTCAAAAATCTGCCCGACTTGTTGTTGGTGCGCTGGAAGCAGGAAGGCACCGTGCCGGCTCAGGCCCCCGTCAAACCCGGGCAGCCCGCAGAGAGTGCACGTAACTTCCTCGGTTTCCGCGACGGTTCAGCCAACCCCGATTCCAACGATCAAAAAGCCATGGACTACCTGGTCTGGGTTCAACCCCGCAGCGATGAGCCCGCATGGGCTGTCAGCGGTAGCTATCAGGCAGTGCGGATCATCCGTAACTTCGTCGAGCGCTGGGACCGGACGCCACTGCAGGAACAGCAAGCGATCTTTGGCCGGGTCAAGACCACCGGCGCGCCGATGGATGGCAAGCAGGAGACCGACGTGCCGAACTACGCTGCCGATCCCCACGGCAAGCAGACTCGCCTGGACTCACATATCAGGATGGCCAACCCACGCACCGCCGACACTGAACGCAACCGGATTTTGCGCCGCCCGTTCAACTACTCCAATGGCGTGAGCAAGAACGGTCAGCTCGACATGGGCCTGTTGTTCATCTGCTACCAGTCCGATCTGGAAAAAGGCTTTATCACCGTGCAAACCCGCCTCAATGGCGAACCTCTGGAGGAGTACCTGAAGCCCATTGGCGGTGGCTACTTCTTCACGTTGCCCGGTGTCGTCGGCGATCAGGATTACCTCGGTCGGTCGCTGCTTGCCGCCTCCACACCGACGAAAACGCTTTGACCCACACTAATTTCACCCGGAAAAGTCCCATGAAAAAGTCGCCTCTCGTTGTGATGCTTACCTTTGGCTTGCTCCAGACTCCCTTGGCCGCCTTCGCCGCGACAGCGCCGCTGGACCTGGTGGGACCGATCTCGGACTACAAAATCTACGTCACCGAACAGCTTGATGAGCTGGGTAGCCACACCCAACAGTTCACCGATGCCGTGAAAAAAGGCGACCTGGCCACCGCCAAAAAACTGTATGCGCCGACTCGCGTTTATTACGAGTCCGTTGAGCCCATCGCCGAGTTGTTCAGCGACCTGGATGCCTCCATCGATTCACGCGTTGATGACCACGAAAAAGGCGTGACCGCTGAAGACTTCACCGGTTTCCACCGCATCGAATACAGCCTGTTCTCCGAGAACAGCACCCAGGGCCTGGGCGAACTGGCCGACAAACTCAACGGCGATGTCAAAGACCTGCAAACACGCGTTGCCGGCCTGACCTTCCCACCTGAAAAAGTGGTTGGCGGTGCGGCAGTGCTGCTCGAAGAAGTCGCTGCCACCAAGATTTCCGGTGAAGAAGACCGTTACAGCCACACTGACCTGTATGACTTCCAGGGCAACATCGACGGCGCCAAAAAAATCGTCGACCTGTTCCGCCCGCAGATCGAAAAGCAGGACACGGTGTTTGCCGCCAAAGTCGACAAGAACTTTGCGACGGTCAACAAGATCCTGGCCAAATACAAAACCAAAGACGGTGGCTACGAGACGTATGACAAAGTCAGTGCAAATGACCGCAAGGCACTGATTGGCCCGGTCAACACCCTGGCTGAAGACCTGTCCACCTTGCGTGGCAAGCTGGGTCTGAACTGAGTGAAAAGCAGCTTCAGTATCCAGGAATCCTGAAGCTGCTCCCCTGAAGGCTGCGATCAACTGTGCAGCGGTTGCTTTAACTCCCGCTAAACCAGTTATAGCCCTGGTCTTCCCAGTACCCGCCCGGGTATTCATTGGTCACGAAGAGTTCGACGATGTGCTTGGGATTCTTGAACCCCAACTTGGTCGGCACCCGCACACGCAATGGATAACCATAATCCGGTGGCAGTGCTACTTGGCCGAAATCCAGCGCCAGCAAAGTTTGTGGATGCAGCGCGGTCGGCATGTCCAGGCTTGAGTAGTATTTGTCAGCACATTTGAACCCGACGAATTTTGCCGTGGTGTCCGCGCCAATGTGTTCCAGAAACGTGCGCAAAGGGACCCCGCCCCATTGGCCAATCGCGCTCCAGCCCTCGACGCAGATCAGCCGCGTGATGTCGGTGCGTTGCGGCAGCTTGCGCAAGTTTTCCAGGGTCCAGGGTTGCGTGTCACGCACCAACCCGGACACCGCCAGACGGTACGTGGAAAGATCGACCTCGGGCACATTGTATTCAGGGTAGAACGCATTGAACGGGAACGGACTGGTGACCTTTGCCAGATCGTAGGTCGGCGCCAGACGTTGACCGCTGAACAGCCAGGCCTGAACCCGGTCGTTCCAGCGCGACATGGCCCACAAAGTTTTATCCACAGCATCGTCACTCTCCAGGTTGCAGCCCGTGAGCATCGACATTGCACCGATCGTCAGCCCGGCGCGCAGAAACGAGCGCCGTTGAATATTGATCAATTGGGTCTGCTGCGCCGGTTCCAGGCGCAAACCAGGTGGCCGCTGTTTGGGTTCAGTCATTGGAATTCTCCCGAGTACCACCGGTAATCATCGGCACAAATGTACGTGGCACCAGCAGTACCAACACCAAATGGACGACGACGAATGCACCGATCCCGGCCATGGCGCCAAAATGCACGAAACGAGCGAAGTCGTACCCGCCCAGCAAGCTACACAGCACCTGCAACTGGACCGGCTTCCAGATCGACAGCCCGGACAAGACCACCAGCACGCCCAGCGCCAACACCAGCCAATACGACAACCGTTGCACGGCGTTGTAGCGCCCCTGTTGGTGAGCCAGACGCAAGCGCAGGGCATCCCCCAGATCACGCCTCACCGCGTCCACTGAAATCGGTAACAAATCGCGTTTGAAGTGCTGACTGAACACGCCGTACAACACGTATGCCAGGCCGTTGATCACCAGCAGCCACATCACTGCCAGATGCCAAGCGATGGAACCACCGAGCCAACCGCCCAGAGTTATCTCGCGGGGGAAGCGGAAAGAGAATAAAGGTGAAGCGTTGTAGATGCCCCAGCCGCTCATGAACATGCCAACCATGCCCAGCGCGTTGAGCCAATGCGTAAGCCGCACTGGCCAGGGATGGATATGTCGAGTGCTCATGGCGGTCTCCTGTGGTGTCTGAATCCGACGCCCTCGCTCTGCGTTACATCGGTGGCGTGAAACCATCCTTGCCCACGGCAATACCGCGCGCGGATTTACCGTCATCGGCCGGGAACAGAACGATCTTGGCACCGGCTTTCAGTGCGCTGCGCTCGCCAGGTTGAACGTAGGCGATCGGCACGTCTTCTGGCACGACCAGCTGTTTTTCGCCGCCCTTATAGAGCACGGTCAAGGTGCGACCATTGGTTTTTGCCAGCGTACCAACCGTGCCGTTGGTCATGGTGCCGGTACTGCCGTCGGCATTTTCCCAACCGTAGTGGCCTTCACCGCTGCCTTTGAGGCTAGCTTCGAACACGGTAACTTCCAATGCTTTCAACGTGCCATCAGCCTGCGGTGTGGCCGCCGAACCGATAAAGCTGTCAGTTTTGATCGAATCCAGGCTGGTTTTTGAAATCAAGCGAATCGTCGTCTTGTCGGTCAAGCCGATGCTCTGATGTTGACCGGCACGGTTGGTGAAATTCAACGTATCAGCCTGGAGGCTATCAACAGTGCCGCGCATGGGCTTGACCACTGGCATGTCGGCGGCCTGGGTCATGACTGCGGCGCTGAGCAGAAGCAAGCCGAACGTTGTGGACAGTGCATTCTTCATGTCGATACCTGGTTGAGTGAGTTAGTAGCCATCATCACCCTGGAACCCGCACGGCAGCATGACCGCCGAATGACATTTTTGTCATTCGGCGCAGGTAGATCGCGCATGACAAAAATGTCACCGACACCCTCATGGCACTTGGTTAAACTCCAAACCTGCCCAACGCTCCTCGTTGGAAACGCTCCAGCCTGTGTGAAGAACATGGAGACCCAACGGTGCACATCCTGCTCATCGAAGACGACACCAAGACCGGCGAGTACCTGAAAAAGGGCCTTGGCGAGTCGGGTTATAAAGTCGACTGGACCCAACACGGCACCGATGGCCTGCACATGGCCCTCGAACAGCGCTATGACTTGATCGTGCTCGATGTGATGCTGCCAGGCATCGATGGCTGGCAGATTATCGAAGTGCTGCGCGCCAAACAGGATGTGCCCGTGCTGTTCCTCACTGCGCGCGATCAATTGCAGGATCGCATTCGTGGCCTGGAGCTGGGCGCCGACGACTATCTGGTAAAACCGTTTTCCTTCACTGAGTTGCTGCTGCGCATCCGCACCGTGCTGCGTCGGGGCGTGGTCCGCGAACCGGATCATTTCCATATCGCCGACTTGGAGCTAGACCTGCTGCGACGCAGGGTGACCCGCCAACAACAGGTGATTGTCCTGACCAACAAGGAATTCGCGCTGTTGCATCTGCTGCTGCGCCGCGAAGGCGATGTGCTGTCCAGGGCACAGATCGCCTCGGAGGTCTGGGACATGAACTTCGACAGCGACACCAATGTGGTCGATGTCGCGATCAAACGTCTGCGCAGCAAGATCGACCTGCCCTACCCGGTAAAACTCATCCATACCGTGCGCGGCATCGGTTACGTCTGCGAGGTGCGACCATGCGGTCCCGACGCCCGCCATCCCTGACCCTGCGCACCACGCTGGCATTCGCGCTGGTGGCAATGCTCACCGTGGCTGGAGCCGGCCTGTATCTTTACGTATCGATAGGACGGACCGTGATGCAGCGCAGCGACCATGCCGTGCTGGCCCGGCTCGATCATTTTCGCAAACTGCTGCGCTACGACCTGACCCTGGACAAACTTGAGAGCAGTCCGCAACTGTTCGAAAACATGCTCGACAGCGAAGAAGACATTTTCATCATCGGTGAACCGGGCAAGCCCCCGGTGATCTCGGTCAATCCGTCGCACGCGCCGCTGCCACAGGTACCGGTGGTCGGCCAGGATCAAGCCCTCAACGACACCGACCTGCGCAGTGGGATGAGCCTGGAAGGCGTGCCCTTGCGCGCCGCATCCGTGCAGGCGCTGTCGGGCAACACCGAGGTGCACCTGCTGGCCGCGCATGTAATGGTCAAGGAAATGGCCATGCTCGCCAGTTTCAGACAGCGCATCTACGTGGCCATGACCCTGGCTTTCGTCATCGCCGCGCTGCTCGGTTATCTGTTATTGCGCCGTGGTTTACGCCCGTTGCGGCGAATGGCGGCACACGCGGCAGACATCACCCCGGCGACGCTCGACAGCCACAGAGGTAGCCGCCTGGACAGCCACGACACACCCGTGGAGCTGCATCAACTCAGCGACGCTTTCAACGCCATGCTTGATCGCCTGGCCGACGGTTATCAGCGGCTGATGCAGTTTTCCGCAGACCTGGCCCATGAGATTCGCACACCTGTCGGCTCACTGATGGGGCATTGTCAGGTTGCGTTGCGCCAGACCCGCAGCGTGGATGAATACCAAGCGTTGCTGGCCTCGAATCTTGAGGAGTTGGAGCGGATTTCCCGACTGGTCGAGAGCATCCTGTTCCTCGCCCGGGCTGATGACGCACAAGCCGTGCTCGAACGTCAGCCACTGAATCTGGAAGACGAACTGCAGCGCGTCGCCGGTTATTTCGAAGGGTTGGCAGAAGAGCGTCAATTGCGCATCCAGACTTCTGGCGGCGGGACCTTGAACGCCGACCCGATCCTTCTGCGGCGGGCGTTGAGCAATCTGGTGGCCAATGCCATTCGCTACGCCGATGCGGACAGCGAGATTCTGGTGCGCGTCGACAGGCGCGATAGCGAATGGCTGATCCAGGTGGAGAATCAGGGTCCGGTGCTGGCGCCTGCGGCCTTGACCCGGTTGTTCGACCGTTTCTACCGCGGCGACGCTTCACGCCATCAACGCTCCGACTCCAATGGTCTGGGGTTGGCCATTGTCGCCGCGATCATGCATCTGCATGGCGGACGCGTCACCGTCGCGCAACCGGTTGCCGCACCGATTCGGTTTACCCTGGTCTTTCCGGCTTGACCCCACTCAAGCCTTCTTGTCATGGGTAATTGTCAGCTTGTAGAACGTCGCCGCCCCGCCTTCAGTGGTGTAGCCCGTATTGTCCTGAACGTAGACGCCTGCCTTGAAGTACAAAAGCCGGGTGCTCCAGGATGAATCCAGAGCTGCGGTCCAGACATGGTCGAATGCGTTGACGGTCAGGTTGCCGTTGGGCGTCAGGTGAATGGTGTAGGTGAAGCGCTGATTCATCGGCACCTGTTCGGCAATGATGATGACCTCAGGCTCCACGCCGGGTGCGCGTCGAAACTTGACAACGATGTTGCCGGTCTTGAGCTTTTCCTTGTACTGGTATTCGAGCTTGAGCAACGGCTCCGCGCTTTGGTAACAATGAATCTGACCAATCACGATTTTGCCCGTCGAGGGTACCTGACTGACCAACAGCGCGGCACGCAGGACGTTGTCTGCCTGGGGAAATTTCCAGTTGCTGACGCTGCCATCGGCCTTGGTCTCGCGCAGTTCGGTGCGGGGATATATCGCATTTTCAGTTCTGGAGCCGGTTACCGGCACCCAAAAGAACAAGGTGTCCCCCGAGCGGAAGTAACCATCCTGATAACCACCCACCAGTGTTGGCGTATCAATGGTGACGGCGGGAGGACCGACAGGGACGGAGAGGTTCCAGGTAGCGAGATCGATCATTCAAGACTCGAAGGGGTGCGGCTTGCGCACCAGCAAGGACGGATCGTTAAAGGTGGTGTGCAACCACCCAGCGGTGTTGTCCTTGCTATCGGCTGAATCGATGATTGTTGAAATTCAATCGCCGACCTAATGACGTCAAAAAACAGGCGATCCGCTGTAAGGCCACTATTACGGCATCATTTGATGACGACATCAGGATGAATAAAAGGTTCACCACAGACTGCATTAACAAAGGCGCCAGGTCCGAAACCTTGCGTCATTTTTTTGAATAAAAGCGCGATAAAGGCGCCCAATACCGTTTTTTATTACCGACAAACGGTAGTCATCTATTCAAACTCCACTGCTTTTTTTGCCAGTGAAAAGCTCTGTATCGGGCATCTTGCGTGTGGAAGGGAATGGTCACAGAGTCATGGAGATGGGCACTCACGGACTTCAGCCATGTGTGATTGCCTGGACAAGCAAGATGACGGTTGACGGCGCTGCAACAGTGTTACAAACTATTTATAGTTAGCAAGCTAATAATGTGATTTCAAACTATTATCACTGGCAACGCCATGACTCTCGATATTCTCCAAATGAGCATCAGCCGCGGCATCGTGGCAGCGTCCCGTCACTGGCGGCGCATCTGTCACACGACGCTCGTCGACTACGGCATCTCCGAAGCGTGCGCGATGCCTTTGTTGATGATTCTGCGCTTGGGCGACGGCGTGCGCCAAGTGACAGTGGCCCAGGCCGCCGGGATGGAAAGTCCATCGCTAGTGCGTTTGCTTGATCAATTATGTGCAGCTGACGTGGTCTGTCGCACCGAAGATCCCACAGACCGCCGCGCCAAATCCTTGAGCCTGACCGAGAATGGCCGCGCGCTGGCGTTGTCGATTGAAAATGAGTTGATTCGTCTGCGCAGGGACGTGCTCAAAAATGTCGACGTCGCGGATCTCGAAGCCACCCTGCGGGTGCTGAAGGCATTTGAAGATGCCGGCCATCACAGCACGGTATGGGCATCTTGAGCGGTTTTTTTACCGGGGTACCGCCGGCACGTGACTGGTTCTATGGCGTGCGTACCTTCGCCGCCTCAATGATCGCGTTGTATATCGCATTGATCATGGAAATGCCTCGGCCTTATTGGGCCATGGCCACGGTCTATATCGTTTCCAGTCCCTTTGTTGGCCCGACCAGTTCCAAGGCGCTCTACAGGGCGCTGGGGACCTTTGTCGGCGCGGCGGCGGCCGTTTTTTTCGTGCCATTGTTCGTGCAGACCCCGTTCTTGCTGGCCATCGTGATCGCTCTCTGGACCGGGACCTTGCTGTTCCTCTCGCTGCACCTGCGCACGGCCAACAGTTACGCGCTGATGCTCGCGGGCTACACCCTGCCGCTGATTGCCTTTCCGGTTGTGGATAACCCGCTGACAGTGTTCGACATTGCGGTGTCACGCACTGAGGAGATTGTCCTCGGGATCGTCTGTGCCGCCGTGGTGGGCGGCATGTTCTGGCCGCGCCGGCTGGCGCCCGTGATGCTGGGGGCGGCTGACAACTGGTTTGCCGACGCCAGCGCTTACAGTGAGCTATTTTTGGCGCGCACCCTGGCCCCGGAAGACATCGGCCGCCTTCGCACCTCGATGGTTGCTACTTTCAATACGCTGGAACTGATGATCGGTCAGTTACCTCACGAAGGTGCGCGCCCTCAGACAATGCGCAACAGTAAAGAATTGCGTGGACGGATGATTCACCTGTTGCCGGTTGTCGATGCATTGAACGACGCCCTTTTGGCACTGGAAAAACGCACACCCGAACAGGCCGAACGCCTCGCGCCGCTGCTGGCAGAGACCTGCGCCTGGTTGCATAGCACCCGTGAGGGCGCGCCGGTCGAACATTGGCAAGCGCTACGCGATCATCTGGAGCGCTTGCAACCCAGCTCGACGCAGCTGGATGATCGGCATCAGTTGCTACTGTCCAACGCCCTCTACCGACTCGGCGAATGGATCGATCTGTGGCAGGACTGTCGCAGCCTGCAACATGCGTTGCGCACTGACGACCAGTCCTCGTGGCGCGCGGTCTATCGGCACTGGCGGCTGGGCCGGCTGACGCCGTTTTTTGATCGCGGCTTGATGCTGTATTCGGTGTTTTCCAGCGTCACCGCAATCATCGTCGCGTCAGTGTTGTGGATTCTGTTGGGCTGGACCGATGGCGGCAGCGCGGTGATTCTGGCTGCGGTGGCGTGCAGCTTCTTCGCCGCCATGGACGACCCCGCACCGCAGATCTATCGCTTCTTTTTCTGGACCGCAATGTCGGTGCTGTTCGCCAGTCTCTATCTGTTCCTGGTGCTGCCCAACCTGCATGACTTCCCGATGCTGGTGCTGGCCTTCGCCATCCCCTTCATCGTCATCGGCACCTTGACCGTGCAGCCCCGCTTCTACTTGGGGACCTTGCTGACCATCGTCAATACGTCCTCATTCATCAGCATTCAGGGCGCCTACGACGCCGACTTCCTGGCCTTCGTCAACACCAACCTGGCGGGGCCAGTGGGGCTGTTATTCGCGTTTGTCTGGACCCTGGTGGTACGCCCCTTCGGCGTTGAATTAGCCGCCAAGCGCCTGACCCGCTTCAGTTGGCACGATATTGTCACCCTGAGCCAGCCGGCGACACTGGCCGAGCATCGGCGCATGGGCGTGCAGATGCTCGACCGCCTGATGCAGCATTTACCGCGCCTGACCATCACCGCTCAGGACACCGGGGTTGCCCTGCGCGAACTGCAGGTCGCCCTCAACTTGCTGGATTTGCAGGCGTATATCCATCGGGTACACGCAGTCCCCCAAGCGCTGCTACAGCAGGTGATCGATGAGGTCGGCGTTTATTTTCAGGCCTGCCTCAACGCCCGCCAACGCTTGCCCGCGCCCAAAGGTCTGTTGATGACCATGGACCGCGCACGGCGCTCATTGACCGCGCAATGGATGGACGACGATCCAACCCGCACTCACCTGCTGCATGCGTTGAGTGGCCTGCGCCTGGCGCTGCTGCCTGGCGTCGAAATAATGGCCACCGGTGAGGCCAAAGAACAACCGCCCTATGGCATCGACGGAGCGCCTTTATGATCGGTGATCTGGATATCAGCGGGGTGATCGTGCCCACGCTGATGGTACTGATGGGCATCACGTATTTGCTTTATCTAGTGGTGCACGCACTGCTGACACGCGCCCACTTCTATCGCCTGGTCTGGCACCGGGCATTGTTCAACGTAGGTCTATACGCTGTGTTGCTCGGCGCTGTGGATACTCTCAGTCGATACCTGATGAAATGAAAAAACCCTTACTGACATTGGGCCGAGTGGTCCTGACCCTGCTTATCGTGACCTTCGCCACTGTCGTGGTCTGGCGCATGGTGATGTATTACATGTTTGCGCCCTGGACCCGCGACGGTCGTATTCGCGCCGACGTGGTGCAGATTGCCCCAGACGTTTCCGGCCTGATTCAGAAGGTCGAGGTGACCGACAACCAGGTGGTGACCAAGGGCCAAGTCCTGTTCACCATCGACCAGGACCGCTTTCGTCTGGCCCTGCGTCAGGCCAAGGCGACGGCGGCCGAACGCCAGGAAACCTATGAACAGGCCCGCCGTGAAAACAAACGCAACCGGGGCCTGGGCAATCTGGTCGCCCAGGAACAACTCGAAGAAAGTCAGTCTCGCGAAGCGCGTGCATTGTCGGCCTTGAGCGAGTCACAGGTTGCGGTCGATGCCGCACAACTGAACCTGGACCGCTCGGTGATCCGCAGCCCGGTGGACGGTTACCTCAACGACCGCGCACCGCGTTCGCAGGAGTTTGTCACCGCTGGCCGCGCCGTTCTGTCGGTGGTCGACGGCACCTCGTTCCATATCGACGGCTACTTTGAAGAAACCAAGCTGTCTGGTATCCACATCGGCCAGGCTGTGGATATCCGCGTGATCGGTGATAGCGCACGCTTGCGCGGTCATGTGCAGAGCATCGTCGCCGCTATCGAAGACCGTGATCGCAGCAGCGGCACCAACCTGCTACCCAACGTCAACCCGGCGTTCAGCTGGGTGCGGCTGGCACAACGGATTCCCGTGCGAATCGCCTTCGACAGCGTGCCGGATGACTTTCGCATGATCGCCGGGCGTACCGCGACGGTGTCGATCATCGAGGACGCTCACCCTCGGGAGACCGCGCAATGAAACAAGGCGCACGTCTGGCGACCGTAGCCCTGGGTTTGCTGTTGTCCGCCTGCCAGATGGTGGGGCCGGACTATCATCTGCCCAAGGATGCCGCACTGAACCGCCCGGATTTGCAGGGCAAAATCGCGGGTCAGGGTGCCAATGCGATGTCAGCGCCGGTACCGGCAGATTGGTGGCGACTGTATCAGGACCCTCGGCTCGATGAGCTGGTACGTCAGGCCATGGCCTCCAACACCGACCTGCGGGTAGCGGCCGCCAATCTGGCCCGGGCCCGAATGCAAGTGGAGGAAGCCCAGTCTTTGGGGGGATTCCACAGCGGGGTAAAAATGGGCGCACAACGCTTGCAGGAATCGGGTGAAGCCTTTCTGTTAGCCGATAAAGTGCCCGTGGCCAATGTCGGCGACATCGGCATCAGCACCTCTTACCAGTTCGATCTGTTCGGCACCCTGCAGCGCGGCATCGAAGGCGCACAAGCCAGTGCCGATGCGACCCAAGCCGCAGCGGACACCGCGCGCATCACCCTGGTGGCCGACGTAGTACGCGCCTACACCCAGGTCTGCGCCGCCAATGAAGAGCAGAACATCGCCCTGCATTCGCTGGACCTGCAACAGCAAAGCCTGACCATGACCCAGCGCCTGCGCGACGCGGGGCGCGGGGATGAAACCCAAGTCACCCGCTCACAAACCCAATTCAAATCCCTGCGCGCCGAATTGCCCCGCTACAACGCCGCCCGTCAAGCCGGACTGTTCCGCTTGTCGATGCTGCTGGCCAAACCGCTGGCACAACTGCCTGCTGGCGTGACGACATGCGCTGAACTGCCCCACATCGCGCAGCTCATGCCCGTCGGCGACGGTGCCGCATTGCTCAAACGCCGGCCTGATATTCGTCAGGCCGAGCGTCGACTGGCAGCCGCCACCGCAGAGATTGGTGTCGCCACCGGCGCGCTGTACCCGGACATCAGCATCGGCGCGAGCATTGGCACCGTTGGTATTCTGAGTAACCTCGGCCAACCGGCCACTAATCGCTGGGGCTTTGGGCCCTTGCTGAGCTGGACGGTGCCATCGAACGGCTCCCGTGCGCGGATCCATGAAGCCGAAGCCTCGACCCAAGCCGCACTGGCGCATTTCGATGGCGTGGTGCTCAACGCGATCCGCGAAGCCCAGACCGGTCTGGCGCAATACACCGCCTTGCTGGAGCGGCGTGAGGCGCTGGCCGACGCCGAACAGTCGGCCCGGCAAGCGGCCGATCAGACTCACCGTTTCTTCCAGGCTGGCCGCGCCTCGTTCCTTGCCGACCTCCAGGCTACACGCACCTATACTGATGTTCGTGCCCAATTGGCTTCGGCTAACACCCAAGTCGCCATGGGCCAGATCGATCTGTTTTTGGCTTTAGGTGGGGGTTGGGAGAATGGCCGTACGGCGGTGGTGAATAAATGACCGATATCACCGCTTTTCCCGGTCCGGTTTGAACCTGCTCGTCATCCTGCTGCCAGAATAAATATCACCCACTGATTGTAGGAGATTACATGCAAACCCTCGAATTGGCTGGCGCATCCGTCCCCGTCATCGGCCAGGGCACCTGGCACATGGGCGAAGATCCGCATCAACGAAAACATGAAGTGGCCGCGTTGCGTTTGGGCATCGAACACGGCATGACCCTGATCGATACCGCTGAAATGTACGCAGAAGGCGGTGCCGAGGAAGTGGTCGGTGAGGCCATCGCCGGGCAGCGCGACCGCGTGTTTCTGGTGAGCAAGGTTTACCCACACAACGCAAGCCGCACCGGCATAGTAGAGGCGTGTGAACGAAGCTTGCGACGCCTCGGCACAGAACACATCAACCTGTACCTGCTGCACTGGCCCGGCCAACACCCACTGGAAGAAACCGTCGAAGCCTTCGAACGCCTGCGCGAAGCCGGCAAAATCGGTGGCTGGGGCGTCTCCAATTTCGACGTCACCGACATGGCGCACTTGGCCAACCCGGCCTGCGCGACCAATCAGGTGCTCTACAACCTCGAACAACGCGGCATCGAATTCGATCTACTGCCTTGGGCGCAGATCCACCTCATGCCGCTGATGGCCTACTGCCCCATCGCTCAGGCCGGGCACCTGCTGAAAAACCCGGTGCTGCAAGACATCGCTGCCCGGCATGACGCCACCCCCGCGCAGATCTGCCTGGCCTGGGTGCTGCGCAATAAAGGCGTCATCGCGATTCCCAAAGCCGTCAAGCCCGAGCACATACGCCTCAACGCTGCTGCCGCACAATTGACCCTGACCGCAGAAGACCTGCACGCCATCGACAGCGCCTGGCCTGCGCCCACTCGCAAGCGGGTGCTGGCGATGGTGTGAGCCACTGCTTAAGCGGTCACGGACACACCCGACTATCCGCCGAACAGCCTCATCAGCGTGCGGCGGATTACCACGGGAGGAAGCACTACGCCATTGGGTCACGATCAGCTTCTTGGTAGACCCCCGCGATATCAGTATTGTCTGGCCGCGAAGGGATCATCGCCAGTTGCACTTTGACGTTATTCTCTTTATGAGCCCTCCAGCGCTTGAGGCTCGCCTCAAACGCTGGCGACTGCGCAGCATTGCCATAAACATCGGCCGGTTTTAGTTTGGTGGCGTTCAATTTCCCCAAGCGGCCAATGGTCGTATTGAGGCGACTTCTTTCTGCTGCAAGGCGGGTTGTTGTATGACTTGAGCCCTCATCGAAACTACGTGCATTACTGCTCACGGGCGTATTTGCATATCGCAGTGTCCTCAATGGATTCACAACCGAGGTCCCAGAGAATGGAAGACTTTTCGCCATCACTGAACGTCACCGGCATGAAATGCTGCTGTTTCCCATGATGCCGATAAGGCTCGCCACCCATACGTCCAAGCCCAAAACCGAACAGCAGCCAGCCGTAGGGAAACTTCCTCGGACGGCAATCAGAATGATTTCGTCATGATGGCTAACAAACGCCTGGGTTTCGGTACCCCCGATCAATTCCGGGTCGGTGTAGAAGTGCAGCCTGGCCGGATGCTCCTAATTAAAAGGGGGGGTCTCGAACTTAAAAGCACTTTCTATGCACAATTTAAGGACCCACTCCATCATAGTCTTTACGGGTAATCCACATTGCTTGAAAGGTGCTGAGCGAAGCGAGTATAGAACCACCAATCCAAACGCTGTATTTACGTTCAGGTGGTGCAACAACCTTAATTTTCATGGTGG
>ERZ1463034.194-NODE-194-length-16828-cov-37.387528_pt1 | contig 16828 bp, 14 predicted proteins | sample MGYA00564480_ERZ1463034 | MGnify/ENA primary metagenome ERZ1463034 (study PRJEB39244, sample SAMEA3635122) | Helicobacter pylori | study: EMG produced TPA metagenomics assembly of PRJEB11511 data set (Assembly of a 5300-year-old Helicobacter pylori...
TCGCGGTAAAGCGGTATCCATTTGCGCACGAGATTGGCGTTGATGCCGTGGCCAGACGCTTGCGCACGGCCGACTCAGCATGAGTTTGGGCTGCACCAGTACCGACTCTTCCGAAGCCGATACATCGTCTTCGCGCAGGAGTGATTGAATAGCTTCACTCCGCATTCACGTTCCAGTTGGGAAATATGACGGCTGATCATTGATTGCGGTACGTCGAGTGCCACGGCCGCTTGGGTCAGTGACTTTTCACCCTTGGGTTCTCCACCCAAGCAGCCCAGGTTGACGGCTTTATGTCCGATGCAGCCTTGACAGACAAAGGCTATGACTCCGCCGCCTTCGTCAAGGCTTTTGCCGCCGGTCTCCGCGGGCTGGTGCAAGCTATCGTGGTCTATCTGATAGCTATCGCTTTGCAGGTGGAAATCAGATGGGAGTTGCTGCCGATTTTCACCGTTGCCGCGGGTGTGTTCGTCGGCTCCTGTATTTTTTCGACCTTTTCTCTGGTCATTGCTTGCATCGTCAAAACCCGTGAGCGTTTTATGGGGATCGGCCAGGTATTGACCATGCCGCTTTTTTTTGCGTCGAATGCTATTTATCCATTGGAACTGATGCCTGGTTGGTTGAAAGCCATTGCGGTGGGCAACCCGCTGACCTATTTGGTGGACGCGTTGCGCGGGGCCATGATTGTCGGCGGCAACAGTGTTTATGCTGTGAGTACGAGTTTTTCGGTGATGCTGTTTGTTTTTGCCATTCTTTTGCTGCTGGCCTCCAGGCTCTACCCAGGGTTGGCTCGCTAGCCTTGGTGGGTAAACCTCTCAGTATTGATTTCGAGCCGGTCGAGCCAATGTGGTTCGCTTGATCTACGGACTGGGCATACGCGTTGCGAGTGCACCGCTATTGCTAGGGTGTCGACGTTGACTACAGGCTGCACGGGTTGCGCACAGTGTCGAAGTCAATAACGCAAATTTTCCTGCCGTAGTCGCGCGAAGCGCTCAAGCGGTGCTGAGTCGAGCGCTTGCGCGGCGTCAGGCGCAGCACCGTCACGAATCGCTTGCCACACTGTTTGCGAGCCGATCGAATCGCGGGTCGCAGTAAGATTGAACGTGTCGGGATAGAGCGCGTGCAGTGTGGCAAGCAGCGCCAATCCCAGGCTCGCTATGGGACGTCGCGCTGGCACTGCGTCACGAGCGATGCTCACGCCATGGCAGAGCTGACCGTGCCAGGTTGACTCGGTGGGGACGAAGTCGAGCGGCTCGAAATGCGCGCCGACGTCAAGCGCATTCAGCGTGTGTGCGAGCCGAGCCGCGTCGATCCACGGTGCGCCGATCCACTCGAACGGATGCGGTGTGCCACGACCCACACTCAGATTCGCGCCTTCGAGCAAACCGACATCCGGGTATAGATCGAGCTGGGGCAGCGTGCGCAGGTTCGGCGATAGCGGCACCCAACCGAGACCGGTGTCTGCGAAGGCCATCGTGCGTCGGTACCCCTGCATCGGCACGACGCGCAGATCTGCACCAATGTGCTTGTTGCGGTTGAAAAGACTCGCCAGCTCGCCGATCGTCATGCCGGGCTGCAGCGGCGCAGGGAAATAGCCGGTGAACGATTCGTGGCGGCTGTCCAGTACCGGTCCGCCGAATCGCTGCGCACCGAGCGGATCGGGCCGATCCAGCACGAACAGCGGAATGCCACGCGCCGCTGCGGCCTCGAGAGCGTAGCCAAGTGTCGTCTCATAGGTGAAGAAGCGCACGCCGGCATCCTGAATGTCGAAGATCAGCGCATCCAGTCCGTAAAGCGAACTGGTCGGGAAGCGCCGCGCCGCGCCATAGAGACTGTGTACGGTAAGGCCCGTCGCCGTGTCGAGTGTGTCGCCGACTCGCTCGTCCATGTCGATGTTCAGCCCATGTTCAGGCGAGAACAGCGCTGCCAGCCTGACGCCTGGCGCGTGCGCGAGTACGTCGATGGTGCGCCTGCCCTCGGCGTCGAAGCCGCTGCGATTGGTGATCAAGCCCACGCGCATGCCAGCGAGCGGTGCAAACCGCTGCGCCTCGAGCACATCGATGCCGGTCTGCACCGGCCCCGTCGAGGTTGGCAGGCGATCGGCGGCACGCAGCGCTGGCAATGCCGACGGCAGCAACCGGCCGATTTGCGCGACGTTCGCCGACGCGGCCCGGCTTGTCAGCAGCGCGAGCAACTGCGCACGAAGCGGGCGCGCGTCGCCGCTGTCGTCGGGGTATACGCGGTTGGTCAGGATGACGATGAATTGGCGCGTCACCAGATCGATCCACAGGCCCGTGCCGGTGTATCCGGTGTGGCCGATGATGCCAATCGGCGGCAGGCGGTCATGGTTCGGCGCGAACGGTGCCGTCAGATCCCAGCCGAGGCCGCGCCACGGCGCGGTCGCGAGTGGCGAGGCGGCAGCCGCGAGCGCGGCGATGCTCGCTGGTCGCAGAATCTGCTGGGTACCCGCGCGCCCCTCGTTCAGCATCATCTGCGCGAAGCGGGCGAGGTCGTCCGCCGTGGAAAACAGCCCGGCGTTGCCGGATACGCCGCCCATCCATTGGGCCGTCGGATCGTGCACGCGGCCGCGGCGGATGCCGGCCTTGTTGGCGATCGTCGGCGCACTGCGTGCCACTTGCCCTGCGTTCGGCACAAAGACCGTGTCGCGCATACCGAGCGGTCCGAAGATGTGAGCCCGGCAATACGCGTCGAGCGGAAGGTGGGTGATGCGCTCGACCAGTTCGCCGAGCACCACGAAATTCAGATCACTGTAGATGACGCGTTCGCCTGGTGCGCTGCGTAGACGCTGCGCAGCGATAGCGCTCAATACGCCTTCGCGGCCCGGATGCCGTGGCCGCGCAGGCAGGTCTGGCAGCAGCCCTGAGGTGTGCGCAAGCAGGTGACGCACCGTCACCGCGTCTTTGCCGTTCGCCGCAAAAGCGGGCCAATACTGCACAACAGGTACGTCTAGGTCGATGCGGTGTGCTTCGGCCAGTTGCATGATTGCCGTGGTGGTCGCGATGACCTTGGTCAGCGACGCGAGATCGAATTCGGTGCTCAGCGTCATCGGCTCGGGGTCGGGCCTCGTCGCGCGTTGTCCAAAGGCTTGGCGATAGAGCACGTGCGTGGCGTCCCCAATCAGGACGACGGCACCCGGAACGCGTCCGGCGGCGATCTGTCCCTCGACGATCTGTGCGGCTTGCAGGCGCGCCGCCGTATCGAAATCGGCGGCGCTCGCGATCTGCACCGCCGTCGCCATTCCAACCAGTATCGCCCAGCGCTTCAGCGCACCGATCAACGGAGCGGCAAATCGGCGGCGTCGTAGTGATTGCGCGGGTTCCATAACATCCATCCATTGGTGCCAGCTGCGTCGGCAGCGGTTATCTGGGCACTGATCGCCGCCGCGTCAAACAGGCGATGGTCGAACGCATAGTCGCGAAAGGCCTGTAGCCACGGACGAAAACGCACGCCCGGTAGATGGGTGCGATGCACCGCCTCCGCCAGGGAGCGCCTGACGATCTGACCGGGATCAGTGATCGGGTTGGTTAAGCCCGGCAGCCCCCAGGTGAAACCGGACGGGTACAGCATTGGCGAAATATAGTCGAGCGGCTCGCCTAGCAATTCGATTTGCTGGCCGATCGCGGTATCGTCGAGATTCCAGCAGACGTAGCCGAAGATGTCTGCGGAAACGAATACGTTGTAGGGCGCTAGCCGTGTGCGTGCGGCCTGCAGGAAGCCGACGATTGCCGCAGTCCGGTTGGCCCGAGTGTTCGGCAGGGCAAAGCGTAGCCCGCTCTTGTCGGGAAAGCGCACATAGTCGAACTGGACCTCGTCGAAGCCCATCCGTGCCGCCTCCTCGGCGACATCGAGATTGTGCTGCCATACGTCGTGCGAAAACGGATCCATCCATTGCAGGTTCTCGCGATCACGCCACGGCGTGCCTTCTGCGGTGTGCACGCTCCACTCCGGATGCGCGTCGGCCAGTGGGTCGTCCTTGAGTACCACGATGCGTGCGATCAAATACAGGTGTTGCGTATGCAGCCTGGCAAGCAGCGCCGGAAAGTCCTGTTCCTGTGCTGCGCGCGTGGTTACTCGGGCCGCCGCGCCAATTGCCTCGCGCGCCGCACTGCGATAGGGCGTCAGGCCGCGGTCGCCCTTGACGTCGATGACGAGTGCATTGATCACGGTGCTGTCAGCAAGGCTGACGGCCTTGTTGCGCAGAGTCGCGCTGGTCACGCCGAACACCGACAGATAGACCGCTTTCGGGCGAAACGGGGTCAGCGTGAGCATCACGGGCGTTTCACCGGACACTTTGGCCTCGGTACGCAGATACCCTGGGGCGCGGGCCGCGACGCTCTCGGCCGAGTGAGCGGTCTCGAACCGGCCGTGTTCGTCGGTTCGCGTCACACCGGCCGACGTCGTGATGATCGCGCCGGCAAGTGGATTTCGCGTACTCGAGTCGAGCACGACACCGGTGACGGCCAGGGCGCCTTGCTCGGTCAGCAGGGCAGTGACGGCCAGCAGCGCCGGGATCGCGTGTCGCCTGAATACGCGGATGAAGGTCATCGTGCGTTCCCCGCTGCGGGCATCGGCAGTGAGTCCGGTTCGCCGAGCAAGTGCGCGAACGCCCTTGTGCCGTAGGCATCGGTCATCAGAAAACGTGGCAATGCGAGCAGCCGCGCGTGCCGGTCTGCCTTGTGCGCCTCCAGTGTGACGGCGACTGTGTAACCCTCTTCGGAGGCGAGCGCGATCAACTCGTCGTCGTAGATGCCGAACGGCCACGCGAGCATGTCGACATGGGCACCGGTTTGCGACTCGATACGTTGACGCGATTTGTCGAGTTGTGTGCGGACGAATTGCTGGAAATCCGCCGGCGTACGGTGTCGGCGCTCGACGTTGAAATTGGGATGCCAGAACGTATGCGACTGGATGTCAATGAGCCCGGTCTGTCTCAATGTACGCAATTGCTCCCAGGTCAGCGCATAGGACGCGTTCGAGATCGCCGATGGATAGATAAACAGCGTGACCGGAAACCGCTCGCGCAACACGACGGGCAGCAGTTTGTCGAATACCGAACGATGCCCGTCGTCGACGGTGATCGCCACTGGCTTCGGCGGTAACGTCGCATTGGGATCCCGCAGCCAGCCGACCACCTCGCGCAGCGGCACGATGTGGTAGCCATGCTCGCGCAGGACACGTAACTGGGTTTCGAAGGTGCTCATGCGGACGGTCATGGAGTCGTCCGCCGTCTCCGAAAAACGGTGGTAAACGAGGATTGTGACGCGCGATTCGGCGCTCTGAGCAGCTTCGTCCGATCCCCAGGCAAGCTCGCAGATGCACACCAGCACGGTGTACACCAAAAGCCGGATCAAGCGGCTCATATAAGCAACCCGGGGTCCGTGGTTGGCGCCAGCAGGATCGGGCGGAACGCGGGACTACCGTCGATACACGCCATGGTTTTTTCGTACATATCTGTACTCCTGCGTGAGTCATTTTCACCCGCGTTGCGTGTCTCGCGAGAGCGAGGCGTATCCAGTGTGCGTTGAACGCGCATCGTCCTTCTGATGCAGATCAATGTCGCGCAACGTGGAGCCGCTCAGGTTGGCGCGAGTGCTAGACGAAACGAGGGGAGAGGCTGGTCCCGCCTTGATTTGATCTAAATCAATGTTGAATCGTCGTTGGCGGGCGACGTTGTGAAACGACACTATTTGAGGCTTGCCAGCATGAATATCAACGACGCGATTTTGGGGCGCCGCTCGACACGGGAGTACACGATAGAACCCGTTGATGAACAAATCATTCGTCGATTGATTAACGCCGCAGCCCATGCGCCCAGCGCGGTAAACCAACAACCGTGGACGTTCACGGTGATACGCGATCAAGGACTGCTGGATCGAGTCTCGCGCGAAGCGAAGGCCTGCATGCTCGCGACGATGCCCGCAGCAACCCAGTCCGAGCACTTTCATTCAATGCTCAATGATCCAAATTTCCAGATCTTCTACCACGCGCCGGCACTCATCTTGATTTCGGGGAACACGCAAGGTCAGTGGGTCGTCGAAGACTGCGCATTGGCTGCCGAGAATCTGATGCTCGCCGCGTACGCTGAAGGGCTAGGCACCTGTTGGATCGGTTTCGCCCAAAGTTTTCTTAATACACCGGAGGGGAAGCATGCACTTGGTCTTCCCGCCGAGTGGAAGCCGGTTGCGCCAATCATTGTTGGCCACCCGAAATCCGTGCCTGTCCCCGTTAAGCACAAGGAGCCAGAGGTCCGCTGGATTGGCTGACCAGGGCGACGCGTTATGGGGTCGTTCCCGTCAATAGGTCGCATCACTAAGTGCTTCAGGCAGTGGCTATGCTGCTGCCTTATACAGGCTCACACTTTCGCTGTGCAGCCATGATGCGATGGTCCTGCGGGGACATGCCATAACTGCGGCTGAAAGCGCGGGTAAAGTCCGAGGCGCTTTTGAAGCCCAGGCTGTAAGCGATTTCAATAACCTGCCGATTGGGGTATCGCACCAATTCGTCTGCTGCTTCACGCAGTCGGCAATTACGGATGTAGCGGCCCAATCCGCCCTCATGCTGGAACAGCCGATACAGCGTATGGCGTTGCAATTGTACCGCCGACAGAACGCTCTCCGGTGTCAACCAGGGTTGATACAGGTTGTCTTGCACATAGCGTCTGGCTTTGTCGAACATTGCGCTACGCGCCGCCGCCCTGACGTTGCCCCCCAGTTTGGCCTGTTTGGCAAATGCGCCGAGCATTAACTGAATGCCGATATCGAACGCTGTCGTTGCTTGATTTGGATTCATGTTTGGCAGACGTTTCGAGAGTGTCGCGACATGCTCGATCATCAGTTGGGTAAGTGGTGTTGTATTGGCGAAGACGCGGCCATGGATCGACTCTGCGTGTGGTAGCGCGGCGTCCACTATCGGTCGCGGTACGAAGAATGTCAGTACCCGACAATGGCTTCGGTGCATTCTTATCGGTTGGTTCATGTCCATGGCGACAATGCTGGCCTGAACGGGGTTGCGGCTTTCAAGGCCACCGCCCTGAATAGAGTCAATACCGCCCTCGGTGAACACTTGGAAAACGTAATCCCGGACGCTGTCCGTCGAGATGCGTGCGACCGAGCGATCAAGCAGCAAGGCGTCACTCGAGCAATCGGTGAACAGTCGAGCCCCTAACGTATAACGATCGATACAGCCGTTAAAAGGTGACTCGACTGACTTGGACGAGGGCAGTGCGTCAATGACGTGCCCAACCCGACGGCGCCAGGCCAAAAACTGATTGGAGACTGGCTCCGCGCTGACATTGAAGTGATCGGGAGCCTGGCGTGCACCGAATGGGAGTTGAAGCGATTGAGTTGACGCGAGACTGTTCATAACTTCACTGCTGACCAGTAGATCAAGGTTTGCATCGATAACCGGACCGGAATGGCGTCCACTGAATGTAGGCTGAGGTTTCATGTAGGCAGCCATTATCGCTGTACGGACCCGTGCGTACCTGTTTTTTTCAGCGCTATGAAAGTTTTTCCGCTTTCGCTACAGGAACCCCATGCTACTCATACGGTATAGGGGATACCGCATAGGCTAAAAATAGTTCAAAAACTGCAACGCACGGTCAAGCTGTACAAAAAAAGCCTGATAAGTTCCGTGCAGGTTCGTATTTTAAAACAGTTATTTTTATTTGAGTTTGTCAGGTGTTTTTTTGCACTGAATAAGGGCGACAGTCTTTTTTTGCTCTTCGGTGGTGCGCTGTTAAAGACGCGGCGCAGATCAATTCAGGTGTTCACCTGATGTTGCCGACGGGGGTGTCAGCGCATTCTTGTCCGGCGGTTTAGTCGGCGGCCATCGCACGCTCTTAATGGGGCGTTGGGTCGAGTGAGTTGACATCTATTTGATTAATTAGTCATTGGAAATAATGCCTTAAGTGCAGCAGTGATCTGGGCATCGACAGCAAAGTTCTTTTGCGTGCATGACGGTGTATCAAGCGGCATATCGATGTAGCAGGAATGACGGATGAGTTGTCTCGATCAGGAGTTGGGTTCGTTTGCGATCAGCGTGGCCAGTCCGGCTGGCGCCAATCCTCGAGAAGGCGCTGCCTTTTCGCTGGCGCAAATTGAAGTTGAAAAGCTGACCAATATTCATGCCGAATCCGGAGTGGACTGGCAGAAAGTGGCTGACACCTGCGCAAAAGTTCTTCGCGAGGAAGGCAAGGATTTCAATGCTGCGGTCTGGTTGTTGTGTGCCTGGACCACGCTCAACGGTATAGCTGGCCTTGCAACCGGGGTACACGTACTGCGCGAAATGCTCGAGCAGTACTGGGACACGTTGACGCCACCACCAGCCCGATTGCGTGCTCGGCGTAACCAGGCCGAATGGATGCTCGAATGGCTCACGGCGAAGGTCGAAGAAAGCTTCGAACCGGTGCCTGGCGATCAGTTGGCTGTCTTGCTCGAAAACTGGGACGCCATCGATCGTTTTTGGCGCGACAAGGACGCTGACGGTCCGAGTTTCTTTGCGTTGCGTCGACGGTTGTCACAACTGCCCGTGCAGGCCAGCGTCGAGCCAGCATTTGTTGCGCCTGAGCCTGTTCAGCCGGTCGAGTCTATCGCCGTGGCAGTACCGGTTCCGCAGTCTACTTCGGTACCCGGCAAGGCACCGCCGACGCTTGCTCCGGTCCATGTATTGGACAGCTTTGAAAACGATGAGGCGATTGAGAGCGCCGTAGACGCTGTGTTTGCGTCGTTAACGCCGCTGGTAGCATTTTGTCTCGACGCTCGTCCGACGTTGCCGTTGCTGTTTCGCCTGAACCGACAGTCGGCCTGGACCACCTTGCAGCAGGCTCCGCCCGCGCAAGGCAACACCACACGTATTCCTCCACCTTCGGAAGCCGAACTGCAGAGTTTCAGCCGGTTGCAGAGCGCTGGCGAGCCGCTGGATATTGTGCGTTTTTGCGAAGGCCGGCTGAACACGTATCCATTTTGGCTTGACCTTAATCGAGCCAGTCATGCAGCGCTTTCGCGCCTCGGCTCAGGCTCCCTGGCCGGGCTTGCGAGCCTTTCCCTGGAGACTCGGCATTTTCTGGCACGCCTGCCGTCGCTGGTCGAACTCACCTTCGCCGACGGTCAGCCGTTCGCCGATGGGGCAACGCGTAGCTGGCTCGAAGGGTTGGCCCCGGCGGTCAGCGCTGGGGCTGGGGATACTGTGCAAACGCTGATTGACGGTGCAGGGCGAGAAGCCGCTGACGGACGTCTGAACGATGCATTGGCCAGCCTGCAAGCGAGCCTGCGCGAGGCCGGCAGTGGCCGCGACCGGTTCCGTTTGCGCCGTGCCCAATGCGAGTTGCTGCACCGTTTCGAGCCCCGTGCCCAGTTGCGAGTGGCCCTGGATGTATTGCTGCAAGAAGCAACGGAGCAGGGGTTGGATCGTTGGGAACCGGATCTGGTTCGGCCTTTATTGGAACTGGCGTTGGTTCAAGAGGATGGCGGTTCAAAAACGGTATGGGCGCAGCAGTTGGCCGCCATGGATTTGCCCGCTTTCTGGCGTCTGGCCAGTCCACAGGCAAGTTGAGTTCAGCAATACGCGATACCTGACAGACATACGCATATCAATGCCATGGGTTTTCTAACGGCTGCGTTGAGCGAGCCCGCTAAACAGGAGTGAGATTAAATGGCTAGTGAAGGTTCAGTCGCGCCTAAAGAACGCGTCAACATTGTGTACAGCTCCGACACCGGTGGCGCCCAAGAGCAGGTTGAGCTGCCTCTGAAGCAACTGGTTATCGGTGACTTCACCTTGCGTGAAGACGACACGCCGGTTGAAGACCTCAAGCCGATCCGCGTTGACAAAGACAACTTCACCGATGTGCTCAAGGGGCAAAACCTGAGCCTGCAGTTGGCGGTGCCCAATCGTCTGGCGGAGAACGCCCCGGAAGACGAGCAGATTCCTGTGTCGCTCACTTTCCAGTCCATTCGCGACTTCGAGCCCGATGCCATCGTTGCCCAGGTTCCTGAGCTGCAGCAGCTGATTGCCCTGCGTGACTCGCTCAAGGCGCTCAAAGGCCCGATGGGCAACCTGCCGGAATTTCGCAAGCAACTTCAGGCCCTGATGAACGATGACGGTGCCCGCGAGCGCCTGCTCTCGGAACTCGGCGTAAAGGACAAGGAATAACCCATGAGTGAAGAAAAAAGTCAGGCCGCGAGCAGCACTGGTCAAGCGGTCGAGTCCGTTTCGTTGCTGGATCAGTTGGTAGAAGCCGCCCGCGTCAAGCCGGGCGATGAAGCTTATGCGGTTACCCGTCAGGGACTCGAAGCCTTCGTCACCGAGCTGCTCGAACCGGCAAGGCAGACCGAGAAAGTCAGCGCGGGGCTGATCGACGACATGATCGCCACACTGGACGCCAAGCTTTGCCGTCAGGTCGACGCCATCATTCACAACGAGAAGTTTCAGAAGCTTGAGTCGTCATGGCGCTCGCTGAAGTTTCTGGTCGACCGTACGGATTTCCGTGAGAACAACAAGCTGGAGATTCTTAGCGTCTCCAAGGAAAAGTTGCTCGAAGATTTCGAAGATGCTCCTGAAATCACCCGCTCGGGTCTGTACAAGGCGGTGTACACCGCTGAGTTTGGCCAGTTCGGTGGTCAGCCGTTCGGCTCCATCATCGGTAACTACGAGTTCAATCCCGGCGCGCAGGACATGAAGCTCCTGCAATCGGTCGCCTCCATTTCGGCCATGTCCCATACGCCATTCATTGCCTCGGCTGGCCCACAGTTCTTTGGTATCGACAGCTTTGCGGACTTGCCCAATCTGAAGGATCTGCAAGCGGTCTTTGAAGGCCCGCAGTTCACCAAGTGGAACGCGTTCCGTGAAAGCGATGATGCCCGTTTTGTCGGTCTGACCTTGCCGCACTTTTTGCTGCGCACGCCTTACGGCGAGGACACTGTTCCGGCCAAGACCTTCCGTTACAACGAAAGCGTCAGTGGTGGTAACAACGATTTCCTGTGGGGCAACGCCGCGTTTGCGTTTGCCAGCCGCTTGTCTGACAGCTTTGCCCAGTACCGTTGGTGCGCCAACGTGATCGGTCCGCAGGGCGGGGGCACGGTCGGCGACTTGCCGATCTACAACTATGAAGCCATGGGTGAAACCCAGACCAAAATTCCGACCGAAGTGCTCATCTCCGAGCGCCGCGAGTTCGAGCTGGCCGAGCAAGGTTTCATCGCGCTGACCATGCGCAAGAACACCGATAACGCGGCGTTCTTTTCCGCCAACTCGTGCCAGAAGCCCAAGTTTTTCGGCAATGACAAAGAAGGCAAGGAAGCTGAGCTGAACTACAAGCTCGGCACCCAGCTGCCATACATCTTCGTGGTCAGCCGCCTGGCGCACTACATCAAGGTCATTCAGCGCGAAAACATCGGTACCTGGAAAGAGCGTGGTGACTTGGAATCTGAACTCAACACCTGGATTCGTCAGTACGTGGCCGACATGGATAACCCTGCGGCCGGTGTACGCAGCCGCCGTCCATTGCGTCAGGCCGACATTACCGTCAGCGACGTTGACGGCGATCCAGGCTGGTACCGCGTAGGGTTGAAGGTTCGTCCGCACTTCAAGTACATGGGCGCTTCTTTCACGTTGTCGCTGGTCGGCAAGCTCGACAAGAGCTGATTTGGCAGAGCGAACGAATGACTTAAATGTCGTTCGTTCAGGTGTTCACCCGAGGGTCATCGCCTCGGGGGTTCCATAAGATGGATTCAACGCAACGACACAGGGCCACACGTTCTGATCGGTGCCTGAAAACTAACTGATTAAACCCGGAGTACACGTTATGCCAATGCCATGCTACCTGAGTATCGAAGGCCAGAACCAAGGCAAGATCGAAGGTTCAAGCAGTGTTACCGGCCACGAAGGGATGATCCTCGTACAAGCCGTTGAACACCTGATCGATATTCCCAAGAACCCGCAGACCGGCTTGCCCGCAGGCAAGCGTGTTCACCAGGGCATGACCCTGACCAAAGAGATCGACAAGGCTTCGCCGAAGCTGCTGCAAGCCCTGACCTCCGGCGAACAACTCAAGTCCGTTGTGCTTGAGTTCTATCGCATCTCGCCCAAAGGCACGGAAGAAAAGTACTACACCATCACCCTGAGCAACGCAGTGCTTGTTTCGGCCCGTACCTGGGTACCCAACGTATTGAGCCCTGAGTTCAAGCAAATGGGCCACATGGAAGACATCGGCATCACTTACGAAAAAATCGTCTGGACCTGGGTGCCGGACGGCATCGAAGCCGAAGATTCGTGGCTGGCGCCAAAAGCGTAAGCAAAGCCTGAGTCATCCTTCACCGCCCTGGTTCAGGGCGGTGTTCTTTCAATTTCAGAAGGTACACGGCGTTGAGAGAAAAACGATTGCTGGAACGCATCACGGGCTTGCAGGTTGAAACCGGCCGCACGCACCTGACCCAGGCGGAAGTGCTTACGCAGTCAATCGTTCAGCACCTGCAACGCATCTTGAACACCCGGCGCGGCAGCGTGCCAATCGACGCCGATTTTGGCGTACCCGATTTCACCAATCTGGCCGGTTCGTTTGCGACCGGCGAGACCACGCAAATAATTGAGAACATGACTCGCATGATCGCCCGCTACGAGCCTCGGTTGAAGTCGCCGCGCATTCTGGTCGCCGAAGGCGCTCAGGAAGTGTTGTCGCTGAGCTTCAGCCTTGAAGGCCTGGTGGCGATTGATGATCGGGACATTCCCATTCACCTGGCAACGCGTGTGTCTTCGGACGGCCGCGTTTCCCTGGCGATGCACTAAGTCATGCTCAACAACCATTATCAAAGTGAACTCAACCACCTGCGCCGCCTGGCCGATGAGTTTGCCCGTAGCAACCCGGCCCTGGCACCGCTGTTGGGTGTGGACTCGGCCAATGATCCGGATGTCGAGCGCTTGCTCGAAGGTGTCGCCTTTCTCACCGGGATGGTTCGCCAACGGCTGGACGACGAGTTTCCCGAGTTCATTCAAGAGCTGGCGCAGCTGCTTTATCCACATTATCTGCAGCCATTGCCCTGCCTGACACTGCTTCAATTCCAGCCCCGCGGGCCGTTACAACAAGCCACGCGTATCGATGCCGGATGCGAGGTCGCCTCGGTGCCTGTCGATGGACAGCGGGTGCGCTTTCGCAGCACTTCGGCGGTAGACCTCGAACCGCTGCAACTGATCGGTACACGCTGGGATGGCGGTGCCGGTGAAGAACGCAGTCTGGTCCTGGATTTCGCTTTCACCACCGCCGATCCAGATGACTGGCACGCTGACACCCTGCGTTTCTATCTCGGCGATGGCTTGGTGGATGGCTGCAAGTTGTTGCGTCTGCTGCAGCTCAACCTGCGTGAGATTCGTATCTGTGCGCAAGGGCAGCCCATGACGTTGCTGCCAGCCAGGCATTTACGTGGCCTGGGGTTCGATGCGAGCAATGTCTTGCTGCCTTTTCCCGACACCGCCCATCCTGCCTATCGCTGCTTGCAGGAGTACTTCGCGCTGCCCGAGAAGTTTCTTTTCGTCGAGCTTTCCGGTTTCAAACAGTGGCGTGTCAGGGGCAAGGACGGCCGATTCAGCGTACGTCTGATGTTCGAGAGCTTGCCGGACTGGACGCCGAATCTGTCCGCCAACAGTTTCATGATGGGGGTAACCCCAGCGATCAACCTGTTTGCCCAGGAAGCGCACCCGTTGCGCATCGACCACAAGCAAGTCGACTACCGCATCCAGCCCGCCGATCATGGCCAACGCATGAGCATGCGAATTCATTCGGTGCTCAAGGTCAGCGCTTATTCTGCCGCAGGGGGCGAGCGGCAGTTGGAGCCGTTCAATACGTTCTCGCAGCGTGATACCTACAACTTGCGAATCCGACAGTCGACTATCGACGCTCACGGCTATGACCATTATTTGAGCCTGCCCTACCGCGAAGGCAAAGTGCCTGGCGAGATGACGCTGTCCATCGGTTTGCTGTGTACCAATGGCAAGTTGCCGGAAAGCTTGCGTCTGGGTGATTTGAATCAGCCCACCGACAACACGCCACCCAGGGTCGAATTCAAGAGCATTCGCAGTATTACTCCGTGCCAGCCTCCCAAGTTCGACGACAAACTGTTGTGGCGCATGCTTTCGCAGCTCAATGCCAATCACTTCCGCCTGGCTGATCGCGACTACCTGCGAGGCCTGCTGTCGCTCTATCTGCCTAGCGTCGGCGAAGGCGCCCAGGACGCCAACGAGCGGCGAATCGATGCTATCGAAAACGTCACGGTTACCCACGAGCGCCGTTTCATTCGCGGGCTGCCCATTGAAGGCAGCGTGGTCCGGGTCGAGTGCCGGGGCGACCACTTCCTGAGTCCAGGCAATTTCTACATGTTCGGTTGCGTGCTCGATGAATTTTTCGCTGGCTGTACAGCTATTAATAGCTTTACCGCTTTCACGCTGTTCGACAGCGTCAACCATGAGACCTTGAAATGGCCAGCGAAGATCGGGCACCAACGCCTGCTGTGATCGATCCGCTGCTCGATGACGGCGGCGACTATGGTTTTTTCCAGGCCTTGCGCCTGTTGCGATTGCGTTTCCCGAGCGAAAAAGATTTCGTCGAGAACGTGCGGGTCCGGCCACGGCTAGGGCTTGGATTTCCCCAACGGGATATCGAGCGTATCGAGCAAAGCGAAGATGGCCGCTATCGGATAGAGGCCAACTTTTTTGGCCTGTATGGCGTCACCTCGCCGTTGCCGACGTTTTACACCGAAGACCTGATCGACGAGCAACTGCAGGGCCATTCAGCGGGGCGCGACTTTCTCGACATCCTGCATGCCGCGCTTTACCCACTGCTGTTTCGGGCTTGGGAAAAGCACCGGATCTGGATTGATATTACCGAGCGACGGGACGTCAAGAGCCTGCGCCAGCTACAGGCATTGATCGGCATTGCGGATGCGCGTCCCGAGCAACGGGATCAATCCGTCGATCTGCTGCGTTATGCCGGTTTATTCAACCAGCACCCGCGCTCGGCCCTCGGCCTGCAACAGTTGGTCAAGGCGGTGCTCGAAGATGTGCCGGTGGAAGTGGTGCCCTGTGTCGAGACGCGTCTGCGCATTGACCGTCCGGCGCGCACTTACCTGGGAATGCAGTGCGGTGTATTAGGCGAAAACAGCCTGCTCGGTCGAGAGGTCATGGACCGCAGTGGCACGCTGGATATCCGCCTGGACTCACTGAGTGCCGAGCGTTTTCACGGGTTGCTGCCAGGGCAAGCGCTTTATCAAAAGCTCGAACGGTTGGTGGCGTTGTACCTGCAGACGCCGCTACGCAGCCGATTGGTCATGCGTCTTGCTGCAGATGAGCAGCAATGCGCTTCGCTGGGGGGCGGCTGGCAGCGGCTCGGCCTCGATACCTGGCTGGGTGACGGCGACACACAGGACGACGTTGTATTCATGCTTACGGCCGAACACGGACCAATGCTCGAAGAGAGGGCTCGATAGATGATTCAGGTAGAACTCAAACCGCTGTTCGCAAGGCTCAATGTTTACAGCACCAAGGCCCTGGAGAACGCGGCGGGCCTGACCCTGGCGCGCACTCATTACGAGATTTCCCTGGAGCACATGCTGCGTCAGTTGCTGGAAGATCCGAATGCCGATGTGACGCGCATCCTTACGCGATTCGAAATCGATCCGATGCGCCTGCGCGCGCTGCTTGACGACGGCCTGGCGCAGCTGAAAAACGGTAATCCCGGGCGGCCGGTGTTCGCCAGCCTGCTCACTGAGTGGATTCAGGATGCCTGGCTGATTGCCTCGCTGGTGGTCGGCACCGGGCGGATTCGCGGTGGCTCGCTGCTGCTGGCGCTGATTTCCCGTCTGGGTTACTACACCGCCGGCACTCGTTACGGCGAAATGCTCAAGCCCATTTCCGCCGATGCCCTGACGGCTGAATTTTCCCACCTGTTGGGCGGCTCCAGTGAAGGTCCGCTGGACAGTCTGCAATCCGGCTTGGGGTCTTCTTCGGTCGCCAGTGCAGGCGGTATCGCGCCCGCCGCTGAAGACAATATCGGTCGCTTTTGCGAAGACCTTACCGCCAAGGCAGCGGCGGGGCGCATCGACCCGATTTTCGGCCGCGATGATGAGATTCGTCAGATGATCGACATCCTTGCCCGACGCCGTAAAAACAACCCTATCGCCGTGGGCGAACCCGGTGTGGGCAAGTCCGCCGTGGTCGAAGGCCTGGCGTTATTGATCAGCCAGAACGAAGTGCCGGACTTTCTTAAAAATACCCGCCTGCTGAGCCTCGATCTGGGTGCGCTGGAAGCGGGCGCCAGCGTCAAGGGCGAGTTCGAAAACCGCCTGCGTGGCGTCATCGAAGAGATAAAGGCATCTACCACGCCGGTGATCCTGTTCATCGACGAAGCACACATGCTGATCGGTGCTGGCGGCGCGGCAGGGGGGTCCGATGCGGCCAACCTGCTCAAGCCCGCATTGGCCCGTGGCGAGTTGCGCACCATCGCCGCCACGACCTGGTCGGAATACAAAAAGTACTTCGAGAAAGACCCAGCCTTGGCGCGCCGTTTTCAACTGGTCAAACTGGATGAGCCGAGTGTCAAAACCGCCGTGCTGATCTTGCGTGGTCTCAAGGGTCATTACGAAAAAGTCCACGGTGTCAGCGTGCGTGATGACGCTATCGTTGCCGCCGCCGAATTGTCGGATCGCTACATCACCGGGCGCTTGCTACCGGACAAGGCCGTAGACTTGCTCGACACCGCCAGCGCTCGGGTGCGGATCGGCCTGGGCATCAAGCCTGCCGAGTTGGAGCGCATGGAGCGGCAGTTGTCCGG
>ERZ1463034.195-NODE-195-length-16731-cov-53.971276_pt1 | contig 16731 bp, 17 predicted proteins | sample MGYA00564480_ERZ1463034 | MGnify/ENA primary metagenome ERZ1463034 (study PRJEB39244, sample SAMEA3635122) | Helicobacter pylori | study: EMG produced TPA metagenomics assembly of PRJEB11511 data set (Assembly of a 5300-year-old Helicobacter pylori...
AACTCCACCAAACGGTTCATGAGCACGTCGGCGGAGGCGTTGGTCGTCGTCAGCGAGTTGTACTGCACGACATCAAACCCTTCGGGGCTGGCTTCGGTGCAGACGCTGAGGGTGGTCGCAGCCTGAGCCGGCAATGTGCTGAAAAAGGGCGCGAGCAGGAGCGAAAGGGCTGCGAAACGCGTAAAACGCATGGCGATATTCCTGTCAGAGAGGGCCCCATCTGCGGGCGCAGTCTGGTGAGAGACTTACCCTAGACTATGCATCGGCGCAGGACAATCCGTCTGGTGCGACGAGCGGTATATTTCTTGCCGCGCCCGCACGGGTTGAGCCTGAAGGCAAAACACGGTCTGCCAAAACAAGGTAATGTGCATGCGCTGTTGTTGCACCTCGGTGTTTCTGGTATAAAGCAGCGCTCTTTTCTAGGGGCCCGGTTCCTTCGTTTGTAGGTGTGGCCGGTAAGACCCCTAAAGAAACGCGGCGCCTGGCGCCAAATGACTGAGAGATTAAGCGGCCAACCCATGCCGGGTTGGGCATGTGGTTTTAGAGGGCTGAGGCATGTCGAGAGTATGTCAAGTTACCGGTAAGGGTCCGGTAACCGGGAATAACATTTCCCACGCAAACAACAAAACCCGTCGTCGTTTCCTGCCGAACCTGCAGCATCACCGCTTCTGGGTCGAGTCCGAGAATCGTTTTGTGCGTCTGCGCGTATCTGCCAAAGGCATGCGTATCATCGACAAGCGTGGCATTGATGTCATTCTTCTCGAAATTCGCGCCAATGGCGCTAAGGTCTAAGGGAGATAGTCATGCGTGAATTGATCCGTTTGGTGTCGAGCGCTAACACAGGCCATTTCTACACCACCGATAAGAACAAACGCACCACTCCGGACAAAATCGAAATTAAAAAATTCGATCCGGTTGCTCGTAAGCACGTGATCTACAAAGAAGCCAAAATCAAGTAATTGATTTCGCTTCTTACAAAAAAACCCGCCTGAGAAGGCGGGTTTTTTTGTGCCTGAATTTCAGTGAAAGCAGCTGTTGCTCAGACCTTTTGTTCGAACACCACATACACCTTGCGACAGGCTTCCAGCACTTCCCAGGTGCCTTTGAAGCCCGCAGGAATCACAAAGCGATCACCGGCACGCAGGGTTTTGGCGTTGCCATCCTCGTCGCGTAGCACCGATACGCCCTGCACGATTTCGCAATACTCATGTTCGGTGTAATTCACCGTCCATTGACCGATTGCACCTTCCCAAACGCCGGCGCTGAGTTGGCCGCAGGGGCTGTTGTAATGGTTGTAGACGGTTTGCTCCGGGTTGCCCTTGAGGATTTTTTCTGGCGCGGGCACGTAGCGTTCTGGCGTGGTGTTGGCCTGGCTGAAGTCGACAATATTTTCGATGTTCATCGTGATTCGCTCCCCGCTAACGCGTTTCATGTTGAATAAAATGAACAACAAAACGCCGTTTGGCCTGAAGTGTCAAATATATTGGAAATTTCCCAGTCACTTGGTTTAGGGTGGGGTTTGCCCTTGGCTGATGCCATCCGTATTCAAAAAACAACAGGAGGACACTCGTATGACCACCCTGACTCGTGCTGACTGGGAACAGCGTGCCAAAGATCTGAAGATCGAAGGCCGTGCTTACATCAACGGTGAATACACCGCTGCGGTTTCTGGCGCCACCTTCGAATGCATCAGCCCTGTCGATGGCCGCGTCCTGGCACAGGTTGCCAGTTGCGAGGCTGCCGATGCCCAGCGTGCTGTCGACAGTGCCCGCGCTACGTTCAACTCTGGCGTGTGGTCACGTCTGGCCCCTGTCAAACGCAAGGCGGCGATGATCCGTTTTGCCGGTCTGTTGAAACAGAACGCTGAAGAATTGGCCCTGCTCGAAACCCTCGACATGGGCAAGCCGATCAGCGACTCGTTGAGCATTGATGTCCCTGGAGCCGCCCAGGCGCTGAGCTGGAGCGGTGAAGCGATCGACAAAATTTACGACGAAGTGGCCGCCACGCCCCATGACCAACTGGGTCTGGTGACGCGCGAACCCATCGGTGTTGTGGCGGCCATCGTGCCGTGGAACTTCCCGCTGATGATGGCCTGCTGGAAACTCGGTCCAGCGCTGTCCACTGGCAACTCGGTCATCCTCAAACCGTCGGAAAAATCTCCGTTGACCGCTATTCGCATCGCCCAACTGGCGGTTGAAGCCGGTATCCCGGCGGGCGTGCTCAACGTTCTGCCTGGCTATGGTCATACCGTCGGCAAGGCGCTGGCCTTGCACATGGATGTCGATACGCTGGTCTTCACCGGCTCGACCAGAACCGCCAAGCAATTGCTGATCTATTCCGGCGAGTCGAACATGAAGCGCATCTGGCTGGAAGCCGGTGGCAAGAGCCCGAATATCGTATTTGCCGACGCACCGGATCTGCAAGCCGCCGCCGAATCGGCTGCTGGCGCTATCGCCTTCAACCAGGGCGAAGTGTGCACTGCGGGTTCGCGTCTGCTGGTCGAACGGTCGATCAAGGACACGTTCCTGCCGCTGGTGATCGAAGCACTCAAGGCCTGGAAGCCAGGTAATCCGCTGGACCCGCAAACCAATGTGGGGGCGGTGGTCGACACCCAGCAGCTGAACACGGTGTTGTCTTACATCGAGTCGGGTCATGCCGATGGCGCCACGTTGGTCGCAGGCGGCAAGCGCACGCTGCAGGAAACGGGCGGCACTTATGTTGAGCCGACGATTTTTGACGGCGTCAGCAATGCGATGAAAATCGCTCAGGAAGAAATTTTCGGCCCAGTGCTGTCGGTGATTGCCTTCGATACCGTGGAAGAAGCTATCCAGATCGCCAACGACACGCCTTATGGCCTGGCGGCGGCTGTGTGGACCGCTAACCTGTCCAAGGCTCATCTGACGGCCAAGGCGCTGCGTGCCGGTAGCGTGTGGATCAACCAGTACGATGGCGGCGACATGACCGCACCGTTTGGCGGGTTCAAGCAGTCGGGCAACGGCCGCGATAAATCGCTGCATGCGTTCGACAAGTACACCGAGCTGAAGGCGACCTGGATCAAGTTGTAATCCGGCTAGGTCGCGAATGAATTCGCTCCTTCAGGGTTTTGATCCACTGTAGGCGCGAATAAACTCGCGCAAGCGGTGTGCAAGACAGCCGAAAAGCAGCCGGGCTCTCCACATCAGGAAGCCCGGCTGTTTTGTTTTGATCGTCGGTACACGTTATCCACAGGAGCGTGGGCAATGCGTTGGGGTACTTATTTCGCTGTTCTGGCCTCGGTCTTGAGTGTCGGATTGGCCTTGGGCGTGAGCATGCCGTTGGTGTCCTTGCGCCTGGAAAGCTGGGGCTACGGTTCTTTTGCCATCGGGGTGATGGCGGCGATGCCGGCGATTGGCGTGCTGGTCGGGGCGAGTTTCGCCAGCCGCCTGGCCGCGCGCTTCGGGACGCCACTGTTGATGCGTCTGTGCTTGTGGGCCGGGGCGTTGTCCATCGGTTTGCTGGCCTTGTTGCCCAACTATTGGGTCTGGGTAGGGTTGCGTCTGTTGATCGGGGTCATCCTGACCATCGTGTTCATTCTTGGCGAAAGCTGGATCAATCAACTGGTGGTCGAGCGTTGGCGCGGCCGGTTGGTGGCGCTGTATGGCAGCAGCTATGCCCTGAGCCAACTGGCCGGCCCCCTGCTGCTGGGCATTATCGGCGCCGAAGCGGATTACGGTTTTTGGGTTGGCGTCGTGCTGCTGCTCTGTTCGCCGCTGTTGCTGCTGGGGCGTACCGGCGCGCCCAGCGCTGAAGCCTGCAACGTGACCTTCAGCGATCTGTTTGGCTTTTGCCGAGGACTGCCAGCGATTGCTTGGGCGGTGGCACTGTTCGCGGCGTTCGAGGCAATGATTCTGACCTTGCTGCCGATCTACTGCCTGCGCCAGGGCTTTACCCCGGAAGTCGCATTATTCATGGTCAGCACGGTGGTGGTCGGTGATGCGCTCCTGCAATTGCCGATTGGTGCGCTGGCTGACAGGGTTTCTCGACGCACGCTGTTTTCGGGCTGTGCGCTGTTACTCATGCTGTCGAGTCTGGCGATTCCGCTGCTGCTTGATACCGTGCTGATCTGGCCAGTGTGGGTGTTGTTCGGTGCCAGCGCCGGAGGGTTGTTCACCTTGTCGTTGATTCTGATCGGCGAGCGTTATCGCGATGATTCACTGGTTCGTGCCAACGCACACATCGCTCAGCTGTGGGGGATCGGCTGCTTGCTCGGGCCACTGGCGGCAGGCGCGGGCAGCCAATGGGTCAGTGGGCATGCCCTGCCATTGCTCATGGCCGCGGGTTCCTTCGGTCTGGTGATTTTGTCCCTGCGCCGTGGTGCGTTCGGGGCGCAGCCGGTCGTGGCTTAGAGCCCTTTTTTCCCTAGCCCCGCATGGCGGGGCAAACGTCAGTGGGTGGCCGGTTCCGTCTCGGCCAGCAGGCGGGTGATGGTCGAGCCTACTTTGCGCACGGCGTCCTCGATCTGCGCCGTCGGTTTGGCGGCGTAGTTCATCCGCAGGCAATTGCGGTACTTGCCGGACGCCGAGAAAATGCTGCCCACGGCGATCTGTACGCCTTGGTCGAGCAACGCGCGATTCAGGCGCAAGGTGTCGAAATCCTCAACCAGCTCAACCCACAGCATAAAACCGCCTTGGGGCCGACTGACACGGGTGCCTGCCGGAAAGTAGCGCATGACCCAATCGGTCATCTGGTCGCGACCGCGCTGATACTGCCCGCGCATCCGCCGCAAATGCGGCTCGTAGTGCCCAGATTCTAGAAATTCGGCAATCGCCAGTTGCGGTTGAGTGGCGGTCGAGCCGGTGCTGATGTATTTCATGTGCAGCACCCGCTCCAGATAGCGCCCCGGCGCGACCCAACCAATGCGCAGTCCTGGCGCCAGGGTTTTCGAGAACGAGCTGCACAGGAGGACGCGACCGTCTTCGTCGAAGGATTTGATCGTTCGCGGTCGGGGATAGTTGTAGGCCAGATCGCCATACACATCGTCTTCGATGATCGCCACATCAAAGCGTTGAGCGAGGCTCAGCAGGGCCCGCTTGCGCGCCTCGGGCATGATGTAGCCCAGCGGGTTGTTGCAGTTGGGGGTCAGTTGAATGGCTTTGATCGGCCACTGTTCCAGCGCCAGTTCCAGCGCATCGAGGCTGATGCCGGTAATGGGGTCGGTGGGGATTTCCAGGGCCTTCATCCCCAGGCCCTTGAGGGTCTGCATGGCGCCGTGAAAGCTTGGCGAGTCCACCGCCACGATGTCGCCCGGCTCGCAAACGGCGCGGATGCTGGTGGACAACGCTTCATGGCAGCCGGTGGTGATCACCAGATCGTTGGCCGAGAGCTGACACCCAGAATCCAGCAGCAGGCGCGCGACCTGATCGCGCAGGCTTTGGGTGCCGTAGATGTTGTCGTAATACAGCCCTGGCATGTCCTGGCGCCGACTGATCTTGGCCAGCGCGCGCAGCAGGGGTTTCAGGGTCGGGCTGCTGACGTCTGGCATGCCGCGCCCGAGCTGGATCACATTGGCATTGGGCACACTGCGGATCAGCTCGAGGACTTGTTCCCATTGGGAAATTTCGACGGGCCGTTGCGCCGGTCGTCCCACCACCGGCAAGGCGGGGATCGTACGTCCGGACGGGACGAAATAACCTGATTTAGGTTTCGGCGATGCCAGCCCGTTGTCTTCCAGCAAGCGATACGCCTGTTGCACGGTGCTCAGGCTGACGCCGTGCTCCAGGCTCAGTGCGCGGACCGAGGGCAGCCGGTCTCCAGGGCGATAAAAACCGTTTTCAATGCGAGTGCCGAGCAGGGCGGCAAGATTGACGTAGAGCGTCATGGCGTACTCTCGATGGCGATCGATTCAGTTGACCAGTACAGATGCCGTCAAAATACAGGATTCAGCCTCGCGATGGGGTTGTCTGTATGGACGTAATAAGGTTTTTTTGAATCTGTAATGGATTTGCCCGGCCCGTCATCATGAAATCACACGAACGCGTGATGGAGGGATCAGGAAATGAACGGGTTGAGCGATGTACGGCTGATGCTGCATAGCCAGGAGCTGCATGAGGGGCGAGCGCCTTGCGTGCAGACGGGCTGCCCACCGGGGCTAAGCCGGTGGGGCGTGTTCCGCCATCGCTGGGTGACCCGCAAAGCGCTGCTTGATCTGGATGCCAATCAGTTGCGCGACGTTGGCATCAGCCTGGAGCAGGCCCGAGCCGAGGGCCTGAAGCCGTTCTGGAGAGGTTGAACCAAGCCTGGCGGTCAGCGCAGCGCTTTCAGCCGATGCCAGAGCATGCCCAGCGCCAGCAGCGGGGAGCGCAGGTGTTTGCCGCCAGGGAAGGTCATGTGCGGCACCTTGGCAAACAACTCGAAGCCGCTGCTGTGTTGCCCGCTGATGGCTTCTGCCAACAGCTTGCCGGCCAGGTGCGTGGCATTCACCCCGTGCCCGGAATAGGCTTGGGCGTAAAACACGTTGGGCTGGTCCTTGAGCCTGCCGATCTGCGGCAGGCGGTTGGCACCGATGCCGATCATGCCGCCCCATTGATAGTCGATCCTGGTCCCGGCCAGTTGTGGAAAGACCTCCAGCATTTTCGGCTGCATGTAGGCCGCGATGTCCTGCGGGTCGCGCCCCGAGTAATGACACGCACCGCCGAACAACAGGCGTCGGTCTGCGGAAAGCCGGTAATAATCCACCGTCACCCGTTGGTCGCAGACGGCCATGTTCTGTGGCAGCAACTCATGGGCCTGCGCCTCGCTGAGCGACTCGGTGGCGATGATGTAGCTGCCAGCGGGCAGCACTTTGCCGCTGAGTTCCGGGTTCAGATCATTCAGGTAGGCATTGCAGCCCAGCACCAGCGTATTGGCGCGCACCGAACCTTGAGTGGTGTGCACGCGCGCGCGCGGGCCGTACTCGATTCGCGTCACCGCTGAGTGCTCGAAAATCTGTACGCCCAGCGAGCGAGCGGCGGCGGCTTCGCCCAATGCCAGGTTCAGCGGGTGCAGATGGCCCGAGCCCATGTCGATCATGCCGCCGACGTAGCGGTCCGAGCCGACCACACTGTGCATCTCGTTCGCGTGCAGCAGGCGCAGTTCATGGCGATAGCCCAAGCTGCGCAATTCGTCTGCATCTTCGGCTAAGCCGTCGAGATCGCGCGGCTTGTTGGCGAGGTCGCAGTAGCCCCATGTCAGGTCGCAGTCGATCTGGTAGCGGGCGACGCGCTGGCGCACGATTTCCACCGCCTCCAGGCCCATGAGTTTCATCTGGCGCACGCCGTCGCTGCCAATCACGTTGTTGAACTGATCGAGGCCATGGCCGACGCCGCGAATAAGTTGCCCGCCATTGCGCCCGCTGGCACCCCAGCCGATTTTCCGCGCTTCCAGCAACGCCACGCTCAAGCCACGTTCTGCCAGTTCGATGGCCGTGTTCAGCCCGGAAAAGCCACCGCCGACTACGCACACATCGACGCTCAACTCGCCTGCCAGCGGCGGATGATCCGGTTGCGGATGGCTGCTGGCGGCGTAATAGGAAGCGGCATGCTGGTCGTTGGCGAGCGGTTGCTGAACGCGAGCGTTCATGAGGTTTATCCTGGTTTTTGTGTTTTGAAAATGTCATGCAGCATAGACGTGAGCTGCGCCGCCCAGCAAGGTTCGGTCGGGCGGCGCTGTCACCCGGGGCTCAAGTGAGGCAAAATTACGCCCTAGTCTTTCTTTCGGTAAACGCCTCGATGAGCTGCAACAGCCAGAAAATCCGCTTTCTTCGGCAGCAGATCCCGTCTTTCGAGTGCGTGCCCGGCTGCCACGACTGCTGCGGTCCGGTCACCACCTCATCTGAAGAGATGGCGCGCTTGCCGCGCAAAACCGCCGCAGAGCAAGAGGCGGCGATGGATGAGCTGAACTGTGTGCACCTGGGGCCAAATGGCTGCACGGTGTATGAAGAGCGTCCGCTGATCTGCCGGTTGTTCGGCACCACTCCGACCCTGCCATGCCCCAATGGCCGTCGGCCGGTTGAGATGATCCATCCCAAGGCGGAAAAGCAGATCCACGAATACATCGCGACTACGCGACAGGTGTTGGTGTAGAGGTCACTCCGGAATCGGCAAATTCAAACTCTCTTTCACTTCTTCCATGACGATGTAGCTCTTGGATTCGCGCACATGCGGCAGTTTGAGCAGGATATCGCCGAGTAGTTTGCGGTACGAAGCCATCTCTGAAATCCGCGCTTTCACCAGGTAATCGAAGTCACCGGACACTAGGTGGCACTCCAGCACGTGCGGCAGTTTGAGCACGGCGCGGCGGAACTCTTCGAAGGTGTCGCCGGACTTGTAGTCCAGGCTGATCTCGACGAACACCAGCAGGCTGGCCTTGAGGCTTTGCGGATTGAGTCGGGCGTTGTAGCCCATGATGATCCCTTCGCGCTCAAGCCTGCGGACCCTCTCAGTACAGGGCGTAGTCGACAATCCCACCCTTTCTCCCAGCTCGGTAAATGAGATCCGCCCGTCCGCCTGAAGGATGCGCAGGATGTTGCGGTCAATCTTGTCCAACTCACGTTTTGACTGGTGCTGGGTGCGCATGGGTAAACCCCCTCTACTAAAGCCATTTTTGCCGAGAATTCTCGCCAAATATAGGTGTTTATATAGTGAAAAGCACTGGTCATTGCTTTTTATACTGCGCATATCTTGGCTCTGTACAACAAACGTCAGCGGATATCCGCGATTGAGGGATTTAACATGCGAGTTCTGGTCCTTGGCAGTGGCGTGATCGGTACGGCCAGCGCCTATTATCTGGCCCGAGCTGGATTCGAGGTGACCGTGGTCGACCGTCAACCTGCGGCCGCGATGGAAACCAGTTTCGCCAACGCCGGCCAGGTTTCGCCAGGCTATGCATCGCCATGGGCCGCGCCTGGCGTCCCGCTCAAGGCGATCAAATGGTTGTTGCAGCGTCATGCCCCGTTGGCGATCAAAGCCACCGCAGACATTGATCAGTACCTGTGGATGGCGCAAATGCTGCGTAACTGCACGGCCAGCCGGTATGCGGTGAACAAAGAGCGCATGGTGCGTTTGTCCGAGTACAGCCGCGATTGCCTCGATGAGTTGCGTGCCGAAACCGGTATCGCGTACGAAGGCCGCAGCTTGGGCACCACTCAATTGTTCCGTACTCAGGAACAATTGGATAATGCCGCCAAGGACATCGCTGTTCTGCAGCAGTCTGGCGTGCCTTACGAACTGCTTGATCGCGCGGGCATCGCCCGGGTCGAGCCGGCGTTGGCCAACGTGACTAATATTTTGGCCGGTGCGTTGCGTCTGCCGAACGACCAGACGGGCGATTGCCAGTTGTTCACCACCCGCCTGGCGGAAATGGCGGTCAAGTTGGGCGTCGAGTTCCGTTTCGGTCAGTCCATCGAGCGCCTCGACTACGCAGGTGATCGCATCAATGGCGTGTGGATCGACGGCAAGCTGGAAACCGCTGATCGCTACGTGCTGGCGCTGGGTAGCTATTCACCGCAGTTGCTCAAGCCGTTGGGCATTCGCGCACCGATCTACCCACTCAAGGGTTACTCCCTGACTGTGCCAATCACCAATCCGGCCATGGCCCCGACGTCGACTATTCTCGACGAGACCTACAAGGTCGCCATTACCCGTTTCGACAACCGCATTCGTGTGGGCGGTATGGCCGAGATCGCCGGGTTCGACTTATCGCTCAATCCACGTCGGCGCGAAACACTGGAGATGATCGTCGGCGACCTTTATCCTCAGGGCGGTGATTTGACGGAGGCCACTTTCTGGACCGGCCTGCGCCCAACCACACCGGACGGCACCCCGATTGTCGGCGCCACGCCATTCCGCAACCTGTTCCTGAATACCGGTCACGGCACACTTGGCTGGACAATGGCGTGCGGTTCAGGCCGTTTGCTGGCCGACTTGATGGCCTTTAAAACACCACAGATCAGTGCCGAAGGCCTTGATATTTCTCGCTACGGTAAAACCCAGGAGATCGTAAAACATGGCAATCCTGCGCCAGCTCACCAATGATCGTATGAGTCAGCTCGTTGTCCACAACAGCACCGTGTACCTGTCCGGGCAAGTGGGTGATGACATGGCTGCCGGGATCGAGCAGCAAACCCGGGAGACGCTGGCCAACATCGAGCGTCTGCTGGACTTGGCCGGTACCGACAAGACCCGGATTCTGTCGGTGACCATCTACCTGAAAGACATCGACGCGGATTTCGCCGGCATGAACAGCGTCTGGGATAAATGGCTGCCAAAAGGCGTTGCTCCAGCCCGGGCAACGGTCGAGTCGAAGCTGTGCGAACCGGAAATCCTGGTTGAGCTGTCGGTCGTTGCGGCATTGCCTTAATCTGCAAGAACCTTCGCCTGATGCCTGTTAATGGGTGTCGGGCTTTTTTATTCTCATAACGCCTAGAAGCCTGCCGCCATGCGTCCTGCCCGCGCCTTGATCGATCTCCAAGCCCTGCGTCACAACTACCAATTGGCCCGTGAAACCGCTGGCGCCAAAGCGCTTGCGGTCGTCAAGGCCGATGCCTACGGTCATGGGGCGGTGCGGTGCGCGCAAGCTCTGGAAGCCGAGGCCGACGGGTTCGCCGTGGCCTGCATCGAAGAAGCGCTGGAACTCCGTGAGGCGGGGATTGGCGGGCCGATTTTGCTGCTTGAAGGTTTTTTCGAGGCGAGCGAGCTGGCACTGATCGTCGAGCATGACCTCTGGTTCGTGGTGCATTCGCTTTGGCAACTCGACGCCATCGAGCAAGCGAGCATCAGCAAGCCGCTGAACGTCTGGCTCAAACTGGACTCGGGCATGCACCGTGTCGGCTTGCACCCCGCCGATTACCACGCGGCTTACAAGCGCCTGTTGAGCAGCGGAAAAGTGGCAAAAATCGTCTTGATGAGCCATTTTGCCCGCGCTGATGAATTGGATTGCTCGCGGAGTGACGAGCAGGTGGCGGTCTTCAACGCGGCCCGTCAGGGATTGTCCGCAGAGGTCAGTTTGCGCAACTCTCCTGCGGTCATGGGCTGGCCGAAGGTCCCTAGTGACTGGGTCCGCCCCGGCATCATGCTATACGGCGCCACGCCTTTTGATCAGCCACAGAGCGTGGCTGAGCGCTTGCAGCCGGTGATGACACTGGAGTCGAAAGTAATTTGCGTGCGCGAGTTGCCGGCGGGCGAACCGATTGGGTATGGCGGTGGTTTCATCACGGATCGCTCGATGCGTGTCGGAGTGGTGGCCATGGGGTACGCCGATGGTTATCCCCGTCAGGCACCGACCGGCACTCCGGTCTCGATTGACGGCCAGCCGAGCCGGTTGCTGGGTCGGGTGTCGATGGACATGCTGTGCGTGGACTTGACCGATTTGCCACGCGCCGGGCTGGGTAGCCAGGTCGAGTTATGGGGCAAAAACGTGCTGGCCAGCGATGTTGCCGCGCACGCCGGTACAATCCCTTACCAGATATTTTGTAACCTGCGCCGCGTGCCAAGGCTCTATTCCGGAGTCTGACAGACGGCTGTCGGCAGCTGTCGGCAGAATTGCAGCCTCCATGAATAAGCCGCTAGTCCTTTTGCGAACACGTTACGGGTCGAAGTGTTGTAAATACTGAACGCTGTTGCCATCATACCGTTCATAACGACCATAACTGATCAATAGGAGGACTCCCGCATTGGACGTCGGTGAACGACTGCAATCCATTCGAAAGCTTAAAGGTCTCTCCCAGCGTGAACTCGCCAAGCGAGCGGGCGTGACCAACAGCACCATTTCCATGATCGAGAAAAACAGCGTCAGCCCCTCGATCAGTTCCCTGAGAAAGGTGCTCGGCGGTATTCCGATGTCCATGGTTGAGTTCTTTTCGGAAGAGTTGGAGCAAGAAAATCTGACTCAAGTGGTTTATAAAGCCAGTGAGTTGATCGACATTTCGGACGGCGCCGTCACCATGAAGCTGGTCGGTAAGGCCCATCCAGGCCGGGCGATCACATTTCTCAATGAGATCTATCCTCCGGGTTCCGATACCGGGGATGCAATGCTCGTTCATGAAGGCGAAGAAACCGGAACCCTGCTCGAAGGTCGGCTGGAACTGGTGGTTGGCGTTGAGACGTTCATCCTCGAAGCCGGCGACAGTTACTACTTTGAGAGTACCAAGCCACACCGTTTTCGTAATCCGTTCGATGTGCCTGCGCGGCTGATCAGCGCGGCAACACCCGCGAATTTTTGATTGAATGCTTCATTTACAGGCGCCGCGTCTCAGAAATGAGAGCACAAGGTGCCTATTTGCAGGGCCTGACAGCTGGTAAATACCCCTGCGACTATAGGGTTGTTTCAGAGTGGCGGGCTAACCGGTATACTTCCGCCCGCCCGCAAAACCGTGGCCGCGGGCGTGACTAGCCACCATGAGGGTGTACGCGTGAACCTAATTAATAAAATGCTGGCAGTTCAAGCTGCCGTATTGGTCTTTTGGGCTGTCGGTGCTCAGGCCACGACAAGTGACGATCTGGCCAAGCGGCTTGATCCAGTGGGTCAAGTATGTGTGCAGGGTAAAGAGTGCGCCGGTATGGACGTCGCAGCTTCGGCTGGCGGCGCGGGTGGTGCCAAATCCGCTGATGAGATCATCGCAGGCCATTGCAATGCATGTCACGGCACCGGTTTGCTGGGTTCGCCGAAAATCGGTGACGCGGCTGACTGGGGCAACCGTGCCAAAACGCAGGGCGGTCTTGAAGGCATTCTTGCTAAAGCCATCACCGGGATCAACTCGATGCCGCCAAAAGGCACTTGCGCAGATTGCTCTGATGCAGAGCTGAAAAGCGCGATTCAGAAAATGTCCGGTCTGAAGTAATTCAGCCTGTGACAAAAACAGCCGACTTCGTGTCGGCTTTTTTGTGGGCGAATGATTCGAAGTCCTGTCCTTTGCAGCAAACACCCGGCAAGCTCGGTCCAACCTGAAATCAAGGATGTGCCAGGAGGGTGAGATGACGCAGTCGTGTTCCATTGAACAAGCAGTCGATCAAGTACTGGCGCAGTTGCCTGCGCACATTCACATGGGCCTGCAGCTGGGGCTGGGCAAGCCCAACCGCTTCGTTAACGCGTTGTATGCGCGGGTCAAAGGCCTGCCGCAACGACAGCTGACGATCTACACCGCCCTCTGTCTCGGGCGCCCGCCGCTGGGTGAGGGTTTGCAGGCGCGTTTTCTTGAGCCCTTCGTCGCACGGGTGTTCGGTGATTACCCCGAACTGGATTTCCTTGAGGACCTGCGGCGCGACAGCCTGCCGCCGAATATTCGTGTCGAGCAGTTCTTTATGCAGCCCGGCAGCCTGCTCAACAGCCACGCGGCGCAGCAGGATTATGTCAGCAGTAATTACAGTCATGCTGCGCGTGACATCAACGCCAATGGCCTTAATCTGGTGGCGCAGTTGATCGCTCATGATCCGCAACGTCCGGGTCGCGTGAGCCTGAGTTGCAACTCGGACATCACTCTTGATTTGCTGCCGATGATCGCCAAACGCCGTGCGGCCGGTGAAACAATCCTGTTGCTCGGCCAGATCCATGCAGACTTGCCATACATGCTCGGCGACTCGGAGCTCAGTACTGACGTCTTTGATCTGATGCTCGACGAGGAAGAACACAGCACCCTGTTCTCTACCCCGAACATGCCGGTCGGGTTTCAGGACCATTTCATTGGCCTGCACGCCAGTACCCTAGTGCGCGACGGCGGCACCTTGCAAATCGGCATTGGCTCGATGGGCGATGCGCTGACAGCGGCGCTTTTGGCGCGGCAAGCGGATAACGCCACTTACCGCGCGCTGCTCGCGGATCTGGACGCGACCACGTCTTGGCAGGCGTTGATCGAGCGCGAAGGCGGGGTGCAGCCGTTTGCTCAGGGGCTGTACGGTTGCAGCGAAATGTTCGTGAACGGTTTATTGGTGCTGGTGGACGCCGGCATCGTGCGGCGTAAGGTTTACTCCGACGCGGCCCTGCAACGGCAGGCCAACGATGGCACGCTCGACGAGTCGGCCCATGCCGAAGGCGTCGTGGTCCACGCGGGTTTTTTCCTGGGGCCTCGCAGTTTTTATCAACGCTTGCGCGAGTTTTCACTGGCTCAGCGTGAGCGCTTCAACATGACCGCCATCAGCTACATCAACGAGCTGTACGGCAATGAAGAGCTCAAGCGCTTGCAACGGCGCGACGCACGATTCATCAACAGCGCGTTTAAAGTGACGCTGATGGGCGCCGCTGTGGCCGATCAACTGGAAGACGGCCGAGTGTTGAGTGGGGTGGGCGGCCAATACAATTTTGTTGCTCAGGCGCATGCACTGGAAGGTGCTCGTTCACTGTTGATGCTGCGCAGCTGGCGTGAATCGGGCGGGGAGGTCAGTTCCAATATCGTTTGGGAGTACGGTCACGTCACGATTCCGAGGCACCTGCGGGACATTATTGTCACCGAATACGGGATTGCCGATCTGCGTGGCAAAACCGACGCCAAGGTGATCGAGGCGCTGCTGAATATCAGTGACTCACGCTTCCAGGAAGGCTTGATCGAGCAGGCGCAAAAGATCGGCAAATTGCCCCGCGACTTCCGCCTCGATCCGCGCTTTAGCGAAAACACCCCCGAACGTTTGCAGGCGTTGCAAGCGCGTTATGTGCAGTTGTTCCCGGAGTATCCGCTGGGTTGTGATTTCAGCGTGGAAGAGCGGGACCTGCTGCGAGCCTTGAACTGGCTGAAAAGCAAACTCAAGCTCACCGAGATTCTGCAATTGGGCAAAGCCACCCTCGACGCACCGGAGCCGACAGCCTTCCCGGCGCAGCTTGAACGCATGCGGCTTTTGCAGCCGCAGGGGCTGCTTGAAGAGCTGTATCAGCGGTTGGTGCTGGCCGGGTTGCAGGCGACTGCTCCCAGCGCCTGAAGCACCGCCTTCGCCAACAATCAATCGAGAAAAGTCACCACCCCACCCTCCAGCGATTTCACCCGGGCGAGGGATTCGACGCGATAGCCCTGAGCGTCGAGTTCGGCACGCCCGCCCTGGAATGATTTCTCGATCACAATGCCCAGCCCTGCAACACTGGCACCGGCTTGTTTAATGATCGAAATTAGCGCCTGCGAGGCCCTGCCGTTGGCCAAAAAATCATCAATGATCAGGACGCGGTCGCTGCTGGTCAGGTGCCGAGGCGAAATGGCGACGGTGCTTTCGACTTGCTTGGTGAACGAATACACGGTCGCCGACAGCAGGTTTTCGGTCAGGGTCAGCGATTGGTGTTTGCGCGCAAAGATCACCGGCACGCCCAGTTTCAGGCCGGTCATGATCGCGGGGGCAATGCCCGAGGCCTCGATGGTGACGATCTTGGTGATGCCCGAGTCTGCGAACAGCGTGGCGAATTCGTTGCCAATCAGCTGCATCAAGGCCGGGTCGATCTGGTGATTAAGAAACGCGTCGACCTTTAACACCTGGTCGGAAAGGACGATGCCCTCTTCGCGAATTTTCTTGTGCAGTGCTTCCACGGTGATTCCTCGGGCAGCGCACATGTGCGCAATAAATAATCAATTCAGCGTTTGAGCATGGCCCGAATATCGGCCAGTGCCGTGTTACCGCGAACGGCTTTCACTTCTACCGGTGTGTCGTCGTTGCCTTCCCAGGCGAGGTCGTCCGGCGGCAGTTCATCGAGAAAGCGGCTGGGTGCGCAATCGATGATCTCGCCATATTGCTTGCGCTTGGCGGCAAAGGTGAAGGCCAGTGTTTCCCGCGCGCGGGTAATCCCGACATACGCCAGGCGGCGCTCTTCCTCGATCGTGTCGGCTTCGATACTGGAGCGGTGCGGGAGGATTTCTTCCTCCATTCCCATGATGAACACATAGGGGAATTCCAGGCCTTTGGAGGCATGCAGGGTCATCATTTGCACGCCTTCGGCGCCGTCTTCTTCTTCCTGCTGACGCTCGAGCATGTCGCGCAAGACCAGCTTGCCGATGGCTTCTTCGATGGTCATTTTGCCGTCGTCGTCTTTCTCCAGTGTGTTCTTCAGCGCTTCGATCAAGAACCAGACGTTCGCCATCCGGTAGTCGGCGGCTTTTTCACTGGAGCTGTTCTGTCGCAGCCAGTTTTCGTAGTCGATGTCCATGACCATGCTGCGTAGCGCGGCGATGGGGTCGTTTTGCGAGCATTGCTGGCGCACGCCATCCATCCAGCGTTTGAAGCGTTGCAGGCGGTCGGTGTAGCGGCTGTCCAGATGCTCGCCCAGGCCGATTTCATCGGTGGCGGCGTACATCGATATCTTGCGCTCGGTGGAGTAATTGCCGAGCTTTTCCAGGGTGGTCGAGCCTATTTCACGACGCGGCACGTTGATCACGCGCAAGAAGGCGTTGTCGTCGTCCGGGTTCACCAGCAGGCGGAAGTAGGCCATCAGGTCTTTCACTTCCTGACGGCCGAAGAAGCTATTGCCACCCGACAGGCGGTAGGGGATCTGGTGGTGTTGCAGCTTCAGCTCGATCAGCTTGGCCTGATAGTTACCGCGATAGAGAATCGCGAAGTCACTGTAGGGCCGGTCGGTGCGCAAGTGCAGGGTGAGGAGTTCCACCGCGACGCGTTCGGCTTCGGCGTCTTCGTTGCGGCAGCGGATGACACGGACTTCATCGCCGTGACCCATATCACTCCACAGCTGCTTTTCGAAGGCGTGGGGGTTGTTCGAGATCAGCACGTTGGCGCAGCGCAGGATACGGCTGGTGGA
>ERZ1463034.198-NODE-198-length-16434-cov-5.611271_pt1 | contig 16434 bp, 25 predicted proteins | sample MGYA00564480_ERZ1463034 | MGnify/ENA primary metagenome ERZ1463034 (study PRJEB39244, sample SAMEA3635122) | Helicobacter pylori | study: EMG produced TPA metagenomics assembly of PRJEB11511 data set (Assembly of a 5300-year-old Helicobacter pylori...
AGAGGAGGAAGGGAGGGAGGAGGGGAGAGGAGGGGAGAGGTGCCGAGGGGGGGAAGTAGGATTTTGGCCGGGAGGTGACGACGAAGCCGGCGTTGGAGGAGGAGGAGGGGGGTCCACTACCGGTGTAAACTTGACTGCTCGGTGCTGTCGAAGGAGGTGTTGGCGAGTTGGTGCGACTTGAACCACCCCAAGGGCTGTACGAGGGAGAATCGAAGGCGGAAGGAGAGGGGCAGCTGGCTGGAGTGGCTAGGAGGGCGAGAGAATGAGAATGGGAAGAGCGCGATAGTCCCAGTCCCCCTTGAGGAGCCGTGTTGAAGTTGGAGGGTTGCGGGTTTGTTGAAGAGCCGTTGGTGAGGGGGTTGGCGTGTGTATCGAGTGGATGAGCGCTGTCCCTGCCTGGCGGCGCCATCGTGTCGTCTTCCTGGCGAATCGACGTCTCTGAACGGTGCGAGTGGCTGAGTAGGTCAAGGCGAGAGGCGAGAAGGTGACTTTGGGAGACGGGGCTCGGGAGTAGTCCGAGGGTCCGTGAGCTTCTTTTTCCTTCTTCGATCCGAGTGCCGTTTGTTATCAGGAGAGTCGCTGGAGAAGGGAGGGCGGAGACTGTTTGTTGTAAGAACTAGGGGGGGCGGAAAGCCCGACGTCAGCCAGGGCAGCGAAGGCGTTGAAGTGACCCCAGTTCTCGACTTGCACAAATTCAGCCTTCCTTTGGTTCGAGTTTGGCGAGGTGTACGACGGGGAGAAAAGGTGTACTGAGTAGCTACAGCCTCCTCTACACGACCTGAACGGAGAGAAAAGAAAAGCGAAAACAGTTTCCGCAAGATCGTCTCTCGGCCTGCTCTGCCAGCCTTACGCCACTCCCCTTTTGCAGAGCAGCCTTGCAGGGTGTGGCCGCCGTACGGTCTTCCCTACCTGACGGCTCAGCCAACGTTCGCGAGGAACCGACCAAACGGGCCCCCTTCGCACAGACTCACCTCCTCTCCTGCGGCGCGAGGTGCTTCACATGCTCCGCCCTGCTCAGCCCTCGTTGCCCTCGTCTCCAACACCCCAACAGACAGCTCCTGGCCAGTTCTCTGTCCTGAAATACCGACCTGAACTCACTGCACGCGCTCCTGGCACTGCTCTTCTCCATACGGCTCACTCACCCCTCTTCCTCGGCCGGACTTTCCGCAGCCTTCAACCTCCGTTCCCTTCCCTGCTCGCTCCAAGCTCCTCTCCTTCTCGCATCTTCCTGCGTCCTCGCACCGTACAGACTTCACGACCGCGCCGACCTTGCGAAACGCGTCATCGAGACAATCGAGGGGAGCGAAGCCTTGTCCCAGCGTTCCTCGGGAGCGCCGTTTAGGCTGGTCGGCTTGGGTCCGGCGACGTGTGAGTTTTTGCACGTGTGGAGGCTCGCTTGGTACGGGCGGACTAGAAGGGAGCACTCTGGAGGGGCTGGAGAACGCGTGACTCTTTTGCAGTAGGACTCTTCTTGCGCGCGCTTACTTGCTTGCGAGGAATCGACGCTGTGGATACCGCGCTGGAAATTGAAGGGAGGGATATGGAAGTGAGTGGGGTTGGAGGAACGGAGGGAGAAGAATGTGAAAGGGGAGGTGGCGAAAGTGATTCGAGAAGGGCTCCTGGGCGAGGCTGGTCAAGCCACTAACCCAGAGCTGGACGAAACTTAGTCGTGGAAGAATACCCGCACCGAGCCTGCGTTACGCAGTCCAAGAGAAGGAAGCGAACGAGACGAGCAGAAAGGATCCTGAGAAAGACGCAAACGAGCTCAACACCGGTCCCTCGCCCTCTCCCCTCGCCCTCCACCCACCCAATCTTTACCAAAAGAATCACTTACACTCTCCTACTTGACGGCGACCCTACCTCCCTGGCTCCTCCCTCCTCCTTTTCCCCTCCATCCTCTCATCCCCATTCATATCCTCCTCTCTCTCCCTCCCCCTCCCCTCCTCCTCCCCTCCCTCCTCCATCCCAATCTCCCTCCCCACCTCGACCTGCCCCTTCACCGCCCTCTCCACCACCTCTCTCAGCCTCTCATCCGTCTCCTCGGCACTCAGCTCCCCGCGCTCCGACGCCTCCATGATACTACGCACGACGTGCAGGAGGGAATCGGTAGGCGTGTCGAGGTCTGGCGAAGGGTCTTCGGAGGCGGGCGCGGCTTCTCCAGTGAGGGAACGGAGGTAGAGGGAGATATGAGGGTACTCCTCTTGCAGCGACTCCGCCGGCTGCTCCTCATCAGTCTCGTCCCCTCGAGCAAGAAAGGAAACACGCACCGTCATCCCCTCTGTATTCCTATGCCGTGGATCCCCGCCCAGCTCCACTACGACGCGAGCCATCTCGGCCGTCTCGACTAGGAAAAGTGGAGTCTCCCCATCCCCATCGACCGTGTTGATCTCGCCGCCCTTGGAGACGAGGTACCGTAGGATCTCGGCGTGCGAGTACGAAGCAGCGGCGTGGAGAGGGGTGTAGGTGTTCTCGTCGGGGATCGAGGGGGAGAGACCTGTGGAGCTTGGTTAGCAGGAGCTGCGAGGGGAAGAGGGGGAACGGACCTGATTCGACGAGCGAGGCTACGCGGGCAGCGTCCCCTTCGCTGGCAGCTGTCCAGATGTTTTCTTGGTTCATTCCGCGCGGTGGAGGAGGGACAAGGGGGAAGACACTCGCGAGCTGAACTTGGCTCACTGCAGCTGCTCCTCTCTCCTTCTCTCCACTCCTGCTCAGAGCAGACGGCAACGATCAGCCAACGAATCTGAGCTCAGGAACAGGATCCAACGACTCCGCCCACCGCCCAGTCGACTTCGAGAACGCGCCGCAGCGTCGAGACGAGCTCCAACGCGTCAGGAGCCAGGAGCACGAGGAGCCGCAAAGAGGTGAGCCTCCCAACTGCACAGGTCTACTACAGCCGTGTGGATTTACCTACACCTGAGCCAGACGGTCTTAAGACGCAGCACGAGAGGACGCAGGCTGACAGTGTCGTCTCAGCTCTCCATCCCGATCCCAGCACCAATGCCGGCGCCGCGCATCGTCACCAGCGCCGCAGGGAGCTACGCCGCCAGCATCGCCTCCACCGTCCCCTCCTCCCCCCTCTCAGACCTCGAAGACTCGCACCACCACTCGCTCGACCCCCTCCTCGGCCGCTCCCTCTCCTCCATCTCCTCCGAGCCCGTCTTCCCCCTCCTCCAACGCGTCCGACACGAAATCGCAAGCGTGATCGATACGCCGCTCACGTACGAGCAGCTCAAGACTCCCTCGATCAATTTCAGTATCGTCCGCCCGCTGGGGATCAAGTTGAGCAAGGGCGAACGACCGGCGGCGTCGTTGATCTACTGCCTCCTTATCAACCGACAGCAGTTCCTCAATGAAGCGGAAGCGAACCTCGCGTTCTGTGGTGTCACAACGACGCGAGCGGATCTCTGCGAACTGCTCGCGCTGAAGCTCTTGTCGGCGTTCGGGACGTCGTCTGGGAACCTGGAACTGCTGCACGTCCTCACGGCTAGCTTCAACCCTTTCATGGGTGCAACGGAGGAGATGTTTGTCGAGGACGAAGGGGTGGTGGGGGAGGAGCTGGAGGGGATCAAGGAGTGGGGAAAAGCGAATGCTGCGAATGCCCTCGAGCTCGCTATCTTCTCCAAGGCGAAGAGGTTCGTCAAGTCGCCTCTGGTGCAGCAGGTGCGTCCTCGTTCCCTGCTCAGCTATCCCATCCCTGACTCGCGCTTCTCTAGGTCGTCAAAGCGATCTATTGCGGAGACGTCACCTACCAGCCCGAAGGCGCGCAGTACGCTTCTCGCTCCGCCGCCAGCTGCGTCCCGCTAACATGTGTGACATAGCTCGCTCATTCAGGACGACTACAAGCGGAAACCCGTCGTCGAATTGTACGACTGGCGCAAGCAGCCCTTCCTCGATCATTCTCGTCTGCGCGTACCACTCATTCGCAACCGACTCGAGTTCATCACCTTCTCCGCGATCCTCGTTCTGTTTCTTATCACTCAGTCAAGTGTGTCACCTTTGTTCTGGTGGTCGAGCGAAGCGCGTGCTGATGAGCTTCGCAGCACGAGACGACGAGCGGATCAATCTCTGGGAAGGACTCTTCATCTTCTGGAGCCTGGGATTCGCGCTCGACGAGTTCGCCAGCATGCGTGAGAACGGTATCACAGCCTGTATGTCCCGCTCCACTTCTCCACCTTCCGCGCTAACCCATCGCACGCAGACTGGTACGGCGTCTACAACGGCACGTCTCCTCCTCGCCTCCCCACTCCACCCGCTAACCTTTCTTTCAACAGTCCTCGACTCCCTCTTCTGCTTCATCTTCTTCATCTTCCTCGGCCTCCGCATCCAAGGCCTCCTCACGCACGACCTCGACCTCTCCGAACTGGCGTTCGACACTCTCGCTCTCGCGGCCTGCATCCTCTTCCCACGGTTGAGTATCAGCTTGATTCGTGGGAACGTGGTGCTGCTAGCGCTGAGCGCCATGATCAAGGAGTTTGTGTGAGTCGGCTCTCGTCAGCAGGAGAGGAAAGGAGCTGATGGGTTGAGCTAGCCTGTTCATGGGTCTCGCGTCGCTTACCGCTAGCGGGTTCCTCGTCGCGCTGCACGTACTGGCTCGTGGGACGTGGGACGTCGGGCAAATCGCGTGGCTGATGTTCAAGGTGCGTCCTCGGCGCGCACGGGAGAGAGAGAGCTTCGCTGACCGAGCTACGAACGGCCGTAGATCTGGCTCGGGAACTCGTTCTTGGGGTTCGAGGCGGCGCAGAAGTTTCATCCCGTACTGGGACCGTTCCTTATCGTGTTGTATGCGCTGCTTTCGCAGACTCTTCGTGCGTCTTTGAGCCTTTCTGCGCTGGAAGCTGGAAAGTGATACGTGCTGCAGTCCTCACGATTCTCATCTCGCTGCTGTCGAATACGTTCGCTGCGGTTCAGGCGAACGCAGAGACGGAGATTCTGAATCAAAAGGCGCTTCGTGAGTCGGCGGTCGTTTGTAGCTCCCGATCGCATCTGCTGATATTCGACTGCAGGAACTATCGAGCGAGTCAAGAGCGACGCTATGACTTCCTACATGCCCCCGCTCAACGTCGTGGCCTTCCTCATCCTCGTCCCCCTCCGCTTCCTCCTCACTCCTCGGTCCGTCCTCTCTCCTCTCCCCCCTCCCCACTGACCTCCTCCCCCTCAGCTGGTTCCACAAAGCCAACGTCTTCCTCACGAAATCCTTCAACCTCCCCATCCTCCTCTTCCTCGCTCTCCAAACCCGCTTCATCCACAAACGCTCCTACGGCCCCACCGCGACCAAGATCTCGCTCCACACGCAACGCGCCTGGGCGTCCCTCCCCCGCGGAATTCCCTGGGAAGGACCGGTCGAGAGCGTCGGCAAGATCTTTGAGAGGGAGGTGACGCCTAGGGCGATCGAGGTGCCGAGGATTGATAGGCAGGAGGCGAGGGAGGAGGGAGGAGAGGAGGTGGAGAGGAGGTTGAAGACTCTTGCTGAGGGGTTGAAGAGCGGGAGGCAGTCGACGAGGATGGGCAGCCTGGCGAGTCCGTTGGCCAAGTGAGTTCGGTTTCTCGCTCGTGGTGATCTCGAGGGAGCTGATGATGAGCAGGATGTTTACGTTTCAGTCCGTCGCCGAGCATTCGGCGGAGGAGGAACGGGGGAAGAAGGCGAAGGAGGTGCAGGTGGAGATGAATAAGGGCCTCGAGGAGCGACTGGCGGGGATCGAGAAGGCGCTCGAGCTGTTGGTGGGCGAGTTGGGGAGGAACAACGCCGAGGCGAGGGAGGTCGTCAGGCCGCCGTTGACGAGCTTGACGGGGCAGATGGAGCAGAGTTATACGAATGACGGGGATGAGTGAGGACGTGCTGGAATGCGTACTCCTTCCTTGGTCGTGTGGCGAGAAGGAGACCGAGAATCCGCCTGCGCGAAGTCCTCCTGTCGCGCTTGGATCCGCCAAGTCTCTCTCTTCCTCCGCCCATACCTCATCTCGTTTAATCACCCAGAAGCACCTCCTCTCAGCAGCTACTTCTCACCACCAGCGCATCACCACCAGCATCACCACCCGCCGCATCCGCCAGTTGCCGCCTTCGGAACCGACCTCCTCTCGTGATCTCACCCCCGCCACACTCCGTCCACGACCGAGCATCGCCATGGCGAAGAACATGAGTGCCAAGAGGATAGCTAGGGAGATGGCAGACTTGAAGAAGGAGGAGCTACCACAGGGCTGCAAGTGAGCCAGACCGCTGACACGATAGGAGGAAAGGTGCTGATCCCGTCGGTCGCAGAGCTGGACCTACGAGTGATGCTTCAGTGTACGAATGGACGGCACAGATTGGTGAGTAGGCCAGTCAGAGCTCGAGGTGACGGGGGGAGGTGGCCATGAGGGACGGCAGCTGACCAGGTCGTCGTTGGTTACGAACAGAGGGACCTCCAGGTGCGTTCGAACCACTCCTGGATTCCGTGCGGACTGGCTGATCTGCCTGCTCTCTAGATTCTTGCTATGAAGGTGGAGTCTTTGATATCGCGATCACTCTGCCTCCAGACTACCCATTCCGCCCTCCCCGAGTGAGCTCGCCGCAGCCTGCTGTACCTCCGAACCCAGCTGATGCCCGCCACCAGGTTACGTTCAAAACCAAGATCTACCACGCCAACATCAACACGCAAGGCGGCGTGTGTTTGGATATCCTCAAATCGCAGTGGTCGCCTGCTCTGTTCGTCCTTCTGTGCTGCTCTTTCGCTTGCACTTTAGCTAACGCTCCCGACGCAGGTCGATCCTCAAAGTTCTCCTCTCCCTCAGCTCCCTCTTGGCGGACCCGAACCCCGACGACCCTCTCATGCCCGACATCGCTCAGAAGTTCAAGAGGAATCGGGAGGCACACGACAAGGCGGCGAGGGAGTGGACGGGTGAGCTACGTCCTGGCTGGCTGCACGGCGAGGTCTAACTGCTGCCTCGCTTTGCAGCAAAGTACGCGATGCCTTCGAAGAAGCTGGTGGACGTGAAGACGGGAACCGGGAAGATGGAGGTCATCACGATTGATTGAGGGAGGAAGGTTTCTTGTTCTTACTTTTGCACCTGTTTAGCTCCCTCCTTCGTGACTCCTTCGTGACTCCAGCACTGTCCACTCATTAGCGTTTACCCCCACTCGTACTTTCACACTTCGCATCCCTCGCATGCCACATTTTTTGCTGACTCTCGCTCGCTCTATGCTCGACACTCTCGCGACAACAAGAAGGAGATCCTTTCATTCGAGCCAGCCTGCGCCATAGCACGACACGACCTAATCCTCCTCGTCGTCCATCCTCATTCTCGAACCCGAGCCGGATCCATTCGCGCTCGCCCTCTCCTCCGCAGGCGCCTTCCCCTTCCCCTTGCCCGCTCGCTCCTCTGCCTCCTTCTCGGGAAGGACGACCGCCGTCATCCACGCCAGCGCAACTTCAGCTCTCGCAGTGTTGTACGTCGCGTCTGCGCCGCCACACGAAGCTCAGCTCGTGCTCCTCTGCGAGAACGGAACCGCACTCACAAGAAGGGTCGATCTTCCTCCTCTCCGCCTCGGCCTTCTCCCGCTCCTCCGCCCAGGTCCCCTTGGGCTCCTTCGACCCCGACTGCTCCAACAGCGCCATCAGCGTGTTGCTCGACGCCTTGGACTTGGCCTCCTCCTTCGCGTCCCTATCCGCCACCTCTGCCGCCGCAACGAGCGCCTCGACAAAGTCCTCGGTAAAGAAAGAAAGGACGTGATGCAAGCTCTTGAGATCTCCTTCGCGCGCGACGTCCTCCTCCGTCCCTTCCGGCGCAGGGACGCCGCCCTCTTCCCGCTTCTTGAGCCAGGTGACGGCGAGGCGTTCGAGGACCTCGGCGTACTCGGACTGGTTGAGCGAGCGCGCGGGGAGGAAGACGGGGTACCCCTCGAGGTAGTCCATCAGGCGAGCGATCTTGTAGTGCTGTCCTACGAGCGCCGCAAAGTCGCCGAGGAGGAGGTGGTTGAGGAGGACTGAAAAATGCGCTTCGATGAGGAGGGGGTGGTACGTCGTAAGCAGGGCGGGCTCGGGGTTCCCACCGAGGGTGTTGTCGCTGCGCCGAGGGTCGGCATGGCGCGTGCGGTTGGAGAGGGAGCGATGGTGGATGAGGCGTCGGCCGCGGAAAGTGAGGGGCTTGTCGGTCGAGCGGGGGTTGGCGAAGCGCTTCTCCTCCTCGAGAATTGATCCGGGCGGGGCCTCCCAGATGGCAAAGTAGGAGAGGAATCGCTCCTGGTCCCGAATGCTCTTGCGAAGGAGCGTCGTGACCTTCTCCTTGCGTTCAGGATCGCCGAGGACGGTGCGATACCGCTCCTGCTTCTTCGCCGACGCGCAGCCGCACAGGCCTGCGACCTCGTCCTTGAGGTTAATCCCGACGTTGCGCAGCGTGAGCTCGCCTCCCTCGTTCGAGAGTCCGCCTTGAGGATGCTCGACCTCCTCGATATCGAGCACGGCGTCCTCGATGAGCGTGCAGGCGTAGTGGAAGTGCGCCATTCCGCGGTGAAAGAGCATCTGCCGCTCAAGATCATCTCCCGCCTCCTTGCCGATCCCCGTCGCCTCCTCGCGCGCTGGGACGGACGCAGACTCGGTCGGCGCGCTCTCCTTCTGCTTCCCGTTTGACTTCCCGCCTTTGCCTTTCTTGCGAGAGGTCTTGCCGCCCGTGTCGCCGGCGTGATACTGCTTTGCCTTGCGAGCTGCCTTCGCCTGGCTGAGGGCTTGGGTGAAGTTGCGGATTGCGGAGGGGTAGTCCTGCTTGAAGCCGTGGACGATGCCGCGCGTGCGGTAGTACTCGAGGCGATGGGGATTGCTGGCGATAAGCTGGTCGAGGAGAGTCGTGTCGGTCGAAAGAGCGAGGGTCCTGATTCGCAAAGTCAGCTCGCGACCTTTGCTCTGCGCATTCCGGAACGCACCTGGAAGGGATCTTCTCGTGGAAAAAGTGCACGTATTGAGCGTCTAAGCTATCGGGCTCGTACTTCATCACGCGATGCGCCAGGTCGTCCAGCCCCGTCGCTCCCTGCATGACCGCCACGCTCGCTGCGATCTCATCAATCTTGTACGCCTCGGCGAGCTTCGACACCGCCAGATTCCGAAGCCTGTGCTGCCGAATCGGCGACATGGTAGCGTTCCGTCCACCGGGCCCTCCCTCCATCCCGAGCGAATTCGCGAGCGAGCCGGTCCCATTCGATATATTGAGCGCGCCGAGCGCAGCAGCCGATAAGCCCGACGCGGCGCGCACAGCAAGGTCGGATGCATCGTCGACGAGCTTGCGGATCTCTGAGACGCCGCGAAAGACGGCTGGGTCGATGGGAGGGGGCAGCCGTTCGTCGTCGTCGCCGCCGAGGAAGGAGAAGGCGGAGTGAGGTTCGGAGGAGGACGAGAGGGCCTTGTAGCGCGACGAGCGCTCGTAGTTGGATCCCAGGGACGACTTGGCCTCCATCAGGCCGCGTACGGTGGGGAGAGCTTCGGGGTCGCAGTTGACGGAGAGGAGGGAGTCGAGCACTTCGTGAGGGAGTTGAAGCCAGGGTCCCTGCAGAGCAGCTTCAGCACGCGTTCCCTGCGGATAACCTCGGTTCAAGAGCGTACGTGATAGCTGGAGATGTACTGCATACCAAGCGGTCAGCTCACGCGCCCCCAGCCTGTACCTCCGCGCATTCGCTCACCTTCATGTGTTTGTTACGCGAGATCTTGAGCACAGCCGGAAATGGAGGTGCAGCAGCAGCAGCAGCGGCAGCAGCTGCCTTGGCTATAGCCTCTGCGCTCGCCCTCTTCTGCGCCGGCGTCTTCTTCTTCTTGCGCTTCTTCTTGGTCCCCTCGCCTCCTCCCTCCACCGGCTGCCCGTTCGCGACCACCACCTCCTCGTCCTCAGAAAGCTCAGGCGAGAGGTCGGTGGAAGGAGGCGTCACGTCGTCGAGAGTCGCGTTGCTGGTCGACATATCAGGGAGCGGGGCGATCGCGTGGGAGGCGGGTGTGGTTCGGGGGGCTTTGTGCGCCTGTTGTCTCCGCCAGACGTGAACGGTGGCTCTATCGAGTCGATGTGGCTGTCGAGCCGAGGGGGGCAGGTGTTGGAAAGTGATCGAGAGAGAACGCGAGGAGAACCTGGGAGCTGGGCCGACTGCCTCAGCGACTGACGATGTTTGTTGATCTCTGAGCTGTACACTACCAAGGTCGAGCTTGAGACGGGCTTTTGAACAGCAAGCGACGTCGGTATCGCACAATCGCTGGTATTCCCGCTCTAAACATATCCCCCTCGCACCACCTGCCTCAATAGTCCATCCGAGCCCTCCCAGCCAGTGGTGATGCCTGCGAGGAGACAGATTAATACGTCCCAAGGGAGATGAGCGCGCGAAAGAAGACTCACCTCGAACGGCTCGCTCTCCAGCAGCATCCCACCATGGAGCGTGTCCATCTCGTTCGGTCCCATCATCCTGAACCCACTCCCCTGCCCCTTCCCCACCTCGGAATCAAAGCTGTCGTCCTCCTCGCCCGCGATGAACGACGTCGCCTTCTTCTGCGGCATCCCAAAGAGCGTGTCCTCGGGTCCATCGAGTCCTCCTCGTCGTCCGTCCTGCGAGATCCCCTCCTCGACGTACGAATGCCCCTCGTCGACGAACTGCTCCTCGCCGCCGTGCGAATGACCTTCCTCGACGTACGAGAGTTCCTCCTCCTCCTCGAGCGGTCTCGCAAATCCTCCCTCATCATCATCCACGAGCCTCGCAAAGCTGTCCTCATTCAGCAAGTCCTCAATCCTCGCCGTCGTCCCCCCTCCATACTCCGCCAGCCCTCCCGCAGCAGCCATAAACGACGCCTGCACGCGCGGAAGCTCAAAGCTGTCCTCCTCGAGGTCCGCTTCATTAAACAGCTCCTGCTCCTCCTCGAACCCTTTACGCCTCCCCTCGCTCGGACTCGGTGCGGGCCCAGCGTCCGGGTGAATATCGTACCCCCTCGTCGCCCATTCCTTGAGTACCGAAGGAGGTTCGATGAGCGGGCTGTCGAGGCCGATGGGAGAGGTCGCGTGCGTGTAGACGTCGCGAGCGACGCGGCGCGCTGCTTCCTTGGAGGGGGTTTGGGAGTAGGTGGCTTCGGGGAGGGCAAAGGACATTTGGGGGAGGGGGAGGGGAGAGAAAAGGAGGTCGGGAGGGGCGATGAGCGCGTCGTCCCATTTCGCTGGAGAGGCGAAAGAGGAGAGAGGCGTCGTGGAGAGGTTCGCGAGACCGTCCCAGTCCTTTGGGACGTCGGTGGGGAAGAGCTGCTTGGCGCGAGAGGCGGCGGGAAGGGGGGAGGCGACGTTCTTGCGGAGGAGCTTCTGGAGGAGTGCGGGGTGGTGTTTGTCTGCGCCTGCTTTGAGGGTGCGGGGGAGGGGAGAGCCGGTCGCCAGAACGTCGTACGCTCGCGCCTTTCCCTTGGAATCGCTGCTAGGTTCCCTGGAGTAGATGTCGAGCGAGGATTCGAACGTCGGGAGAGGGAGGTCGGGCGAGTCGGGAGGGAGGTCACCTAGTCGCAATCGCTGGACGTCCTTGATCGCCTGCGTAACGGACGAGTCCGCCGACGCGTTGGCCAGGCCGTCGATATCCTTCTGCAGCGCCTGGAAGGGGCTCAGGTCGTCGGACCACTTGAGATCGGCGCGAGGGGGAGGTCGAGGAGTGTTGCCGTCCTCCGAGCCGGACGCGTTCGATGCGCCGTCCTCCTGCGCGAAAGAGAGGGACTCGTTCGCGCCTCCGTGGACGTCGAGCGGGTTCTCAGATGTGATCGACTCGTCCCCAGTGTACGGATCCGAGAGCTTGGTGTTGGCCGACGCCTCGAAGAAGGACTTCCAGAACTGCGTCCCCCACGCCAGTCAGCTCCCGTCCCGCTTGCTCCGACGTAGCCTTAAACGCACCTTGACCGACTCCCAGATCTGCAGGCTGTTCTCACCGTACCGTTGGACGGCGGGGAGGATGCGCTGGTTCAGGACGAGGTTCGCTTTGGCGAAGTTCTCGTCGATCTGCTGCAGGACTCCCACCGTGTTTTGGTCCAGCTGGTCGCACGCGGCTTGCACGTCTGCGGCGCTGAGAGAGGCGATCTCGTCGTCCGTGAGCATACGAGGGTTGGCCGGGTCGTAGAATAGGCGAGGTGCCATGGCGGTTGTTGTTTTGGAGGGGCGGAGCCGGCAGGAGAGGAGGGGGAAGTGGGTAGGAGGGTAGCTGGTGCCTAGTCAAGCGCAGAAGGGTCGAATAGGTTATTGTTGCGTCTGGAGATGGAAGAAGGAGTAGACAAACAGACACGACGAGGTTCGCGTCGCCAAGTCGCGTCCTTCCCAGGCGGAGGAGCTGCCCCAGTCTTCTCGCTGCACAAGGACCTTACCGAGAGACCAACAGGGACTGGCTGCAGCAAAACACGAGTGCGGCAATAGCATAGCTAGTACTTCACACCGTCGTCTTCCCCTGCTCCATCCACCCGTTATGCATCTCCACCAACTTGGCCACAATGTCCTCCTCAATCTCCCTCAACTCTCCTCCACTCCCAATAGCCCCCCGATGCTCCGCGTGGATCCGGACCCACGTCTCGCCAGACTTTTCGACAAAGACGACTTCGTGCTTCCGGTCGGCGAGCGTGTTGCCGATCACGACTTGGTGCCCGTATCGTTCGAGTGCAGCGTGGGACTTAGGGACGAGAAGAGACATGTCCGTTTCGAGCTGGGTTGGAGACGCGGTTGAGCGAGGAGGAGGAGGGGAAGAGGGGAGATGGACGAGCCTTGAACGAGACGATGTAGCCGTCGTTGCTCCACTCGTCGACCATGGCCTTGAGGACCTTGGGGACTTGATCCATCTCAATGATCAGTGAACCCTTGCCTGACTGGATCTTGTGCTCCGACTGCGCCGCCGCGGGTCAGCTCCTGACGAAGACTGCTAACCCAGCGAGAAGGACTCACCATCCTCTGCCTCGGAATAAAGAAATCGCTGACCGCCGCCGCAAGGTAGTACATCCCTCTCCGTCCCAGCGCATTATCCTGCGCGTCCTTCGCAGTCCCCATGACCCGGCTCACCCCGCGGAGGAGGAAGAGGTACTCGTTCACCGTCGTGAACGAGATCGAATGCAAGATCCCCAATCGCTGAACGAGCTTGTACGACTTGAGCAGCGAAAGCATCGGCTTGAGATGCGGTGGAGGGATCTGGATCTGCGCTTCCCCCTCTTGGCTTGCCGTTCGCTCGACGGGAGTGGGAGAGGGGTGCGCGACGACGGGAACCGGGGGGAAGAGGAATCCCTGAAGCTCCTCTTCCTCTGCTGTTGGTGGTCCACCGACGACTTCGAGTAGGTCGAGGAAGGGGTTCGTCGAATGACTGTAGTGCCGCGAGAAGGGCTGGAGAGAGTGCTGACGGTGGAGGAAGATGACGGCGTATTGCCCCGTGCGGAGAAAGTGCTCGGCGGAGGAAGAGCCACGGGTTCCGGCGGAGAAATTGTCGAGGAAGCGGACGCTGCGAGGGGGTCAGGAGAGGTGGAAGGGTCGGAAGGGAGGGAGGGACGAACACGTTGTGCTCGAGGGGAACAGTCGTTCCACCACTCTGCGGAGGAAGGCCGGTCAGCTTGAGAAGCTCAGGCGGGTGGATCTGGGGACAAGGAGCAGTCGTGCCGGTGCATTCACTGTCGTAGGCGGTTGTTGTGAGCGCAAGAAGATACGAATGTCGTGCCGCCTTCTCCTCCTCGACACCTTCCTCCCAGCCCAGCGTCAAAGCTGTTCCCCTTGAGCTCAGTCTGCAGACCAGCCTGATCCATCGGAGTCGCCCCCCGGCCTGTCCCCCACAAACCCCAGGCGATGACGAGCCGGTGTCCTTGCTCCCTCCCCAGCTCCTCCCACTGCACATTAGCAGACTCGAACGTACGGTTACTAGTACCACTCGCTTCCCAGCGCTCGCGTTCCGCTCCACAAACTCGCGGACCTGCTCGAGATGCTCCTCGAGTCGTGCTGGAGGAGGTTCCGAGGCGAAGAACTCCTCAGCGGAGAAGAGAGGTCGCTCAGAGTAATCGAGGGGAGTCGCCATAGCTCGTATCGGGGGCTTGGAAGGTGTAAGTGGAGCTGTGGAGACGACGGCGGGGCCAACAGCAGCCCTCTCGGATCTCGTCGACTGCTTTCGCCCTCCTCCACCTCACTCGACGATGTCGATAGTCCGCCCCACGCCCACCCGGGGTACCCTGTCCCACCTCCTCCTAGCAGGGCACAACCCCCTCTCCCCGCCCCTCGTTTACGCCGCTCGTTCGCGCCAATCCCCCTCCAACCCCACTCTCACTCCTGCCCCCCTCTCCTCCTGGCTCGGCTCGATCGGCCGCGCCTCCGACGTCGCTTCCGGCTGGTCTATCCTCCCCTCGGGCCTCGCGTCCGGCCTCGAGCACAACCTGTTTAGCTACAGGAGTCAGGGCGTCGATCGCTGTTTCGCCGTCGGGAGGAACGAGGTGGGTCAGCTCGGGCTGGGGTTTAACTCGCAGGAGGGGACGAGAGGGCTTGTGGAGGGGTTCGAGGGGGAGGAGGTGCTGCAGGCGGTGGCGTCGGTGCAGAGTAGCTATCTGCTCTTGCGGAGACAGGGTGCGTGATGTTCGTCTGGAGGAGGGAGTGGAGCTGATGAGGGCTGTGAAAGATAGCACTGCGCTGTATGCTTGGGGATCGTTGCAGAGGGGACGATTAGGGCAGCCTGCGTTTTATGCACCGAGCGAGCGGGCGCCCGATGATCATGAGCCGGAGCTGCACATGCTGTCGAAGGCGACGCTCGTCGACCTGCCGCCTGAGATCAAAGGGATCAAGCAGCTCGCGACTGGGTTCGAGCATTTGTTGCTGCTGACAGGTGCGTTCTCCTTGCTCCCTTCGCTCCTGCATTGGCTGATCGCTTCCCTCGCAGATTCCGGCGAGGTCTACGGCACCGGCTGCAACACCGATGGTCAGCTAGGACTCGGCTCGGAGGTCGTTACGGACGTCTACGAGCTTCGAAAGATGGAGCTACCGCGTGAGATCGCGGCAGAGGGAGGGATCGCCAAGCTTCGGGCGGGTGCAGACACGTCGGCGCTCGTGACTGCGAGTGGGAAGGTGTGGACGTGGGGGAACTCGGTGCGTCCTTTTCTTCTGTTCCCAGCGAGGCTTTTCTCATCCTGTTCGTCGCAGGAATACGCCCAAGGACTACACGGCCGCAAGGTCGACCAGATCCATTCGCCTACCGAGATCGACTCCTCCTTCCTTCCGTCCTCTCGCCGAATCGTCGACTTTCGCTGTGGTGGCTCCTTCTCCCTCATCCTCGATAGTGAGCCCCTCTTCACTATTCTCACACGCTTCTCGCACGCACGAGATATGATGAACGACGCCGGGGCCATCGGACGCGCTCTTCTTTCGCTTCTGCGGGTCCTCGGATCCAACGAGCGAAGGAAGGAGTGCGGAAGAATTACAAATCCGGAAACATTGAGACGTCTTCTCGGCTTTCAAAAGCCACCCAGTCTCCCTGATCTCTCAACCCCTTCGCTCTCCCGCACTCGAAGCTGACTCCGTCACAGATCGCGGCTCAGTCTACTCAGCCGGCTTCGGCGCCTTAGGCCTAGGACCCACGACGCTCGAAAGCCAGCTCGTCCGTCGGATCGACTCGCTCGAAGGACAAGGCGTGAACCGTATCCGCGCAGGCTGGGGCTGGGCTTCCGCCATCCGAGGTCCGTTCCCTCTCTCCCTCCCTCCCTTCCCCCTCCCGCTCACCCCTTCGTAGACGCAGGCACCGCATCCTCGCTCTGGACATGGGGGCTCAACAATGCTCATGGACGACTGGGCGTAGGGACGGTTGCTTCCGCTTCTCCCCCGACGCTGGTGGCTGCGGCGAAACCGCCTACGGTATCGATGCATGTCTACGAGCCGACGGAGCTCGTGTTGCCGCTCCAGGAGCTGGGGCTAGCGGGGGAGGAGGCGGAGTGGAGTTTCGGCGAGGTGGAATGTGGGGAAGAGGCACTGTGGGTAGGGCTGATAGCAACGGAGCCAGTTGCGGCGTGAAGCACTGCATGTTGTTACAATCCAGCGAGGGCTCTACTGCTCCTCGTGCGGTTCTCCACCGACGACGAGAGGGTTGATGCCGAGGTACGGTGCGAGATGTTTGGCCGCGAGACGTTCGGGGAGACCGCGCACGACTCCGAGGGCTGGACCGCGGTGCAGGACGTGCCGGCCTGCGAGGGAGACGAGGACGAGGCTGGGAAGAGGTCAGGGAGCGGTTGCGAGGGAGGGAAGGGGGGACGCACGAGAGGGTGAAGGAGGCCCAGGAGATCCAGCCGAGGACGACAAAGGTTATTGCTGGGCCGAAGTTCCGGTAGGCTGGCTTGGGGTTAGCTGAGAAGCAGCAGGAAGGGGAGAGGCGTACCTAGGGACCCTCCGAGCTTCTCGATCACGTACCGCCGCATCTCCTCCGACAGCTTGGGCGTGTAGAAGATCGGAAGAGCGTCGTGTAGGGAAAGAGTGTTG
>ERZ1463034.203-NODE-203-length-16105-cov-8.519252_pt1 | contig 16105 bp, 13 predicted proteins | sample MGYA00564480_ERZ1463034 | MGnify/ENA primary metagenome ERZ1463034 (study PRJEB39244, sample SAMEA3635122) | Helicobacter pylori | study: EMG produced TPA metagenomics assembly of PRJEB11511 data set (Assembly of a 5300-year-old Helicobacter pylori...
TGACGGTGGACAAACACGTTGTTGAAGCTGAAGAGGAGTACAGGAAACTCGAGAGCTCTGCCTTGTATGTGGCACATTACGCTCTGGAGGAAAAGTGGAATACAGCCGCACGGCAATTACTGGATGTAGGGGCAAAGCTGTACGCCGCCGGAAGTTTGATCGGGCGTGATGGAATAGCGTTCTTGAAACTCAGCATCCCCGAATTAGGCGAAAACCATGGCCACTGGCAGCTTCGCGATATATCCCAGCGGGCGAATTACGAGATTATGGATGTTCTCGCGCGGTAGCCCTATAAGATGAAATAAACACCCTGAAAAAGCCGACCCCTGTCGGCTTTTTATGTTTAGAACACCTTCCCTTTGTTTGAGCTGAGGCTTAATAACTTGTAAAGCTCAAAAAAAACTCCAGATAGATGGCCTATTTTATAAAACACCGGCTTTAATTTTAAACGCTACCAACACACAACTAGAGAATTAAAATATCGTAATATTCAAATACTATGGTGCCTTAACAACACAAGCTAAGCCCCGATTAATATCCTTGGCTGGGGCGCACCGGTTAGATCGCGAAGCATAGGTAAAAATCGCTGACAACCTACAGCACATCGACGCAGTAAAAAGCGAAAAACAGCGGCTTTCAGAAAAGCTCGATCGCTAAATCCACACCCTGTTAGATACTCTTCGTATCGACTTACTGCTCGTAACACATCATCATCTCCAGTGACTTGAAGAGTAGCAGTGAAGCAATAGTTACGAAAATCCCCAAGCCACTGATTGAACGTACGCTCGTCTAAGACATCGCGTTTCCAGCGCTCTTTTATGTGAAAAATCTCATCCCAAGTCTCGATAGCTTCGTTCGTAGGTAGAAACTCTATCACCCAATCCGACACAATCGGCCCAGGCGTCATCTCATCAACCACACTGTTACTTAAAGAGATGCCCACTCCCGCCGTATGATAGGGATCACATGCAGCCCTACGCCGGCCATCATTTGCCCGCAATGGATCTTGTATATGCTTGTACGAAGCGTTACAACGACCTCCCATTGGGGCCAAGTTACGTAGATTGGCCGCTGCAAAAGGATATTTAGATCTAGGAATATAATGATCTAGATCTTCCTGTGGAGCTCCGGGAGCATCGAGTCCTTCGCATCCACAAAACGGACATACACGAGCGGGAATACTGCTACACAGAGCCTGATATTGACGCTGACGAATTTCATAATCGGTCAGAAGGCCAAAAGCGAAAGTGAACAACTCTTTGGCTGGCTCTCGAATACTTTTAGGAAGGTTTGCGAGTTCCTCGCAATCACATCGACGAATTAACAGATCTGAAATTTTATTCTGCGCCTCAACCGCCTCAAGCACAGATTGGCGCTCAGCGGCGTTAAGTTTTTTTATTGCAGCCGTATAGACCTTGAGCCTTTTCTCAAGTCCTTTCCTACCCGATAATCTATCACGATATGCTTCAGGAAAGAGACCTGGCCAACTAGGCATCCGCTTTCCAGCTGTCACAAGTTCATGTACGCGTTTAACCGCGACAATGAGGCAGTCGTGCAACCAATTTTCAGCAGTAACAGCTACAGGGTAACCAAATAACATGTCAGTCTCCAGACTGACGCTGCAACTGACGAACACGGTCAGCGAGCATAATTTTTTCGACTGAGTCCCCCAAGTCTTGCATGCGCTCCTGAATTGCCTTTGGATCGTAAGACGCTTTTAGCTCATCTATCACCGCTTTGGGGACGTCCGAAATAGGCGGACGTATATCAAAGCACTCGCCAAGAATTGCATCGAATGTTGTACCAAAGGTTTCAACATTTGGGTGACGAACTTCTATTTTTCCCGTCTCACTATTTTTACTAAATATAAGAACACGCTCCTTCGCCATATCAGAAGGAACGAATGGAGAGTGAGTTGTAAGCAGGCAATCCTGCATTGATGCCGGGCTTGCATCTTTTCGCCTTCCGGTTGCCGTTGGAAGGTCGAGCACCTTAGAGATAAGTTTCACCCTCCACTTCGGATTGAAGTGAGATTCCGGCTCATCCAAAAGAAAAAGCGCTTGAGGAAAAGAAACCATACACATCGTACCTAAAAGCTGAGCCTGCTGATGCTCCCCGTCAGAGAGCGATACATAATCAACAGTTCCACGACCGCCCTGGGCATCAAACACAACCCGCTCAAATCTGAATACTTTATCTTCGTCCTGAGGCTCGGGTAATCGCGAGGCAAACTTGCGCAGTTGAGTTTCACGCTTGAATCTATCGCGCGCCGCTTTTGGTATAGCAAGATCATTGAGCATTGCTAGCTTATGAAGCGCAGCATAAAGCGCTAAAGCGCTAGACCAGAAGCTAGAAAATGCTTTGCGCGTCTCTTCAGTGACAAAGAAATCGAACGTATAGCTATCGCTAGTGGGCTCGTAATGGAAACTAGTCGCGCAGCGCTGAAGCTGGTCTAGATAGAGCTCTAGCTCACCTGTTAGTTGAATCCCTTTACGCCTATTACGTCCTTTTTTTGCCGCGGCTTTTGGGGCTGCCGAGTGTGCCAACTGTATTACACATCGAAACGAATGAAGATCCTGCACACGAGCATCACTCAACAGCGCGTCGCGCTCCTCGAGCGCTCCTAAAAGGAGGTTGGCCACCAGTACTTCGAGATGCGTTCCGTAGTCAATCAGCATTAATCTTGTATCAGGTACCGGATCAGCCCGAGTTGATTCATTCAAGGCTCGTCGGCCCACCTCCTCAGCATATCCACTACGAGACACCAAGAAAGGCAAACTTAAGGTTTCGTTTGCACCTGAGGTATAACCCACTACCTTCGTTGGTAGTAGTGCAGCTGTGGCGGCACTCGTAAGGTCACACTCCAGCCAGTCACCATCTACTTTCCTATCAAGCCCCACCACCGCTTTTTTCCGCCCTTGCGCAAGCCGGCGCGCACGGACATGTACAGGCTTGTCATGGTTTGGTTCTGAGATCAGATATTCGATCTCAAAAAGCAAATTCTCGTTACCTTCAGCGCGTTCCTCGTCAGGTACTGCAGCGTGAAGTAAGGACTGGAAAGCCTCAGCAATAACCTGAATAAGTTGTGACTTACCTGCCCCGTTAGGACCGATGAGGCAAAGCGGTTCGAAATCGTTTACAGAAGTAGATGAGCCTCTCAAACGCACATCAAGTCCGTCTAACAACCCACCACAAGATTTGGCAGTAATGATGTGAACACGTAAGAGCTTCATTCATACACCTGCTTAAACTTCATAGCTTTCGCGCCGACATCGAAAAACTGCTTCAAGCCGGATTGATTATCAGCAAGCAACATAAAAAGCTCTTCCTTGAGTGATTCATAATCCCAAGAAACTAACTTGCTAAGCTCCTCAAAAGTGAAGCCTTCTTTTGGCATCCGACCAATAACGTCTGATAGTTGATCCTTTGGTGCGGATTTCAAAGGCTCGCTCCTCGATAGCTTTGTAATGTTGGCAGTGGACTGGTCGTTTGCCCTCATGACCGAAATACGCTTGACTAGTTCACTCGCAGGCTCGTCCGCAGAATCTTGTGTAACAAGTTCACCCCGAAATGCTTTATTCAACATTGAAGGAATTAGTTTCTCAACCTGCGCGCGGGCTGATATGTAATTGCTTTCAAGGATGTCGGCGAGTGCAAAAAGAGATTCAACTCGGCGTACAATTTCCGTTTGTTCTGCTACTGAAGGTAAAGCAAAAGAAAAAGCCGCGAGTTTCTTAGCATTTATATTCGACTGACTTACGCCATCAGATTTCACACTCCAACAATATGCACGACCTTTGGGGCTACTCAAACTGTAGTTCAGAAAATCTGGTAACAAAAACTCACCACAGCGAACACGAATCAAATAGCCTGCATAGATTGCTGGCTGCTCACCTTTATAAACGGCAGTCTTGCCAACTAGTGCCGGACTGTTCGTTCGATTGAACAACACATCCCCGGGTGTTAACTGGTACTTAGCGATTTCAGCGTCATCAGATGTGTAAACAAGATCGGACCAGTCTAGTCTTGCATCTTGAATATTTCCCATGCGAAGTACCGGAACCGAACCTGATCTTGCTGATTTGGTGGCCGAACCATAAGAGAAATCGGAAGCGACTTCATCGAGCCGTACAAGTTTCCAATTCTTTACTGTTGGCTCTTGCCAATCCTCTATAAGCTCTCCATTCGTAGCGGCCATTAAAACCGATTGCCGAAGCTGTGTTAGGTAAGCGGGTACTAAATCTAGACGGGCACGACAAGCATCCACTCGCGCCAATAGCGCATCAAGCCTATCGGCAATACGACTCTGCTCTGATAAAGGTGCAATTGGAATAGTAACTGAATATGCGTCATCGCGATTAAGTCCCGGTATCGCAGTCGCCCTGTTCAGTGACCTAAGGTCTAACGAAGTAAGCAGGTAATACCAATAACGAAATGACATACCCCACAGCTCATCGACGAAGTACGCAGTATCGATAGGCCATGATGGATGCTTCGCATGATGAACTGCTCCTACGCTTCCCTTTCTGCCAATGATAAGAGCCTCGGATTCGACTAGTGCTGAGCCATGCTGACCAACAACTCCGTTCGATCCGTACACCGTTGCGCCAACACCAGCTCGCGAACGCTCGGGAAGAGACTTTCCGTACTTAAACTGCAAAAGTTCACCTAACGTGGCGGTTGTCCAACCTTGAGGCAAAGGGGTTGTCACATTTCCACCTCATCTACCTCTTCACCCAACTCGGCTAAAATTCCTCGTAGATCATCCAACACTAGCTCCAATTCACCGATAGCATCGCGAACCAATGATGCCGGCTCACAAGACGCCTCGACCGCTGGCTCACTTTCGTCTTTAAGCCAAGAAATATCCAGATTGTCGCCTCTTGCCGCGATTTGATCGCGAGAGAACGCACGCCAACGCCCCTGCTCTCCTTGCTCTCTACGATGAAGCAGGCTATCTAACCCACCCATTGGGTCGTCGCCAAAAGCAGCTTCAAACTCGGTGAAGTAATCACGAGTTAGCTGAGTGCGCTTACCGAATTGGGGCATATTGGCACGAAGATCATAGATCCAAACCTGCTTTGTATTGTCTTTAGCCTTCTCGCCACGAGAGAAAAACAACACATTGGTTTTCACTCCGTGCGCATAAAAGATTCCGGTCGGTAGACGCAAGATGGTGTGAAGATTATAGCTGTCCAGCAATTCTCGGCGTATCTCGGCGCCTACATTGCTTTCAAATAGCACGTTATCGGGCAACACCACAGCAGCCCGCCCCCCAGGTTTGAGAGCAAGCATGATGTGCTGCACGAAACAGAATTGTTTATTACTTGTGGAAAAGGTGAAGTCTGTACGTGTTGGCAAGCCCCCACCCTTTTTGGTGCCGAAAGGGGGGTTAGTTAGGATAAGTGACGCGCCAGCTTTTGCCAGCACCTCGCCTTCCGGTCCTAGCGTGTCACCATAGTGAATGCCACCATTCGTGGGCCCACCCTCACCTGCACTCTCGATGCCGTGCAACATAAGATTCATCAATGCTAAGCGATGAGTATCCTGCACATGTTCCATGCCAAAAAATGTTGCGCAACGCAGCTTGCGCTGCTGAGCGTCGGTGAGTGCATCAAAATCATGTTGCTCTTTCAAGTAATGATGTGCGGCAATCAAAAAGCCGCCGGTTCCGGCAGCCGGATCCTGGATACGGTCGTTTAGATCTGGTTTCATTACCGCAACCATACTGTCGATCAGTGCGCGCGGAGTAAAATACTGCCCGGCTCCACTTTTTTTCTCATTGGCATTCTTCTCTAACAAGCCCTCATAGATATCGCCCAGCCCCTCCTGTCGAGCGCTATACCAATCAAGCTTGTCCATCTCAGTTACTAGGGTAGACAGTGTGGCCGGTTTTTTGATGAAGCTGCTGGCGTTGGCAAAAATCTCCTTCACCAATGGGGAGCCGTGGCTACCAAGACGAATCAACGTGACTTTATAAAATTCAAGACGTTTGAGCGCACTTTGCGCCAGCAGGTCAGCCCAGTGACATCCATCTGCCAGTTGGTCCCCTTGGCCAGTCTCATCCGCCATTTTAAGAAACAGTAAATAAGTGAGCTCGGTGACGTACTGGTGATAGGTCACACCATCATCTTTGAGGACGTTGCAGAGGCTCCAGAGCTTGCCGACAATATCTTGAGAAGTCATGCGACAGAAGCTAAGCAGGAGCTAGCCAAGCGCCGTATCAGGCGGCTGGAGGAGGAGGGAATTGTCGCCAAAGGCATCGTTGAAGGCTTCCAAAGTTTTGCAGCAACTGGCCGTCAAAATTTTTTGTACAGATTGTTAGGCCACGTCGAACCGCGTGAAATGACCTACGGGACAGGCAAAACCTCACGATCGGCAAGAGGTGATGCGCGTTACTCTGAACTGAAATTTTCTTTGAGACGGTCGTGCTATGGTGAGCCTGAGTGTCTCAGTTATACCTGAAAATTGAAACAACTGACAAAAAAATTGACTACCTGCTGACACGTTTTTGTCTTTGATGCTTGGTCTTTTTATGGGCTGCATACGGTCGCGGGAGAAATGATAGCAATGCGCCCTCAAGGACGATTTTGAGCTGATTTGTCCACCTACCGAAAAAAGCAGGACTTGCGACTCCGCTTCGCGAGCTTTGCATCGTAACGAAAGGGGCGTCGAAGAGATCGTGTCACACCGTTTGGTGATGTTACACGCAGTGAAACAAGTGTTCTCGATAGGTGTTTCAAATAAATAATTCAATAATTTCAATTGGTTAATGGTCGCCGCAACACCTGTTACACTTGTCACACCAGTTTTGTCACATTTCCAGCTGAGGCCCCCGCCCCCCTAGGACTTATTGGCCTACAGCGAACAACCTACCTAGATCACCCCAGTGACGAGATCACGGAAATTTAGCCCCGCCTATCGGTACAGACCATGCCTGTGTATTTCATTCGAGATCCAAGCAGCGACTCAATCAAAATTGGTCGTAGCGCGACGCCGCAAAAACGTATCGGCCAATTGCAGACAGGTAACCCCCATCCCCTTGAACTGATGGGGTGGATCGAAACTGAAGACGATGTGCTGGCGGAGCAAGGTCTGCACCGGTTCTATAAGGTTTATAGAGGAATAGGCGAGTGGTTCGCTATAGATCAAGATGATGTGCTGGACCAGCTAAAGCGTTTTAATGGGTTTGTACCAGTAAGCGGCGAATCATTTGCAATTTTTGGCTATGACAGAGACGGTATTCCCGAATACGTTGGTGTCTGTAAATGGGGAGACTTTGAGTACGATGAATGCTGTCCTTTTTGCGGTTGTTTTTGCGGAATGCACTATCAGGAATCGACCTACATGTATCACTGCCTGAATTGTGATGCGTATACAGACTTTTCGGAGTTGAATCGCTCCCTTGATTCAGAAGACGACACCGGGGACCCTGACGGTATCTGAACGATACGGGGTAGGAAACCCGCAGGATCGTGTTAGCGGATAGTCACCCAGCTTAGTGAACAGGTGAACCCGGTGAACTCCAGTTCACCTGTGCATTTGCCCTACCGTTTGGCCCCTCTGCGAGCACCATTACCAATACGGTAACGATGCCCTCTTTTCTACAAGATCCTTTCAATTTCAACATTGAAATTTCAGTAAGCTGGCACGGCTGCCGCTAACGCGGTCCCGCGGGTTTCATGCCCCGTGTGAAGCTAAAGCTCTCAGGGTCCCCAGCGTGATTTTCTCTCATCGAAAGGCGGAGCCCGCGAAATTCGCTTGGTAGGCTCGAGCGCACGGCGCCTGCCCACAACACCCGGATGCTGACTTTAGCGTTACACGCAGGGGCAGCGTTACATCGGGGGTACGCTATGTCGCTCAACTGTGTAACGGGCATGAAAGCCAATGAAACCGGGCGTTTGGTGAAGGGCGTTACACTCGTAACACCGGTTACACCAGTTTTGGAGGGGGGCTGGATACGTGCTCTCATGCTGCCTTTCCAAAATGGCCCTACACCACATTGTTGGCCTCTAGGGTGGGTAATTACACTCACCCTGACCACCCATTTGTATTGCACTTGCCCACTCATTTGCATTCGACTTGGCAAGTCGTTCGCATCGGATTTGACCAGCACACTGGGTGGCCCTGATTGGCAGAAGTCGACCCAAAGCCGACATAACTCCGTGCATTATCGTTTTTCCACAACAACCACATAATCGGAGAAGTCGACATCACCCACCCCGTCGCTACATTCCAACGTCATCGTGCCATCGGTCCCGTGGACGTGAATTCCAGCATTGCCAACCCATGCATTCATGCCAAAAGCGCTCTTCCAGACGTTCCAGATTTTTAGAACGTTTCCACCTTTAGAAAACACTTCTATCTCCAAAGCATCGGGACTGGTATCAGACCACAAAACTATTTCGGGACAGCCGTTGCCAGAGCCTTCGACGACGATTTGCCCGCCCATCATCTTTAATGCCAATCCTTGCACTCGACCGTTCGTAGCGCCCAATCGACGAACTGAAAAGACGGTTCTGGGCTCTGTGATCTTGATCTCCATGATCGCAACGACAGTTTTTCCATTGAAACTTATGGGCTTCCCTTTGGTGCGCATAAATGTAGAGGAGAGTGTTTCTTCCATTTTTTGATCCCCGGAATCTCTCAGGTGCCTTGCCTCAGTTTGGCCTAGCGAGGTTAGCATCCCTATCCCTTAAGGGATTATGAATGGCTGCTTCTGGCCGTTGTTTGCCGATCAAGGCCGCCCAGTGTGCTGGTCAAATCCGATGCAAACGACTGGTCAAGTCGAATGCAAATGGGTGGTCAAGTCCAAGCAACTACGCATCTAGGGAATCAAGATGACCAGCGTGATTTCCGATCACCAGGTGGTGAGGACAGCTGATATGCAATGCGACTGGCTGGAGGTAGATTGACTACCTGACAACACGGCGGGAGAACATCATGGAAGACACCCCTTTGCTTGCGTCATTACTCAAGCGCATGAATGAAAACCAACTGGCGCTGGGGGCAGCTATCGAGGAGCTGTCAAACTGGGTTGAGCAAAGAGGATCTACAGAAGTGGCACATAACATCCGTGGGGCACTGAATACCCTGGATGAAAATGCAGGATTCATCACCCTTGCGCTCGCCTCACTGGCGGCAGAAGGTCGAACGAAGAAGTAACTACTCAGCTGGAAAGCACCACATCAGTAACCATTTGGTGTTGCTTTACCCTACGGGGATACCACGAAAAAAGTGGCCAGAAGGAAGCGCCGTGTATGCCCACGTGTATGCCTAACCGACGCGTCACCAAACAAACCCAATGAATACAGGGCTCTAACTGCCCAGTTCAAACGACGCCGGGGCACCAGATACAGATGAAAAAGCCCCAGGTCGAAAGGCCTGGGGCTTTTTTGTGGGCGCGTTTTGGCTTCTACAAAATAGAGCCGATCTGAACTCCGCATCCATTGGGCAGCTTTAACTACCCCTTAGCAATTAAGTAGAGCCGCTACCGAGAAAAATAAACGATTGACGGCGCACGGGTGGCGCGATACTGTCTCGCCACCACCAGAGTAGAAGCGCTACTGAGAATATTCTGGGGTGCGGCAGGTTGCAGCCTGCCGCGATTGCTGTAACTGACCCGTTAGGAGAGCTAAAGCCATGCGACTGTACCAAATCACCTATGACCTGCGTAAGCAGCGTGACTATCCATCCCTGTATCAACGCATCAAAGCATACGGCACTTGGTGCCGGCCGCTGGAGTCCAGCTGGATCATTGCGACGAATGACACCGTGACCCAAGTGCGCGATAACCTGCGTGCGGTGATGGATCCGGACGACGGCCTCCTGGTAGTACGCCTTCAAGGGGAGGCGGCCTGGTACGGATTGTCGGCAGAAGTCGCCCGATGGATTCAAGAACAGATGTCACGCTGCACCGTGTGAGCAAACTGCGCCATGGATGGCGCTTCCACCTCGAGGGCTCTATGCCTATAAAACAATCTAAATTGGGTGACTTGGCTCACGTTCGGTCAGGACATACCTTCAAAGGCGCCCTGGCCGATGATCCCGACGGCACCGTTAGAGTTTTGCAGATCAAAGATCTACGCCAGCGCACCGTGATCGACCCGGACGTGCTGGTCACGGTGGCGTGGGAAGGGAGCAAAACTCCTCCATTTCTGATGCCAGGAGAAATCGTAGTCGTGGCCCGTGGCGACAGTAATAACGCCGCTCTCTATAAAGGAGGGCAATCGATTGTCGCGACCAGTCAGCTATTCATTGTTAGCCCCCAGACAGACAAAATTTCGCCAGAGTACTTGTGTTGGATGATCAATCTACCCCAGAGCCAGCGCAGCCTTGAACGTAACGGCAGTAGCATTCTGGCCATCAGCAAAGCATCGCTGATGAGCATGCCTATACCTCTGCCCTCGCCAGATACCCAACAGAAACTAGCCCAACTGCAGCAACTCTGGGATGAAGAGGACTACCTGATCGCCCAGTTGCGTACCAATCGTGAACAAATGCTCCAAGGCATTTATCAGCATCTTATTAAGGATTAACACATGAACGACAAAGTAAATCAGGATGACATCAATAAGGCTTTATGGGGTTCCTGCGATATCTTTCGTGGCACCATCAGTCCAGATACTTATAAAGAATTCATCCTGCCGATGCTATTTCTCAAGTACATCAGCGATGTTTGGCAGGACCACTATGATGAATACCAACGACAGTACGGCGATGAGCCAGAGCTCATCGAGGAAATGCTAAAAAACGAGCGTTTTGTGTTGCCACGTGATGCTAGCTTCTATGCTCTGCATGCACGGCGCCATGAAGCAAACAACGGTGAGCGCATTGACCAGGCGCTACATGCTATTGAAGAAGCCAACGGCACTAAGCTAAAGGATTCTGGGAAAAGTGTTTTCCAAGACATCACTTTCAATACCGATCGCCTAGGTGAAGAAAAACAAAAAAACACCATCTTGCGTCATCTTCTGGAGGAGTTTGCCAAAGATGAACTCAACCTTAAACCGTCTCGAGTCGGTAGCTTGGACGTGATAGGTAATGCTTACGAATATCTGATAAAAAACTTTGCTGCTAGTGGTGGGCAGAAGGCCGGTGAGTTCTATACTCCGCCAGAAGTTTCCGAATTAATTGCGGAATTACTTGATCCACAACCTGGCGACACAATTTGCGATCCTGCGTGTGGTTCCGCTTCATTACTCATGAAATGCGGCCGCAAAGTTCGCGAGCATCATGGCAGTAAGCATTATGCTCTTTACGGACAGGAAGCTATCGGATCCACATGGTCTATGGCGAAAATGAATATGTTCTTGCATGGTGAGGACAATCACCGAATCGAGTGGGGCGACACTTTAGGCAACCCGAAATTACTCGACAACTTCGGCCAACTTATTAAATTCGATATTGTTACTTCCAACCCCCCTTTCTCTCTCGATAAGTGGGGACACGAAAGTGCCGAAAATGATTTTTTTGGACGTTTTAACCGAGGAATACCACCAAAAACAAAAGGAGACTACGCGTTTATTTTACACATGATCACAACCATGAAACCCAAGACCGGCCGCATGGCGGTAGTGGTGCCAAACGGTGTTCTTTTCCGTGGAGGAAGCGAAGGAAAAATCCGACAAAAATTAATCGAAGAAAATTTACTTGATGCTGTAATCGGTCTTCCCGATAAACTGTTCTATGGGACTGGAATTCCGGCTGCAATTTTAATATTCAGCAACGGAAAGACTGAAAAAAATGTACTATTTATCGACTCAAGTCGGAATTTTAATTCCGGAAAGAATCAAAATATTCTTGGAGAGGAGCACATCAACAGTATTTTGACGACCTACCGCCACCGCATCAACTCCGACAGATATAGTTACCGAGCAACCATTGAAGAAATTCGCGAAAATGAATTCAACTTAAACATATCTCGCTATGTAGACACCTTCGAAATAGAAAGAGAGATTGACTTGGTCGCGGTACATACAGAGCGCGAAGCTCTAAAACTAAAGCTTTCAGAACTAGAAGTAAAAATGACAGCATACCTCAAGGAATTGAACTATGTTGACTAAGCGAGAACGCTATACACCCAATGATGTCGGCCCATCACCTTTAGACTGGAAAACGCCCAGACTTGCCCAGGTTTGTGAGTTCATAAGTAATGGATTCGTAGGCACTGCATCGCCATTTTACGCAGATAGCACCGGTGTACCGTATCTTTATGGATGCAACGTAAGGCCAAACAAAATTGATTTGAAGGGTACACGTTACGTCACTCACGCGTTTCACCTAAAAGAGTCGAAAACGGCCCTAACGCCAGGTGATTTGCTAACTGTTCAGTCTGGTCATATCGGCGAAACGGCCGTGGTCCCCGACGATTTAGAAATAGCCAACTGTCACGCGCTTATAATTACAAGACTAAACAAGTCGCTCGTGCACCCACCTTTTCTTAGTCAATATCTCAACTCTGAAATTGGAAAAGCCCGGTTAAAAGGATTAGAAGTAGGATCGACCATATTACATATAAACACAAAAGATTTAAAAAAATTCAAATTACTATTACCCCCAATAGAGGAACAGAAAAAAATAGCGGAAATTTTATCAATTTGGGACGAGGCGATATCGACAACAGATCAGCTATACAAAAACCTTAGACAGCAAAAAAAAATTCTCGCAGGACAACTTCTTAACAGCAAACGTCGACTATCTGATTTCTCTAACACCTGGAAATCCAAACCTGTCCCTGACTGCCTTATAGGATCAACACTGCGAAATTCAAAACTTAGTAGATTCTCTATAAAAGATGTCATGTCTGTTAACAAGGCAGAAGGCATGATCCCAATGAGATCGGAAACAATAGGTAAGTCGATTGAGCGATATAAAATAGTTAGGAAGGGGTGGTTTGCATACAATCCGATGCGCATTAATACAGGATCAATCTGTCGATGGCAAAAAGATAACGACTGCTTAGTAAGTCCTGACTATATTGTATTTTATTGCAATGAGGACGTCTTGTTAGGTTCATACTTCGACCAATTTCGCCAATCTGAACGTTGGGCAGATTACATGAGTAACGCTGGGAACGGCAGCGTTCGCGTGCGCATTTATTTAAAGGATTTGGAACGACTTGAGATTCCGCTTCCTTCTTTGGAGGAGCAAGAGAAAATCGTTCATATTCTTGAAACCGCGGACCACGAAATTGACGCAATCAAGCAAAACCTCGTCAGCCTCAAGGTGGAGAAAAAAGCCCTGATGCAACAACTCTTAACCGGCAAACTTCGCGTGAAGGTAGAGACCCAATAATGCCCTCTAACTCTCTGATTCTATATAGCACCGAGGACGGCCTAGCTCAATTCACCCTGCGTGAAATGGACGGTCAGGTCTGGCTCACTCAGTTGGAGCTAGCCGAGCTTTACCTATCCAGCAAGCAGAACATCGGCAAGCACATCCAAGCCGTACTAACTGATGGAGAGCTGGCTGAAGCGGCAGTTGTAAACCCAAAGTTTACAACTGCCGCTGATGGCAAAGAGTACCTAACCAACCTGTACGCTCTACCAATGATCATAGCCGTCGGCTACCGCGTCCGCTCCACCCGAGGCTCTCAATTTCGCCAATGGGCCACCCGTACGCTGAGCGAATACATGCGTAAAGGCTTCGTAATGGACGATGCTCGGCTGAAGGAGCCACGCTGGGATTACTTTGATGAGCTGCTCAAGCGCATCCGCGATATACGGTCGTCAGAGAAGCGTTTCTATCAAAAAGTCCGTGACCTGTTCACCTTGGCTGAGGACTACCGCGCCAACGAGCAAGACACCGCATGGCTGTTCGCCGAGGTACAAAACAAGCTGTTTTTTGCTGTGACCGGCCATACCGCAGCAGAACTCGTCGTGAGCAGGGCAAATGCCGGTGAACCCAACATGAACCTGCTGAGTTTCAAGGGTGACCGGGTACGCAAAGCTGATGTGGTGGTAGCCAAAAACTACTTGAACGGCGAAGAGCTTGAGTCCCTGAATCGCCTGGTCAGCATGTTCCTGGACTTCGCAGAGCTGCGCGCCGAGCAACGCAAGCAGATAAAGCTGGCGGATTGGCGAAACTATATCGACAGCTTCATGGCTTTTAACGAACAACCATTGCTGCGCTCAGCCGGTACCGTTAGCCACGATCAGATGAAACAGATGGCTCACGATTGCTACGAAACCTTTGATCAACGCCGACGCAGCGCAGAAGCACAAGACGCGGATGTTCAAGAACTCCGTGCTCTGGAACAGCTGGAAAAACGCCTAAGCGCCAGTAAGAAATCACGCTAACGCGTGAGCCCCATAAGGAATAGTCACCATGATCATCGGCCCGAAATTTCAGGAAGAATACAGCGCAAAGCTACCCGCGCTGGCCCTGCTCAGTAACCTGGGCTGGCGCTTTGTGTCTCCCGCACAGGCGATGGCCGCCAGGGGAGGAAAAACCGATGAGGTGGTGCTGCACGACGTGTTGCGTGAGCAACTGGGCAAGCGTCGCTTTATATTTGCAGGCAATGAATATCCACTATCGGATAAAACCATCGACAACTTGATTAGCGAAGTGTCCAGCCCAACGTTGAATGAGGGGTTGCTGGCGGCTAACGAGCGAATCTACAACCACCTGATGTACGGAATTTCTGTCACCGAGTTTGTTGACGGTAAACGAGTCAATCCCACCATCGCACTGATCGACTGGCATACGCCGGAAAATAATAGTTTTGTCGTCACCGAAGAATTCCGCGTCTTACGCAATGACGGCGTGGAAACACTGCGCCCGGACATTGTCTGCTTCGTTAACGGTATCCCTCTGGTAGTGATAGAAGCCAAGCGTCCAGACGGAAACTCCCAAAAGGGCCCCACCATTGATGAAGGCATTTCACAGAACCTACGTAATCAACGTCACAACCAGATTCCAAGATTGTTTGCTTACAGCCAGCTACTGCTGTCGATCAATGGCAGTGATGGCCGATATGCCACATGCGGGACCCCGAAAAAATTCTGGGCAGCATGGCGCGAAGAAGACATCAGTTCTGTCGAGCAACACCGTCTGAAAAACTGCGCCCTCACCGAGCGGCAAAAAAGCGCACTGTTTGATCATCGCTCCCCCAGAGATCTCGACTGGTACGAAGACTGGGCCGCCGGCGGCGAACTCGCCGTAACGGGTCAGGATCAATTGCTAATCAGCCTGCTCTCGCCCGAGCGGTTGCTAGAGATGACGCGTTATTTCACCCTATTCGACAAAAAAATCGGCAAGGTCGTTGCCCGTTATCAACAGGTCTTCGGCATCAAGCGCCTGATTGAACGTATCAGCCTCAAACGCATGGATGGTGGCCGCGAAGGAGGGGTGATTTGGCATACCACCGGTTCGGGTAAGTCATTCACCATGGTCTTTCTGAGCAAGACCCTGATTCTTCATGAAAATCTCAAACGATGCCGAATTGTGGTGGTAACTGACCGCGTTGATCTGGAAAACCAACTGAGCCAGACTTTTTCCTCAAGCGGCGAACTGGCGGGAAAGAGAGATAGAGCGGCCGCCATGGCGACCTCAGGTACTCGCCTGGCTGAGCAAATTGGTCGTGGAAATGAGCGCATCATTTTTTCTCTTATCCAGAAATTCAATAGCGCCACCAAACTGCCAGAGTGCCGTAATACCAGTGCTGACCTCATCGTATTGATTGATGAAGGGCATCGCAGCCAAGGGGGCGAAAACAATATTCGTATGCAACAAGCACTGCCCAATGCGGCTTTTGTCGCCTTCACTGGTACACCGCTGCTTAAAAAGGACAAAACCACCAATAAATTTGGGCCAATTGTGCACGCCTATACCATGCAGCGCGCGGTGGAAGATAAGGCCGTCACCCCATTGCTCTATGAAGAACGTATTCCTGATCTGGATGTTAACGAACGAGCTATCGACAGCTGGTTTGAACGTATTACTGTGGGGTTGACCGAGCAACAACGGGCCGATTTGAAACGCAAATATTCCAAAAAAGGGCAGATCAACAGTGCCGATGATCGTATCCGTTTGATCGCTCTGGATATCGCCAATCACTTCGTAAAATACATCCCCGAAGGCCAGATCGGAAGAGCACACGTCT
>ERZ1463034.205-NODE-205-length-16051-cov-5.955239_pt1 | contig 16051 bp, 28 predicted proteins | sample MGYA00564480_ERZ1463034 | MGnify/ENA primary metagenome ERZ1463034 (study PRJEB39244, sample SAMEA3635122) | Helicobacter pylori | study: EMG produced TPA metagenomics assembly of PRJEB11511 data set (Assembly of a 5300-year-old Helicobacter pylori...
CAAATCACGGCTTCTCCAGCTCCGGACTTGAATGTTGGCGGCGTCTGGGGAAGTGAGGCTACTCCCCTCCTTCCTTCTCTCTTCTCTCTCCACGAACACGTTTCGAGCCTCTTTGTGAGTCCTGTCCCCTTCAAGCACTAGGAGTCAGCCCCTGACGGATCGCTTCTCACGCCAGGCGTCTCCACCTCCGCCCACCTCTCTCTCCACCTCACCATGGTCGCCGGTCAAGCCAACCCCTTGCCCAGTAAGCGCGCCACTTGTGCATGTCTTGCGCCTGGGCTGACGTTCCGCTACAGCCGAAGGAGTCGTCGGCAAGCTCAGCCCTGATCAGGAACGGACGCTCAAGGTGGGTGCTGGCCACGAGACTGTTACGGCGATCGCGGGGCTGACGATGGATGGGTGTGCAGGCTACCTGGACTGAACTCTTCAGGCTCGTCGATGCCGCCCCGAAGAACGGAAGCGGATTGGCGACGGGACCCCCGCCGACTGACAAGGAGCTTGCCGGAGGGAGTATTCCCAAGGTGCGCAGCGGTCGTCGTAGAGAGGGATCCGGAAGGCAGCTGACCACACGCGAAACGTAGGACGACAACGCAAAGGAGGTTCTGCGTGCTCAGCGCGAGACTGCAGACGCACAGGCTGCTTTCCAAGAATGTTCGTTCATTCCCCTGCCCACTTCCCGTCGCTGCTGACCTGGATCTCGCACCAGATGGAAGCATTAAGTTCATGGAGACTTTCTGGCGCATGGTATATCATCTGACGCTCAGCGTTGGTGACACCGCTGACGATCTCGCTTACCCTCCAGGTTGCGATGGACGACCCTGACAGCATTGTGCTTCGCTTCCTTCGTGCACGCAAGTGGTCTGTGACTGCTGGTGTCGCCATGGTGAAGTCTCTCTCAGATTGCCTCGCCGCAACTGCTGACGCCGACCATACCAGCTCTGTGCGTGCATCAAGGTTCGTTCCTTCGCACTGTACAAGTGAAGCCGTTACTGACAGACAGAGTCACGCAGTGGCGAATGTGTAAGCTAATGTACTGTGCCAGCGACGAGCTTCCCTCTGACTGGTTTCCTGCAGCTGGCGATGTCGAGAAGATCTTTGAGAAGGGAGAGGAGGGAATGTCTTCGGCCGATGGATTCATCAGGCAGATGGTGCGTTCTACTTCTACCCCATATCTTCTACCTCTTACACGTGATTTCGCAGGAGATCGGAAAGACCTACACGCAAGGAACGGATCGCTACGGTCGCCCCGTCATGTTCGTCGGGTCTCCATCATGCACAACGCACTTTCGCTGACAACGCCTTGCTTCTTTAGCTACGTGCACGTCGCCAAGCACAGGACTTTTGACCAGGTTCGCTCAATCCGACTGATACGCGCGAGGAGAACTGACTTCGATGCTCAAACAGTCGCCCAAGGCCCTCGAGGACTTTGTTATCTTCCAGATGGAGTCGAACCGGTGCCTGTTTGCGCCTCCCGTCGACAAGATTGTCATGGTGAGCTCTCTCGTCCCATCTTATTCAGGATCCGGGCGCTGACAAAAGGCGCAGGTCTTCGACATGACAGGTTTCGGCATCCGAAACGTTCGCTTCTCCTCTCCTGCTTCACGCAGGACAGACGGCTTACTCTGCTCTGGATTGTAGATGGATTGGCGCTGCATTCTTTTCATCGTCAAGTGTCTCGAGGTACGTCGCCACCGTCAGTTTGCGCTCGGCGATCACAAGCTGACCCTCCTCTCAATCTTAGGCCTACTACCCCGAGTCGCTGAACGTTATGCTCATCCACAATGGTGCGCTCTCTCGTCCCTCTTCGCGCCTTTCCCAGCTAACGCTCCCTCCTCGCAGCTCCTTGGTGCGTCCACGTCGGTCTCCAGGCGTCCGCGCCTCGCTAATCCTTCGCACGCAGGGTCTTCCAGGGCATCTGGAAGCTCCTCGGACCCATGCTCGACCCCGTCGTTCGCAACAAGGTCGAAATGACCAAGAACACGGACGATCTCCTCGTCCATATTGACAAGACCCATCTCGTCAAGTCTCTCGGCGGCGCCTCCGACTGGACGTGGAAGTACCCTCCCGTCGTTCCCGGCGAGAACGCTCCTCAGTTGTACGTCTTCTCCCTCGTCTATAAGACCCAAGTGGCAGACTTGTTTCCTGGCGCAGCGACGTGCAAGGCCGCAAGAAGGTGCAGGGCGAACGCGATGCGCTTATTAGGGAGTACCAGACGACAACTCGCGCGTGGGCCGCCTCCGAGAGCCTCAAGGCGACCAAGCAGCGTGAGCTCGTCGTCCTCAAGCTCCGGGCGCAGTACTTTGAGCTTGACCCGTACATCCGCGGTCGTGGAGCCTACCACCGGTGCGTCTCCTCTCGCAGTTCTCGCTCGTCGTTTGTCTGAACGTTTTGTCGACTGCAGGAACGGAAACATCGTCGGAAACGGCCTCGTCTTCTTCGAGTACCCCAGTGGAGAGGAACAGCGCTCCGAGGGAGAGTGGGAAGTCCAGGGGTACGATACCTGTCGCGAACAGGCGCTGCTCGCCATGGCGCAGACTCAGCAGGAGCTCAAGAAGATGAAGTGATTGCGCTTCGCCTCTTCCACCTCTTTTTCATATTGTACTGTAGGACGTGTCTAGTGTACAACTGGCAACGCGATTTCAACGGAGTCTGATACTTACTTGCTCGTCCTCTCCGCACATTCCTTACGAACCCCGGAGAGTCTGTATTCTGTGCGCCCGGGAGAAAGACAGGGGGCCGGCCTCTCGAATCGCCGTCGGCCTCGGGCGAGGAGCGGAGGAAGGGGAGGAAGCCGCCTTGGACGACTCGAGTTCTCTCTCTCGAGATCGCAGCTCTTGGGAACACCAAACCAGTGAGTACAGTTTGCTGCTGAGACCCGCAGTCACTGTCTGACCAGCGCGTAGTGTCTGCACCCACACCCACGGCCGACTTCAACGCGAACCAGCTCGTCGTTCTCTCCGCACTCTGCGATGCGGCTTTCCAGGGCCACGAAGGCACCGAGGCAGCAGAGATTATCGCAGCCATGCCCGCCGATGCTCCCGCCTGGCAGCGCGCTCGAGGTACGTCCGTCCTTTCGATCCTCACAGACCGGCAACTGAGTGGAGCCCCTTCCTGCAGTCGAGACGTTCGTTCGCTCCCCGTACTCGGCGATTCCGGGCGCGATCGACTCCCTCACCAGCCAGTTCTCGGAAGCGCTCAGTCAGACCAACGTCAATGCGCTCACGATGACCCTCTCCCTGCTCTCCACTCGCGCGGGCACCCTCCTCCTGACCGGCTATGGTCGTCCGTTCCCCGAGTTGACGATCAAGGAGCGCGAGGGAGTCCTCCAGAGCTGGAAGGAGTCCAAGATCTTGCTGCTGCGAAAGGCGTTCCGAGGATTCGTCTGTACGTTCTCGCGCACCTTGCCGCCAGATCGTACCAGCTCACCGATCGGCGCAGGCATCGCGCTCTTCGTTGCGTACACTTCCAACGACGAGGTGCCTCAAGCGGTTGGATACCCTCTCGGCGACCCTACTCGCGCTCTCAACCCAGAACGTCTTCGCGCTCCCTACCCCTTCGTCTTCGAGACGATCTCCACGCCCTACATCTACCTCGACACGGACGTCCTCGTGATCGGTTCCGGAGCTGGAGGCGGAGTGGTCTCTTCCGAGATGTCGAGGAAGGGCTGGAAGACGCTGGTCGTTGAGAAGGGACAGTTTGTCAAGCCTCAGGAGCTTACGGGCACGCCGAGGGAGGGACTTGCGGCGCTTTACGAGAACAAGGGTCTCATGGCGACCGAAGACGGTGGAGTCAACGTTTTGGCGGGCTCCAACTTTGGCGGAGGAACGACGGGTAAGCTTTCGGTAGCGAGCGACGATGCGAAGACGAGAGCTGATGGGTCTCACTTCACAGTCAACTGGTCGGCGTCCTTCCGACCCCCGCACTACATGTAAGCTCTCGCGCTGCTTCTTTGCTTGATTCTCGTACCGACCTTGGATCCTGCTCGCAGCCGCGCAGACTGGGCGAAGAACCACGGTCTCACCCACTTCCTCTCGCGCGAGTTCACCGAGTCGATGGACCACGTCTGCAAGATGATGGGCGTCTCTCCCGATCACATCAAGCACAGCAAGCCCAACAACATCCTCATCGACTCCAGTCGCAAGCTTGGATACCACGTCGATTCGATTCCCGTGCGTCTCGTCTCGCTGGTCTTCTTCGAGCGATCCTGACGATCTGCTTACTCAGCAAAACACCGGAGGGAACGAGCACTCTTGCGGCTTCTGCAGCTTCGGATGTCCTTACTCGGAGAAGCAGAGCGGACCTGTCAGCTGGCTGCGCGACGCCGCCGAGCACGGCGCAAAGTTCCTCGTCGACACCTCCGTCGAGCGTCTCCTCTTCGCCTCGTCCTCCTCTACTCTCACTCCCACCTCGAAGAACCTCAACAAGTTCACTCCCACCGCCTCTCGTCGTCGCTGCATCGGTGCACTTGTCAAGGCAAAGGACGGAACGCTCGCTATCGTTCGGGCGAAGGAGGCGGTCGTTGTTTCCGGAGGTTCGCTCAACAGCCCTGCCATCTTGCTTAAAAGCGGATTGAAGGGACCGAGGATCGGCAAGAACTTGCGGCTGCACCCGACTTCGTACGTGACGGGCTACTACGACCATACGATCAACCCCTGGGAGGGCTCCATCATGACCGCCGTGCGTACTCCTTCTTCTCGCTGCACGTCCCCTTGCTGATCGGATCTGCCCAGGTTTCCAACGTCGCCGAGAACCGCGACGGTACGCACCACGGTATCAAGCTCGAGGTCAACATGTCGTTCCCCGGAGGAACCGCCGCGTCGTTCCAAAAGTGGACGAGCAGCAAGGAGCACAAGAAGGCCCTCATTCAGTTCAACAACTCCTTCACGCTCATCTGCATCGCTCGCGACCGAGGCTGTGCGTCTCTTCCTCCTCTCTCCCTCGGCCTCGCTGATTCCTCTCTTCGAACAGCGGGCCAAATCGTCCTCGACGAGCGAGGCATGTCCCGCATGGATTACTCGCTCGATCCCTACGACGGACTCTCGATCCTCGAGGGCATCCTCGCGGCCGCCGAGATCCACCTCGCCGCAGGAGCGACTCGGATCGTCACCGCCCAGGCAGGAGTCGAGGACTACTACCCCGCTAAGGGTCATGCGTACCTCACTGATCCCAAGTGGCTCGAGTGGGTTGCGAAGGTTCGGAAGGCGGGAGTGGCGGGGAGCTGGACGGGGCTGGGGAGCGCGCATCAGATGGGCAGGTTCGTGCTCTTCGCTTTTGATGGGTCCTGGAGAGTCGCTGACGGCTTGAGCGCAGCTGCCAGATGGGAACGAAGCCGTCGACGAGTGCGGTGGATCCCCGCGGTAGGGTCTGGGGAACCGAGGGGCTCTACGTCGCCGATGCGGTGAGTCGAGTGATCCTTTCGCATTCCGCGCTGTTACTGACTCTGCTTCCTCAGTCCGTCTTCCCTACCGCGTCTGCTGTCAACCCAATGATCACCGTACGTTCATCGTCTTCCTCCGCTCGGGCACGAGCTCATCACTTCGTTCGAACGCAGAACATGTCGACGGCGCACTCGATCGCCCAGTTCATCGACCAGGACCTCCGGAGCGCCGCTTCGAAGCCTACGAGCGCGCACTTGTAGGAGTCTACGCTCTTTCTTCAAGGTGTAAAGTATTACGGTTGGATTCCAGTGCTCTTGAGACCTTCAGAGCTTCAGCGAGCTTCGCAAAGCGCTACACCGGCTGCCGATGCACCATCTGAACGTCTCCCTCGTCCGCCAGCCGCTCCGTCGCCTTCTCTCGTGTCCTCCCGACCCCGAACTGCTCCCTCCAAATCCCCGAACGCTTCTCCATCAACGCTGTGACGACGACGAGGGTGAGGAGGAGGAGAGAGCTGATCCAGGCGAGCCAGGCGAAGGCCTGGAGGGCATCATCGACGCCACAGAGCTGCGGAGGGGTGAGCGCTCGTGAGGAGGGGAGACGGAGGACGTGCGTTATAGTCGCTGCAGTAGGAGAGGACTCGGACCTGGTTGGCCATGGCTGTGGAGAGAGATGGATCAGCGCGATGCGGGAACGACGCTCGTTGCGAAGGGAAGAGGGCAGGAGCGAACTTACCTGCAGCTCCTCCAAGGAACAGGAGGTTCAGAATTCCGAGAACGACGAGTTCGACCCAGGTGGTGCTGAGGACGTGCGTCGAGGGACGGCAATGAAAGACGAGGTGCCTTGCGTTCGTAAGATGAGTTCTAGCTCGGGGTTGAGGTCGACTGGTAAGAGCAGCTTACAGGGGAGTGACGATGGCGAGGCTGAGCAGGCTGGCGACGAGGAGAACGGCACTTGGTCGATAGTCGTCTGCAGGAGGATGACAGAGTCGGATGAGACGGGGCACGAGGGTGGAGGGTACGCACAGCCTGCAATGTTCATGCCGACGGGGATGAGTGCGGCTGAAAGGCTGAGCGTGAGCAGGGAGGAGAGCAGAAAGCCTGCGTAGAGTATCGTCCGCAACAAGGGGACGTGGGCGAGGAGGTTGGCCATTCCGGTGAGGTGAAGGGAGAAGGGAGAAACACGGTGCGAAGGGGAAGGAAGAAGTAGTACGCCTCGTGATTGTAGGTTCCCACGGTCTGAAGCTCGTGCCAAGGAAGGGGAAGAGGAGAAGAGACGGAAAGTCCGCGGAGATAGGATCTCGCAAACTCTCCCGCGGGCTCGACGACCAATCAACTCTCAGGACGTTCCTGGCGCTGTCTGCCGACTGCTGCTGTCTACGCGTGTATGGAAAGCAGGACTTCGGGAGTAGCAGCTTGGCTGGGTAGCAGCTGGCGGCTTCCGGCGTGGCTTCCCTCTCGCGCCTCTCTCTTCGCACCGGCTGCACCTTCGATCCAACCTGGCTGCTCCTCGACTTTTGGTCGTGTTCGACTTTGACTGGTGAGCTCAAGGAAGCAGGCCAACGCACCGAGCACTTGCTGACGCCGACTCCCTTCCAGGTCGTTCATCGGTGGGCAGCTCTCTCCCAACGCCGGCCGCGCTTCTAACAGCGACTGCAGACCAGGACTCGGATCAGTTCCTGCTCGAGGTGCTGTCCCCCAAGATCCGGCACAAGATGCAGCAGGAGGGAGCGTCCAGGATGTGGACCGACCTGTAGTCAGTTGACAGGGGTCGGCCAGGTCAGGGAGGGAGGGAAGCTGACGAGAAGACTTGGTGCTACAGCGCAGAGTGCCTTGCCACTCTGCACGAGGAGGGAAAGACGCCCCGGGAGATAGTCGAGACACTGCGGTCGATCCCCTTTGTGAGTCCTCCTCCCTTCCCGCGCCTCGCGCTCGCAGACGACTTATCCTGCTCAGCACCCTGCTATGAAGCGCGCCGTACAAGCTCTCAAATCTCGACCATCACCCAACACGTCATTTTTCCTGCTCTCAAACGCCAACTCGCTCTTCATCGACACGATCCTGCAGGTGCGCTCAGCTGGAACACTCGTCCACCCCTGCTGATCCGCTGCCGGCCAAACAGCACCACGATCTCGGAGATCACTTCCACTCGATCGTCACCAACCCTGCTCACTTTCTTCCCTCGGGGAAGGTCGAGCTTCGAAGACGTGTTGATCCGGATGGACCTCAGCACGACTGCCGCGTTCCTTGCGATCCCAACATGTGCAAAGGTGAGCTCCGCGCTACAAGTTCCTGGGCGTGAGCTCCGTCGCTGATCTTGCGCAGGTGAGGAGCTCGACACCTACATCAAGGCGCAAGGTGGCTGGGACTCGTTTGATCGCGTCGTCTACGTCGGGGACGGAGCCAACGACCTGTGCCCAGTTCTACGACTGCGAAGGTACGCTCTCCACCTTTCTTCTCCCAGCTCTTCTCATTCACCGGCGTCGACCTTGCAGACAAGATCTCGCCTGCGCACGAACACCTCGCGCCCTCTCTCGATTGCTCAAGAGTCAAGGACCGAGCATGGGTCTCAAGTGCAGCGTCGAGGAGTGGAGCCAGGCGTGGGAGCTGGAGAGGATCTTCGACCGGTTTGACGGGACGGTGCACTGGTAGCTCGTTCGGCATCTCACTCTGCTCTGCTCGCGATGCGATCCCTGCTCTGTCCCCCTGCTTGCGACCGGCACTATCGTTACACTGGATCTATAACCGCTGCTCGAGGAACTTCTGAATGATGGCAGTCCATCCCTCGATGACTCCTGTCCCCACCGCGATATGCAGGCAGTCCGCCGGCTCAATGTTGTGCTGCGCTCATGTCTACATCGGTTCCTATCTCGACAGCACACGGAGGGAGGAACTACGCACCGCATCAGGTCTTAGCCGTCCAGGTCGCTCCATACCGAGATACGAGATCCTCGCATTCCCAGCCTTCGTAAACGCATCCTAACCTCGCTCCATCAGCTCTCGTCCTCAAACGACACAAAGGACGCACCTTGGCCACCTCATTGATCTTCGGTATCCACGCCCAATTGAACCTCGTCTCCGGATTCTCCCCCACCTCGTTCGTCGGCCTCCTCGCCTCATGACACTCATCGTGCCCCGCGGATGAAGCACGAAACAGCACCTCCCTCCCCCTCTCATCCCCCTCTAACCAGCGCCCCGCCTCCTTCACCCACGCTTCCACCGCCGTTTCCCAGTACCGTAGGATCCGGGGAAACGTCTCGGGGTCGTCGAGGGGGAGGGCAAAGGCCTTTTTGTGCCAGTGCGGACCCGTGCTCCAGATGAGGGCGTGGTAGTTGAGCGTCGTGTTGGTGAATTCGCGGAAGAGGGTCGAACTGGGTGGGGAGTCGACGGCGTGGGGCGTTAGGACGGGGGTGGAGGAGGGAGGAGAGGTGGCGAAGATGCGTTCGAGCTCGTCGCGGTCGAAGCCTTGATCCGAGCTACGCGTGGTCAGGAATCGAGGAGGGAGGGTGAGGTGGGACGGACCGAATGTTGGTGATTAGGGGAGTGTCGGCGAAGGAGAAGTCCGAGGGGAGGTTGAGCGAGGGGATCAGGGGTGAATCCTGTCGCAGGTAAAGGCTCTGGTGGAAGACGCCTAATGCTGGGTTCTTCGACATGCTCGGTCGGAAGAGGGCGAGGTTGGGGTGCCATTCGACGCGAACGTGAGGGAACAGCTCGCACGAGAGGGAGAAGAAGTGTTCCTCCGTGATCGAATCTGGCATATCATTCCGCATCAGCCTCTCGCTCGCTCCTCCACGAGGTCCACGCTCCAGCTTACCTCCAATCAGCATCCATCCTCCACCCTCCACCAGCTGCCTCACCAACACATCTCCCTTGACCCTCCCCACCCCCACACAAGCTCCCTCCGCCTCCCACTCATACTGCGCCGCATCCCATCTATAATCCCCCATCTCCCCAACCGTAGTCGCAAAGTACCAGTCAGGCCTGTAAAACGACGCGCATCCTTTGAACCTCGAAGCAGCGTAAACGGTCGCGCGCGTCGTGTTGGGCCCTTGAAGGGGCGGATCCTTGAGGACCCATCGCCCGGACGCCCATTCCTCCGGGGTGCAGAGCGCGGTGGAGGAGGTGAAGAGGGACGCTTCCCCTGTAGCGAGGAAGAAGGCGGCGCCGAGGGAGAGGGAGAGGAGGAGGAGGAGAATCAGGCCGATGAGCCGGGAGTGGGAGGTCGCGATGGGAGGAGCAGGGGATTCGCTGCGAGGGGAGTCGGGGGAGTCCGCGGTGGAAGAGGTGGTCGCTAGAGGGATGTAGCTTGTCCTGGAGCCCTCTGACCCTGTAGAGACGTTGGTTAGTCCAGCTGAGCTTGAGGAGCGTCGAAGACGGCGCGAGAGGGAGAAGGGGAGCTGGCGAGGGACTCACGACTCCACCGAGTCAGTCTCTCGAGGAACCCGCTCATTTTCTCCAACACGCAGCTTCGGGGGAGCAAAGGAGCTTGAACAAGCTGCTCGACCAGTTCCGGCGGCGGGAGTGTCAATGTCTCAGATGATCCGCACAGTCGACGCGCGCTCGGCCTGGTATCCTTCTTCTCCAGGCCAATGAGCTCGACCAAAGGGGTTGGAATCATGTAAAGCAGTGCACAAAATTGCCGAAAGCGAACCAGCTACGCCTCCTCCTCCCCACTCCACCTCCATCGCAGCTCCTTGTCCTCCCTCGCCTTCCTCGCAACCCCCTCGTTCGGACTCCAAACGCGCAGCAAATGATCGTCCGAGCAGCTCGCAATCTACGTCCGCCAACACGATCAGCTTGCGGAAACGAATCGCAACGCAGCGACTCACCCTGTCCTTCCCCCAATCAAGCCCAGACGTCTCGAGCTCGTGACCCAGTAACCGCACTCCGTCGTTCCCCGACCCCTCGGTGTCCCACAGGTAGATCCCTCCCTCCGAGCTGCCGCTGGCGATGTAGCGACTGCAAGGGGAGACGGCCATGCGCACGTAGAAGGATCCGCAGAACGCTCGTGGGTGCTGGTACGTGGCGATAGGTGCCGGGATGGTGAGGTTGAGCGGATCGAAAGCGTAGATTCTGCAAAGAGATGGTCAGGTGTAGAATGGATGAGAGGGCGAGGAAGGACGGACCGAGAGTCGGTGCTGAGCGCGTACAGGCGCTGCCCGTTGGGGCTGAGGACCATGCTGGCGATGCCGTGTGGGCGGGCGGAGCCAGTTTCCGAGAGGGCTTCGGCGTTGCTTTCGAGGAAGGGAGGGTTTACGCGCCGAGAGTACGACTTGCGAAGGTCCCAAATCTTGATGACGCTGCGAGGGTGGCGACGTGAGCGAGAGTGCGTTGCGAGGGGAAGTAAGAGCGTACCTGTCGGACGAGCCGGAGGAGGCAAGAAGGTTCTCGGATTGCTGGAGGTAAGCGACAGAGGTCACGCTCTTCGTGGCGGAGAGCTGCGAAAAGACCCGTCAGCTGCGCACGCCTGCACGCGAAGAACATCGAAGACGCACCCCTCGAGAGATCTTCCCCTTTGCTCCATGAGCGTTACGAATATGGTTCACCGTTGCGATCGAGGGTCCAGCCGAGGTATCGGGGCAGCCAGGCATGATCCGAGGCGCGAACTCGGGGCCTGGTATCCGGCGATCCCAAACACGAATGCTGCCGTCCCGAGATGCGCTGGAGAGAAGGTCTTAAAGTGAGTCGTGTTAGCGAGGCGTCGGGGGCGACCGTGCGGAGAGAGACAAACTGGAGTTGAAGGGATCGAAGGCGACGTTCTTGATCGTACAGGTGTGCCCGACGAGAGCTCCTACGCAAGCCTGGGTCTCGCTGTCCCACAACTTGATAGTTTGGTCACCGCTGGCCGTAACCTGCGAGGAATATGGTCAGCGGCTGAAAAGACCAGCGAAGCAGATGAACGCACGATGGTCCTGTCGTTTTGACTCCACGCAAGGTCGAAGATGGCGTTCTGGTGTGCCTGAAACGTGGTGCGAGTCCGTACTACCGGGAGGAGAGCAACATTGTCAGCGGGTGCCTCGAGACAGGCGAAGAGGGAAACCCACCGGCGTCCCATTCGCTGTCCTCGCCTGCGTTGAGGAAGCTGACCGTTCCTTCCTCGGTGGCGACGGCGAGGACTTGCGTTCCACCGGCTTTCGCGCCTTATTACGAGAAGAAGTTAGACAGTACGCATCTTTGCAGTCTGAAGGGAGCGCACCATTGCTGAAAGCGAGAGCGAACGGCGGCGCGAAGCTCCTGTAGTTCTTGTCGGAGGGACAGCGGAAGACGTGCCGCTCATTACTGGACACGTAGTCGGCCAGTCTTGGTCGCATCGACACTGTACACAGCGCAACGTGTCAGCTGGACCTTCGAGACGCGTACGAGCCCCAAGCGAGCTCACCTTGCGCAGCAGACGTCGGCAGACCCAGCGCCCTGCGGTTCACGGCCGCGAACACGCTCATCTGCTTCCCAGGCGCGCTGAAGAGGGAGGAGACCTTCCTCACGTCCCACCGCGTGTCGAGGTGAGCCACCATCTGCGGCGTATCCTCCCCCTCGCGTTCCTCAGCAGCACGGAGCTTGCGCCTCTTCGGCGCGCTCCCCTCGTTCCCCACCTCTACGCCTGCTCTGCTCACCTCCTCATCTTCGGCAAGAAGACCCCTACGCTCCCGTACCCCCTCCTCCACGTCGGCCGCGCAAGGGAAGGTCGCGCAAGGACTCGACAAGCCCGAGGTCGACGCGTCGGCGTTGTTGTCAAAGAAGAGGAGTGATGAGGGGGAGGACGAAGAGCCGGGGGAGGGAGGACGGGGGAACGCGTCAAATAGGCTGGTCTGGCGTAGGGAAGAGCGCGATGAGCGGGAGGATGGAAGGAGGGAGGAGGGGAAAGAGGAGGAGTTGGTGATGGGGGCAAAGGGGTCGCGATCGACTGCTCCTTGGGTTGGCGTGGTGGGGAGCAAGGCCGCCGTGGGATCGACTGACTTCATCTAGGAAAGAAAGTGGGAAGTGGAGGGAAGGAAGAAGGTGAGAAGCAACCTGGACACAGCAAGCCTGCGCCTCGGCCTCCCTCGACGCGACTCTCCTTTTCCAAAGCCCTTTCGCCACGAAATTGAATGCGAAGGAACATGCGATACGAATACCTTTGCTTTGGAATGCGCACGGAGAAAAAAGTGCCAAGAAGGCGTGAAGAACGTCGCAGCTCCACACCCTCGTCTGGTCTCGTGGCGTCCTCGCAATCCTCTCACAAAGCACACAACGCATCAAGCAATTGCATTAAACCAACTTCAGCAGCGTAAAGTTCCTAATCTCCGCCAGCGCAAGGCTGTTCGGCCCCTGGAAGAGGGTCTGCACCACCCTCGACCTCCCCGCTCCCGCCCAACTCTGCACGACCGCGCCCTCCCCCTTCGCCCGCCGAATATCGTACATCTTGATCCCCGACTCCGAATCCGGCGTCGCGTAGAGGGTGCTCGAGAAGCTTCCGAGGAGGTAGCGACTCAGCGTTCGGTCGACGAGGGCTGAGGTCGTCGTGCTCGTTGTGGCGGGGAGGGCGAAGCCGAAGTGCATGACGGGAGGTAGAGTCGAGGGTCGGCGAAGGTCGAAGAGGTGGAACTGGTCTTGCGTAGACTGAAGTCGACAAAGGAGGAGGCTCGGGTCGGAGGGACTGCAAAGGGACGAGGCGTCGTGAGCGACCAACCACGAGAGAGCGAGGGAAAGGTAACGCACACTTCTTGGACGACAGAAACCGACGCCGGGAGCATCTTGCGCCAAACGATCTTCTGGTGCCCGAGGTCGTAAGCTAGCACGCGCTTGTCGGCTCCGCCCGAGACGAGCCACTTCTTCCCTCGAACGTGACACATCGAGTTCACGAGAGCGGTGTGCTCGCTCGAAATGGGAGTGACCTCCATCATTTGCGTCGTCCTTCGTCGGGTCCAGAGGAAGAGGCTGAGGGGCGGGGGCGGAGCAAGTCAGCAGCTAGACGAGGGAACGAAAGCCGAATAGGACGCACGTCTTGTCCTGGCCTCCAGTGGCAAAGGTCAGACGGGAGCCGGGAAGGAGGGTGAGAGCTGAGACGCCACCGGAGTAGTGAGGACGCTCAGGGAGAGGGTCTGGCGTGAGCTTCGATTGCCCCTGCGTGAGAAGGAGCGTCAGCAGCGGCATCTTAGAGCAGTGCGACGGCAACTCACGCGCGACATCGTCTCCCTCTTGAACAGCGTGATCTGCGACGGAGGCTGCGGAATCCGCTTCTCGCCAGTGACCTTGAGTCCGCCGAGGTAGCCAACAACCAGCGTGTCCTTGAGCGTCGAGAACTCGAACGCGTCGATCCTGTCTCCGGCGCGCTTTGAGTTGTAGATCTTCTGAACGCTCCCCGACTTGCAGCCCCGGTCCCACTCGACGATATCTCCTGCGAGCGTCATCCCGAGTAGGCTGTCTTCGGTGTCGACCAAGTGCCTGTAGACCCCGTCAGCAGGAACCCCAAGCAAAACGAAGAATCGTAACGCACCTCATCTTGTTCGTCGCGCCACTGTAGCCATGCGCGATGCTGTGCGACGACCCAGGAATGAAGACCCTCCCATCGCTCGGCTCGTCGTTCTGCCCGACGTCGTCGTCCGAAGAAAGCGGAGCGACCGCCCTCACCGTCGCGGGGACGACGTTGCGCTCCGCTCTCGCAGGGACCGCCACTTCCTTCAACGCCTTCGCCACCTCCCTCGCCACCATCGCCTCGATGTCCTTCCTTGAGAGACCAAAGTCCAGCCCGACCGTCGCCTGTCGCTCACGACGCCGCGCTTCCGAGGCAGCAGCTTCGGCAGGAGACACCTCGTCGTCGTCCGAATCCGGCGAGGCGCTGCGGTCGCGAACGATGGCGGGAGCTTGACGGGGGACGATGGGCGCTCGACGAGGTGCGGGAGCCGGTGAGACGGCACGTCGCTTGCCCGCTGCTTTCGCCGAGAGGGGGGGCGTGGCGATGGCCTGCTCTGGCGTGGGAGAAGGTCGGAGGTCCCGGCGTTTCGGAGGAGGCTGGGCGACGATGATCACGTCGTTGTCCGAGTCGCTGCTGGAATGCTCGATGGGAAGACGCCGCTTCTCGACGGGCTTCGGTGCTGGTTTCGGCGGAGGCGGTAGCGCTGCTTGACGCTGGTGCGGTAAAGATGGGATAGGTCGCGAAGCTGGCGGGGGAGGAGGCCGCTGTGCCGGTTGCGGAGGAGCGCGTTGGGCTGGAGGAGGAGGGGCAATGACCGGGACGCGGGGAGGTACGGCGACAGCAATGGGGTGGGGTGCGCTGATGTCGCGGTGGCGGAAGGTGATCTGGTCAGAGGAGATGAGGTAGTCGAGCGGAGAGCCAGCTCCTCCCAGGCTCGCGAGCTTCGGCACAAGGAGGAACGTCCGCGTGAACGATCGAACCTCGTGTGAAGGGAACTCCTCGAGTTCGCCGTAGATGTTGACGAGCAGCGACTTGCGTCCCTTCTTGTGCGGAGGTGACAGGACTTCGAACGCGTCGTAGCGGATCTTAGTGGGGTCGTGCGACGCGGCGGGGAGCTTGCGAATAGCGTTGGTGATGGGAGTCGGCGTGATCGAGAGGGCCTTGGCTGCCTCGACGTATCGCTTGAGGAACGGGGAGGGAGCTTGCCGGAGACGAGACGGGGGAGAGGTGACGACGCGAACTGAGAAGAGGGCCGACTTAGTGTAGAAGACGTCCAGGCCTGCTCGTTCGCTGTCAAACTTGGCAAAGTACCTGCCGAGGAGTCAGTACGACGGTCGGGAGGAGCCCGACGGCGAACGAGCGACTCACTCGACGAGGAAAAGCTCGACCTGCTTCTTGGTCTCTGCGCTGTCGGCGAAGCTTCCTGCGAGACCGAGAGGAAAGGGAAGAGAGGGCGGCGACGGCTCGGGAGAAGGTGAGTCGATCTCGTCGACTTCGTCGTCCATGTTCTCTTGACGAGCAATCGAAGGCTTGACGTCCTCCATGTCGACCTCGTGCTCGTGCTGAGGTTGGGCGGCAGGCGGCGAACGTGTGAGAGCTGGTCCTGCGATGGGCTGTTCCTCCTCGTCCGGCTCATTGCCGTCCTCTTCTGGCAGCGCGACGAGGTAGTCGAGGACGAGAGTGCTAAAGTCGGTGCCTTCGAAGCTGCAAAGTCGGAGTCAGCCAGGATGCTACAGCACGGAAAGGAGAGCAGACGCACGAGTTCGACAGTACGATCTTGCCGTCTGCGAACGCCTTCCTAAGCTCTCTGACGAGGAACGCCTGCCTACTCTTCGCCGCCGCCGCCGCCGATCCTCGACAGCTCTCCGGGACGTCGATACGGTCCACGAAGTGATTGTCGTCCGCCGGCAGCTCCTCCATAAGCTCGTCCGCCTCGGCGATGCGCTCAATGACCAGCGATTCGGCATCGTCGCTGTCCGCTCCGTTCGCCGACTCGAGTCGCTCGACGTCCGCAGACTCGTCCTCCGCAGGTCGAAGCGAGATACGCAGTTCTCCGTGGACAACCGTCGACCTGTACAGCTCGAATCCCGGTTTGTTCATCCGAATCTGCTTGCGGATCGACGTGATGACGGCTTTCTTCAGAGACGATGCGTGTGGCTGCGGTGCGACGTAGATGTAGAGGATGCCCGAGGGTTCCTGCCTCGATGTCTTGAAAGCGATGATCCGCCTGCCGGAGAAAAGGAGATCGGAAGAGCGTCGTGTAGGGAAAGAGTGTTCGCAGGGTG
>ERZ1463034.206-NODE-206-length-16001-cov-16.472720_pt1 | contig 16001 bp, 13 predicted proteins | sample MGYA00564480_ERZ1463034 | MGnify/ENA primary metagenome ERZ1463034 (study PRJEB39244, sample SAMEA3635122) | Helicobacter pylori | study: EMG produced TPA metagenomics assembly of PRJEB11511 data set (Assembly of a 5300-year-old Helicobacter pylori...
TCTATATCGATACCCAGCATTTCGGCGGAAATTTCCGGGCTCTCCGACAGAATCACAGCGCGCTCGACCGCATTCTCCAACTCCCGCACGTTACCCGGCCACGAGTAGTGCCGAATCGCCTGCTCGGCGTCCGCCGCGAACCGCAGGTCGGTACGGTTGATGCGTGCGCTCTGGCGCAACAGGAACGCGTTGGCGATCTCGTTGACGTCGGCGCCCCGTTCACGCAGGGCCGGTAGCTTGAGCGCGATGACATGCAGGCGGTAGTACAAGTCTTCGCGGAACTGGCCGATCTTGGCCAGGCTCTTCAAATCACGGTGAGTGGCCGCGATCAGGCGCACATCAACCTTCTGCGATTGCACCGAACCCACCCGGCGGATTTCCCCTTCCTGCAGCACGCGCAGCAGACGCGCCTGGGCTTCCAGGGGCAACTCGCCGATTTCGTCGAGGAACAGCGTGCCGCCGTCCGCCGCTTCCACCAGGCCCGCGCGCCCGGCGCTGGCACCGGTAAACGCGCCTTTCTCGTGGCCGAACAATTCGGATTCGATCAGGGATTCAGGAATTGCCGCGCAGTTCACCGAGATCATCGGTGCCTTGGCGCGCTTGGACAGGTTGTGCAGGGCGCGGGCCACCAGTTCCTTACCGGTCCCCGATTCGCCTTGGATCAGCACATTCGAGTCCGTCGGCGCGACTTTGCGGATCTTGCTGTACAGGTCCTGCATCGGTGGGCAGGAACCGATGATGCCGATCTCGCCATTGCTGTTGTCGATGCCCGGCTTGTCGGCGCCGTTGGCAGCCTTGCCGGCGGTGCGCTGTTCGGTGGGAGCGCTGCTGGCCGACTGGCGGTCGCGCAGGATGCGGGCCACGGCCTGGAGCATCTCATCGTGGTCGAACGGCTTGGCGATGTAGTCCACCGCGCCCATCTTCATCGAGTCCACTGCCGAGCGCAGGCTGGCGTAGCTGGTCATGATCAGCACCGGGGTGCCCTGGCCGAGCTTGATCAACTCGGTGCCCGGCGCGCCCGGCAGGCGCAGGTCGCTAACAATCAGGTCGAACGTGGGAATGCTGAATCGCTCTTGGGCTTCCTGCACCGAGCCGGCTTCGCTGACCTGGTACTGATTACGTTCAAGCAGGCGACGCAAGGCAGAGCGGATAATGGTTTCGTCTTCGACGATCAAAATGTGCGGCATTGATTCAATTCTCTCGACGGTCTCAGTTCACAGCGGACGTCGCTTCGACATGACGCGGCAAGGTCACCCGAATACGGGTGCCGCGTTGGCTTTCTGTGTCAGCCGGGCTGTCGATGGTGATTTGTCCATAATGCTCTTCAACGATGGAATAGACCAGTGCAAGGCCCAGACCGGTGCCTTCACCGGGGTCCTTGGTGGTGAAGAAGGGTTCGAACAAGCGGTCCTTGATGTTCTGTGGAATGCCGCTGCCTTCGTCCTCCACGATCAAGTCGACCGTGTGCTCGAATGCCTCGCTCTTGACGCGTACCGCACTGCCGGCCGGGGAGGCGTCACGGGCGTTCGACAACAGGTTGATCAGCACCTGCGCCAAGCGCTGGGAGTCTCCGTCGACCCAGTGGTCCGGATCGCACAGATTGAAGAACTGTACTTCGAAATTGCGCCGGTTCAAGGCCAGCAGCCCAATGGCATCCTGTGCGACTTCGGCCAGGCACACCGCTTCGTCGTGGTTCTGATGGGCGCCGGCGTGGGCGAAGCTCATCAGCGACTGCACGATGCGCGACACGCGCTTGGTCTGTTCGAGGATCTGCCCACTGATCTCGGTGATTTCGCCGTCTTCCTCGCGCTCTTCGCGCAGGTTCTGCGCGAGGCAGGCAATACCGGTGATCGGGTTGCCGATTTCATGGGCCACGCCGGCAGCCAGGCGACCGATACTCGCCAGGCGTTCGGAATGCACCAGCTTGTCTTCGAGCATCTGGGTTTCAGTCAGGTCTTCCACCAGCAACACCAGGCCGCTGTTACCGGGGGCCAGGGGCTCGTCGATCGCCGCCTTGTGCAGGTTGAGCCAGCGGGTCTGGCCATCGAGGGCCAGGTGCTGCTTGTGCAAGTGTTCGTCGGGCAGGTTGATAAAGCCTTGCAGCAGTTCCTTCCACGGGTCGCCCAGGGTATTGAGGCGCGAGCCCACGACCCGTTGCGCGGCGATCCCGGTGAGTTCCTCCATGGCTTTGTTCCACATCAGAATCTCTTGGTCCTTGGCCAGGGAACAGACCCCCATCGGCAGTTCCTGCAGGGTCTGGCGATGGTAACGGCGCAAGGCATCGAGTTCGGCGGCGAGGCCGGTGAGGCGTGAGTGGTAATCCTCCAGCCGGCTTTCGATGAAATGGATGTCCTCAGTGACGTAGTTTTCACCGCTCGCCTTGTAAGGCAGGAACGTTTCCACCATGTCCTGTGACACGCTGGGACCCATCAGCCCGGACAGGTTGGCTTCGATTCGGTCGCGCAGGCGGCGCAGCGCGTAGGGCCTGCGCTCGTCGAACGGCAGATAGAGATCGCGCAACGCCTGTTCGACTTCCTTTTGCGCGGCCTTGGCGCCCAGGGGTTTGGCCAGTTGCGTGGCGAACTCCTGGGGCGAGGCGGCATGCAGCTCGCGGCGTTGCGGACGGCGCACGTTGTCCACCGCGCAGGCTTCGGCGGCGCTGGTTTCTTCCGGGCTGGCGTTGGTGAACAGCGAGATCAGGGTGAACATCAGCACGTTGGCGGCCAACGAGGCAATCGCCGCCATGTGCCAACTGGTGTCGTCGAGCACGTAGATCATGTTCAGCAGCGGGATGTAGAAACCCTGCAGATTGCCGACCAGCGGCAGCAGCATGGTGATCATCCACACCAGAATCCCCGCGAGCAGCCCGGCGATAAAACCACGCCGATTGGCCGTCGGCCAGTACAGCACCGACAACACCCCCGGCAGGAACTGCAAGGTGGCGACAAACGCGACGATCCCCAGGTTGGCCAGGTCTTGCCCGGCGCCCAGCAGCAGGTAGAAACCGTAGCCGGCCATGATGATCGCGACGATCAGCGCGCGGCGGGTCCATTTCAGCCAGCGGTAGATATTACCTTCGGCCGGCGGCTGGTACAGCGGCAGCACCAGGTGATTGAGCGCCATGCCCGAGAGGGCCAGCGTCGTGACGATGATCAAACCGCTGGCCGCTGACAAACCGCCAACATAGGCCAGCAGCGCCAGGGCCTTGCTGTTGGCGGCAATGCCGACACCGAGGGTGAAGTATTCGGGGTTGGTGGTGGCGCCCAACTTGAGGCCGGCCCAGAGGATCAGCGGCACCGCCAGGCTCATCAACAGCAGGAACAGCGGCAAGCCCCAACTGGCGCTGACCAGCGAGCGCGGGTTGAGGTTCTCGGTGAACGTCATGTGGTACATGTGCGGCATCACGATGGCCGAGGCGAAGAACACCAGCAGCAGCGTGCGCCACGGGCCTTCCTGCAGCGGGGTGTGCAGCGCGGCGAGGGCGGTCTGGTTTTGCAGCAGCCACAACTCCAGCTGTTGCGGGCCGTCGAACACGCCGTAGAGCGCATAGAGCCCGACGCCACCGATAGCGATCAGCTTGATCACCGACTCGAAAGCAATCGCAAAGACCAGGCCTTCGTGTTTCTCGCGGGTGGCGATGTGGCGCGAACCGAAGAAAATCGTGAACAGGCTGATCAGCGCGCAGAAGGCCAGGGCGACGCGATATTGCACCGGCTCACGGGTCAGGATGCTGATGGAGTCGGCCACCGCCTGGATCTGCAGGGCCAGCAAGGGCAGCACACCGATCAGCATGAAAATCGTGGTCAACGCGCCGGCCCAGGTGCTGCGAAAGCGAAAGGCGAACAGGTCGGCCAGGGACGACAGCTGATAGGTCCGGGTGATCTTCAGGATCGGGTACAGCAGCACTGGCGCCAGCAAAAAGGCCCCGGACACCCCGAGGTAACTGGACAGAAAGCCATACCCGTACTGATAGGCCAGACCCACCGTGCCATAAAACGCCCAGGCGCTGGCGTACACGCCCAAGGACAAGGTGTAGGTCAACGGATGGCGAATGATCGCCCGCGGAATCATTCCGCGCTCACTGATCCAGGCGACGCCGAACAACGCGGCCAGGTAGGCGGCGCTGATCAGCAGCATCTGGGTGAGGCTAAAGCTCATCGGCATCTTTTTGGCTCTGCAGGATGAAAGTCACGACGATCAGGATCAGCCACAGCAGATAGGGGCGATACCAGGCGCCTGTGGCGTCGATCCACCAATCCATGATGGCGGGGGAAAACAGGTAGATCCCGACGACCAGCAGCAGGACCAAGCGATAGATGTACATGTTGGCCTCTGATCGAATAATTGCGGCGATGGTAACGGATGCCTGGCCGGCTGCAAGCGCCTTCAGCGCAACTGTGTTTCGGCCAGCGTGAGTGTGCGCGGGATCAGCCGCGCATCCCAGTGTGCAATGCCCCAATCCAGCAGTTCCCGTGGGCTGGCGTGAAGCAGCTCGTCGCCGGGTTGCTGGCCGAGGGCGCGCAAGGCTCTCAACAGCAAAGGCGTGGCCTGGTCCGTGGTCAAGGGCGGGGAACGATAGGATTTGCCCAACTTGTTACCGTCCGGCTGGATGATCAGCGGCACGTGCAGGTAGCGCGGTTGGCGCAGCCCCAATAATTCTTGCAGGTACAACTGGCGTGGCGTGGAGTCGAGCAGGTCGGCGCCGCGGACGATGTCGGTAACACCTTGCCAGGCGTCATCCAGCACTACGGCCAGTTGGTAGGCGTAGAGGCCATCGCGGCGGCGGATGACGAAATCGCCTACATCGCGGCCCAGGTGTTGTCGGAATTCGCCCTGTACGCGGTCGGTAAAGTGGTATTCCAACTCCGGAACGCGCAGGCGGATGGCTGCATCGTGCTGGTCGTGACCGGCATTACGGCACAAACCTGGGTAAATCCCGTGGTAGGGCTCCAGTTGTTTACGCGAGCAGGTGCAGGCATAGGCCAAGCCGTGGTTGAACAGGTCGTTCAGCACCTTGGCGTAGGCGTCGTGCCGATCGCTTTGTCGGACCCGTTCACCGTCCCACTCAAAACCGTAGCTTTCCAGGGCGTGCAGGATTGCCGCCTGGGCGCCGGGTTCTTCGCGTGGAGGGTCGAGGTCTTCCATACGCATCAACCAGCGGCCATGGTTGGCGCGGGCGTCGAGGTAGGAGGCGAGGGCGGCGACCAGCGAGCCGAAGTGCAGATGGCCGCTGGGCGTTGGGGCGAAACGCCCGATATAGGGAGAGGCTGTCATGGGCCGGATACTACTGGAAAATCGCTGAACGCCAGAAACAAAAATGGGGCGTTTGTACGCCCCATTCGTTCAGTTCGGCAGGGATTACTTGCCGACCTGTTTTTCCTTTATTTCTGCCAGATTCTTGCAGTCCACGCACATATCGGCGGTCGGACGTGCTTCCAGGCGGCGAATACCGATTTCGATGCCGCAGGATTCGCACCAGCCGTATTCTTCGTCTTTGATCAACTGCAGCGTCTTGTCGATCTTCTTGATCAGCTTGCGCTCGCGATCACGGGCGCGCAGTTCAAGGGCGAACTCTTCTTCCTGGCTCGCACGGTCGGCCGGATCAGGAAAATTGGCAGCTTCGTCCTTCATATGGTCAACGGTACGGTCGACCTCCTGCATCAAGTCCTGTTTCCACTTGTTAAGGATCTTGGTGAAGTGCTCGCGCATGGGCTCGCCCATGTACTCCTCACCTTTCTTCTCGACGTAAGGTTCGAAGCCGCTGAGGCCTGGGGATTGCTGTTGCTTTGCTTGGGTGGACATGAATAGACCGCCTCTCACTCTTCTAATCCATTGCGCAGGATTGCAACGTCACCGACACCTGCCGGCCCTGCGGCTGCAAGCGGGCGAACTTACCAGATAGATTCAGGGCGCGCCACTCCCGGTTGTCGAGGCCCATCACGCAGAGGTTGCAAATGGCAGCAGCCCGCTGTGGCTGGGTATGAATCGCCTCGAAGGTTAATTTTAGTCGTTTTGCAAGCGCTTGCCGGGCTCATCTTGGATGGCTGAGCAGGCAATAGAGCATGTTTTACCGCGAGGGTTCGGTAGAATCGCTATTTTTGTCCTCACCGTTAAGGAAGGCTAATGGCTCAGCCCTACAGTGCGCGCAGTCGCGCCATCGAACCTTTTCATGTCATGGCGTTGCTGGCGCGAGCCAATGAACTGCAGGCGGCAGGCCATGATGTGATCCATCTGGAAATCGGTGAACCGGATTTCACCACCGCCGAACCGATCATCCAGGCCGGCCAGGCCGCGCTGGCCAATGGCAAGACCCGCTATACCGCAGCTCGCGGCCTGCCGGAACTGCGCCATGCCATCAGCGGTTTCTACCAGCAACGCTACGGCCTGAGCGTGGACCCCGAGCGCATCCTGATCACCCCGGGCGGCTCCGGCGCGTTGCTGTTGGCCAGCAGCCTGCTGGTGGACCCCGGTAAACACTGGCTGTTGGCCGACCCGGGTTACCCGTGTAACCGGCACTTCCTGCGCCTGGTGGAGGGCGCGGCGCAGTTGGTGCCCGTCGGCCCGGACGTGCGTTATCAATTGACCGCCGACCTGGTGGCCAAGCACTGGAACCAGGACAGCGTCGGCGCGCTGGTCGCGTCGCCAGCCAACCCGACCGGCACCATCCTTACGCGGGACGAACTGGCCGGGTTGTCGAGCGCAATCAAGGCGCGTAACGGCCATCTGGTGGTGGACGAGATCTACCACGGGCTCACTTATGGCACCGACGCTGCCAGCGTGCTGGAAGTCGACGATGACGCGTTTGTCCTAAATAGTTTTTCGAAGTATTTCGGCATGACCGGATGGCGCCTGGGTTGGCTGGTGGCGCCGCCCGATGCGGTCGGTGAACTGGAGAAGCTGGCGCAAAACCTCTATATCAGCGCTCCCAGCATGGCGCAGTACGCAGCGCTGGCCTGTTTTACCCCGCAAACCCTGAGCATTTTGGAAGAGCGTCGCGCCGAGTTCGGTCGCCGTCGTGATTTCCTGCTGCCGGCCCTGCGCGAGTTGGGCTTCGGTATTGCCGTCGAGCCGGAAGGCGCGTTCTATTTGTACGCCGATATCAGCGCGTTCGGCGGTGATGCCTTCGCGTTCTGCCGTCATTTCCTTGAGATCGAGCATGTGGCGTTCACCCCAGGGCTGGATTTCGGTCGCTATCAAGCCGGTCACCATGTGCGCTTTGCCTACACGCAAAACCTTGATCGGCTACAAGAGGCGGTGGAGCGTATCGCCCGCGGCCTGCGCAGCTGGCAGGGCTGATGCGCTTTCATCCTCCCCTCGAAGAGGCGCGGCTGATTCGCCGCTACAAGCGTTTTCTCACCGATATCGAAACCGTTACCGGCGAGTTCTTGACCATTCACTGCCCCAATACCGGTTCGATGCTCAATTGCATGGTCGAGGGCGGGCAGGTCTGGTTCAGTCGCTCTGCTGACCCCAAGCGCAAGTTGCCCGGCACCTGGGAAATTGCCGAGACGCCTCAAGGCCGCCTCGCGTGCGTCAATACGGCGCGTGCCAACCAACTGGTTGAGGAAGCGTTGCATGCCGGGGTCATCACCGAGCTCAACGGCTTTAGCGCATTGAAGCGTGAAGTGCCTTACGGCCAAGAGAAAAGCCGCATTGATTTTCGCCTGGATTACCCCGAGGGGGCGGCCTATGTCGAAGTCAAAAGCGTGACCCTGGGGTTTGATGGCACCTCGATTGCGGCGTTCCCGGACGCCGTGACCCTGCGCGGTGCCAAGCATCTGCGCGAGCTGGCACACCTGGCCCGTGATGGCGTGCGGGCGGTGCAGTTGTATTGCGTCAACCTCTCGGGGATTGACGCGGTGCGCCCTGCGGTGGAAATCGACGCGGCCTACGCCGCCGCTCTGCGCGAGGCCAAAGCCGCTGGCGTGGAGGTGTTGGCGTATGGCGTGCGCGTCACGGCCGAGGAAATTTACGTCGAGCGTCGCTTGGACGTGCTGCTCGGCGACTAGAGTTCCACCCACAGGCCCTGTTCGTCTTCACGGCCGCGCAGGGCGGTGAGGCTTTGACCCGCGCAGGGGCCGGCGATGCACTCGCCGCTCTCGATCAGGAACAGTGCGCCGTGGGTGGCGCATTGGATCAGGCTGGCGCTGGCGTCGAGGAACTGATCGGGCTGCCATTCCAGCGGGACGCCGCGATGGGGGCAGCGATTGAGATAGAAGTAGGCAGTGCCGTCGCGGCGGACAGCCAACAGTTTGCGCCCGTCGATATCAAAACCACGGCTGCTGTCTGGGGCGAGGGTGTCAGAGGGGCAGAGAAACTTCATTCCAATCCTTAAGTGCCTTGATGTTGAAATGCAAACATTTATCAAATGCAGGCTTCGCCCGTTAGCTGACTGGGCGCTCAGTACGATGCCCAGCAAGGGGCATCTGTCACATCCATGAGTGTTTCAGCGGCCCCGTCCTTGGAAGGAAACCCGGTTATGCGCCTGAGTGCCAGCGCTATTGCGCTTGTTGTCGGAATGATGCTCAACCACGCGGCGCACGCCTCGCAACTGCCGCCGCGCTGGGTGAGTGCCGGTGGGGCGTTACCGAGCATCGGCTATCTGCGGCAGTTGTCGGCCGGCGTCGATCCGTCCCAGGTCATACCGGCCCCATGAGTACGCTGGTGAAGCCCCGAACGCTGTTTATCGGCCTGACGCTGTTGTGTGTCCTGGCGATCTGGCTTTCATTGGCGCTGGGGCCGGTCAGCTTGCCGTTGCTGGATACGCTCAGGGCGGCTTTGCGCTTGATGGGCGTGCCGATCGGGGCCAGCGGCCTGGAGCAGGCAGAGCTGATTCTCGGGCAGATCCGTTTGCCGCGGACCTTGCTGGGGCTGGCGGTGGGCGGCGTATTGGCATTGTCGGGCGTGGCGATGCAGGGGTTGTTCCGCAACCCGCTGGCGGATCCGGGGTTGGTCGGCGTGTCCAGTGGTGCGGCACTCGGTGCGGCTTTCGCTATTGTCGGTGGTTCGTTTTTGGGCGGGTTGCCGGAGGTGTTCGGCCCGTATCTGTTGTCGTTGTGCGCGTTTCTCGGAGGGTTGGGGGTTACGGCGCTGGTCTATCGACTGGGCCGGCGCAACGGCCAGACCCATGTCGCCACCATGCTGCTCGCCGGCATCGCCATCACGGCGCTCGCCAGTTCGGCGGTGGGCCTGTTTACCTACTTGGCCGATGACGCCACCCTGCGCACGCTGACTTTCTGGAACCTGGGCAGCCTCAATGGCGCCAGCTATTCGCGCCTCTGGCCGTTGCTGCTGGTGAGCGCCAGCGTGGCGTTGTGGCTGCCGCGCCGGGCGAAGGCATTGAATGCACTGTTGCTCGGCGAATCCGAGGCCAGTCATCTCGGGGTTGATGTTGAGCGGCTCAAGCGCGAATTGGTGTTCTGCACTGCGCTTGGCGTAGGTGCGGCGGTAGCGGCGGCGGGGATGATCGGCTTTGTCGGCCTGGTGGTTCCGCACCTTGTTCGGTTGCTGGCGGGGCCGGATCACCGCGTGCTGTTACCCGCCTCGGTGTTGGCGGGGGCGAGCTTGCTGCTGTTGGCGGATCTGGTCGCGCGCCTGGCCTTGGCGCCAGCGGAGTTGCCGATCGGTATTGTCACCGCGTTGATTGGCGCGCCATTTTTTCTTTACCTGTTGTTGCGAGGGCGCGCCTGATGCTGCGAGTGGAGGGGCTGAAGATCCGTCGCGGTCGCAAAACCGTACTGGCGGAGGTCACTTTGGAGCTGTTGCCTGGCCAGGTGCTTGGCGTGCTGGGCCCGAATGGCGCGGGCAAGAGTACTTTGCTCGGCGCGTTGTGCGGGGAGCTGCATCCGGATCAAGGCACGGTGTGGCTGGATCAGCACGAGCTGAAGGATTGGAGCGGGTCGCAACGCGCCCAACGCCTGGCTGTGTTGCCGCAGGCCTCAACCCTGGATTTCGCCTTTCGCGTCGAGGAGGTGGTCGGCATGGGCCGCTTGCCCCATCAGACCGGGCAGGTGCGTGATGACGAGATTATCGATGCCGCGTTGCGGGCTGCGGATGTCGCGCACTTGAGCGGTCGCAGTTACCTGGCATTGTCGGGCGGCGAGCGTCAGCGTGTTCACCTGGCGCGGGTGCTGGCGCAGTTATGGCCCGGGGAGGCGGGGCAGACGTTGCTGCTGGATGAGCCGACCTCGATGCTTGACCCCTTGCATCAACACACCACCTTGCAGGCGATCCGCACCTTTGCCGACCGAGGAGCAGCGGTGCTGGTGATCCTCCATGACCTGAACCTGGCGGCGCGTTACTGCGACCGGATTCTGTTGCTGGACGAGGGCCGGCCCCATGCGCTGGATACCCCGGCACAGGTTCTGCGACCTGAGCCGCTTAAAGCGGTATTCGGGCTGGATGTACTGGTGCAGCCGCATCCGGAGCGCGGGCATCCATTGATCATTGCTCGCTGAGGCTTTTTATAGACAAAAAAAGACCCGGCAAGAGCCGGGTCAAATAACCGTGATTAGCCTGATGAGGAGATAATCTGAGAGTCCGAACCAATGGTCTTTCAGTTATCGGCTGATCTCGCGACCAGTTGCGATAATCATAACGATTCTCATTTAAGAGTCAAGATTTGTTTTCGCGAGCCCTTCTGCTTTTCTCAAGTGCTCGTTCGCAATGCCACTGAGCGTTGGGTGGGATCGCCGATCTAATTCTTCTGGCGCGCCGAGATCGCCTCTAATTGGCGGTTCAGCGCTTCCTTGCGTTCGGCAGGAATGTCGTTCCAATGCACATCCATCAACGCCCCTTCGATTGCATACAGCAAGACTTTCGATGCACGGAAGCCGCGAGTGCGCACGGCTCGATAAGCATCGACCGCCCCCAGGCGACGCAGGTCTGACGCACTGTGGATGCCCACCGCGTGCAGCCATTGCGCCGAGGTCTTGCCAAGGTTTCTCAGGTGTTGCAGCTCATCGTTCATCGAGCCTCCTTGCGACGGCCGAATGGTGCGGTGGGTGTCGTGACCAGGCAAGCCTGAAAAGGAGTGTAGCGCTCAGTAGGAAAAGCGTAGTTCTTTGCTCAGGAACGGCGCAAATGCTTATAAGAATGGTGCGAGCGTTTTATGCCGGGCAGGCAGGAAGTCCCCGGTCCGTGTTGCACGTAACCGGGGCTTGGGGGGAGCGTATTACTTGGTGCGGTAGCGCAGACGCGTGCCGAAATTGACCGACATGAGGATCTCGTCGGCCGTCAGTTCTGGCGGGAAGTAGGTGCCCGAAATCTGCGCGTGGGCCAGGCTCGCGCCTTCCAATGAGCACTCGCGCAAGTCCAGCCCGCGCAAATCGGCAGAACGGAAATACGCGTCGGTGAAATCCACGCCGCTGGCATTCAGATCGCGCAGATCCAGCCCTCGGAAGTCGCCACCACGCATGTCGATGACGCCGTCTGTGGGGCGTTCCTGGTTGAAACCGCGAATATCGTCTTTGTGCAGGAGCGAATAGAGCGGGGTATCAAGAAGCTTTGGATGACTCATGATAGCGACACCTGTTGGACTTATGGCGCCATTATAGTGCCACTATTGTTTGGCCGCTCGCCTAAGATGACGACGCGACCAAGAAGTTTTTCTTACAGACCTGGCAGGCGTTGGCGAATTTGCGCAACCAGTGCATCGAGGGTTCCGCTTTGATTGGTCTCGACGCGCTTGCTCAGCAGCAGCTCTTCGGCCGTCAGGGGGTCGCGATGGGCTTGCTGTTCTTCAATAACCGTCAGTGTAGCGTCGGACGGGTCGTTATGGTCTGCCTGACGTTGTGCCAGCCAGTTGGCAATAACGGCCTGCGGCGCGTTGCAGTCCAGGATCAGGAAGGGCGCGCCCGTCGCTTCGGCCACTTTGGCGGCGGCATCGCGTTGTGCGCGCTTCAAGAAGGTCGCATCGAGTACCACCGGGAAGCCGGCGCGTAGCACGGTCTCGGCGATTTCGTTCAGGCGTGCGTAGGTTTTTGCGCTGGCGTCGGCAGCATAGATGCCGGCCTGTGGCGTGTTTTCCACCTGTTGCTCACCAAACAGGCGCTTGCGCTCCACGTCCGAACGCAGGCGAACGGCACCCAAGGCTTCCACCAGGCGCATGGCCACATGGCTTTTGCCCACCGCCGAAACGCCGTGGGTAATCGCCAGAAAGCGCGAAGGAATAGTGCTGTAGCTTTCCGCCAGGTTGGCGTAGTTGCGGTATTGGCGCAGGGTGGTGGCGCGTTGCACCGGGCTCGCTTCGCTGGGCATGCTGAACAGCGAGACTTTGGCCCGTACCAGCGCGCGGTAGGCTTTATAGAAGTTCAGCAGTTCCAGGCCCTGGTAGTCGCCGGTCAGTTCGAGGTATTGGCTGATGAAGCGGCGAGCCAGGGATTTGAGGCCGCGGTCTTCCAGGTCCATGGCCAGGAAGCCGGTGTCGGCGTACACGTCGGTGAAGCGAAACGGTTCGTTGAACTCGATGCAGTCGAAGATCACCACGTGGCCATCAATCAAGGTGGCATTGCCTAGGTGGATGTCGCCGTGGCACTCGCGGGTGAAACCATCGAGCTTGCGCTGTGCCAGCAGCGGCTTGAGGCGTTCGAAGCTGCTTTCGGCCCAGGCTTGCAGGGCTTCGAGTTGCTGCAGGTCAGCCTTGTCGCTGAGGAACGGGCGGATCTGATCGAAATTCTGGCGTACCGGTGCCATCACCTCGTCCGGGGTGCCGGCCGGGTGCTCTTGCGGCACTTTCGGTGCGGTGAGGTGGAAGTGCGCGATCTGTTTGGCCATCTCGTCGATGTGCGCGCTGGTCAGCTCACCGTTGGCTTGCAAGGTGCTGAGCAACTGGCTTTGCGGGAATTGACGCATTTTCAGGGCGTATTCGATGACCGGACCTTCGCCGCCCAGTTGCGGGGCTTCGGCCGTGCCGGTGATCGGCAACACTTCAAGATACAAATCTTCGGTCAGCCGCTGGTTGAGGCGCAGCTCTTCGTTGCAGAAATGCCCCCGATCTTCCAGCTTGGTGAAGTCCAGAAAGCCGAAGTTCATCGGCTTTTTCAGTTTATAGGCGTAGGGGCCGGTCAGTATGACCCAGGAAATATGGGTCTCAATGACTTGGAATGCTTCAACCGGATGGGGGTATAAAGCCGGGTTCTGCAGGGCTGCGATCAGGGACTGGCTCACGGGCGATCCTTCAAAGTCTGGGGGAAATCATGGCGGGCATTATGGCTGCTGATGCCTGCCATGCAAACCGCTGTCCGGCGCATGTTGATCGTCAATAAAGTGCGTATAATCCGCCGCCATGACTCGAACCCGATCTCCCCGTTCCCGTAAAAAACCTCCTTCCCGCGGCCTGCGCCCGTGGCTGGGCTGGGCGCTCAAGCTCAGCCTGGTGGGCTTTGTGGTGCTCGCCGGCTTTGCGGTGTACCTCGACGCAGTGGTCCAGGAAAAATTCTCCGGTAAGCGCTGGACCATTCCAGCCAAGGTGTACGCCCGCCCGCTGGAACTGTTCACCGGCCAGAAGCTGAGCAAGGATGACTTCCTTACCGAACTCGACGCCTTGGGCTACCGCCGCGAACCCGTGAGCAATGGCCCCGGCGCTGCCGCCGTCAGCGGCAATACCGTGGACCTGAACACCCGTGGCTTCCAGTTCTATGAAGGCCTGGAAAAAGCCCAGCCGGTGCGCGTGCGCTTCTCCGGCGACTACGTGGCCGAGCTGTCGTCGCTGAACGGCTCGAAGCTGCCCGTGGTGCGCCTGGAACCGTTGATGATCGGCGGGATTTACCCGAAAAACCTGGAAGATCGCATCCTGATCAAGCTCGATCAGGTGCCGCCGTACCTGCTCGAAACCCTGGTCGCCGTGGAAGACCGCGATTTCTACAGCCACTGGGGCGTGTCGCCGAAGTCCATCGCCCGTGCGATTTGGGTCAACACCTCCGGCGGCAAAATGACCCAGGGCGGCAGTACGCTGACCCAGCAGTTGGTGAAGAACTTCTACCTCACCAACGAGCGCAGCCTGACCCGTAAACTCACCGAAGCCATGATGGCGATGCTGCTGGAGTTGCATTACAGCAAGCAAGAAATCCTTGAGGCTTACCTCAACGAGGTGTTCGTCGGCCAGGACGGCCAGCGCGCGGTCCACGGTTTCGGTCTGGCCAGCCAGTTCTTCTTCGGCCAGCCGCTGTCCGAGCTGAAGTTGCATCAGGTCGCGTTGCTGGTGGGCATGGTCAAGGGGCCGTCTTACTACAACCCACGGCGCAACCCTGAACGGGCGCTTGAGCGGCGTAATCTGGTGCTCGATGTGTTGGAGCAGCAGGGCGTCGCCACGGCTGAACAGGTTGCCGCTGCGAAGAAAATGCCACTGAGTGTCACCACTCGCGGCAAGCTGGCGGACAGCTCCTTCCCAGGCTTTATCGACCTGGTCAAACGCCAGTTGCGTGAAGACTACCGCGACGAAGACTTGACCGAGGAAGGCCTGCGGATCTTCACCAGTTTCGACCCGATCCTGCAGATGAAAGCCGAAGCGTCGGTCAACGACACCTTCAAGCGTCTGGCGGGGCGTAAGGGTTCCGACGAAGTTGAAGCGGCCATGGTGGTGACCAACCCGGAAACCGGTGAGGTCCAGGCCATGATCGGCAGTCGCCAGGCCAGTTTTGCCGGCTTCAACCGCGCGCTGGATGCGGTGCGGCCGATCGGGTCGCTGGTCAAGCCGGCGGTGTACCTGACAGCGTTGGAAAAACCGAGCAAATACACCCTGACGAGCTGGCTGTCGGATGACCCGCTGTCGGTCAAAGGTGCCGACGGCCAGGTGTGGACGCCGCAGAACTTTGATCGTCGTTCCCACGGTACGGTGTTCCTGTACCAGGGGCTGGCGCATTCCTACAACATCTCGACCTCGCGCCTGGGGCTTGACGTGGGTGTGCCGAACGTCCTCAAAACGCTGGCACGCCTGGGCATCACCCGTGAATTCCCGGCCTTTCCGTCGATCCTTCTGGGCGCCGGTGCAATGACGCCGATGGAAGTAGCGACCATGTACCAGACCCTCGCCAACGGTGGTTTCAACACGCCGATGCGCGGGATTCGCAGCGTGCTGACGGCCGAAGGCGAGCCGCTCAAGCGCTATCCGTTCCAGATTCAGCAGCGCTTCGATGCGGGCTCCATCTACCTGATCCAGAACGCCATGCAGCGCGTGATGCGCGAAGGCACCGGCAGCTCTGTGTACAAGGTCCTGCCCTCCAACCTGACGCTGGCGGGCAAGACCGGCACCAGTAACGATTCGCGTGACAGCTGGTTCGCAGGGTTCGGTCAGGATGTGCTGGCCGTGGTCTGGCTGGGGCGTGATGACAACGGCAAGACGCCGTTCACCGGGGCGACCGGTGCATTGCAGGTCTGGACCAGTTTTATGCGCAAGGCTGATCCGCTGCCGCTGAGCATGCCGCAGCCGGACAACATCGTGCTGGCCTGGATTGATCCGCACACCGGCCAGGGCTCCGATGCCAACTGTCCGGGCGCGGTGCAGATGCCGTATATTCGCGGCAGCGAACCACCACCCGGTGCCGCATGCGGCGGCAGTGCCCCTGCGAGCGCGGAATCGGTGATGGATTGGGTCAAGGGCTGGATGAATTAAGCAAAGAGGGTTTCAAGTGAACAAGTGGTGGATTCCAGCTATTACAGCTCTGGCTTTGCTCGGCGGTTGCTCCAGCGTTCAGCGCGGCTCCATTCCCGTGGTGGACTCGAGCACGGCCGTCTCCAATAGCGATCGGATCTCGGCCAATGGCGGTTTCCGCCAGACCGTGACCAAGCGTTCTACCCAGGCCGCGACCCGCGCCGTGCCGCAGGATTCGGGTGTGGTGGTGATGGTGCCTGGCGGCGGTGCCGCGACATCGGCGCCAATCAGCGCCGAGCCGTGGACGCCTGGGCCAAGCACGTCGGGGCCGATTGACTCCGCGCCGGTCCAGGCGGCACCGATCAATCAGAACACTTACACCATGCCGTCGACGCCAAGCGGCATTCCGTCG
>ERZ1463034.208-NODE-208-length-15872-cov-12.180059_pt1 | contig 15872 bp, 18 predicted proteins | sample MGYA00564480_ERZ1463034 | MGnify/ENA primary metagenome ERZ1463034 (study PRJEB39244, sample SAMEA3635122) | Helicobacter pylori | study: EMG produced TPA metagenomics assembly of PRJEB11511 data set (Assembly of a 5300-year-old Helicobacter pylori...
CCGCGAGCAAGCGGGTCATGTGATTAAGCGCAGGTTACCGCATAGGGGATCCCCTAGCTTGTGGCTTCCGGCGTCCATTCAAGATGCTGAGGACAACGGACGCAGACCCACCTCTCCCCGACCAGCGCTCCTGGACGCCCGCAGACCTCGCAAAGGGTCAACGACGCCTCCTCCGCAGCATCCACAATCGCCTGACAAAACTCATCGCCGCCAGATATGTAAAACCGTAAGCCGCCGAATTTTTCCTTAACCTGGCTCACGACTATCGGAGGTGTGCTGGGATTAGCATCCAAGTATGTCTGTAGTTGATTACACAGGTCGTTGAGCAAATCCAGCCATCCTGGATAGCATCGAATTTCCCGAAGATCTGGGCTCGAAAAAAGCTTGGGATAATTTCGCCGCAAGATTGGTAAGAGCTCGTCGTTCATATGTCCCCTTTGCGATTAGGTAGTTAGGAGCGCATTTCTTTCGTCGGATTCAGACCAACAGCGAGGCTTTAATGAGTAGATCAGATAGCCCCTCAGGGACTAATCGGGAAGTGGCAGTGAAACTGGAGCTGTTATGCCACGAGGCTCTGAACGATGCACCGTCACTCTCACAGCCGTCTAGCCAAGGTTTGCCATAGACCGTTATGTCGTCAAATCTTGCATCGTAGATCTGGACTATCTCGTGTCCAGTCTTACCCTCGTAGATGAAAATACTTTCTAAGGTGCCAATCAATCGGACGTCGCTGATCGAAAGGCCCAGCTCCTCCTGTACCTCTCGGGCAATGGCATCGATACTCCGTTCACCAAACTCAATACCTCCACCAACAGGGCGAAAAAGAGTCTGCCCTCCAGCAGCGTCATGGAACTGGTTGACCAGTATTTTTCCGTGATGATGAAAGATGCAAAGCGCGAGTGGGCGAATGCCTGGGTCTTGCATGAGTAAAAATCCCTGGTGTTTATAGAGCAGTCGGTACTGCCTCTCAGCCTAGGGCTCAGTGGCCGTCAGATGGCGGAGCATGATACTAAATCTGTGAACGTGGAACTTTAAGCGTTAATCCTCCCTGATAGCGCAATTCTGCACTGCAGCAATCTGTTACAGCATCTACGGGGGTTTAGAAAACAGCTGTCCCGGCGTTACGCGTCAGTCTCTACTGCTCCGATCCGATTCGGCTAGAGCGTAATCAATCCATCGACCATCTCAATGGTCAGCACATCGCCAACCTGAAGCTTCAGGGCGTCAGCTATCTCTGGTGGAATGTTGATGATGATGTCACCGCTACCGTCTTCAGCTACCTGCCAGCTACAAAAAATGCGTTTGTCGTCGCTCATAATTATTCGCAAACCGGCCTGATAATTCTGCGAAGGAATTCAAACGTTGGTACAGCCCATGACCGCATACGTAATGACGAGCAAGGTCAGACATCGTCTTTCTCTTCCCTAATTTCGAATTCACCCCAAGCGCCTAGGTAAATCCTCCTACAAGGCATTTTTATGATGAATCCTTGCTCCAGAAGCAGTCTTGGGATGTCTCTCATCAGACCAGATATCTCCCATTGTTCCGCAGTCGGCGGCATCACCTTTTCAACGAATAAATCCAAGTCGAAGTCCTGCGTTGCGACAAATGGCCCGGCGCGGTCGTACTGCTCAAACACACCTGATGCTACGCAGATGACTTCCCCGGCTTTCACGATCATGACGACTTCTCAAGGTTTTTAAGGAGGCCTCGCTCACAGCAAAAACGAACAGACCGTTACTGAAGTATCCGTGGCGTGAAATGGTGCTGTCCCTTTGCAATGCGCAGAAAGTCGCGCAGGCTCGCACGCCCGTTCTCACGCTGGAAGGTTGCTAGCACGTACCGGCTATTTACCGTAGTCATTACCCAAAACCGACCTTCTCTTTCGATCTTAAGCACATCGGATGTCCGGATCAGATGACCATCACCAAACCGCCCATACTGGTCTTTCCGCTTGTGGCCAAAAACAACACCGATACCTGCACGCGACCTGATGGAAACGCCACAAAGATAAGCAGTAACCGGCACATCAAAGCCTTGCTCCTGGGCTTTGATAATTCGCTTGAGATCGAAATCTGTATGGCGTTTTCCGTGGAAATTTACATCTATGGTGTCGAGCATCACTGCGCTCCGGTGCTATTCCGCAAGGCGTTATCAGGAATTCCGCACGGAACCAGACGCGTTGGTATCGTGCAAGATTGTTGGTAATTTTCAGACTGATCGAATCATGCTCGAGAGAAAGACCGGGCGAAGGTCTGTTAGAAAATCGATTTTAAAGCCTGGTCGGTGAGAGCTGTGGTAGACAGCTCCTCCCTCTACCTCGATCAGGCAGATCTCAAAATCACCGTCGTAGCCGAGGGATACTTTAGTTACGCGCTCCATGTCCCACCCGGCACCTTTGTTCATCCATGCGGGGGTCATAACCTGAACATCTGTTATGTCTCGTTCATCGCTCTGGGTGACGAGCATGCTTTGCAAACTGTGCTCCCCCTCAATCATCTCAACGCATTCAGTGCTGCGACCTTGGTCAGTCAAGCGAACAGTAAGGTGATACCAGTGAGTTCTGAGAATCCGTGACACGCTATGCCAATGCGCAACGCCTTCACCAAAAATGCCGGGAACGCCGATTAGGTCTGAGTCTTGTGTTCTGAACATCAGGTGCCTCAATTTTCTGCGGACGCAAAGCAGCCCGATTGGTAAATTCAAAATAGAGAAAAGATCTCTTTGATGGTTGCTGACTTGCGATACCCCGGCCCGAGAAGGACGTAGACGGTATTCCGAGTTTCGAACAGAAAGCCGTCGTTGAACGCAGTGCCCATACTCGATCTGACCCAGTGACCAGGCTCAAAACGCCTCTGCTCGTCGTCCACGACCTTGTGGGCAAACATAAACATTGGAAGGCATCCGGCAGCGGCTACTTTGGTTCGCTCCGCGTCAGTGACTATGGCGTCTAGGATGATCCACTCCTGTACGGCGCAGAGGGGCATCCATTTGTAGCGCTTTCTGGCTGCAGGCATCACAGCTTCGAGACCCAACTCAGACCCCATCAGGCTGACGCCTGGATCGCCCAGCACGCTGCCGTCCAAAGAGCTTTCCATCAACGCATACCCACTCGGCAATATCCTCAAATTACTAGATTTGCAGCTAGACCGCCACAAACACGACTATAGACGTTTGTTTGGCGGCAGGCAAACACGGCATAACCTACGGTTTTTGGGGATCTGTAATGTCGCTCCGCTATTCCTTCGCGGCAGTGCTCCAATTGCTGCGTATTCGGAAAGAGCTATCCCAGGCCAGTATGTCGGGGGGTGTGGATCAGAGAACCGTCAGCAAGGTTGAGCTAGCGAAGAGCTCTGTATCGGTGGACACAAGTTATGCATTGGCAGCAGCACTCGGGGTGAGCCCCACAACGCTTCTCGCTCTGACGATGGCTTCCTACGATCAAAGCTCCCCACGGGAGACACTCCTTGCTTCTCTGGCTGAGATAGAGGCATTGGGTCTGGCCGACGCGCCATTACCTACAGAGCCGCAGACGACAACGCGTTTGAACGTGTCGGATGCAAGGAAGAGATGGGTGGCTGTTCAGGAGCTGAAAGTAGCCGGCTTTAGCCAAGCCGAGGCTTCGAGGCGGCTGGGGATTCCAGAGTCGACGGTGCGTCGATTGTGGCGGCAGGACTTGGAAGTATGAGGATGGATGACACCCGTCAATAAGGTGGGGGCTAGCAGACTAGCGTCAAAATCTGACCGTTTCCCGGACGTATATCTAGCATGAGTGCGGAAGCGAAGAAGCACTGCTAGGAAGCTTCAAGCAGAGGGTGTACCCGTAATGAAAATTGCCAGAGATATAGGACTATCAAAGGTAACAATAGGTAGGTACCTAAAGAAAAGTCTTGAGTTCAAATAAAACCCTTAGGATCCGACACTACTCGTATATGTAACGAATTTCGCGTTACCGAGGCTTAGGAAAATTTAATACTTTCATTTTCTGCTCCAACTCATCGACTTTCTTCTTCAGTGTAAACACCTCATATACAAGGGAAATATTCTTCTGGAGTGCAGCATTATAATCTTTCTCCAGCGCGCTGTACTGCTCCTGGAGACTCTTGCCTGTTGAACCCACATTTTCTATATCTTGAACAGTAGAACTTAAGGAATCAACAACTTTCATTTGCTGCCTTTCAGCAGCCTCATCAATTGCTCTGCAGAGGTCTGGGTAGCGTTTCTTCTTAATCGATCCTCGCTTTCGCCCAGATTCAAGCGCAACCGTATCGTTATTTATTGCACTTCCAACAGGAACTATTTCAGGGCACCCATTTACAAGTCGGTCTAACGCAGCGAGATAATTATCCATTGCACTCATAATACCCTCTCTTAAATCCCGTCAATTTTAGTCAAACGCTGGGTGATCGCCTCAACCTCATTAGAAAGCTGCTTATAGAATGGACTTTCCGCAGCGAACATAGACTTACTTCGCTCAAGATTACGAAGTCCATGCTTAATTTTTACCACACTGGCGCCATCAAGGATTGAGTATTGACAGTCTGTACAAACCAGTACATTCATGAAACCAATCTTCTCACACGGCTCAGGATTAACACACCCACCCAAAGGCCCTTCTTTATAAACCATCTCGCCCTTCTTAAATTTTTTAAGAGTTACCTCTCTATCGGTCGCGATGATCAATGGGCGACCACGATCTCGAGAAACCTGTATTCTATTCCCCTCTCCACCCCATAGACGTCCAGAAGAGTTTATGACATTTTGGTTGTACCTAGCGTAGCCAAACACTCGTTGCTCTGCCGCAATTTCACTTACAAAAAGCTTCTGATCATCAGAAACAATAAAATTTTGCGCGAAGGCACTGTCAGCACGATAATATGACGTCATAGCCTCCGTAAGGTGCTTATACTGAATGGACAAGACCCCCAAGGACACTAAGCCAGAACGAGCGGAATAAACAGCAAGTGATCTACGGCACTGGTGTGTACACAGCGGCCACTGCGCACCGACCGTAAGATTAGATTTACCTCTCCAATCTCGGAATCCGTCGAACTCATCAAGTTCAGCTAAATCCTCCTCGACTATATTAAGTCCGTTAATGCGCATCAATGCTCTATAGGTAAAGCGTACTAATGGAGTGGCCATTATAGGAGCAGTCGCATAATGCACGCATGTAGTATTTTTTTTACGCTGCGAAATTACTGGGAATAACGGGAAAGCTGACAGGTCTGAATCATCCCACCCATTCCTTATCACGGCAATCTTCGCAATAGACTGCGCAGCGGTCACTCCCTTCTCGACAATGGGAGCACTGATCCAAAGAGTAGGAGTCTGATTTTGACTCTCAATTTTTGAGGTATACCCTCGAAGCACCATGAATTGAGCCCCGTTGACCTCAATCTTCTGAAGCGTATTGAATGGCAAGCATCGAGCCTCATTGCAACGCATACCGCTGAATAAATGAATCCATGTCTTAGAATAATATCGAATAAAATTCAAATGGGAATATAGATCTGGCATATTCATTATTGAATATTTAGAAAAGTAGTCGTATAACCCGACTAATTCCAATGCTTCATCCCAGACAACCGCCCTACCGTTATTTCGATACTTGGAAACCTGGCAGCCAAACATTGGATTCTGTTTTCTCGCCTGAAAGAAATCGCACAGAGAACCGGATACGCCATTGAATTCATCGAGAGCATTATCAAGACCGGCTATCAAAGCTGCGTAGACTCTTGTAGGAATCAGCATTGTCTGCTCAACGTCCAGACCATAGTGATAACTAAAAATCCGTCCAAGCTCCTGAATACAATCCTGGGGAGCGCAAGGGAAACGCGCTTCAGGGTGCATCAGGCTCAAATCGTATAACTCACTAAGGAGCTCGAGCACCGACACAATAGAACTTCTGCTATTCGCCGACAATCCTTTACCAAGTAGTTTTACATTATCGAACGAGCCTAGAAGCTGTTGAAGCGTGAGATTATTATCCATCGCCAAGTTAGCTAGCAGCCTCACCGGGGTCAGGCCTATAGAGTTCACTTTACGCGGCTTCGAGTACAAATTCATCCTGGCAATTTGCACCTGCTTCATCTCACCTACAACTATGTCAAATAGCTCACTACCATTGTGAGAGCGCCAACTGACAAAATTGTAAATAGTTTTACCCGCCGAACAATAAGATTTCACATCCCAAACTTTATCACCATATCTCGAGACAACGGCCCCGCTGAGGCTCCGAGATATAACAAACTCATTACCTACATCGGTGTAACTCATCTCTTGGGGCACATCAGGTAGGGAGCTGGATTTCACCCCCGCCAACTGGAGGCCTTCAATAACACTCATGACACCACGCCTATTGACACCAAGGTATCAAAGTGAATCCCCCAAAAACTATCAAGGGCCCCACGATCAATTTCATTAGAAATACTCTCGATCAGTTGTGTCATATTAGGACTTTTACCTGCAATTGCCTCAAGGACTTCATCAACCCGATATAGCACTGGAACAAAACGGCTATTAAAATTTTCTAATGATCGCTGGGCTTTGGTTTCGTTAATAATAAACTTTAAGGACAACAGCCTACGAATATCATGCGCGTCAGCGTGAACCCCGTAATGAACGCAAAACAGGCACGTCTCAGGGTCTTTGCACGAAGGCAAGGGGGCAAGGGGGCAAGCGGAGTGAAACCGTCAGCCAAATCTGGCCCATTATCATCACTACTCACGCACTGGCCCGTCGGTACTGAATGTGAAGAAGTTTTTTCATCTATTAGCTGTACTGGAATGATCGCTTGACTACGGGTTCGTATGAGTGCGGATTGATGCAGAGCATTAAAGAAAGAGTGAAGTTGGTCTGCGGAATCTTCGAAGCTAGGCCGACCGTAATGAGCTCGAACTACCCCCTCGGTGTTTCCAAGCTTTTCTGCTACAAGGTGGGTGTCCCCTCCGCTCAATCTCAAATATTCAGAGCTAACGTTCTGACGCCATTCTTTTGGAGTTACCCAGCTCAAATTTGGAAGCGCTTGCGAAAAGAACCTTTTTAAATTCTTGATATAGATATCTTGAATATTTACCAATTCGTCTTTCTGGCTGAACACCGGAAATACTAAATCCGTCTCTTGATGCTGAACCATAAACTGGCGGATGGATAATATCCTCTTGTAAAGAGGAGCAAACTCAACTCCAAATTCTGGATAGACTTCCTTGCCATCGGCTCGACCTTTAGTACCAGAAAAACGCCGTCCTTGCGTCGAGGGGACTACCTGTTCAGTCGTAAGTTTTAAATCTCGGCAGACACTCAAATTCTGACCCGAAGCCGATATAAAACAAATTAAAGCTGCAACCATTGCCTTATTGGCCAGCGCCCTAGCTGCTGGGCAGTCAATATCAGATCTAAAGTTTTTAAAGGATGCCCTTGCATTCCAATAAGCGTTGCGCTCACGCGCCGACTCATTAACTATATTTAAATGCAGGCGCACTGAGCGGCGGGAGGGAAATTCCGAAAGCCCATTCAAAATATCATAAATAGTTCCCGACTCATCCGATGATAGCCCAGCTTGCCTTGGGGAGTAATAATAATAATCCTTGTCCTTTTCTGAAACTAGCTTTAGCGGGAGTATGCCATTTAAAACAATGACACGATGAACTTCATCAATAAAATTAACAAGCGCAGCAAACGTCACCGCTTTGTCATCCGACGAAGTTCCGACGACAAACTCACCCCTTCGTATTTTACGCCGCCCGATAAAGGGTGCTAACCGCTTCAATTGGACGTCATCTAAGTCAAATGCGACACTGAGGGTTAACCGTGCCCCACGCTGATAGCCCCGGGCGGTATCCTGACTTAGAGGTGATCCGGCGATACCGCTTACGTGCATTTCTTGAAGCAGTTCTGACGTATAGCTTTGATAAGCAGCCTTGAGAAATGCACAATCGTGAATTTGACTCACATCATATTTAGAATCTATCCAATTCATAAAGCGTCGTACATAACGAAAGTCTCCATCCACAGTATTGGGATTACTTCCTCGCAGGCGCTCTATCAGTTTCTTTACAAAATCACGACGACGTATATCGAAAGATGCCAGATCAACTTTAACGCCATCGCATCTCTGCGATCTTGAGTCGCGCAACGTGTAACATAAAGCGCCGACATCCCAGCGATACGTGTGTGCGCTGGATATGCTAACCTTGGAGGTCAACACAACAGATTCCGGCTGTAAGGCTTCAGTATTGAAATCACCAAGTTCCAACTGGGTGATTGCACGGGCCTGCAACTCAGAGATCACCAGGAACCCCAGCAACCACTGATCTTGCCGAAGTATTCACATATTTGAAAAGCTTAGACTCATACTTTCCTTGCACGGAAGTACGCCACTTAAGTCGCGACTTATAATTTAAATACTGCAACGTCGTTTTCTTGTCACTATGGCCAAGGCGCTGCTGCACATACTCTAGGACTTCAGTAGTACGGCCCTCTCCCATAGCTTCCAACTCAGACTCAAGTAAATTCATACCAAAAGATGCTCTCAAATCATGAAATGTAAATTTCTGAAAATCAGCATGTTCAAAATGGATCTTCGGAAGCAAAATCTCAGTTATGAACTGCCGTATGGCTGCACCGTCTTGTAGAGGGGCTAGGTCTGCATTATACCCACCGCCACCTGAGCCGTATCGCTGCACTTCCCTACGGTTGAGAAGTTCTGTCTTGCTCGTATAGTACGGGTTGCCGTTTTTACTGAGAAAAAGGTAATTGTCACCTGCATCCCGATAAAATGAACGAGACTGTCTTTTTAGAGCATCTTCGCACTTGCTATATATTTTCAAATCACTCACTAGCCATCCCGGTACGAGCAATACCATTCTTTTACCGCTTTTAGTATCTATTCCGGTGCCCGTACCAATTTTCAGACGTAGCATCCCATCTTTATCAAGTGGCCCGTCTAGGCTGCTGATACGCAACGTGCAAACGGTCTGAATTCGAGCGCCTGTAAAAAGTGCAAGGTAGAACATCAACTGATATTCACGCGACGAGCTAAGCAAAAACTTTAGAACAATCTCTTGATCTTCTAGATCTAGAGGGCGTAATTTACCTCCATCAGAAATACGATCCGGCTCAGACGACACCCGACTTTTTATTGCTAGATTATGTGACTGCACCTTTACTGCGGACGCGATCCCATAATCATTCAGTGTCGATATATACTTGTAGACATCCTTGAAAGGCTCAACACCCAGAAAGCTTTCATCAACCAATTTGCAGCGCATGATCTCACGATAAAATCTTACTACAGCATTTATTCTTGCCGTGCCAGTTCCTGAACCAATTTGCCCTAAGACAGCTTGATCTATTAGGCGCTGCCGATAGCGATAAGTAACTTTCAGCCGATCATTCAATGGAAAATAGAAAATGTCCAAGCCTTCATCTTCAATAAACCTTAGATAATCGAGAAGATGGTCTGCAACCCCTCTATAAGTGCGCGACTCGTAGTTCACCTCAGTTTGAAGTTTATGAACTAGATATAGATTACCTATATCCCAAGGCTCGCCGTTGCCTTGGATGATCACTGGGAAGTTTCGATAAGAAAGGGGTTCTGCAACGAACTCTTGTAAAGGAGGAATCAGGTGTGTGTTGACGTGACCTGTAAAGTGGATTCGTTGGAAACGGAACGCGGGTAACAATATCCGCCGAGCTAAAGAATCATACCTCGCACATGGTTGTTTTCTTGAGATTTCATCCGCCACCAAAACCATCCTCTTTGTCCACATGTCCACATACTACTACATTTAGACTCCAAAGTCCACATGCGTACATGTAGATTGCCGACCATGAACATCGCCGCCGTACCGATCACCGACAGGCTTTTCATCATGTACGGTGCCGCGCGCAAGATCGCGCCACCGATACTGCGCGCCATCTGCCCAGGCTTCTGGGTCAGCCACAGGCCCAGGTCATCGAGCTTGACGATGCCGGCCACCACGCCGTAAACGCCGATGGTCATCACAATGGCAATGCCCGATAGCACGATCACCTGCTGCGTCAACGGCGCATCGGCAACGGTGCCCAGCGTGATGGCGATGATTTCGGCCGAGAGGATGAAGTCCGTGCGGATCGCGCCTTTGATCTTGTCCTTTTCGAACGCCACCAGATCGGTCGCCGGGTCCACCACGGCGGCGACCAACTGGGCGTGTTCGGCCTGGTCTTCGGCTTTGCTGTGCAGAAACGTGTGAGCGAGCTTCTCAAAGCCCTCGAAACACAAGTAGGCGCCGCCGAGCATCAACAACGGCGTCACCGCCCAGGGCACAAACGCACTGATCAACAACGCCGTCGGCACCAGGATCAGCTTGTTGAGAAACGACCCCTTGGCCACCGCCCACACCACCGGGATCTCCCGCTCGGCGCGCACCCCGGAGACTTGCTGGGCATTGAGCGCCAGGTCATCGCCGAGCACGCCGGCGGTTTTCTTGGCGGCCATCTTTGTCATCAGTGCAACGTCATCGAGTACTGCGGCGATATCGTCGATCAAAACCAACAAGCTGCTTCCTGCCATGAATCGGGCTTCCATAAGGGTGAGATGGCGCGAGCATAACGCGGCCATGGGCGTTGCGGGCACATTGTTGAGGCTCGCGGATGGCCGGTGCTACCATGCGCAACCGCCTGTCATGGCAAGGAACCCTCTGGTTTATGAGCAGCATTCGCGAGCGCAATAAAGAAAAGATCCTGCGGGCGGCGAGCGAGGAGTTTGCCGACAAGGGCTTCGCCGCGACCAAAACCAGTGACATCGCCGCCAAGGCCGGGCTGCCCAAGCCCAACGTCTACTACTACTTCAAGTCCAAGGACAACCTCTACCGCGAAGTACTCGAGAGCATCATCGAGCCGATCCTGGCGGCCTCCACACCGTTCAACCCAGAGGGCGAGCCGGCGGTGGTACTGAGCAACTACATCCGCTCGAAAATCCGCATCTCCCGCGACCTACCCTTCGCCTCCAAAGTGTTCGCCAGCGAAATCATGCACGGCGCCCCGCACCTGAGCGCCGAGCAGGTCGAGCAACTCAACGCCCAGGCCAAGCACAATATCGACTGTATCCAGCATTGGGTCGATCGCGGGCTGATCGCTGCGATTGAGCCCAATCACTTGATGTTCAGCATCTGGGCGGCGACCCAGACGTATGCGGATTTTGATTGGCAGATTTCGGCGGTGACGGGTAAAGCCAAGCTGGATGAAGCGGATTACGAGGCGGCGGCGCAGACGATTATTCGGTTGGTGCTTAAAGGCTGTGCGCCGGACTGAGATGCCGAGGTGCCTGTGCCAATCGGGAGCAAGCTCCCGATGAGGCCCTGGCAATCATCCAATAATCAGGCTGACACCCCCGCATCCGCCCACAACCCCACCCCCTCAATCGCCGTAATCGCACACTGCTCATCAATATCCGACGTATCCCCGCTGATCCCGATCGCCCCCAGCACCGCCCCATCCTGACCCCGAATCAACACACCACCCGGCGCCGGCACCACGCTGCCCTGCCCCAGGCTGTTCAACGCCGCAATAAATGCCGGGCGCTGCTGCGCATCCAACGCGAGCAAGCGCGAGCCTTTGCCCAGGGCAATCGCGCCCCAGGCCTTGCCGATGGCGATTTGCGGGCGTAGCAGGCTGGCGCCGTCTTCGCGTTGCAGGGTGATCAGGTGACCACCGCTGTCGAGCACGGCGATGGTCAGCGGTGCCGAGGCGATGGTACGGCCTGCGCCGATGGCCTGGCTGGCCAGGTTGACTGCGACTTTCAAGGTTAAAGCGCTCATGGGTGCCGTCCTTATCTTGTTATGGGAAAGCCGTTGGCTCTTCTTTAGCAGCCACAAAACACAACAAATAGAACACAATATTTATATATCATGTATACAGTTTTTTTCGCATACGCCTGCATATCGTCGGAAATCGCCGTTAAAACACGCTAAGACCAACGCAAAGACCGCCGAATAAAATGCATTGACCTACGCCGCTCGCCATGAATACACTTTGCACAGACGCAACTTGTATACAATTATAAAACGCAAGAGGCCGCAAAATAATGAGCAAAATGAGAGCAATCGAAGCCGCCGTTCTGGTGATGCGTCGCGAAGGGGTCGACACCGCCTTCGGTATCCCGGGCGCCGCGATCAACCCGCTGTATTCGGCCTTGCAGAAGGTGGGTGGCATCGATCACGTCCTTGCTCGCCATGTGGAAGGCGCCTCGCACATGGCCGAGGGCTACACCCGCACCAAGGCCGGCAATATCGGCGTGTGCATCGGCACATCGGGCCCGGCGGGCACCGACATGGTCACCGGCCTGTACAGCGCCTCGGCCGACTCGATTCCGATCCTGTGCATCACCGGCCAGGCCCCCCGGGCGCGGATGCACAAGGAAGATTTCCAGGCCGTGGACATCACCAGCATCGTCAAGCCGGTGACCAAGTGGGCAACCACCGTCCTCGAACCCGGCCAGGTGCCGTATGCGTTCCAGAAAGCCTTTTATGAAATGCGCTCCGGCCGCCCTGGCCCGGTGCTGATCGACCTGCCGTTCGACGTGCAGATGGCCGAAATCGAATTCGACATCGACGCCTACCAGCCACTGCCCCTGGCCAAACCGCTGGCCACGCGCATCCAGGTCGAAAAAGCCCTGGCCCTGCTCGACCAGGCCGAACGCCCGCTGCTGGTGAGCGGTGGCGGCGTGATCAATGCCGATGCCAGCGACTTGCTGGTGGAGTTCGCCGAGCTGACCGGCATCCCGGTGATCCCGACCCTGATGGGCTGGGGCACCCTCCCCGACGATCACCCGCAGATGGTGGGCATGGTCGGCCTGCAAACCTCCCACCGTTATGGCAACGCGACGCTGCTGAAATCGGACGTGGTGCTGGGCATCGGCAACCGCTGGGCCAACCGCCACACCGGTTCGGTGGAGGTGTACACCGAGGGGCGCCGATTTATCCACGTCGACATCGAGCCGACGCAAATCGGCCGCGTGTTCACCCCGGACCTGGGCATCGTTTCCGACGCCGGTGCCGCGCTGACGATGTTCATCGAAGTCGCCCGTGAGTGGAAAGCCGCCGGCAAACTCAAGGACCGCAGCGCCTGGCTGCATGACTGCCAACAGCGCAAGGCCACCCTGCAGCGCAAGACGCACTTCGACAACGTGCCGGTCAAGCCGCAACGGGTGTACGAAGAGATGAACCAGGTGTTCGGCAAAGATACCTGCTACGTCAGCACCATCGGCCTGTCGCAGATTGCCGGTGCGCAATTCCTGCACGTCTACAAGCCACGTCACTGGATCAACTGCGGCCAGGCCGGCCCGTTGGGCTGGACCATCCCGGCGGCGCTCGGCGTGGTCAAGGCCGATCCGAGCCGCAAGGTGGTGGCGCTGTCCGGCGACTATGACTTCCAGTTCATGATCGAAGAACTGGCCGTGGGTGCGCAGTTCAAGCTGCCGTATATCCACGTGGTGGTGAACAACTCCTACCTGGGATTGATACGCCAGGCCCAGCGCGGGTTCGAAATGGACTACTGCGTGCAGTTGTCTTTCGACAACCTCAACGCCCCGGAACTCAACGGCTATGGCGTCGACCACGTCGCGGTCGCCGAAGGCCTGGGGTGCAAGGCCCTGCGCGTGTTCGAGCCGGGCCAGATCCAGCCGGCACTGCGCCGCGCCCAGGAAATGCTCGAAGAATTCAAGGTTCCGGTGATCGTTGAGATTATTCTGGAGCGCGTGACCAATATTTCCATGGGCACCGAGATCAACGCCGTCAACGAATTCGAAGACCTGGCCCTGGTCGGTAACGATGCGCCGACTGCCATTTCCCTGCTCGATTAAGGAGAACTTTATGCCGCGCTTTGCCGCCAACCTGTCCATGCTGTTCACCGAACAGGCTTTTCTCGCTCGTTTTAAAGCGGCCGCCGATGCCGGTTTCGCAGGCGTCGAGTACCTGTTCCCCTACGCATTCAACTCCGCCGAAATCAAGGCGCAGTTGGACGCCAATGGCCTGACCCAAGTGTTGTTCAACCTACCGGCCGGCGACTGGGCCAAGGGTGAACGGGGCCTGGCGTGCCACCCGGACCGGGTCGAGGAATTCCGCGCCGGGGTCGACCTGGCCATCGCCTACGCCCAGGTGCTGGGCAACACTCAGGTCAACTGCCTGGCAGGCATCCGGCCACAAGGCGTGGACGATGCCGCCGTGGAAAAGACCTTTGTCGCCAACCTCAAATACGCCGCCGACAAGCTGCAAGCGGCGGGTATCAAGCTGGTGATGGAAGCAATCAACACCCGCGACATCCCTGGGTTCTACCTGAACAACACCGCGCAGGCCCTGGCGATTCGCACGCAGGTGGGCAGTGACAATCTGTTCCTGCAATACGACATCTATCACATGCAAATCATGGAAGGTGATCTGGCCCGGACCCTGGCCGCGCACTTGAGTGAGATCAACCACATCCAACTGGCGGATAACCCGGGGCGCAACGAACCGGGGACTGGGGAGATCAACTATCGGTTCCTGTTCGAGCATTTGGATCGCATCGGTTATCAGGGTTGGGTTGGCTGTGAATACAAGCCGTTGACCACCACCGAAGCGGGTTTGGGCTGGCTCAAGACCCACAACGCGATCTGACAGGCACCACACGAAACCAAAAAGTGGAAGGGGGCTTGCTCCCCATAGCGGTGTATCCGTCAACACACAGGTTGAATGAAAGACCGTTATCGGGAGCAAGCCCCCTCCCACATTTGGACCCCATGTGTTTGGCAGACCGCGCTCTATCGAATAAAAAGAGGATTTCTTCATGGCTAAAATCGGATTTATCGGCACCGGCATCATGGGCCAACCCATGGCCGCCAACCTGCAAAAAGCCGGTCACCAACTGTTCCTGTCCGAACACCACGGCAAGGCGCCACACGCGCTGCTCGCGGCCGGCGCCATCGCGCTGGCCAACCCGCAGCAAGTCGCCCAGGAAGCAGAATTCATCATCGTCATGGTGCCCGACACCCCGCAGGTCGATGACGTGCTGTTCCGCACCGATGGCGTAGCCGCCGGTCTGTCGCCAAACAAAGTGGTGATCGACATGAGTTCGATCTCCCCCACCGCGACCAAGGCGTTCGCCGCGAGGATCAACCAGTCCGGCGCGCAGTACCTCGATGCGCCGGTGTCCGGCGGTGAAGTCGGGGCCAAGGCCGGCACCTTGAGCATCATGGTCGGCGGCGAGCCGCAGACCTTCGAGCGTGCCTTGCCGCTGCTCCAGAGCATGGGCAAGAACATCACCCTGGTCGGCGGCAACGGCGACGGCCAGACCGCCAAAGTGGCGAACCAGATCATCGTCGCACTGAACATCCAGGCGGTGGCTGAAGCGCTGCTGTTCGCCGCGAAAAACGGCGCCGACCCGGCCAAGGTGCGTGAAGCGCTGATGGGCGGCTTCGCCGCGTCGAAGATCCTTGAAGTGCACGGCGAACGTATGATCAAGGGCACATTCGATCCAGGCTTTCGCATCAATCTGCACCAGAAGGATTTGAACCTGGCGCTGGCCGGGGCCAAGGAGCTGGGGATCAACCTGCCGAACACCGCCGGCACCCAGCAAGTGTTCAGCACCTGCACCGCCCTCGGTGGCGGTAATTGGGACCATTCGGCGCTGATCAAGGGGCTGGAGCATATGGCGAATTTTTCGATTCGCGATCAGTAAGCGCGCGATGAAATGCGAGCCAGTGTGGGAGCTGGCTTGCCTGCGATGAGGACAACTTGCGCTCATTGACTTACGCATCATGCGCCCCCCGGGTTCAGCCAGATTATCCTGCAGCACCGGCCGCCGAATGCGGCACAACGCCTGCGTGGACAGCCCGTTCGAATCCCCCTAGGCTT
>ERZ1463034.209-NODE-209-length-15812-cov-37.488037_pt1 | contig 15812 bp, 13 predicted proteins | sample MGYA00564480_ERZ1463034 | MGnify/ENA primary metagenome ERZ1463034 (study PRJEB39244, sample SAMEA3635122) | Helicobacter pylori | study: EMG produced TPA metagenomics assembly of PRJEB11511 data set (Assembly of a 5300-year-old Helicobacter pylori...
ACCCCTACACCGATGCTCGTGTGCACGAGGAAGTCGGCCCGCTCATCATCGAGCGCTGCCCTTCTACCACCTGTTCGGCCACAAGGCGCACGCCCCCAGCATCGAACTGGCAGACAAACTGATCGAGCTGGCGCCGGTGCCGATGAGCAAGGTGTTTTTTACCAACTCAGGCTCTGAAGCCAACGACACCGTGGTCAAAATGATCTGGTATCGCAATAACGCCTTGGGCAAACCGGCCAAAAAGAAATTCATCAGTCGCATCAATGGTTACCACGGCATCACCATCGTCAGCGCCAGCCTTACTGGTCTGCCAGCCAACCAGCGCGGCTTCGATGTGCCGCTGCCAGGGTTCTACCATGTAGGCAACCCGCATCACTATCGCCATGCGCTGGCCGGCGAGAGCCAGGAGCAGTTCGCCGATCGCCTCGCCGCAGAGCTGGAAAATCTGATTCTTCGCGAAGGGCCGGAAACTATCGCCGCTTTTTACGGCGAACCGCTGATGGGCGCGGGGGGAGTGATTGTTCCGCCGCGCACCTACTGGGATAAAATTCAGGCGGTCTGCCGCAAGTACGACGTACTGGTTGTTGCGGACGAAGTGATTTGTGGCTTCGGCCGTACCGGCAACATGTTCGGCAGCGAGACCTTCGGTATTCGCCCGGACGTTATGGTGCTGTCAAAGCAGCTTTCCTCGTCCTATCAGCCGATCTCGGCGATTCTGATCAATGACGAGTTGTATCAAGGCATCGCAGACCAGAGCCATGCCCTGGGCACCCTGGGCCACGGTTTTACCGCCGGAGGCCATCCGGTCGCTGCCGCCGTAGCACTGGAAAACATCAAGATCATTGAAGAAGACAATCTGGTGCAGCATGCCGCCGCCATGGGCAAGATCCTCCAGGACGGGCTGAACCAATTAGCCGATCACCCGTTGGTGGGCGAAGTGCGTGGGCAAGGTCTGATCGCCGCTGTGGAGCTGGTCGCCGACCGTGCAAGCAAAGCCCCATTCGAGGTAACAGGCAAGCTCGGTCGCTACCTGGCCGGTCGCGCTCAGGAACACGGCATGATAACTCGCAATATGGGCGATGCTATTGCCTTCTGCCCTCCGCTGATTTCCAGCGAATCCGAGATCCGTTTGATCCTCGAGCGTTTTGCCCGCTCGCTTGAGGATACCCAACGCTGGTTCAACGCTAGCCGCTAGGTCGCCAGCGATCCCTGAGGGAGTTCTTCGCATGTAAAAAAGCCGCTCGCTTATAGTAAGTAAGCGGCTTTGCGGACCGGGCAATAGCACCGACTACTCAGTCGTTGCCGTTCCTGACTTTCGCAGGGCTTGGCTCTCACCACTCACTGCGAGTTGGAAATGCTTTTTTTACGTTGCTACGTGAAATCTGCAGTTCTCGGAACTAGCCCAGCCATGCCTCAGGGCTATCGAAAAACGCTCTAGCGTTGCTCTCCAGTGTTTCTAAGTGATAACCGCCTTCCTGCACAATCACGCATGGCACACCGAGGTCACGCACGCACTCGCCTAAACGGGCAAAGCCTTCACGAGTGACCGCCACTTTGCTTTGTGGGTCCAGCTCATAAATGTCGAAACCCAATGACAACACCAGTGCGTCGGCGGAAAACGCTTTTACCGCGGCCAGTGCCAGCTCCAACTTACCGAAGAAATCCGCTTCGCTGGCCCCATGGGCCATCGGAAGATTGAGGTTGTAACCCTCACCAGCCGCAACCCCACGCTCATCCGAAAAGCCTGCTACGCCGGGATAGAAATTGGTCGGGTCGCCATGAATCGACACATACAAAACGTCGTCACGATCATAGAAGATTTCCTGTATGCCCTGACCGTGATGCATGTCGGTATCCATCACAGCCACACGCTGGAAACCGTCACGCAACGCCTGGGCAGCAATCGCCGCGTTGTTCAGATAACAAAAACCGCCGGCGGCCTCAGCTCGGGCGTGATGTCCCGGCGGGCGGCATAGCGCATAGGCGGCAGGTGCACCTTCGAGCAAGGTCTTCGCCGCAGCTACCGCGCTTTGCGCTGACCAGTACGCCGAACGCCAGGTTAACTCACCGATCGGGCAACTCCCATCGGCCAGGTAACGCGCAGCCTGGGCGAGAATCCCCCGCAACGCATTGGGTTCGCGAACGAAGATATTAGACATCACCTCTTCGCCCCAATCTTCCGGCACTTCTTTCCAGCGTTGATGAGCCTCTTGCAAGAAAGCCAGGTAATGGCCTCCGTGGACGGCCAATAATGGATCAAGGCCGTAATCTTGCGGCTGTTGAATATCGAAACCCAGCGCCTGTGCCGCTTTTAGCAGATTGCAAGCACGCTCAGGTACTTCCTGAGGCGTACGCATCTGACCACGGGAGTAATAGCTGCGCGGATAATGGAGAAGTTGTTCGGGGTGAAAAAAACTACGCATCGGACTCTTTCCTTATTCAACCTGACCAGCACGGGTCAGTACTGCGTTGAGCAATACGTCAGTACCCCGACGCACATCTTCGGGCAACACATCTTCTGCTTCGTTGTGACTCAAACCGCCGACGCAAGGAATAAAGATCATTGCCGTCGGGCAGAACCGCGCAAGGTGAATGGCATCATGGCCGGCACCACTGACGATAGGCTGCTGGGCATAGCCCAAAGCGTCCACGGCTTGTTGCACGGCGGCCACGCAATCGGCATCGAATGGCGTGGCTGGGCTGATCCAGTGCGGATTGACACTAAGAGACAAGCCGCGCTTGGCGGCAATGTCTTGCAGGCGCGAACGGACCTGTTGCTCCATCACCTCAATGGCGGCATCGCGATGATGACGAAGGTCGACCGTGAAGTTCACCATCCCGGGGATGGTATTGCGCGACGACTTTGCAATGTTCAACTGGCCGACCGTGGTCAGCCCCTCGGGCGCGAAATCACCGGCCAACGCTTCCAGCGCCTGAATCATCTGCGCCGCGCCGTACAAGGCATCCTTGCGCAATGGCATCGGCGTGGTGCCCGCATGAGCCGCCATGCCCTCAACGCATACGTCTAGCCAGCGTATGGCCTGGCCGCCGCTCACAACGCCAATACTTTTTGCGTTGTCTTCAAGGATTGGCCCCTGCTCGATGTGAGCTTCAAAATACGCGTCCACCGCCCCGCCTAGCGCACGCTCACCGTCATATCCAGTACGCTTGAGTGCCTGCGCTACCGTCACACCGTCGTTGTCCTCGATGCTCAGCGCTTTTTCCAGCGCCAGCGTTCCGGTGAACACCGCAGAACCGAGCATGGCGGGAGTAAAACGTGCGCCCTCTTCATTGGTCCAGACCGCGATTTCAAGCGGTTTTCGGGTCTTAATCCCTAAATCATCCAGGCGCCGCACCACTTCCAACCCAGCCAACACGCCATAGACACCATCGAAGCGCCCACCTTCGGGCTGAGTATCCAGATGGCTGCCCATCATTACCGGAGCCGCCTGCGGGTCAGTACCGGCACGTCGGGCAAACAGGTTGCCAATACCGTCAATACTCAGGGTCAGCCCTGCATCCAGGCACCAACCGCTGAATAGTTCACGACCGACCTTGTCTTCGCCACTCAGGGCCAGACGGCAACTCCCGCCCCGCGCCGTTGCGCCAATTTCGGCCATGGCCATAAGGCTGGCCCATAGGCGCTCGCCATTGATTTTCAACATACAGATTCTCCAACGGTGTCAGGCGCTATGAGCCATTTCAAGGCGATGTGCATGGGCATGACGGCGGGAAAGTGCCAGCACGCAGAACAGAGATACGCCTGCGATCGAACTGTAGAACACTGCCATAGGCCACCACTGGCCGAGGTACTCATGGGCAAGCCAGGTGCCTATCAATGGCGTCAACCCGCCAGCCAGAGCGCCACACACTTGATAGGCCAGGGAGATAGCCGTGTAACGCACTCGAGTTTCGAACAGACCACTGACGTAACCAGCGATCACTGCGTAGAACGAAGCCATGCACACTACCGCCAGGGCAATACCGAAGATGATCAGCGGCGCCTGGCCGCTGCTCACCAACATGAACATCGGATACGGCGAAGCCATCGCTAACAGGCACATGGCACACAAGAAACGGGTCGCGCCCACCTTCTCGGCCACCCACGCCGCTAAAGGCTGAATGCAGAACTGGATGATCGCTACCACGAACAGGCATTCGAGAATCAACGAACGCGGCAAGTTGAGCTGTTGGGTGGTGTAGGCAATCATGAAGGTATTGGTGAAGTACACGCCTGCAATGCCCAGCGTGTTAGCGCCAATGCACAGTAACAGTGGTCTCCAAGAGGTTTTAAGCACCTCTAGAACCGGCGCCTGCTCCTTGCGGTTAGAGACGGCACGAGCCCTGTCTGCGCGCGCTCTATCCTCGAGGAATTCAGGAGACTCACTGACACCGAGACGTATCACCAACCCCACCACGAGCAGCAGTGCGCTGGCGAGGAACGGCAAGCGCCAGCCCCAGCTCATCAAGTCTTCCTCAGACAACCGGGTGACCGCGCCGAACGCCAGCAGCGACAGAATCAGGCCCGCTGGGCTGCCTAGCTGAGCGAACGACGCGAAAAAATTGCGACGACCTTTGGGCGCATGCTCGCCAGCCATCAACACTGCGCCGCCCCACTCACCTCCGACTGCGATGCCCTGGACCACACGCAGCAGGATAAGCAGGACCGGTGCTGCAACGCCAACCTGCGTATAAGTCGGCAGCAGACCGATGCACACCGTCACCACGCCCATCATGACCAAGGTGATGATCAGAGACTTCTTGCGACCGATGCGATCACCGATATGACCGAAGACCACCCCACCCAGTGGACGGGCGAAGAAACCCACGGCGAAGGTGCCGAACGCGGCCATGGTACTGAAAAGCTTGTCTTCGGAAGGAAAGAACAGTTGGCCGAATACCAGAGCTGCCGCGGTGGCGTAAATGTAAAAGTCGTACCACTCAATCATGGTGCCGATGAATGCGGCTGCCGCAGCACGGCGCGGCTGTGGCGAAGCGGAAGGCTTCATGGGTCAGGCTCCTTTTGGTTTGTTTTTTTGGCAGGAGAAAGCGTGTCGCACATGCGCTCTTATGGCGCTTGATTGAAGTGATTTATCGTCTTGGGGCTATGATTAGTCAATTTTCTATTTATTATTTCAATTATAAATTCTGTTTATTATTGAGCGCCGTCATGCCAGATACCGATAACCCCAAGCTCCGCCGGAATGTGCATCCACTGCTCAATGATCGTCTGGACTGGAACCTGCTGCGCACCTTTCGAGTCATTGGTCAGGAGCTGAGCATCAGCCGCGCCGCAGCCCGTCTGCATTTGACCCAGCCTGCCATCAGCCAGGCGCTCAAACGGCTGGAGGAACAACTTGATTGCCAGCTCATCGCCCGACGCGGTCCACGCTTTGTTCTCACCGAAGCCGGTGAAGAGATCTTCGCCATTGCAGGTGAGATGTACGGCCAGGTCTCGCAGATGAGCAATGCCCTGCAAAAGCCGGGTGACGAGGTAATAGGCAAGGTGCGGCTGCTGATGATCAGCCGGATTTTCTCGGAACGTTTCGATGACTTCTTGGCCGCATTCCATCGACAGCACCCGAGGGTAGATCTAGACATAGAAGTCATGCGCAGCTCCGACATCGTCAGCGCGCTGCTGGAGAAAACCGCAACTCTGGGCTTGAGTCTCAATCGCCGGCCGCAGCCTCGCCTCGAACAACATTTGTTCCTGCGCCAGCGCTATGCGTTTTTTTGTGGTCGACACCACGCCCTGTTTGGCCGTGCAGGTTTGGCAGAAGGCGACCTGCAATCGGAAAATTTTGTCAGTTTCACGAGCGACCAGATTGGCGGGATGCTTTCGCCGCTGACCATCTTTCGCGACCAGCAAGGTTTCAGCGGACGCATCGTTGCATCATCGCCAAGCCTGGAAGAAGTGCGACGTCTTGTGATCGCCGGCTTCGGCCTTGGCTGCCTGCCGGTCCATGTTGTCGCTGACGATGAGAAGAACGGTCTGCTGTGGCGTTTGCCGCCTCACGACGGCATCGCAGATGTAGATATCCACCTGTTATGGAATCGAGACCAGAAAATGAGTCGCGCCGAGATGATTTTTATCGACAGTCTGACGGCACGACTGGCAGTCGATTGATTAAAAACCTTAGAGGTGATTTACAAGCCTGCCCACTCAACGACTCAGCATGCTGAGCCGTTGAGTGGGCAGGCTTTATATCTGTCATGGCTTGTCGAGAAACTTTGCCCCACTGCGTGGCTTGTGGTTCGTTGTCCTGAGCAACTGCATCGTTGTTTGAATTATCGAACCAGCGGCGCCTCAACCAGAGTGCAATACCGACCAGAGTAACCAGCCCCGGCACATCATCACAGGTGCCGCAAAGGCCGTTATTTTTTTGCCCCGAGTGTTGCAATGTAATGAGCGACAGATTCAGCATCTGCATCAGACAGTGAGTGCGTGACCTGCTTCATCAGGGCACCACGGGGGCGCTGGTCGGTCTGTTGGAAAACCTTGATCTGGCGAATCATATAGTAGGCGTGTTGACCCGCCAGGCGCGGAAACTGACCATTGCCCTGCCCGTCAGCACCGTGGCAGGAACTGCACTGAGCGACGCCAGACTCAGGCAAGCCCTTGCGAAAGATTAATTCGCCGCGTGCATCAGCCGTATCAGCATCAGCCTTCATAGGACTCTGACTTGAAAAATAGTCTGCCAGTTCGCTGATCTGAGTCTCTGTCAAATGGGTAAATCCCCACATGTACTGAGTCCCGGTTTCATCGCTGCGTGCATGGCCCTTGAAGTCAGTCAGCTGCAACTTCAGGTACTCCTTTTGCTGACCGGCCAACTTGGGAAACATCGGCGAGATGGATTCCCCCGTCAGCCCATGGCACATGGAGCACACCTTGTCCGCCATGGCGATGCCGGACATGGGCGACGTTTGTTGCGCTGTCTCCCCGTTCGTACCTGTGCAGCCCGTGAGCGTAACCACGCAGAGGGCAAGAAAAGAAAGTGGTCGTTTGAAAGTACCCTTCATGCCCGTTGCCTCCATGGTCTACGCCCCTGCGCCCAACAGATCAAAGTGCGTACCACATATAAAGATAAGTGGTGTTGTTTTCGCTGGCATCACGACCATTGCCATCATAGTTATTCGTTGCGCCCAAATAACGGGTGAAATAGTTATATTGAAGTCCGACCCTCAGGTTCTGCATCGGTAACCAGAAAACCTCTGGCGTCCACATCTGTGTATCGGGTGAAAAATTGGCACTGTTCGGGTACGCCGTCGCATCCGAACTGCCATTGACATTGCTATAAGACAGGCTCGCACCATATTTGGCACGGTACACATAACTGCCCTTCAACTTGAATGATCGAAGGGAAGCCGGTCCATCGTAGAGCGTCTGGGTGTCATCTCTTATTTCTTCCTTTACATACCGTATCTGTGCAGTAAAAGCGTGGGGATCAAGGAGGTACTGGTACTGGGCATCAAAGCCTACATCCCGGTATTCGGTGCTGCCCTGGCCGTAGATCGGATTATTGGAGTCATCCATGGGAAGAATTTTGGCATTCATTGCAAAGGCGCCCACCATCACGTTTTGGGGCCCCCACTCGTAGGTATAGGCCAGCCTCGCATAAGGGCTTGAGCCATCCATGTACGTCAACGGATGGTAGGTGTCGCCCTTCTTGTTACCCAAACTTAGAAAGGCCCACGTATTTTTGGCTGTCTGGTAGGAGGTCAGCTCCAGATACAACGACTTGTTCAAATAAACATAGGCACCGATACCCGCCACCTGTTGAGCCAACCCCCCTTCAATCAGCGTCGAGGCCGGGACCCCGCCAAAGGCGCCCAAGGCTGAACTGACATACGGATAGCCCCAGGCAGGCGTGCTGTTCCAGACATCCTGAACTGTGGGGTTGTTATTCAATGTGACACCCCAGATGACATCACGTGAGGCGTCCACTTGGCGGTCCGCATAACGCAGGTCAAAGTTGTCCGAGCCTAGGTGACTTACCCAATTACCCGAGGCATCCTGATGGTCATATGAGCTGTAAGTGAATTGGGCAAAGCCGCCAATGACGTCAGTGATCTTTCCGCCCAGGAACACACTTCCGTAATCAATGATGAATTGTTTGTCTTTGGCGGAAATCGAGCTGCCCGCACCGTCGCTGTTGTTGCGCGTTGAAGTGAAGTCGCCGACGATCATGGCGGCCAAGGGGTTGGTTTGTACGCCGTTGGTGTAACCCGTCAGCTTGAACAGGCGCCCATAAGGTGTCAGTTCAGGAAATTGCCCTCCCGCATGGCAGGCAACGCAGCTTTGCCCTGTTTGGCGTGCAAAGGAAGGCAGGGCCTGGGCCGACTGACAGAGCACCAACAACAATAGTGCCCCTAACAGTGTTCCCGGTCGTCTAAGGTGTCTGAAAAAAAACGGTGACCCGAAAAAAAACGACCATGCCACCGCCTTCTTCCCGCCTGCTTCGCCGTCCTTCAGATACATTTCAATTCCCTCTGGAAAGAGACTGTCAAGTGACATAACCCTGGCTGAAGCCTAGCCAGATGCTGTCCATTTACAAGCTCCGTCGGAAATTGCGCCGTTTAAGTCTGCAACGCGAAGCACACCCATCGCTGAAATCATATTCAGCAGCCTCCGGACGCTTGATCCAGACACTTTCTCTTGTGGCGTTGCGCCTTTTATTGACGAAACTCAATGCAGTGAGGCCAAACGTCCTCGCTGTCGTTTCCCCATAAGGCATTTATCTTATTTCGCAGCCCCAGGGGTGGGCCGTTGCGGCCGCGACAGGCCGAGCGGTTACTGATGAGTTGGAGCTTGTATCCGTGGCAGTGCCGCCAATGCCCGTTCCCAGATTTGTCGGGTGCGTAGCCAGACAACCTCTTGCCAGTCACTGTCAGCGGGGTAGAACTGCTCGAGCAACTCCAGCTTGATTTTCCTGGCGACCTGATCAGTGAGGTCTCCGTGCAGGTGCAACCACTGATCGTTACGCAAAACAGTGTGGACCTGCTCTCCCGGATAAGTGCCACATTCGATAACGAACGGCATTAAGTGCACCTGCGGCAATGCATCAATCATGGCCTGCGAGGTGTAACCGGTTGCTGTGGCTGCCACCCCTGTATCACTTTTGCTTTCAGCTCCAGTGAGCAGGGTATACAGCCATGGGCCGTATACCGCCTGGGCATCGTGCAGCGCCGGGTAGGAAGACTGAGCAATCGTCATCAGCATGGGATGGCCGTAGTCTCCAGCGCCGGTATGCAGGTCAAAGCACATGGCCACTTGGGCGTGAGTGAGGTGCTCTTGTATGATCTTGCGCAGGGTTTTGTTCGACCAGGCAGGTGCCTTGCCACCATAGAAAAGACCGTCGTGATGTACGTACTGACCGGCCTCGACAATCGACATTACCGCTGACCAGCCCTCTTCACTAATTCGCTCGTTGAGCAGGGCGTCGGCCCTCTCCCGCTTCGGCCCCTGCAGTTGGGTGCAGGTATAGATCTCATGCAGCGCCTCGTACCGTTGATTATCCGGCAGCGCTTGTGTGAAATTCAGATAGTTGCGGTTGAGGTCGATATTGTCTTCGTTGACACGGCGCATCCAGGCCGTGCCCCAGGGATTGATCAAGTGGATCATCACTACTGCCACATCGTCGGGCAAGGTTCTATCGGTGAGCGCTTGCAGCCATTTGATCTGGCAGTCCGAGCCATAGAAACCTTCAATACCGTGCGTGCCGCAGAGCGCAATCAGCAGCCGTTTCGCATGTGGATCTCCAAGCACGGCAACGTCGGTACTCAGCGGTTCGCCGGAGGGCCCGGTCAATGGATGGCGGTATTCGGTCAGGCTTGCACCCGCCGCCTTGGCCGCAGCCAGAAACTGTTCACGTTGGCTGACGAAACTGGGGGCCGATGGAAAACCTGTGCTCATGGTTGCCTCATGTCAATCAACAAGTACCGGACTTTCACGAGTCGCCCGATGCGTAGTGGTGGTGGCCGTCTTCTTTAACGAGACACCGATGTAAAAACATGACGTGATTGGATACATTACGCGCAAAGCTTATACGAGCGATATGGCTGTCAGCCACGTCGATATCCTGAATCAAAAAAAAGTTCGAGATCAAGGTTAGTGCTTACCCTCCTCCCATCACTCAGATAGTCGGGAACTTTCCTGAAATGGTCGGCATCCACGTACGATCGCCAACAATCGAAAATTGCTTCGTGCCAGGGGTTGCATGGCGCGGGAGAAAGTATGAAATTTCAAAAAAATCATTTTATAGACAGGGTTCTCGACCCTGGCGCTGCACAGAAAATTGAACGCACTGCCTTCTGGGCTCGCGAGCTTTGGTTGTTACCTATTCTGATACTGGCGGCGCTGGTGCGCGTCTATGGTTCAACCGCATCAGCCATCTGGTGCGATGAAGGCTCCAGTTTGCTCATGAGCCAGTACTCACCAGCGCTGATCTGGTTTCACAGCGCTCACGATGTACATCCACCTCTTTATTACTTCCTCCTGCACCTATGGATAGAGGTATTCGGGAACGGTATCTTCTCGGTCAGGTCCATGAGCGTCGTACCGGGCATTCTGACGGTAGCCCTTGGTGTCTGGCTGGTTCAATTGATCGCAACACGGCGAGCGGCGATCCTGGCCGGCGTTTTATTAGCCTTACTGCCCATTGCAGTGCGTTATAGCCAGGAAGTCCGGATGTACTCCCTCATGGGGTTCTGGCTGATGGGCGCAACCATAGCACTCGTCTATTGGGTGAAAAATCCAGACCGTCATCGATACCTCGTCATTTATTCTCTGTTAATGGCAGCCAGTTTTTACACCCATTACTTCACGGGCCTTTGTGTACTTTCACACTGGGCCTACCTGTTTTTTATGCGCGGTGAAAAGCCCCGCCTCATCACTCGCCCTGCATGGTGGATCGCCAACGGTCTCATTGCCTTGCTATATGCCCCCTGGATTCCTGGCCTGATTGACCAGTTGCAGCACCTTGAACAACTCAAGGTGGGTGGCGACGTCGGCTGGATACTGCCGGTTACACGTTATTCTCTGCCCTCAACTATCTGGCAGTATTTGATCCTTACGGACGGTTTAAGCCTGAAATGGCCCCTCTATTTTTCACTTCCACTCGCGGTGGCGTTGGTCGCCGGTGCTGTTGCCCTGCGTGATCGAGGCCCCTATAAATTTCATGTTTTATTGGTGACCTATACCTTTCTACCTTTGGTGGTTGTGTTTCTGATCTCGTGGATAACACCACTGTTGGTCGAGCGTTATCTGATGTTCTCTGCCCTGGGTTTACCCATGATTCTGGCAATCGCCATCGATCAAATTGAGCGTCATTTCCGTTACGTGGCAATCGCTATGCTCATGGGTATCTTGGGGGTAGAACTGGTCGGGTTGAGTAACGACTACCAAGTGGATGATGAACAGTTCGACAAGCTGGTTAGCTATGTAAATGAGCACTATGCTGCCAATGACCGCATCGTTGTCAGCGATTTATTCTGGTATTTCAGTTATGTCTACTACAACAAGACGGGGTCTGAGCCACTGCTCTACACACCGAAACTAGCCAATGGTACTTCGGGGCGACCAAACAGCTACGGGTTCGGTACGCTGGTCGATCAGGATTCCGATAAAATTTACCTGGACAGTCTTGAAGCGTTACCCGGCGACTCGACACGTGTGTGGTTGATCAGCAACAGCGAGCCACCGGATGATTTTTCTTCCATACCTAGCGACTGGACGAAGGTGACAGAGTTGAAAGTCGGAGACACTGAAGTACGCCTGTACTCCATTCCTCCGCATTGAGAGTGCTGTCATGACTAACAGATGATCATCGACGGCGACGGTTTTGTCTTGCCATAACTTGATAATGGTCAAGATGGCCACAGAGGGGGCACTACACGCTATGAGGAGCGATGTCCCCCTGGAAGATCAAGATGAAAATACATTCAAAAGACTTTCACGTACGGGAAGGTGAATTGGTCAGCCTTCGAAAATGGCCTACGAACGTGAAGCCTGTGTATAAAACGACGGAGCAATATCGCCAACTTTTGGGTCAGCACGTTGCGCAATTGAGTGCGTTGCAACAGCTGCTCTATGCGTCTAATCGCTATGCCGTGCTACTGATCTTTCAGGCGATGGATACCGCAGGAAAAGATGGTGCCATCAAACACGTGATGTCAGGTGTCAACCCGCAAGGCTGTCAGGTATTCAGTTTCAAACATCCCAGCGCGGCTGAGTTGCAACATGACTTCCTTTGGCGCACCACCCGCGATCTGCCAGAGCGCGGGCGGATCGGCATTTTCAACCGATCCTACTATGAAGAGGTGCTGATAACGCGTGTACATCCAGAAATCCTCAGCAGCGAAGGCCTTTCGGAAACCAATCTCGATGAAACGACGATTTGGCACGACCGGTATCGCTCGATCACAGAGTTGGAGCGGCACCTTTTCAGTAACGGAACTCGCATCATCAAGTTTTTTCTCCATCTATCGAAAGAAGAACAGCGTAAACGCTTCCTTGAACGCATCGATGAGCCGGAAAAAAACTGGAAATTCAGCCTCGCTGATATTGAGGAGCGGGAATTCTGGAAGGATTACATGAGTGCCTATGAAAAATGCATCAGTGCCACGAGCACAACCAATGCCCCTTGGTATGTCGTTCCTGCGGATGACAAGAAAAACGCCAGGTTATTTGTCTCGCAAATTATTCTCGATACCCTCGTGGGGCTCAATATGACTTACCCCAATACGGATGCTAACCGTCAGAAGGAATTGCAGGCAATCCGTCAGCGGCTCGCGAAGTGAGATCCTCGGTGCGTTCACTGCCTCTTGGGGCTGGATGAACTCAATCCTGTTGAGTCAGGATTGCCGTCATCAGCCCGGGAAACCGACTGTTCAAGTCAGCACTGCGCAATGAGTTCATGTGCAGGGTACCGACGTTCTGAGTGTGAACAAGACCGGCATCGCGCAGCACCCGAAAATGATGAGACATGCTCGACTTTGGCCTGCCGCCATCCAGCTCGCCGCAACTCGCTTCGGCGACACGGCCAAGATGACGGACGATTTCCAGGCGAACCGGATCGCTCAAGGCATAGAGCACTCGTTCGAGGACAAAGTCGCTGGCAGGTGGATGTTTGAATGCGCGCATGGGTGAATCATACACAGGGGTTTACCCATGAGCTATTGTTCGAATACTATCGAACTACGGAATATTCCTTCGCTAAGAGGTATGACCATGTCTGCGCTGTTCCAACCGTTCAAACTCAAGGATGTCACGCTGCGCAACCGGATTGCGGTCCCGCCCATGTGCCAGTACTCGGCAATTGATGGTTTGATCAACGAATGGCATCAAGTTCACTTGGCCTCTATCGCGCGCGGCGGCGCCGGTTTGGTGATTGTAGAAGCAACCGCTGTTGCTCCCGAAGGACGCATTACTCCAGGCTGCACGGGGATCTGGAGCGACGAGCTGGCACAGGCGTTTGTACCGGTGGTTCAGGCCATCAAGGCCGCAGGTTCGGTGCCGGGCATCCAGATCGCCCACGCCGGGCGCAAAGCCAGCGCCAACCGTCCATGGGAAGGCGATGATCATATTGCTGACGATGATACCCGTGGCTGGCAGACCATCGCGCCGTCCGCCATCGCGTTCGGCGCCAACCTGCCGAAAAAGCCCAAGGCCATGACCCTGGACGATATTGCTCGTGTGCGTGACGATTTTGTCGCTGCCGCCCGTCGCGCTCGTGAAGCCGGCTTCGAATGGCTGGAACTTCACTTCGCTCACGGTTATCTGGCGCAGACTTTCTTTTCCGAGCATTCAAATCATCGTCAAGACGCCTACGGTGGCAGTTTTGACAACCGTAGCCGTTTCCTTCTGGAAACACTGGCAGCCGTGCGCGAAGTCTGGCCGGAAAACCTGCCGTTGACCGCGCGTTTCGGCGTGCTCGAATACGACGGTCGGGACGAGCAAACCCTGGTGGAGTCCATCGAGCTGACCCGACGCTTCAAAGCCGCCGGCCTGGATATGCTTAGCGTCAGCATTGGTTTCACCATTCCTGAAACCAACATTCCCTGGGCGCCGTCGTTCATGGGCCCGATTGCCGAGCGCGTGCGTCGCGAAGCCGACATTCCGGTCTCTTCGGCTTGGGGCTTCGGCACCCCGGCGATTGCAGAGAAAGTGCTCAAGGACGGTCAACTGGACCTGGTGATGGTCGGTCGCGCACATCTGGCCAACCCACACTGGACCTATTTTGCCGCCCGTGAACTGGGCATTGACCGTGCGTCCTGGACGCTCCCGGCACCTTATGCCCACTGGCTGGAACGCTACTGACAGATTCGTTGGCTAGCGGGCAGAAGCGCCCACTAAACCTTCGATACAGCCCGTGCCCATGTCGTCACGGGCTACCGCTGGATTCCGTTACTCGCCTTGCAGTCTGTCCAGCGCCCGCTAGTCTTGCTTGAGAACATCCAGAGATGTGTACGTGCTGGAGCAGCAGGTCTATATCCACGGTAAGCTCCTCCCGTGTAGCCCACATGAAACATGTCGTCTGATTCAGCGGGCATGAGCAGGACTCACAGTGTCAGACTAAACAGGGTCATCGTATGTTCACGCCAGGCCATCTCAATCGCGCCAGTATTCCTGGAATGCCAGGCATACCAAAATTCAACATCGACGTTTTCTACGAGGTTCGTCATGACCCAAAGGAAGGCACGTTGATGCACTTCAAAATGGTCGGACAGGTGTCGGGCCGAGAGTTCGTTGATGAGTTCGACATGCACCGCGATACCGCCTCCAACTTTGCCAGTCTGCTGGCCAAGGTCGCGGTCAAGCACGGTCTGCCCCCTAACGAAAGTCCTATCATGCGCAGCCACGCCGAATACGATGCGATGTTCGAAGATATTCGCGACAAACTGGGCATCAAACCCGGCGAACCGATTAACTTGGATAACCTGGCGAAAGACGGGCTTTAAGAGTCGTCCTGGCCGAGCAGTTTATGTGTGAGTCCAAGATCAGTCCGGCTATACGCCCTCCGTACTGGCGCTGATGGAATCACCCTCCCAGCGCCATGATCGCCAACATCAGTAATGTACCGGTGATCGCCATTACCGTACCTCCGCGCCAGCGGCTTCCGCCCGCGTATCGCGCAAGAGCCCAGCCGGCTAGAAACAGCATCCCGAGTGCGACCATGTTGGACACGCGTATCGCAACCGCCACTTGATGAAGCAGCATGAACGGCACTACCACAGGAAATGTTGCCAGGGTCACCAGAAGGAAAATGCCGAATGCACCCTTGAAGTCGTCCAGGCGAAGACGTGGAGGTATGGGTGCGTCCGAAAACTCGAGCATCCGACGACGAATCATTTCAAGGCCCTCGTTGCCCGCCGCCGCCGCGATACGAGGAGGCAGTGCTCCAGCAATGAGTGCCTGCCCTGATGCTGCATTCGTTTCTTTGCACAGGCGTAAGAAAAGCGTCCGATTGCGCGTGCGATCGGTGACCGTGCGTACGAGGTACATGACGGCATCCGCGAGGCCCCAGGCAAGATTGCAACCGAGTGCCGTGACCATCATCGTGCGCACCGTCTCCTGGCCAGCCGTTGCCACGCTAAGCGAGCCGATAAAAGTCATCGCCATCAGCAGGCCGAAGATCACCTCCGAGACACGATCGATCGGATCGAGCACGCGCGCCCGCTTCTCTTCTTTGATGTCGTGCATGAGGCTCACCTCCGGGCCAGGCGTTAACGATGTTCGAAACCTTCGAATCCCTGTTAACGCCGGCTATACCTGAAAATGCGCAACAGCCTGCTCCAGATTGAAGAACATTCGC
>ERZ1463034.210-NODE-210-length-15760-cov-37.354791_pt1 | contig 15760 bp, 13 predicted proteins | sample MGYA00564480_ERZ1463034 | MGnify/ENA primary metagenome ERZ1463034 (study PRJEB39244, sample SAMEA3635122) | Helicobacter pylori | study: EMG produced TPA metagenomics assembly of PRJEB11511 data set (Assembly of a 5300-year-old Helicobacter pylori...
TATGGCGGCCGACATCGGTGAGTGAGACCTGAGTCACGCGTCCGTCGCTGGCGCTGGTGTTGGTTTCTACCAGGCCGTCGGCTTTCATGCGATAGACAATTTTGGTGATGGTCGAGAGCTTCGCGATGGCGTGGATGGAGATTTCCGAAATGCTCGACTCGCCATTTTCCTTGAGGATGAACAGAATCCGCCAGCGCGGTATGTCCATATCGATTTTTTTCAGCGCTTTCTCCATGGCCATGGAGTAGCGACCGTGCAGGCGAGCCAGCCAGTAGAAGGGAAACTCTTCCTTCTTGAAGTCTTCGCTGGCGGGGTTGTATCGGCTCAGGCGCTTTTTCGGGGTGGTCATAAAGGTTGGCGTAGTCTTTCAGGTGAGCGGGTTTGATAGCGGGCGTCATTGTCGCGCCGCCCGCGGCAAAAAACCAGCAGACACGCCGTAGCGTGCCTCAGGTGAGGACGTCAGGCCAGGCCTTCGTGTTTGAGGCTCTCACGGAAGTGGCGGCACCCCTTGATCAGCAAGAGCAGGGTGAGTGCGACGGCGAAGGCATTTAGCAGGGAAATCGATGAGCCGACCATGGCCGGATTTTTGAATAGCCGGTCGGTGAGCAGCGCGACCAGCGTGGTACCAAGACCCAGGCCGATCAGATTGGAAATCAGCAGGAACAGCGCGCTGATCTGCGCTCGCATCTGATTCGGCGGCAGGATTTGCATGGCCGCGGTCGAGGCCGGCATTGGGAACGAAGCGAAGAACATCGCCGGTGCCAGCAACGCCACGGACATCCACAGTTCGCTGACCTTGGTGAACGCGATGGCGGGCACGGCCATGCCGATCGCTCCGATGACTCCCGCACGGATCGGCGCATCGCTGTAGCCTTTTTTCGCCAGCCAGTCGATCAGCCAACCGCCACAAAACACGCCACTGGTATTGGCCAGCAGCACCACGATCCCGAGCATGTAGCCGGTATCGCTAGGGGCGAGGCCGAATTTGCGCATATAGAAGGCCGGGGTCCAGCTGAGCATGCAGAACAGTGTCATCGCGTAGAACGAAAACCCCAGGTAGTGGCAGAAAAAGGTCTTGCGGTGCACTGTCAGGAACTTGAATGCCTGTTTCATGCTGGGCGCGTGGACATTACCCGCCGCATCCAGCTTCAAGCCCTTGTTTGCCTTGACTCTATGCATCAGGCGCAGAGGCTGTTCCGGGCGCGCAGAAAGCGTTTGCGTGGCGTGAAAATTGCTTTCCATTTCCACTAAATTATCGACGTGCCTGCGGGTAACGGTGTCATTTTCTGGAGGTGCTTCAGCATGTTCGATCAACACTCTTCGCTCCGTCATCATTGCCTTCTGAGTTCCGGCGGGTTTGGCGAGGTCAAGGATCGGGTCAGTCATTACCTGTGGCCCCACCAGATGAAAATGCAGCAGGGCGGCGCCCTGCAATCGCAGCTGTATGGCGTGTTTTTCGGCAGCTCGGCGTTGTTCGATCTGCACTACGGTGCACCGGTGGAAATCGACGCCGGCGATATCAGTGGCTACTACCTGATTCGGGTCACCCTGGAAGGCAGCGGCATGGTCAGCCTGGGCAAGCAGAGCGCGATTTTGCGCAAGGGTGGGCTGACCATTTCTTCGCCTTCTGAACGCAGTTTTATTCGTATCGACAAGGACTGCCGCAACCTGATTTTGCGCGTCGATCGCCAAGCCCTCGAGCGTCAGCTGCAAGTGTTGCTCAACCGGCGTTTGCGTCAGCCGTTGCTGTTCGACATTCAGGTCGACGCCGAGCATCAGGGCATGGCGACGGTAAGGACCACCCTGGATTACATTTGCAAGCTCTATGGCGACGCCAGCCAGACGCTGCTGACCTCGACCATGGGCGGGAGCCTGTCGGACTATCTGCTGTCGGTGCTGCTGACGCAGTTGCCGCACAATTATTCGGTCGATCTGCTGCAAGACCAGCGCCAACCAATGCCTCACCACGTCAAGAAGGCCCGCGACTTCATCGAACAGCACCTGGCCGAACCGATTGCGCTGGCGGGCCTGGCGCAGTTCTGCGACGTGTCGATCCGCACCTTGCAAAATGGCTTCACGCGGTTTCTTCAGCAAACCCCCAGCGACTATGTCCGCACTCGTCGGCTGGCTTTGGTTCACGTAGCCCTGCAGCAGGCTGGCCCGACCGACAGCGTGACGGATATCCTGTTGCGTCACGCTGTCGCCAGCTTCGGTCATTTCGCCATGCAGTACCGCAAACAGTACGGCTGCCTGCCTTCCGAGACCCTGCGACGTCAGGCCTGATGCATGAGGATGAATCGTTCAGCCCTGTAGAAACCGATGGGCCAGGTCGAGTTGGGAGTTGGCCAGTTGATGCAGCTCCTCGCCGATCTGGGTACTGCGTCGGGACTGATCGCTGCTGGTTTGCGCCAAATTCACGATCTGGGAAATCTGGCCGTTGATCTCTTGCGCGACTTGACCTTGCTGTTCGATGGCCGAGGCCATTTGCAAACTCATGCCGGAGATCTGTCCGACTTCCTCGCAGATGCGCCGCAACGCGGTTTGGACCTGCGATACGTCTTCGCTTGATTCCCGCGCGGCCGATTCGCCGCGTTGCGCTGTGGCGAGGGCCAGGGCGCTGCCTTCACGCAACTGCTCGATGGAGCGCTGGATTTGTTCAGTGGATTCGCGGGTGCGGGTCGCGAGGCTGCGTACCTCATCGGCGACCACTGCGAAACCGCGTCCGGTCTCGCCGGCGCGTGCCGCTTCGATGGCCGCGTTCAGCGCCAGCAAATTGGTCTGTTCGGCGATACTGCGAATCACATGCGCGACGCCGCTGATTGATTCGATCGATTCCGCGAGGCGGCTGACGGCTTGGCCAATTTCCTCGACCGAGGTGCACAGGCCGGTCATCGAACGCTGGCTTTGCCCGGACATCCGGTCACCATCGCGAGCCAGGCGGTCGACGGCTTGGGTGGCTTCGGCCGCGTGTTGCAGGTTGCGCGACAGCTCTTGGATCGTGGCACTCATTTGATGGACCGCCGCGGCGGACTGCTCGGCTTCTTCAAGTTGCCGTTGCAGGTGCCCGGATTGGGTCTGCACCAGTGTCGACGATTCTTGCGCGCGTTGACGCACGGTCTCGCCGTTGATCCGGATGCGCGACATGACCGTGCGCATCCGCGTGTTCTGGCTGTTAAGGGCCATGTCAAAACGGTTGGCAACGCTGGCGCTGCCTTCCTGAAGCGGGGCCAGCAACGCGTCGCTGTAGACCTGATCGTGCCGGGCCATGATCCGGCGGACGTCCGCATGTTGTCTGGCTCGCCATTGCCAGCTCGCGGCGAATACTCCGCCGAGCACCAGAAGGCCGGGTGCCAGGTCGATCTGTCCGACAACCATGGCGCCCGTGACACCAAACCCCAGCAGCCAGGCGATGCCCTGAGTGCTGGCATGCTCCTGCATGCGCCGGGCAAAAGTCAGTGGGCCGTGGCCGTCATTCAAGCGTCGATAGAGTTTTTCCGCTCGCAGGCTTTGGGCGGCGTCCATCGGGTGATACGCCGTACCCAGCGCATTCAGCTGACCGCCCTCCAGCAGTGGCACCACATAGAGATTGCACCAGAACGTCGTGCCCTGTTTATCGCGACCCATCATGGGCGCTGTCCAGGGCACGCCGCTGCGCAAGGTCTCCCACATACGATCAATGACTCGCTTGGGCATCAGCGGATGATTGATCAGTTCGTGCGGTTGGTTCAGCAGCTCCTCTCGGGCGTAACCACTGAGCGCCACATAGGCATCGTTGCAGGCCATCAGATGGCCGAGAGTATCCAGGCGCGAGATCGGGATTTCTGGCTGCGCCGCAACGATGACCGGTGGCGTGTATTCCTTTGACTTAGCCACTGAATGCTCCCGCGATTACCAGCACTGGCCGCGTTCGGCGCGCATTTTGCGAACCATGGCGTCGAAAAATTTTACAGCGAAGCCGCTGTCCCGAATGAGCATGGCCGTGAGTTCGGCACACTTCTGGCTGATCGCTTCAGGCAGCGGATTGTCCTCACCGCCCAGAGCGCCGGCCTGGCACTGGATTTCGGCGGCGCGCTGCACTGTCCACAGCAGGAAGAACGCCTTGGCAATGCTGCTTTCGCCGACGGCAATGCCGTGATTGCGCAGCACCAGGATGTGCTTGTCACCAAGGCTGTCGATCATCCGCGCCTTTTCGTCGTCGAACAGCGTGATGCCTTCGAAGGTGTGGTAACCGATCCGTCCGTAGAGTTGCGCACCGTAAAAGTCGTTATGGGCAAAACCGGCCTTCTTCATGACGATGGCCGATATCGGCGTGGTGTGCGTATGGATCAGGCACTGGATGTCCGAACGGGCACCGTGCACCGCGCTGTGCAGGGCGAAACCGGCTGGGTTACCGTCGTAGGGCGAGTCCTCGAGCTTCTTGCCGTGCAGGTCGACTTTAAGCAGGTTCTCTGGCGTCACTTCGGTGTAATTGAGGCCGAACGGGTTGACCAGATAATGGTGCGCCGGGCCAGGAAGGCGTGCGGAAATATGGTTGAAGATCGTCTCGGTCCAGCCGAAGAAATCCACCAGGTGGTAGCAGTGCGCAAGTTGCACGCGCAGTGCCCATTCCTCGTCGCTGTACGCATGCGGTTTTGCCATTAGGGTGTGGTCCATGTCGGAGTCCTTGTCGTAGTGAGTCAGTGACGGGCCTGTTCGCCGCGAAAGCGTGCCAGGGCAATGAGGTGTCGAGTAACGGGCATCGGGATCGCCATGCCATCGGCCAACTCCAGCACTGCGTCGCCGATGGCGGCCAACTCCAGAGGGCGACCTTTTTCATAGTCCTGCAGCATCGAGGTGCGCACCGCGCCCATGCCGGCGCCGAGTTCGAGAAAGGTCCGTGGATCGATGCTCACGCGCGCGCCGTACGCGGCGGCCGTGAGCAAGGCTTCGTGCAGGCAACTGCTGACCAGGTCGCGCAACTCCGGCAGGCTGTAAAGTTGATCAAGCGTCGCGCCGGTAATCACTGAGAGCGGGTTGGAGGTGAGGTTGGCGATGATCTTGGTCCACAGATTGTCGCGAATGCGGTCGGTGGCTCGTGCTTCTATGCCGACACTTTCGATCAGTGCGCGCACACGCTCCAGCCGGGCGCTAAGGCGGTTGTCAGGCTCACCGAAAATCATCAGGTGCGGGGTGTTCGATTCAGCCACGGCGTTGGCCGGGCAGTGCGCGGTGATGAACACCACGCAGCCGATCACGTGGCGCAGGTCCAGGGCCTGGTTGAGTGTCGACTGCGGATCAACCGCGCTCACCCGTTGCCCTTCGTAGCGTCCACCTTCACCGTGGAAGTACCACCACGGCACGCCGTTGATCACCGGGATCACCGCCGTCTCGGCGCCGATCATCGGTTGCAGTTGTGGCAGCAGGCTGGCCAGGGCTTGTGCCTTGGTGCAGAGAAAAATCAGGTCTTGCACGCCAAGGCTGGCAGCGTTGTCGCTGGCCTCGACTCGCACATGATGATGACCGTCCAGATCGGATAAGTGGATGCCGTCACGGCGGATGGCGGTCAGGGTTTCACCTCGGGCCAGTACGTTGACCGTATGGCCGTTACCCGCAAGACGGGCCGCTAGGGTGCAGCCGATGGCACCGGCGCCGGCGATGCCGATGCGCAAGGAGGAAGCGTTCATCGTGACTCCGGATTATTCACAAGGGGGCGATAGGTTGTTGAACACAACAACAGTCCCCTGTAGGAAGGCCGGCTTGCTAGTAAGCCAGCTCCTGCAAGGGCGCGGTGTCAGTTGGCGAGCATTTCCTGATGCTTGCTGGCCAGGCCGAGATAGGCTTCGATCACGCGTGGGTCATCAGCCAGTTTCTGCGCCGGGCCTTGCATGGCGATCTGACCGGTTTCCAATACATAGGCGTAATCGGCTACCCGCAGGGCGGCACGCGCGTTCTGCTCGACCAGCAGAATCGATACCCCTTGCTCACGCAGCGCGGTGATGATGCGGAAGATCTCCCGGGTAATCAGCGGCGCCAGGCCCAGGCTCGGCTCGTCGAGCATCAGCAGCTTGGGCTTGGCCATCAGCGCCCGGCCCACGGCGAGCATCTGCCGTTCACCGCCGGACAACGTCGCCGCCAATTGCTCGCGGCGCTCCCACAGGCGCGGGAACAGTTCGTAGATTTCGCCAAGCGTTTCTCTGTAGCGACGGTCGCCCCGGCGATGGCGTTGAAAAGCGCCGAGCAGCAAGTTGTCGGCCACGCTCATGCTGGTGAACAATTCGCGTTTTTCCGGCACCAGGCCAAGGCCCCGCGAGACCATCACTTCCACTTCCGGCAAGGTTTCCAGGCTGCCGTCGAAATGCACCTGACCCCGGGAGCCAAGCACGCCCATGATGGCCGAAAGCAGGGTGGTCTTGCCGGCGCCGTTGGGGCCGATCACCGTCACAATCTGGCCCTTGCCGACGGTCAGGCTGGCGTCGCTCAGCGCTTCGACCTTGCCGTAGGCCACGCTCAGGCCTTTGATCTCCAGCACGGCGTCGTCGACTTGGTTGCGCGGTGCGAGGTGCGGTTCCACTTGCATGTTCATCATTCAACTCCTCCCAGATAGGCTTCCAGCACGGCCGGATCCTTCTGTACGTCTTCGGGCAAGCCCTGGGCGATCCGCTGACCGAACTCCATGACCACCACGCGATCGACCAGGCCCATGACGAAGTCCATGTCGTGCTCGACCAGCAGAATCGCCATCCCTTCGCTGCGCAGGCGACTGAGCAGGATGCCAAGGGCTTCTTTTTCTTTCAGTCGCAGGCCAGCGGCGGGTTCGTCGAGCAGCAGCAGGCACGGATCGGCGCACAAGGCGCGGGCGATTTCTAGAATCCGCTGTTGGCCGAGTGCCAGGCTCCCTGCCTCTTCATACAAATAGTCGCCCAGGCCTACGCGCTCAAGCTGACGTCTGGCTTCGCCGAGCAGTTCGGCTTCCTCGCGACGATCAAGGTGCAGGGCCGCCGCCAGCACGCCTTGTTGGCCACGCAAATGCGCGCCAATGGCGACGTTCTCCAACACGCTCATGTTGCCCAGCAGCTTCACGTGCTGAAAGGTGCGACTCATGCCCATGCGCGCCACTTGCCGGGAGTTCAGGCCGTTGATCTTTTGACCCATGAACAGCACATCGCCGCTGCTCGGTGTATCGACGCCGGAGAGCTGGTTGAACATGGTGCTTTTGCCGGCACCGTTGGGACCGATCAGCGCGAGGATTTCACCCGAACGGATTTCCAGGCTCATGTCGTTGTTGGCCACCAGTCCGCCGAAGCGCTTGGTCACATTCCGCGCCTCAAGGATCAGCTCGCCATGTTTGGGCAGTTGCCGGCGGGGAATGGGTGCAGCCTTGGCGTCGACATTCAGGACCTTGGCGCGGACCCTGAACCGGGCCGGTATCAGGCGCGTCAACAAGGGCCACAGACCACACGGTGCGCGCTGCATAAGCACCACGATCAGGATGCCGAATACGATGATTTCGTAGTTGCCGGTGTTACCCAGCAAGTGCGGCAACCAGTCCTGCAACCATTGTTTGAGCATGGTCAGGACGCCCGCGCCGAGCAGGGCGCCCCACACGCTGCCGACACCACCGATCAGGGCCATGAACAGGTAATCGATGCCCATGTTCAAACCGAACGGCGTCGGGTTGACGAAGCGTTGGGTGTGCGCATAGAGCCAGCCGGAAATGGCCGCGAACACCGCAGAGATGACGAAGATCACCATCTTCGAGCGGAAGGTGTTGACCCCCATCGACTCGGCCATTACCTGGCCTCCCTTAAGTGCGCGAATGGCGCGGCCTTCGCGAGAATTCAGGAGGTTCTGCGTGACGACGATTGCCAGCAACAGCAGGGCCCAGATCAGGTAGAAAATATTCTCGCCCTTATCCAGCTTCAGGCCGAACAATGAAATCGATGGCAAGCCGCCGACGCCGGTATGACCGCCGAGGGATTCCAGGGTGCCGAACAAGTAGTACAGCGAAAGGCCCCAGGCAATGGTTCCCAGCGGCAGGTAATGCCCTGACAACTTGAGTGTCAGGGCGCCGAGAATCAGTGCCACTGAGGCGGTGAGCACCACGCCCGCCAGCAGCGTCAGCCACGGTGACGCTCCGGCCCAGGCCAACCATGCCGGCAGTTGTTCAGTGGTGGTCAGGTAGGCTGAGGTGTAGGCGCCCAGCCCGACGAACGCGGCCTGACCGAAACTGGTCATGCCGCCGACACCCGTGAGCAGCACCAACCCCAATACGACCATGGCGTACATGCCGATGTAATTGAGCAGGGTGACGTAGTACGGCGGCAACAGCAGCGGCGCGACGCCCACCACCAGTAACAGGGCAAGCAACAGATAGCGCGAATTCATTCTTCTTCCTCCACATGACGACTGGTGAACGAACGCCAAAGCAGGAACGGAATAATCAGCGTGAACACGATGATCTCTTTGTAGATACTGGCCCAGAACATCGAGAATGCTTCGATCAGGCCCACCGCCAGAGCGCCGAGCGCGGCGACCGGATAGCTAACCAGTCCGCCGATGATCGCGCCGACAAAGCCTTTGAGGCTGATGACGAAACCGGAATCGAAATACAGCGTGGTGATCGGCGCGATCAGGATCCCCGACAGCGTGCCGATCAGCGCGGCGAGCAGGAAGGTCGACTTGCCCGCGAGGGTCGGCGAAATACCCATCAGCCGGGCACCCATGCGGTTGACCGCGGTGGCACGCAGGGCTTTGCCATACAGCGTGCGCTCGAAGAACAGGTACAGCCCGACGATCAGCCCCAGGGACACGGCCAGCACCCAGAGCGTCTGGCTGTTGAAGGTGACCGGGCCCAGTTCCAGGCCAGCTTCGGAGAACGGTTGGGTGCGGGCGCCTTCAGGGCCGAACAGCAACAGCGCAATACCGACCATGCTGACGTGCACGGCGATCGATACAATCAGCAAGACCAATGAGCTGGCCGAGGCGATCGGCTGGAACACCAGTCGGTAGATTTGCGGGCCCAGCGGAACAACCAACGCCAGCGTCAACAAAGCCTGGACCGCCATCGGCAATTCGGCCAACGGCAAGGTGTTGATCAACACCGCCAGCAGGCCTGTATAGCCAAGCTTGAAGAGAATGCGCACGGGGAACCGAAAGGCCTGGCTTGAACGTGCCGCGCCCCATACATCGAGTGCACAGTCGATCAGCGTCAGGCCGAGCAGCAGCCAGACCAGAGCAGTCGGGTGACCGCTCTGCAACGTGGCCATGGTCAAGGCGCCGTAGGTCACGAATTCACCCTGGGGAATCAACAGGATCCGGGTCACGGTGAACACCAGGAGGATCGACAGGGCCAACAGCGCATAGATCGCGCCGTTGGTCATACCGTCCTGGCCCAGCAGCATGGCTATCTGGAAATTCATAATGAGAGCTCTTTTCTACAGATTGAATATCAGGCCCGATTGCCGGCGCGGGTTGACTCGCCGGCAATCGGGCAGGGCGCGCAGTGGGCTGTGCGCCCGGGTTTCGATCAGTTGTCGTGCAACAACATCCAGTTGCCGTTCTTCACCACGATCAATTCGCGACCGCGCTCGTCGAAGCCGCTGTGGTCCTGAGGCGTCATGTTGTAAACGCCTTGGGTGCCGGCCAGTTCGTGGCTTTGCTCAAGCGCATCACGCAGGGCTGCACGAAATTCGGGAGTGCCCGGTGCCGCTTTTTTGGCTGCAATCGGGATCGCCTGCTGTAGCAGCAGACCGGCATCGAAGGTGTTCCCGCCGAAGGTCGCCGGCTTGCTGCCGTTGAGCTTTTCGTAGGCCGTGGTGTAGTTGCTGGCGATTTTCTTCGAAGGATGGCTGTCCGGGATTTCATCCAGTACCAGCATCAGGCTGGCCGCCAGAATGGTGCCCTCGACTTTCTTGCCGCCCAGCTTGAGGAAGTCTTGCAGCGCCGCGCCGTGGGTCTGGTAGACCTGGCCGCGATAGCCCTGATCGAACAGGGTGGTCTGCGGCATCACCGCCGAACTGCCCGGCGCTGCGACCAGCACTGCATCGGGGCGGGTGGCGAGAATTTTCAGGCTCTGCCCGGTGACCGAAGTGTCCTGGCGCTGAAAGCGCTCGTTGGCCACGACCTTGATATTCTGCTGCGCTGCCAGGCCGGCCATGACCTTGGCCCAGTTCTCGCCATAAGGGTCGCCGGTGCCGATGAAGCCGAGAGTTTTCACGCCTTTTTTAGCCATGTGTTCGAACAGCGCCTTGGCGATCAGGTCATCGTTCTGCGTGGTCTTGAATACCCATTTCTTCTGCTCGGTCATTGGCAGCACCACTGCAGCGGTGCCGACCGGTGCCAGCAATGGCACGCCTGCCTCGGCGACGAACTGGATCACGCCCATGGCGTTGGGCGAGCCGCTCGGGCCGATGATGGCATCGACATTTTCTTCGTCGATCAGCTTCTTCAGCGCCTTCACCGTAGCGGTCGGGTCGCTCGCATCATCCAGAGAAATGTATTTCACCACCTGGTCGCCGGCCTGGGTCGGCAGCAACGGCACGGTGTTTTTCTGTGGTAGTCCGACCAGTGCGATCGGTCCGGTGGAGGAGGTAATGACACCGACTTTCACATCCGCCTGCGCAGCGGCGGCGCAGGCGGCACTCAACAACAACGTGGGCACGGCTTTTCTGAAAAGCATGACTTTCTCCGAAGAGTTGCAACGCTGCAAAAGGCTAATGGCCAGCCTTCCCGACCACGACGTGGTGCGAGTACGGCCCTGTTTTAGTTATCGAACTGTGGCGACACCCATGGTTTGTTACCGAGCCATCAGGGTGCTGCTCGACCATGAGCGATCGGTCGAAGGCGAAGAGGGCAAAAGCAGATTGCATGCCAGAAATTTTTCGGTGCAAGGCAGAAAGCCGTTACTGCGATGCCTGATGCGAACGCTTTGAGGCGGGCCGGCCAAGGTGATCCGAAGGGCTGGCAGTGGGGCATGTTAAGGGCGGGAAAAACCCGCAGCACGCCATATCAAACAAGGCTTTGATCTGGATCAAGGAAGCGCTCAAATGACCAAAAACCACCTGATAATAAAATCAAAAAACAGTGATTTTTTACGCTGTTTTTGGCTGTAATTTTTGGGCTGATTTATTTTTTCCTGTTTGCTTTTTCAGCGAGGCCTCTGCTCAATATTTTTCTGAATGTTTCGATGCTTTCTGTTCGTTAAATACAATTAACTAACTGATTTATAAGGTAAAAATATAAAATATTCAGGATTTTTCGTTTTTACGGCAGTGTTACCAAACTGCACGCCGTTGGTGCGAAAAGAGAAAGTCTGCACCGAAAATACACACTCTTTTATTTGGTAAAATTCAATTGACATTTCACGTAAATATTACGATTTTAGATTTAAGCGTTTTCCCCGGCCCTCGTGCCGAGGTCATCCGTTCTGGTGACACATAACGAGCAGGTAAAGAACATGTCGATCGTTGTTGAGGATTTAGCCTTAGGAGGGAATGGCCTTTCGGTCATGGTGAAAGACACCATCGATATCGCCGGCTATCCGACCCGCGCTTCAAGCCGCGCCCTGGCCGATGCGCCGGCGGCAGGCGAACATGCACGCGTGGTCCAGTCTGTTCTGGATGCGGGCTGCCGGATCACCGGTAAAACCAGCCTGCATGAATTGGCATTCGGCACCACCGGCCTCAACGCATGGACTGGCACGGCCTCCAATCCGCGCTATCCGGGCTATATACCGGGCGGCTCTTCCAGTGGTTCGGCAGCTGCGGTGGCGGCAGGCCTTTGCGACTTCGCGCTGGGCACCGATACCGGCGGTTCGGTACGGATTCCAGCGGCGTGCTGTGGTGTATTTGGTCTCAAGCCAACCTTTGGTCGTGTCAGCCGTCAGGGTGTGATGCCTGCGCGCAGTACCCTCGATTGCGTAGGTCCCCTGGCACGGGATATGGAACGCTTGATTGAAGCGATGCACATCATTGATCCCTCGTTCGCCTCCATCCCGGTGCCTGAGCATCTTGCTATCGGCGTGGTCGCGGTAGAGGCCAACGAACAAATCCACTCGGTGGTGAACCAGGCGCTGGGCCGTTCGCGCTTCAAGTTACTTGAGCAGAAGCTGCCTGGCATGGCCGCCGCGTATGACGCCGGCATGGTGATCATCAACGCCGAAACCTGGGCAGCGTGTGGCCATCTTCTGCAAACCGGTCGGGTTGGCAGCGATGTCGCCGACCGTCTGCGCGCGGCCAGTCTGACCACGGCCGAGTCCGTTGAAGAAGCCGAAATCATCCGTCGCGCGTTTATCGCAGAAGTGGACGCAGCCTTGGCCATCACCCCGATTCTGGCCATGCCGACCATGCCCGACTTCCCGTTGCTGGTCGCCGACGCGGCCGACACTCGCGCCGCCCTGGGCATGACCTCCCTGGTGCGTGCTTTCAACCTTTCCGGTCATCCGGCTCTGAGCATTCCTCTGGAAAGCGCCTCGGGACTTCCGGTCGGCCTTCAACTCATTGCCGCCCATGGCGCGGACGAACTGCTGTGTGCAGTCGCCCGCGAACTGGTCCGGCGCCTGGAAGAGTAATCGTGATGCTTACTATGGAGAAACCCATGACTGCGCCAAGCGAGCTGAATCACCAGCGCTGCGTGCCGATCACGGCGAATGAAGCGTTTCAGAAACTGCTGGTCGAGATTCGTGCGCGTGCTCGAAGCGAAGAATTCGACCAACAAAAATTCATCTCGCAGGACGTTATCGAGCAGTTCCGCAAGCTCGGCGTCTATCGGGCTCTGGTGCCCAAACGCTTCGGCGGCGACGAGCGTTCGCCGGCCGAGTTTTGCCAGATGGTGGAAGATATCTCGTTCGCCGATGGCTCCGCCGGTTGGGTCGCCAGCTTCGGTATGAGCCCGGTTTACCTGGCGGCGTTGCCGCTGGAAACCATCAAGAAAATCTATGCCGATTCGCCTGACGTGGTGTTCGCCGGCGGGATCTTCCCTCCGCAGCCTGCATCCTTTGTTGACGGTGGCCTGGAGGTCAATGGGCGCTGGAAATTTTCCAGCGGTTGCATGGGCGCGTCGCTCATCGGCGTGGGTATCAGCCCGAAAAATGGCGAGATGCTCGGCCTGCCACGACTGGCGGTGATGCCTCGGGAAAAGGTCAGAATCGAGGAAACCTGGAATGTCGTCGGCCTGGTCGGCACTGGTAGCCATGATGTCGTCGTCGAAGGCGTGGTGGTGCCGGAGGAGTGGACCTTCGTACGCGGCGGTCCATCGAGTCTTGACGAGCCGTTCTTCCGCTATCCGTCACTGTCGTTCGCCACACAGGTGTTGTCTGTGGTTGGCCTGGGCGTTGCTCGTGCGGCACTTGATGAGTTGAGCGGCATGGCCAGTGGCCGAATCTCCGTGACCGGTGCGCCGTCGTTGTCCGACCGGCCGCTGGCCCAGGTCGAGATGGCCAAGGCCGAAGCGTCGCTGCGCGCTGCACGTTCGTGGTTCTACCAGTCCATCGACGATGCCTGGACCAGCGTTCTGGCCGGCGACCCGGTGAGCGTCGAGCAGACCAATATGCTGCGCTTGTCTTCGACCCACGCCACGCGTGTCGCCGCCGATGTTGCGCGCACCGCGCAAATGCTATCGGGAATGAGCGGGGTGTACCGCACCAGTCCTCTGTCGCGTTTTGTCAACGACACCCAAGTCATTACCCAGCACGCCTTCATGGGCGATATGACCTACCAGAACGCGGGCGCGATCTTCTTCGGCAATAAGCCGCTGCCTGGCTACCTGTAATTTTTTCCTACTGATTGGTGAACCCCATGACCGATAAAAAAGCCCTGCGAGTTTTGTTCTGCATAGGCATCAACCAAAACTTTTTCGATGCTCCGCGTCCTGAAGCGCTGGAAGTCTGGGCCGCTTTCGGCGCCATGTGGAACGGCATCGCCGACCTGCCAGGCGTCACCGTGCTGGGCAACATGGACGACGATCAGAGCATGGTCGGCCCGTCTGCCGGCTGGCCCTGGACGACTTACTTGCTGGCCGATGTACCCGACATCGAAACCGTCCACGCCGCCTGCAATCTGTTTCGCACCACGGATGTCGGCAATGGCCCTTACAAACTCTGGAAGTATTGCAAGGTCGAGGCCCGTACCGGTCGCGAACTGATCATCCAGCGCTGAGTCGAGAGAAGTCGCCATGTCATCACAAGAGCATTTGCGCGCACTGGAACAGCGGCTCGAGCAGTTGGAAAGCGAGAACGCGATCCGCGCCTGCATGAATCGCTACATGTCTTTGTGCGACGAGCTGGGCGTGGATTCCCCGCTCGAGGAACTGGCCGGGTTGTTCACCGAGCAGGCGATCTGGGAAGGTAAGGGTGCCAAGTACCAGAATAGCTTTGGCGGTTACCACGGGCGTGAGGCGATCAAAGCGATGTTCGCAACCTACATGGTCGAACCGGCGCACTTTTCGCTGAACGTGCACTTCCTGACCTCGGAACTGATCCGGGTCAGCGGTGAGACCGCAGATGCCAGTTGGGTGATGTTGCAGACTTCGACCTTTGCCTCGGGTGCCTCGCACCTCAACAGCGCCCGCCTGACCGTGCGGTTCGCCCAGAAAAAAGGGCAGTGGCGCATGGCGCATTTTCAGACCGAGAACCTGTTCAGCCGACCGGTAGACACCTGGAACAATGCCGCGCACCTGCCCGTACCTGGTAAGTCCGGCCAGTCCTGAAAGTAACACCCAGAATTCTTAGAGTCGGCGAATAATGCCGACGAGGAGTGATCGTGAGTAACCTGATAAACACCGTAACGCTCGACGCCAGTCCTTCCGATCTGGTCCTGCATGACCGCGTTCACACGTCGCTGTACACCGACAGCAAAATCTTCGATCAGGAGCTGGACAAGATTTTCTACAGCACCTGGATCTGGGTCGCTCACGGCAGTGAGATCCCGGAGTCCGGCAGCTACAAGAGCACCTATATCGGCAAGCAGCCGGTGATCGTCGTGCGCGACCGCAAGAAAGAAGTGCATGTGTTGCTCAACCGCTGCCGCCATCGTGGCGCAACGGTGTGCGAACACAAGAAGGGTAAGACCAACAGTTTTGTCTGCCCTTATCACGGCTGGAGCTATGCCCTGGATGGCAGCTTGCGCGGTGTGCCGCACCCGGAAAGCTACGCCGATTGCCTGGACAAGGGCGAACTGCCTTTGGTCAGCCTGCGTGTCGAGCAATACAACGGCATGATCTTCGCCACCTTCAAGGATGACATCGAGCCCCTCGCTGACTTCCTCGGCCCGGCAAAGAAGTGGATCGACCTGTTCATGAAGCAGGGCGCCGGCTACCCGGTCAAAGTGGGTGGAGAGCACCGCTTCCGCTTCCCCGGCAACTGGAAGATCCAGCTGGAAAACACCACCGACGCCTACCACTTCCCGCTGGTGCACAAGTCGTTCCTGTCGTCCGTGGATGAACAGACTCTGGAGCTCTTCGACTTCGTCGAAGGACCGGGCTACGTCGAAGACCTCGGCAACGGACACAGCGTGATGGTGATGATCCCTGACCTGGTCGACCTGGAAGCCAACCTCGACTTGCCGATCCCTGAGCGTTTCGAAGACCTGGCCGCGCAGTTGCGCGCCGAAGGCCAGGACGAAGAATCGGTCCGTCGCATCGTGCGTGCGGTCGGCGGTTCGGGCTTCAACCTCAACCTGTTCCCGAACATCGCTTGTTCCATGGCGTTCTTCCGGGTGTTGCAACCGATCGCGGTGAACGAAACCGAAATCCATCACGCCGTCATCACCATGGACGGTGGCCCGGC